>Ga0208193_1000060_pt1 | contig 79686 bp, 77 predicted proteins | sample June2015DPH_17_2_FD_184716 | JGI IMG/M metagenome (GOLD analysis project Ga0208193, IMG submission 184716) | Peatland microbial communities from SPRUCE experiment site at the Marcell Experimental Forest, Minnesota, USA - June2015DPH_17_10... | ecosystem: Environmental > Terrestrial > Soil >...
CGTGCCCTGTTACAAAGCAAGCCGAAGTCAATTCGTCAGACACAGCTTGAAGCCCGGATGTTTTTTGTGTCTTTTTCGGCACGACTAAAATCGTGCCCCGTTACAGGGCAATTCCGAGATATTTCCGATGGACGTGGAGAACAATAACGCAAAGCTGAATGCGCTGGAGCCGGGGCTTTACCTGGTGGCCACGCCGATCGGCAACCTGGGCGATATTACGCTGCGGGCGCTGGAGGTTCTGCGTGGGGTGGATCGCATTGCATGCGAGGACACGCGGCAGACGCAGAAGCTGCTGAATCATTTTCAGATTGAGAAACCGACGGAGAGCTGCCACGAGTTCAACGAGGCGGCGCGGGCAGCGAGCTTTGTTGAGGCGATCAAGGCAGGCGCGCGCATTGCTGTCGTAACAGATGCGGGGATGCCGGGAATCAGCGATCCGGGAACGAGGCTGGTGCGGGCGGCGATTGCAGCGGGTGTACTGGTGGTGCCGATTCCGGGAGCGAATGCGGCGGTGAGTGCGCTGGTGGCGAGTGGGCTGCCCACGGAGGAGTGGACCTTTCTGGGATTTTTGCCGGAGAAGGCTGGGGCGCGGCGGACGCGGCTGGAGACGCTGTTTACAGAGACTGCGGGGAGCAAGCGAACGCTGGTGTTTTACGAGGCGCCGCACAGGATTCTGGAGACGCTGGGGGATGTGGAGGCGGTGTTTGGGCCGGAGCATCGCGTGGTGGTGGCGCGCGAGCTGACCAAGGCGCATGAGGAGTTTTTACGCGGCACGGCGGCCGAGGTGCGTGCGGAGCTGAGTGGGCGCGACCGTGTGCGGGGCGAGATTACGCTGCTGATTGAGGCACCTGCCGAGGAGCGGCTGAGTGCGCCTTCTTCACGGAAGATCGTGGACCAGGTTGCGGAACTGGTTTCGCGCGAAGGTCTGGATGAGAAGGACGCGCTGAAGCGGCTGGCACGGGAGCTGGGAAAGTCAAAGAGCGAGCTGTACCGGGAGCTGCAGCGCGAGCGGGCGAATCGGCGCTAGGCCTGCGCGGGAGTGGCTTCAGGGGTGGCATCCAGAGGAACTTCCGCGTTGTTCTCGGTTGGGGCATTTTTCCGGCCCTTCTGAAGCTTCTCGAATTTCTCGCTGATCTCATCGATGACGGTCTGGAGCTGAGCCCGCTTGCGGTCGGTCATTTCAACGAAACGAATGCCGGTGGTGAACTTGTCGTGCAGGGACGTGGTGACGCCGGGCAGAAGCAGAGGCAGGCCATCGACCATGAACTCGACTTCAACGCGACGATAGGCTCCTACGGGTATCTCCTGCTGAGCGCGAATGCGGCAGCCGCCGAGACTGAGGTCGAGGACTTTCCCTGTGACGCGGGTGTGGATGGAGAGAAAGAGAACGCGGGCGAATGAGTCAATTTCATGGCGGTCGTGCTCGCGGCGCTCACGCCTGCGGGGAGGGCCGGATTTGGCTGTTGGAGTGAGGCTCGGGGCCTGATTCTGAGCGGGATTGGGAACGAGGTGCAGAGTGCCGGCTTGCGCGGTCTCCTGCGGCTGCGGCTCGGCCTGCGTGGTCTCTTGCGGGTTCAGTTTATCCCTGGCTTCTTTCGCGCGGGCTTCCATCTCTTCGTGCATGGCGCCGAGGAGGTCGACCAGTTCGTTCCTGTGGGAGTCACTGATTTTGGTGAAGTAAAGGCCGAGGATGCTGTTCTTTGCCGACCACTGGATTGTGCCGGGAAAGCGGAATAGCGTGCCGTTGAGGCGGAAGGCGATTTCGACTGTCATTCCGGCCTGGACGGGAATGTCACCGGCGTGGCGCAGACGGCAGCCCTCAAGGCCGAGATCGATCATGTGGCAGCTTATGGCGCTTTCAAGCTGCTCGGCGAAGAGCATGGCTTGACCTTCCACCGGGTAGCGGAGGTATTTGCGCTGCTCATGGCGCATGGTAAGACTGGTTTCAGGATATTGATCCAACGTAGTCCCCTGTACAGGGACTTATCGGCAGGGCTGCGGGAAAAATCAGTGCGAGCCCTCGAGTTCCCAGGGTCGCCGAGCGGCGGGTGTGGGAGTTTCGCGGCCGCGAAGGCGATCATATTGATAGAGGTCGCTGGTGGTGCCGAGGGCTTCATTGTAAAGGCCCATGGTGCCGGTGACGAGGTTCAGCTCTTCGGTAAAAACGTGAATGGACTGGAGCTGTGCGGCGGTGGCGGGCAGCTCGTATTGGGATGTCTTGATGAACTTCTGGTAGCCGCGGTCGAGGAGACGGGCGATTTCGTTTTTGACGAGGATGCCGGGAGTGATGACGAGAGTGGCCGCGCTTCCCTCACCCTTGCCGGCTCCGCTGGGCGCGAGAACGGCGGCGACGCCGTGCTTGCTGACCTGGACGGCATTGGATGCTGCCGAGGAGGACGCGACATCAAAGGATTGGGCGCGGAGCGCATCGACTAGCTGATCGAAAGTGGGAGCTTTTCCTTTGCCGGCCATGAGTTTTTCCCGTCTGTATCGAGTCTGAGAGGATAAAGAAGGCGCTTGCGCGAAGCGTATTTGTAGCTGGACGCCTCTCGTATTCATCATACCTTCCACGCGGTGCGATTTTGCGATGACAACTGGAACTGCACAAAACGAAGTACAAATGGAGCCGCAATTGAAAATGGGCGCTGCGCTGACGGAGCGGATTGGAAATACGCCGCTGATTCGGCTGGAACGGGTGACGAAGGGGCTGGACGGCGTTGTGATGCTGGCTAAGGCCGAGTGGAACAACCCCGGCGGCAGCGTGAAGGATCGCGCGGCGTGGAGCATGGTGCGCGATGCGATGGAGCGTGGGCTGCTGAGGGCGGGTGTTTCGAGCAAAACATTGCTGGACGCGACTAGCGGGAATACGGGCATTGCTTACGCGATGCTTGGCGCGGCGATGGATTTTCCTGTGAATCTGGTGATGCCGAGGAATGTTTCGCCGGAACGGAAGCGGATTTTGCGGGCATACGGCGCGAGCGTGGAGTGGACGGAGCCGGATCAGGGTTCCGATGGCGCGATACGGCGGGCGCGGGAGCTTGCGGCAGGCGACCCGGAGAGGTACTTTTACTGCGATCAGTATTCGAATAACGCGAACTGGCGCGCGCACTACGAGACGACGGGGCCGGAGATCTGGCGGCAGACTGAGGGGCAGGTGACGCACTTCATTGCCGGGCTGGGGACTTCAGGGACATTTACTGGCACGACGCGGCGGCTGAAGGAGTTGAATCCGGATGTAGTGGCGATCAGCTTTCAGCCGGATGGGCCGTTTCATGGATTGGAAGGCATGAAGCATATGCCGTCTGCGATTGTGCCGGCGATCTACGATCGGGCGCTTGCGGATCGGAATATCGAGATTGAGACTGAGGCTGCATACGCGATGGCGAAGCGGCTGGCGCGCGAAGAGGGATTGCTGGTGGGGATCTCCGCGGCCGCAGCAGTGGTGGCGAGTCTGCGCGTGGCCGAAGAAGAAGCGGCGGAGGGGCGTAAGGCGGTGATTGTAACGGTGCTGCCGGATTCCGCGGAGAAGTATCTGAGCGAGCGGTTCTGGGAGGAAGAGTGAGTGTCGTGATTTTTCCGCGCGAGGTGTATGCGGCGATTCGCATGCATGGCGAGGAGACGTATCCGCATGAGTGCTGCGGTGCTCTTCTTGGACGGATTGTGGATGGTGTGTGGAGTGTTATTGAGTCGGTGAAGGCCGGGAATATGCGGACGGACTCGGCGCATAACCGCTACCAGATTGCGCCGGGTGAGCTGGTGAAGATGGAGCGCGAGGCGCGCTCTAAGGGATTGGATATTGCGGGGTTTTATCACTCGCATCCAGACCATCCGGCACAGTGGTCGCAGACGGATTTTGCGGAGGCGCACTGGCTGGGGTGTTGCTATGTGATTACGGAAGTGGCGCAGGGCAAGGCTGCGGTGACGAATTCGTTTTTGCTGGCGGGGACGAGCGAGGAAGATAAGCGGTTTGAGCTGCAGACGATTCAGGTAACGGAGAACCGAGAAACGGTAAGGGCATAGAATCTTTTGCCATAAACAGGGTGGATACTATGTTCACAGATGATGATGAACAATCTTGGGCACTAAGGAAGGTCTGATTAAGTCCGTGAAGCATACCTCAGCGGCTAAAGCTGCATTGATTTTGCTGCATTTATGTCACGGCTGAAGCCGTGACCTACCGTTCGTGCCACTTAATCAGAGTTTCCCTAAGTTTCTTCGCACGCTTCTTTGCGATTCTTGGAACACTAACCTTTGGCGGAACATCCTTCTGGTGGATGTCGATGTTCTATCTTGGCGGTGTCGGAGATTCAACTATGCTCGATTTTTCCAAGTTAGTTTTGCAGATAAGCTGCATTCCAGGCATTTTGCTAGTGATTGCATTGCTGCTTGACCTAAAGCGAGTCCGTAAGAGCGAATCTGAGAATTGGATGACTCGGACACTACGGCAATCTCCCGTACTATTTGTCCATCCTTACCCTCTTCGTTGGGTTATCGGATTGGAACTGTTTTTGCTGTTATATCTGAATTTAATCTTCGTGCGGGTCATCCTGCTTAAGCACCCACATTGAAATCGGAATAGTTTACGACGAGAATTTGAAGAGCACACGAATTTGCCGAATCAAATTAACTAACAAGTTTTGGGATCTGCATTATGACAATCACTGCCGAACACATTCCTCTTCCTCAACTCACCACCGATGAGATGGCGCGCTACTCGCGGCACCTGATATTGCCCGAGGTGGGCATGGAGGGCCAACAGAGGCTGAAAGCCGCGAAGGTGCTGTGCGTAGGCACGGGAGGCCTTGGCTCGCCGATGGCGCTGTACCTGGCTGCGGCGGGGATTGGCACGCTGGGGCTGGTGGATTTCGACGTGGTGGATGCGAGCAATCTGCAGCGGCAGATTATCCACTCGACGAAAGACATTGGGCGCAAGAAGCTGGACTCGGCTGAAGAGAAGCTGACGGCGCTGAATCCCGCGCTGAAGGTGGTGAAGCACGAGACAATGCTTTCAAGTGCGAACGCGCTGGAGATTTTGAAGGACTATGACGTGGTGGCGGACGGGACAGATAACTTTCCGACGCGCTACCTGGTGAATGATGCGTGCGTGTTGACGGGCAAGCCGAATGTGTATGGATCGATCTTTCGCTTTGAGGGTCAGGCGAGTGTTTTCGCAACCAAGGATGGCCCGTGCTACCGGTGTCTCTATCCCGAGCCTCCACCGCCGGGGCTGGTGCCGAGTTGCGCCGAGGGCGGCGTGCTGGGGATTTTGCCGGGGCTGGTGGGAGTGATCCAGGCGACGGAAGTGATCAAGCTGATTTTGGGCAAGGGCGATGCGCTGATTGGGCGGCTGCTGCTGGTGGATGCGTTGAATATGCGCTTCCGCGAGTTGAAGCTGCGGAAGAATCCGGATTGCCCGGTGTGCGGGCCGAATCCGACGGTGACGAAGTTGATCGATTATGAGCAGTTCTGCGGGATTGTGCCTGCGGGGCAGGGAGCGAACTTGGAGACGAACGTGAAGAATGGGATTCCGCAGATTACGGTGAAGGAACTGAAGGCTCGGCTGGATGCGGGCGAGGATGTGCAGCTCATCGACGTGCGCGAGCCGTTTGAGGCGCAGATTGCGCAGATTGGCGGAAGGCTGATTCCGAAAGGCGATGTGCCGAACCGGCTGGCGGAGATTGATCGCAATCGCGAGGTGGTGGTGCATTGCAAGAGTGGCGGGCGAAGCCAGCAGATTGCGGAGTTTCTGAAGCAGGCTGGGTATGAGCGCGTGGCGAATGTGGCCGGTGGGATTACGGCGTGGAGCAGCGAGATTGACCCGAGTGTGCCGAAATACTGAGCAAAGCCATACAGAGGCGCAATTTGTTTTTGACAATACATCCCAAAAGTGGGATAAATAGATGACGCGAAAGTTAGCACCTGGTGAAAAGCCCGTTTACTGGATAGGCTCATCGCTGAAAGACATGCAGCGATTTCCGCATGAGGCTCAACGCAGCATGGGTTTTGCCCTCGGCGCGGCACAGTACGGAGGCAAGCACCCATCCGCAAAACCGGAAGGGTGAAGGACCGGGTGTGCTGGAGATTGTTAAGGATTACGACGGAGACACATACCGCGCTGTGTATACCGTTCGTTTTGCCGAAGCTGTTTACGTTCTTCATGCGTTTCAAAAGAAGTCTACGCATGGGATAGCAACGCGGCAGTCCGACGTAGAGCTTATCCAGGCACGGCTGCGGCAGGCGCAAAACGACTATGAGAGGAAGCATGGTTAAAGAGAAGATCACACGTAGCAGCGGCAACATTTTCGCTGATCTTGGGCTTCCGGATGCGGATGAACTTGATACAAAGGTGCGCCTGGCCTCGGCCCTGAACGCAATTATTCTCCGCAAAGGCATGAAACAGGCAGAGGTGGGGAGCGCTCTCGGAATCAACCAGCCAAAGGTTTCTGCGTTGATGCACTACAAGCTCGAAGGCTTTTCGATCGAGCGCCTGATGCATTTTCTTGTGGCCCTCAATCAGGATGTCGAGATTACTGTGAAGGCTAAGCCACGTTCCCGCAGCGCGCGGATTATTGTGCAAGCGGCTTGACCGACCTACGCCTTAACGAACAATTTCTACCGGCGTAGGACGCGGGGAGTCGCCGGTGCGGCCGTTTTCGTCCACCTTGCCGAAGATCATTTTGCCGCTGGCGGTCTGGAGGACGCTGGTGACGGAGATTTCGACGGAGCGGCCGATCATTTTGCGCGCGTGATCGACGACAACCATGGTGCCATCGTCAAGATAGCCGACGCCCTGGTTGTACTCCTTGCCTTCTTTGAGAATCAGAACCATCATGTGCTCGCCGGGCAGCACGACGGGCTTGAGCGCGTTGGCCAGGTCGTTGATGTTGAGCACTTCGACGTGGTGAAGTTGCGCGACCTTGTTGAGGTTGAAGTCGTTGGTGACGACTTTGGCTTCAAGTTTCTTGGCCAGCTCAAGAAGTTTCAGGTCCACTTCCTTGATCGAGGGGAAATCGTCCGAGACGATCTGCACCTGGATGGCGGGGTTGGACTGCATGCGCTGGAGCATGTCGAGGCCACGGCGGCCGCGCTGGCGTTTTGATCCGTCGGTGGAGTCGGCGACGATTTGCAGTTCGCGGAGAACGAACTCCGGAATGACGAGTGCCCCGTCGATGAAGCCGGCTTCAGCGATGTCGGCGATGCGGCCGTCGATGATGACGGAGGTATCGAGGATCTTGGCGGCGCGCTTCTGGGGGCGTTCGCCGGTAAAGATGGTGCCGAGCGCGGATGGGTTGAGCAGATCGCCCTTGCTGGCGCCGACGAGCAATCCGACGTAGGTCATGAGCAGCAGGACGAAGATCTGCAGCACGGCGGAGGTGGTTTCCGTGAGCGGAGCCGCACGCAGCACCATGCAGAAGATGGCCGCGCCGATGATGCCGAGAAGCGAGCCCGCTACCGCGCCAATGAGGCGGCGGAGGCTCATGGCGCGGACACGCAGCTCAAAGATGATGACCACGGTTGCGGCCGCGCCGCCACATAGAGCGCTTATCAGGCCGGAGAGGTCAAACGGTCGAAGAACGTAGCAGACAAGAGCGAGTACGGCAACTAATAGAATACGCAGTAAAACGAGATCCATGACGTCCACCCCCGGCGTTGAAGAAGAGAATCGCCTACCGCCGAGCACAGAACGCGAGTATGAAGAGGTATGGGGGTGATCGTCAAGGGAAAACAGAAAGCAGAGATCAGAGATCAGAGATCAGGGAAAAACTTGCGAGGCGTCAGCTTTTCCTGAACCCTGATCCCTGCATTAGGATGCGACGGCCAGTTCGTGCTGAGGATGGGTAACGCGCGTGGAGCCCTTGCGGGGTCCGCGCTTGCGGGCGCTCATGTTCTTGACGCGCTCCAGCAGCTCAAGGGGCGAGCAGTTCTTCCTGGGAAGGAGGGCATCGGCGGCGTGGGGCTGAGAGGATGTGCGCGCCGGATCGCCGAGCAGGATCATGGGCACGTGAGAGGCAATTTCCTTAAGGCGGCCGACAATATGTCCGCCGTTCCATTGGGGCATTCCATCGTAGGCAAGCACGAGATCGATGGCGTTTTCCGAGATCAGGCCGGCGGCTTCATCGCCATTGACGGCGGGCAGCACCCGGTAGCCATTGGTGGAAAGCATGAAAGTGAGTACAGAGAGTTCCTGTTCGTTGCTGTTGACGGCGAGAATAATTTTCTTGGGCCTCATGGCAGGGGAAATACTCCTTTAGAAATCGATCAGGATCAAACAAGGCAAAAGAGGTGCCTGGGCCGCTCTCAATGGCAGCCTGTAGACAACCCGAAATGTAAGGAGCAATGGCCAGGGATCGGGGCGGGCTCTCGCGCTTCCGATAGACGCATAGGAATGTTTATGAGAGGAGCCAAAGGCTCACCAAACACCATGCGGCAATACAGAAATACGAGGAGAACAGCCTTCACGCGCGGTCAGATTGCCGTTGAAGTCTGGGACAAAGCCGATTCAGCGAACCGGTTGAATTTCCTCAATGCTTGGCAAGAGTACGGCTAGTGGGGCAGGCGTGCAATAGCGAAAATATGGCGAAGATGGCAGTGGAAAACATAGGAAAATAGAGGGAAACGGGATAGTTGCAATAGAGGAAACCACTTACATTGATGAAAACCTGTTGAAAGTTTGTGTATCAGGGCAGTTGAAGTCTTCCTGTTGCCACAAGAACAGTGCTGCCCCCTACGCGCACATTTGTGACCTTGTCCGTGTCAAGATTTGCGCGCAGAAAAAGGTCACTGGGGCGTCCCATTTCGACACCCTGACGGACGTGAATCCGCTGGCCGAAAGGCACGATGCGGCGGGCGACGAGATAGCTGATGGCGCAGCCCGCAGCGGAGCCAGTGGCGGGGTCTTCGCCGCCGTAAAACTGCATTCTGGCTCTGAAACTTTCAGCTTCCGGAGCTATGACATAAAACCATCTTCCGTTGAGCGGGCGCAGATAGTCAGTGGCCTCGTGCTGTCGCACGTTGAGGCGCGAGAGAGCATCGAGCGAGCGAAGCAGGACGATGGCGAAGCCGTTGCCGGTGGAGACGATCTGCGGCGGGTGAGCGGGGTCGAGATCCGCGAGCGTGAGGCCGATCAGTTCTGCGACGCGAGCGGATTCGAGCTCAGGACCGCACTCGGGATCGCGCTGCGTCATTTCGCCGAAGAGAACTTGATTTGAAGTACCGGGCCGCTTGGGATCGAATGCAACCGGAATTGGGCCGACGTTTTCGGCGAGGATGATTGTGTTCTTGATGGCCAGGGAAGGGTCAGCGATTTTGAGCACGGAGGCTGTGCCGAGCGTGGGATGGCCGGCGAAGGGCAGTTCCTCTTCCGTGGTGAAGATGCGCGTGCGGATGCCTTCAGCGGCTTCGATTGCAGTGGCGCGGCGCTCGACGAAGGTAGTCTCAGAGAGATTGAACTCGCGGGCGATGGACTGCATTTGCTCCGTGCTGAGATTGGCATTGTTCATCACCACGGCGAGCGGATTGCCGGCGAGGGCGCGATCGGTGAAGACATCGACGATGAAGTAATCGAGTTCAGGCATGGGCGTGATAGATCCTTGTGTTTAGAGATGGCGACGGGCCGGGTTCGATTCGCAATTGCGGCAATTGGTAGTGTCTCAGTTTGAAGAAACTGCCTCATGGGCTAAAGCCCCAGTCATTTTTATGGCCGTTTCGGCACGACTGAAGTCGTGCCCTGTTACAAGGCAATTCCAATTGAGACACTGCCATACTTTCCGAATACTTGACAGATGGGGCTTCCGCCCATAGTCTACGAATACTCGCAGCGTTGAGCGCGGGGAAGGATTTTCATGGTGAATCGTTCGATCTCCGCGTGTTGTCTGTGCTGCTGTGAGTGCAGCGCTGCGCGGGTGTCTCGATAAGCCAGGAATCCTAAAGACAGGATTGAGCTGAAACGAGACCCACCCGCGATGAGCGTGGTGGGATTTTTTGTTTAGGGACGAGTTACGAAGGACGAGGGACGAAAACCTTCGTGGCTTATGAGCACCGGTGGCGAAGTGGCTAACGCGCTGGTCTGCAAAACCAGTATTCATGGGTTCAAATCCCATTCGGTGCTCCAAAATTTGAAGCTGTCCGTTTAAACAGAGGGCTAAAGGCCGACATATTTTGCCGGCCTTTCCGCATGATTAAAGGTCGCGATCTGAATATAAGGCAAAATTCCACTGCCTTTACTGCTAAATACCCATGCGAAAATCCGAAGGGCCGCTATCCCATTGCAGGAGGCGGCCCTTTCGGTTACGGCTATTAGGGGGGTAAGAGTGCAGATACGCTTACTGTATCTATGACTCTTGTATATCTTAGAAACCATTAAGGTCTGATAAAGATAACCTTTAAAGTACGATAAGAGACCTGGGCAGGCGCGGCCGGGTGCTGTCGAGAAATATCCTCATGCGGAGCGCTTCTGCACGTTGGACAAAGATAAGATGCTTCTGGCGGCGAATGTGGTCGGGGTTATCGATGAGCTCGAGTTGGGATTCGTCATAATCGGCGCCCTCGTCCAGCCGCACAATGCGCTCCTCAATGGTCTGGCGGAAGCGCGGGCTGATCTCAATGCCTTCGTGGACGGGGTTTTCGCCGGTCATTCCTGTTGCGCTCCTGTTTCCGCTTTGGTTCCTGCACTGACCAAAGTTTTGCTCCGCGGCTCAAGTTTTCCGCGGATGGGTCGATAGTATCGATGCGCCTGATTTTGCGCCAGATTACGTCCTGTGTAGGACTACGCCGAACTTTGGTAACAAGTGCCTGAAAACAGGACAATTAGCCGATTCGATTTGCACAACCCTCCCGCGGGTCCGGTTGCGCGGTACTCGTTCGCGACAATCCGGACCCCGGATTTAGAAGCACGTTAGCGCTGTGCTGCGCCCGTGCCGGGAGAAGTTGAAGACGCCATGGCGAGAACCACCTTGGTTCCGCCATCGAGATGCACGTCCTGCCGTGCGCTCAGGAGCGCTCCGGAGGCATTTGAGAATGGCTGTCCGGTTGCGCTGGAAGCAACGAGCACGCCTGGTACCGCTGTGGTCTTGATGACAACGTTGCCGTTGCGGGCGACGGTGGTTCCGGGCGCGGGACTGCTGGTTGCGTCCGCAGCGGAGCTCCCGCCGGGGTTCGAGTTTTCCGTGGCGGAACGAGCCCCGGCTGCCGCGGCAGCTCCAGTGCCCTGGCTGGCTGTTCCGTTGGGGGCAGCGCCGCTAGCCTGAGGCGATGAGCCGCTGCTATTGGGCATTCCGGCGCTGGCATCGACGGTGCTGGAGCCGGCGGGGGAAATGGTTTGGATCGCCGATTTGATCGGCATGCTCTGGCCGGATTTGATCTCGGCCTGATCGAACTGGAGCGTGAGGCGGCCGTTGTCGGTGTTGGCTACGTAGGCCTGGGCTTCGGTGACGTGGCCCATGATCTTCGTGCCTTTGGGGATGACGGTGCCGTCCGCCATGGTGGCTTTTTCAGTGGTTTTCAGCTCCACTTTATCTCCAGCTTTGGCGGTTTTGGAGTCGAGTTTGGAGGTGAGCTCTCCGGTAACGGGGCTGAGAGCGAGAGCTTCCGGCTCAGCGGGCTGGGCAGAAGCTGGCTGAGCGGTGGCGGCCTGACTGGGCTGGGCGGTTGGGGCCGGCTGCGCGCTGGGCTGTTGTTGAGGTTGGGGGGCATCGGGCTGCTGCGCGGCGACGGAGAAGGTGCAAAAAGTCGCCAGAACGATGGGAGCAAGACTGAGGTGCTTCATTGGGGGAAACCTCCGTGAAATTTCCTTGCTTCGGTCTGCCATCCCGTTTCATGGAGGGCGGGCAGGCCGAGTTGCCAGAGTAGGACGGAGCCCTATGCCAAGAGGTTGCCAGAGGGTTCCGAATAAGAAAGACGCGTGCGTGTGATGAAAAAACGATGGAGCGAGTGTGTGGGCTGAATGGCGAAGTGGGCGCAGAAGAAAACCCTTTCGAGCTGCCATTCCGCACCCACCGGCGTCCTGGGGGAGGACATCGAGAATCTTTTCTTCTATCTCTATCTACCTAAGGAAGGTCTGATTAAGTCCGTGAAGCATACCTCAGCGGCTAAAGCCGCATTGATTTTGCTGCATTTATGTCACGGCTGAAGCCGTGACCTACCGTTCGTGCCACTTAATCAGAGTTTCCCTAAATTTATCTAACTAAATTTCGCGCAGCCTGTCTCTTCGGCAGCCGGGGCCCATGCAGAACTGCGCGAAAACCACCTATTGCCGGTTCACCGCCGAAGAAAATGGAGAAATGCCGGGAACTATCTGCGTGCCTCTATCGAAATGAATGTTTGTGCGCTTTGTGCGCGTAGTAGTGAAAGGCCTATATAACCTGCAACTTCTACTGCCGGCAGCACTGTTTCATACATAGTGCTGCCGGCAGTAGAAGTTGCTTTACGTGCGTCTTGAAAATCCGCAAGAGGGTTACTAGGACAACAACAGCTACAATTACTGCCATAAGTGCAATCTTCCTTGGAAAGTGGCTCTTTGACTTGCTTTATGTATCTTGAGCCGGATGTAATTTATAAGTGAAGCCGACCCTGCTTGCTTACTTGAGATGCAGGTTGCAGGCCAAATGGCTGCCTGCGGCGATAACAAAATATAAATGACGGAATATCTGCCAGTTACGGAGGGCGCCTGCTGTTCGAATCGAAATGAGTACGCACGCGAGTATGTAACTTCTTCCTGTTGATAGGGAAGATTTTGCCCGGTGTTATCTCATCTTCGGTGCTATCTCATCTTGACGGGCTACTGATCTTCGCCCCTGGGCGCGTAGTAGCCTTTACGGACCTGCACCTTCATGTCGTCACCTTTGCAGGTGATGGAGACCTTGCGGAAGGTGCCATCCATCTTTTCATTGGTGGGCTTGTAGGTGGCTACGTATTGCGAGCGAAGCTCATCGCTTATCTGCTGAAAGGCCGCTTCAAGCTTATTGCCGTCATGGCCTACGTTGATGAGCCGGCCGCCGGACTCCTCGCTGAGCCGTTTGGCCGCCGAGTAGCCGGAATAGCCGAAGTTGCCGTATCTCTGCACATCGGCGAGGAGAATGACGTAGATGAGCGAATTGGCGCGCACGGCGGACTCAATGGCCTCGCCGATCTTGTGGTCGCTGCCCTCGTCTTCGCCGTCGGTGAGTATGATCATGGCCTTGCGGCCTGTCTCCTGATTGAATTTCTCCCGCGAAGTGAGGTAGATGGCGTCGTAGAGCAGCGTGCCTTTGGGGGTGCCGCTGATGGGAATCGTGCCACCGCCCGCGCCGGGAATGCCCGTGCCGTTGCCGCCGGCGGTATTGATTTCGGCCTTCTGCAGGGCATGTGTGAGCATGCGGGTGTTGTTGGTGAAGTCCTGGAGCAGATCGACGTTTACGTCAAAGGAGAGAACGAATGCCTCGTCCTTTTTGCGGAGAACCTGCTCAAGAAAGCGGCTGCCGGCGTCCTGTTCGAGGGGAAGAACGCGCTGCTGGCTGCCGGAGGTGTCGAGCAGGATGCCGAGAGTGAGCGGGAGATCGGTCTCAGCGCCAAAGTTCTTCCAGGCCTGCGGCTCTTTGTTCTCCGCCACGGAGCAGTCGTCCTTGGTGAGATGCGGAGCGAGTTGACCGCCCTTGTCTTTCACCGTGAAGTAGAGATCGACGAGATTGGTGTTGATTTTGAGGGTCGGCGTAGCGATGTCCTCGACGGGCTGGGCAGGCGCATTGCTGACCGGGGCCGCATCCGGCGAGGGCGGAAGCTGCGCGTGCGCTTTTCCACAGAGGAAAAATGCAGCCAAAAGCGAGGCGGAAAGCAAAGAAAGCTTCTTCATTGGCATCTCATCCAATTAGACGTTAAGGCGCGTTGAAAAGAGCATAGCGCATTACCGGAATCAGCGGGTTCGGTCATGGACGGGCAAACAACGCGCGAGGTCATGCGTCTGATAGTCTGAACCATGCGCGAGTCCTTAACCGAACTGGGAGGATCGCTACCGCGGCCCTTTGATGGGGGCCGTGCGGAGGACGTGAGATACCTGTGAAGCCTGGATTGCACATTTCGGCGCTGACGGCGCTTTTGAGCCTGACCTTAACTGCCGCGGCTCAGCAGCAACCGCAGCAGACCCCGCAACAGCCGGTTCCAGACGCTCCTACGCCGCAGCAGGCAATGCAGCCGCTTACCAACGCGGCGAATGGGCCGATCAAACCAGGCGGAGGCGCTGGAACCGAGCAATCGGCATCCGGGACCTCCGGCTCGCAGGATATTCAGGGACCGGTACCGCAGCAAGCCGCACCGCCCCCGCCCTCGTCAACTCTGCAGTCGCAGGATAACCAGACTCCGCCCGTGAGCATGACACCGGCTGAGATTGGCGCCGCAATCCGGATCAACGTGACGTATGTTGAAGTTCCGGTGACGGTGAAGGACTCAAAAGGCAATGAGGTTCCGGGGCTGCAGTGGCGAGACTTCAGGGTTTACGAAAACAACAATTATGCGCCGCTGAAGGTCTTTACCACGGACTCTTACCCGCTTTCGATTGCGTTTGTGGTGGATCAGAGCCTGCCGCGCGACCAGATGGAGCAGGTAAATACTTCGCTGGGTGCGCTGCAGGGCGCGCTGACGCCGTTTGACGAGATTGCTGTTTTCACCTACGGCAATGGAGCGCGCAACCAGTCGGGCGGGTTCACGGGAGCGCAGTCGGCGCGTGTGCCCTACATTCTCTCCATGACGAAGTCCGCGGGCGCCGAGCAACTGAATCCGACGAACGATGGCCCGTTTGCGAGCTGCAACATCCGCGAAAACGGCAACTGTATCGATCCGAACCTGCAGGCGGGCAAGTCGGCAGGCAGCGGCTACTTCATGAATATCCAAAAGGAGATTCACACGCTGAACGACGCGATTCTGGCGGCGGGGAAGGAACTTTCCTCGCGGCCCCAGGGACGGCGGCGGATTATTTATGTGATTTCCGATGGCAAGGAAAACGGCAGCAAGGCCACCTACAAGGATGTGCTGAAGTACGTGCAGACCAACCACATTCTGGTGTACGGCACGCTGGTGGGCGAGGCTGCGCGCTGGGGCGAGGGAAAACTAAGCCGCATCCACCTGCCCTTCACGATGTATGACAACATCCTTGTGAAATACACGCTCAACACCGGCGGCACGCTGGATTCAGCCAATGGCGTGAACCACATTGAAAAGACCTACAGCGACCTGGCCCGCGAGGCGCGCACCCGGTACACGCTGGTGTACGCGAGCCACGAGCCTCTTCTGGACGGCAAATACCGCAAGATCGATGTACGCGTGAACCGCGCGAACCTGGAAATCACGGCACCGCTTGGTTATTATCCCGCGGCCTCGGACGCGAACATTCATTGATTGCCGGCTTGAGGAAAAAGAACAGGGCCTGTGCAGAGGATGCACAGGCCCTTGGTCTTTGCGCTTGAAAAGCGCGGAATGATGGGGGGCGCTACGGCTGCTTTTGATTATCCTGCGGCGGTGCCGGGGGAGGGGTAACAGCGTGCTGCGTGGTGGCCGGAGGAGCAGGATCGGTCACGCCTTTAATGCCCTCTTTGAAGCCCTTCAGTCCTTCGCCTAGTCCTTTGCCCAGCTCCGGGAGCCGTTTGGCGCCAAAGAGCAGGAAGATAATAATACCGATCACCAGCAAGTGCATTGGTTGAAATAGATCGCCCAGCATGGCCTAACTCCTTTGCGCGCCCTTGCCCGTATTTTGCCCGGCACGCTTCCTTGAAAGACTATTGTCGCACAAACGCAGGAGTGTGAGATCAGTTGACCCGCGCTGGGTTTCCCAGGCGCTCGGTCACCATGGAGAAAAAGCTGCCCAAGTCTTCTTCTTCGCCCATGGTGAGGCGGCGATGGACCTTCATGAGCGGAAAGAGGCGCGAGCCGCGTACATCGATGGCGGGTATGGCGGATTGCGCGCCCACCTGCGCGCCCGGATACTGCGTCATCTCCCAGACGCCGGCATAGCGGCGGCGGAGGACTTCGCCGAGGTAGCTGCCCCAGAGGCGCGTCTCGAATTCCACATCGCGATCCGGGCTCTCACTGACAAGGATGAGGATCTCGTCGAGCGCATCGATGGAGCTGGAGGAGTAATCGAGGGTATGGCGATAGTCGCGCCGCGCCGTCTCAACGGCTGCCGAGGCGTAGCCCTCCATCATTGCATTCAGGTCGGCAAATGCCGTGGACTCCAGACGTTGGCGCAGGTTGCTCATTTAGCTCAAGGATAAATCAGGTGAGGCGGAGTGAAAGGGCGATCCGCACCGCGGCTGCGCGATCCTGCTCCATGCAACGGAGTTTGTTGCGCGGGGGCTCAGCCACGGCGTGATTGTGTGAAACTGAAAAAGATCGTGTGGAGGATTTGGGGTGAAGTTTTTTCGTTTTTTTCTTATTGCCATGTTGCTGGCTGTTCCGGCTTTTTCCGCTCCGCGTTCTATTTATCCCGATCCTTCACAGGCAAGGGTCGATATTGCCGCTGCGCTCAAGACCGCTCCCGGCGCGCATAAGCGCGTGATTCTCGACTTTGGCGGCAACTGGTGCATTGATTGCTTTGTGCTGGACAACTACCTGCATAACGAACAGAATCGTCCGCTGCTCGAAGCCAATTTCGTGCTGGTGCATGTGAACATAGGCACCTATGACGCAAATCTGGACCTTGCCGCGAAGTATGCTATCCCATTGAAGATCGGCGTACCGGCTCTTGCGGTTCTGGATGAGCGCGGCAAGCTGCTTTACTCGCAGACCAACGGCGAGTTCGAGAAGGTGGGCCGCATGCAACCGGCCTCCGTGACTGCGTTTCTTACGCGGTGGAAGCCGGGCAGCAAGCCCTGCTCGGTGGTTGCGCTGAACTGCTAACTCAGCGGAGCCATTTGCTTGGTGTTCCAGTAGGTGTACTGGACGCGGTGAATGACGGTGATGGTGGAGAGCACGGCGAGGACCCAGAGAACCGGAGCCATTACGCCCCAGTGATTGAAGAGCGCGCCGAGGATGATGAGCACGATGCGCTCCGGGCGCTCCATGAAGCCGACTTTGCAGGAACCGATGAGGGCCTCAGCGCGTGCGCGGGTGTAGCTGACCATGAGCGACGTGACCATGACGAACGCCGCGAGCACCACATAGCGGAAGTGGTTGACGCGGGCGTAGTAGACCAGCAGGCCGAAGAAGAGCACCACGTCCGAATAGCGGTCGATGACCGAATCGAAGAATGCGCCGAAGACCGTGACCTGGTTTGTACGGCGCGCCACGCGGCCATCGACCATGTCAAAGAGGCCCGCGCCGATGATGACAAGTCCGGCGTAGAAGAACATGCGTCCGGCGTTGGTGACATCCGCGTGGCCGAAGAAGAAGGCCGCGACGATGTTGATGATCAGCCCGATGAAGGTGAGCACGTTCGGGGAGATGCGGGAGAGTGCGAGTCCGTGGACAATCTTGTCCAGGAGCCACGCGCAGGCACGGCCAAAGCCGCCAGTCCAGGTCATTAAAGGCTACCTCTGGTCATTTAAACCACCTGTGGTCATTCGCGTCCACCTTTACTTCCCTGAGCCGGATTCCGCCGCAGCACCATCTGTCTGAGCGGCTGCGGCGGCTTCGTCGTGGATGGTGGTCAGCTTGAGAACCTCAAGCTCGCGCTTGCCGTTGGGCGTGACGATGGTGGCGACATCGCCCACACGCTTGCCCACCAGGCCGCGGCCGATAGGCGAAGTGGTGGAGATCAGCCCCTTGGTCACATCCGATTCCTCGCTGGTGACAAGGCGATAGACAATCTCCTCGTTCTTCTGCGTGTCAAAGACCACCACGGTAGAGCCGAAGCCGGTCTTGTCCCGCGGAATGTTGGCGAGATTGACCAGCGAAAGCTCGGCCATGCGCTTCTTGAGCTGGCCCAGTCGCGCGTTGACAAAGACCTGGCGCTGCTTGGCCATGTGGTATTCGGCGTTCTCGGAGAGATCGCCCAGCGCTACGGCCTTTTTGATCTCGGCAGGCAACTCGTGCGCCAGTTCGTACTCAAGCGCTTCGATATCTTTTTGAAGCTGATTTTTAATGTGTTCCGGCATCCAGCGTCCACGGCGGCAGCGCTAACAAAGGCGCTCCGCATCAGGTAGAAATACGTAACAATCCATTATAAAGCAAGCGGTTGAGCGGGGTTCTCGGCGGCCAAGACGCTCCGTTTGCCGATTGCTGCGATATGCTTTTTAGAGAGGATCCTCACTTGTTTCGTTTTCGTCTTTCCGCCTGTATGCTTGCTCTCGCTCTGGCCGCCGGATGCAAGGCCCAGCCGCCTGTCAACGCAAATGCTCCAGCCGGCTCCGATCTGAACCGCCGTATCGAAGTCATGGTCCGCGCCAAGTTCGACCTGCCGCAGGATTACAACGTCAGCATTGGCGCGCGCAAACCGTCGCAGATGCCGGGGTACGATTCACTGACAGTTACGCTGGCCAAGGGCACTGAAACGGCGAACCTGGATTTCCTGATCTCCACGGACAACACCAAGCTGGCGCGGCTGCAAAACTTCGATCTGGCCAATGACCCGGTCTTTCATATCGACCTTGCCAACCGGCCTGTCCGCGGCAACGCCTCGGCGCCGGTCACGATCGTCAACTTTGACGACCTCGAATGCCCCTTTTGCGCGCGCATGCATCAGACGCTCTTCCCTGCCACGCAGGAGCGCTACAAGGATAAGATTCGCTTTATCTACAAGGACGACCCGCTCACCGAGATTCATCCCTGGGCGATGCATGCCGCAGTGAATGCCAACTGCCTGGCCACGCAGAGCGGACCTGTCTACTGGCAATATGTGGATTACCTGCACGGGCACGGACAGGAGATTACCGGCGAAGATCGCAACCTGACGCGCAGCAACGCTCAATTGGATCGCATTGCTCGCGACCTTGCCGCCGTGGCGCACCTGGACGACGCCAAGCTGAACGCATGCCTGGCAAAGCAGGATGAGACTGCCGTGCGCGCCTCCGCGAGCGAGGCCGATAAGCTTGGCATCAACGGAACTCCGGCAGTGTTTGTGAACGGCGAGCGGATTGACGGCGGCGCGGTGCCGCAGGAACAGGTGTGGCAAGTCATTGACCGCGCTCTGCGCGAGGCCGGCGTGGAGCCGCCTCCAGCGGCAGCACCAACCGCGCCGGCGAAGGAAAAGCAGGGAGAGGGCGGCGCGAAATAAAACCGGGCGGGGATTGGTCTTCCCTGCTCACGATTCCGGGTTTGTGCGGTCTTTACAGCCTGTTATTCTGGTGTACTGGAAGCGGCCTCGCTTCCGTGAGGAGAATCAGGTTGCAACTCGAAGCTCGTTTTCCGGAGCGCGCGCGTCCGGTTTTTGCTTTGCTCGGCACAGTTGTTCTGCTTGCCTTCGCCGGTTGTCATCACGCTCCCGGCCCGGATGTCGTAGCCACGGTCAACGGCAAGGAGATTCTCCGCGCCGACCTGGACAAGTATTACAACGCCAGCCAAACGGACAATCCTCAGCCGCCCGCACCGGAGCAGGCAGACATGCTCCGCCTGAATATCCTTGGCGGCATGATCAACGATGAGATCGTGCAGCAGCGCGCGGCCAAGCTGAACCTGGTGGCCAGCGACGAGGATGTGAACGCCAAGATCACGGACATGAAGACTCCTTATACGCAGGAGGAGTGGGACAAGCAGCTCAAGCAGCGCAACATTACGATGGACGACCTCAAGCGCGACGTCCGAAAGCAGATCACGGCCACCAAGCTGGTCAATAAAGAGATCGATTCCAAGATCAACATCACGGACGCGGAGATCGGCACCTATTACAACGCGCACAAGGCCGAATTCAATCTGATTGAGCCACGCTATGGGCTCTCACAGATTCTGGTCAGCGGCAATCCTCCGCAGCAGGGCGCGGCACAACAGCAGCGCAAGGCTCCGAATGAGGCAGAGGCGCGAAAAGAGATTGAGACGCTCCGCGGACGGCTTCTGAATGGCGAGGACTTTGGCACTCTGGCTGCGCAGTTTACGGAGAATCCGAATCTGGCGCAAAATGGGGGCAATATGGGCCTGGTGACTGAGACCGACCTGCACCGCGACATAGAGGTCTACAACGCCATCGGCGCGCTCAAGCCTGGCCAGATTACGGCATCTTTGCCAGTCTACGATCCCAGAGATCCCGGTCACAAGGCCGTCATGGGCTACCAGATCTACAAGCTCAACAGCCGCGAGCCGGCAGGGCAGCGCGATCTGAACGATCCGCGCACGCATGAGTTGATTCGCGAAACCCTGCGCAACGGCAAAGCGCAGCTACTCAATAAGGCGTACCAGGAGATGCTGCACGATCATGCCGCGGTGCGAAATTTCCTGGCCGAGCAGATCCTGAAAGAGGGAACGCCGTAGAAGCAGAGATCAGAAGCCAGAGATCAGAGATCAAAGATCAAAAACAATAAGGCCGGGGACTCGTCCCCGGCCTTATTGTTTTTGCGTGTTGCGCTGCTTTAGAAGTTGAACGTGACCTTTGCCGTCAGTGCCCTCGGCGTCACGTAGTGCGTGCCGCTGAAGGTGGAAAGGAAGTTATAGAGAGCGTACTTGTTGGCGATGTTCACCGCCGTCAGGTCGATGTTCGTCTTGAAATGGTCGGTATGGAAGATATTGTCCTTGCCGATGGAGGCATCAAAGAGGCTGCGGTGCTGAATGCGTGGCGGATCGTGGTCGGCATCGCCGGCGCCGGGCGCGGGAATATCAACCAGTTTCGAGGTATAGTTCGCGGCCGGGCAGATGCCAATAGGCGTGCCTGTTGGCGAAGGAGTGTAGCTAGCGACTGGCGCGCCGCCGGGGATAGGAGTGTAGTTGAGGCAGGTGAGTCCCGCCTGAAACTGCTCATCCGCCGTAAGACCGGTGAGATCGACCGCCGGCTGGCCGTTGAGCATGGTCGAAGTGGGGCTGTCCGGCGTGCCGCAGGCAGAGTTGGGATTGTTCGAGAAGGGATTGTAGCAGGGCACGGAGCCGGCGGTCAGGCCGGAATCGAAGCGCCAGTTGAAGCCGGTCCAAAGGCCGCTTAGGAATTTATTTGTGCCGGGAATCTCATACTGAACGTGAGAGGTCTGGTTGAACTTCTCGTCGTGGTCGATGCGGAAAGGCAGCCCGGTGGCGCCGACTGTAGCTCCCGCGCCGGCCGTCTGCGGCGGGAAGAAGCGGGCGGCGACCGAAGAGGTAACGAAATAGCCGCTGAATCCGTGGAATTTGGGAATCTCGATATTTCCCGCATAGCCCGGGATCTTCGAGTTATGCCAGTCGATAGGGAATGTAATCGGCGTGTTGCCGAGCACGCTGAAGTCGAAGGCGTTGTGGGTGTACTTCCAGATGTACTCGCCGCTGATGACGGCCCACTTGCGGATTCCTTGCTGGAATCCGGCGTGAAACTCGTTACGATAGCCGGGGTTCAGAGTTCCTGAGACGCCGGGCGAGCAGAGAAGCAGCGGAGCTAGCACAGGATTCGAGCATCCTGTGCTGGACAGGATCAAATTCTCGTTGAACGGAGTTTCCATCGTACGCGCATAGGAGACGCGCAGCACGGTGGAAGAAGGTTTGACGTTGTAAGCGATGCCGAGGCGAGGCTGGGTCTGGTTGGCATCCGTAAGTCCGTTGTAAACGTCCTCACGCAGACCGAGATTAAAGAGCCAATCTCCGGCCTTGATCTGGTCTTCGACGTACAGCGCCAGCTCCTTGATGTCCGTGTGACCGCTGTAGTTATACATGCTGCCACCGCGGGTCAGATCGTATGGCGCAAGGACGGGAAGATAGTTGGGATTTGGGAAAGAGACTATACCGTCGCATGCCGTGGGACCGGAGTAGCCGGCTAACACATTGCCATTTACATCCACGCAGGGCGCGTTATAGATATTGTTCACCACGCCGAGGCTGTCGTTCTCGTTGAGGAAGGTTTGCCCGTACTGCGCGCCAATCTTGAGGGTCTGGTGTCCCTTGGAGTAGGAGAAGTCCGAGTGTACCGCTGCGTTGGTGAGCGTGCGGAACTGGGAAATGGACGAGGTTTGCAGGTTAATTGGTCCCTGATCGGCCAAAGGATTGTCACTGGGGTAGTAATTGTAGGCATCCCTGCGGACGAAGGCGCCGAGGTTGAAGACCGAGTTGGTGCTGATGACGCGGGTGTAGGTAGGCGAGATATTGAATGTGCCGATCTTCGAGCGCTGGTCGGCATTGCCGACATTGACTAAGGTTGGGTCAACGCTGGAGCCGCTATTCGCGCCCGTTGTTTCCACGTTCATCACATTCAGGTTGTCGAAGGAGTTGGGTGTCTGGAACCAGGAGCGGCTGTAGTTCACATCCAGGTGAATCGAATCCACCGGCGAGAGGGTATAGTCCACGCGATCGAAGACATTTTGCTCGTTACCCTTGTCATGGAAGACTGTGAACTCGGGGGGATCGAGGAAGCGGCCCGTGTTGAGGGCATCCGCTTCGAGGAAGTTGCCCCACTTCTTGCCGCCATAGCTAACATCGCCGCCGAGGCTGGACGAGCCGAAGGTGCCGTAGGATGTGCTGATGCTGCCGGTAGGCTTGGTAATGCCCTGACCGGAGCGCGTGGTGGCAACGATCACAAGGCTGGTTTTGCCGCCGTACTCGGCCGGCGGCGCACCGGAGATGACTTCAATGGACTGAATCGAGTTCGACGGAATCTGGTTGGAGAAGACCTTGCTCTGCTGATCGGTGATGGACTGGCCGTCAATCGAAAACGAATTCGATGCGTGATCGCCGAGGCCGTGGAAGAGGCCGTTCGAGTCCGCCGCCACGCCGGGGCTGGTGAGTGTGACCAGCGAACTGAGCGAGGAAGACTGGCTCTCGAGCGGCACCTTGATAAACAGGTCGCGGTCCACGTCCGTGTGGAAGGTGGGGTCGTTCTCCACCAGGTCGCCGCCAGCCTCGACGGTGACCGTATCACTGGAGCCGGCAATGCGCAGTACCAGCTTCAGGCTGACACCGATGCTGGAACGAATTTCAACGTTCTGCGTAATCGGCGCAAAACCGTTGGCCATGATCTTGATCTGGTAGGGATTGAGCGGCACATTCGTGAACTCGAATTGGCCGGAAGGATCGCTGGTAGTGGTGCGGTCAAGGCCGCTGACAGTGTTCGAAAGGTGGACGGTTGCGCCGGGAATCACGGCGCCGCTGGGATCAGAGACTGTGCCGCGAACCGCGCCGGCATTGCCGGACTGTGCAAAGGCTGTGACTGGCAGCAACAAAGCCAGTGTAAGAAGGATGCGGCGGTACAGGCCGCGAAGGTACGGCATCATTATGGCTTCTCCAGAAGATCTGCATGTGCGCCTGCGAGCCGGTTCGGTTTCCGGGGCGCAATGCACGCTGAGGTGATGGTCGTCAGCCTGAAGGCAATACGAAAATTCAGAGGGATTCAGGCTGGCAGAGACGCGCAGCTAGACGGTTGGAGGTGGGCGTGTGAAAAGAGTGGGATGCCAGGGACGGGGCACAGCTGCGCGAGCCTTAACGGGAGGCGCATGCGTGCCCAGCGTAACAATCACAATGGCGGCTACCGCGGCTGCGACGGGCGCAGCCGAGTGCATCACGATACAGAGCGGGCAGTTATCGGCATCCGATGCCTGCGGGTGGATGTGCGCCACCTGGACCACGGCAAGCAGAGCCAGCAGGATCAGGCATACCACTGTCACCACCGCCGCATTGCGCGGCAGGGCTAACAGCTTGCTGCTCCTGTTGGACTGAATTCTGCTCAAAACCGGCACCGTATCTTCCCTAGCTTAAGAATACACAGAATGTGCGGCGGAGTGTATGCCTTGCGCCAAAACAGGCCTTTGCCCACCCCCTTAGACGCCGCGCGTCTAAAATGGTGGGGCTGTCTGGATTTACTACTGGGATAGAGAATGAACCACATCGGACGTCTTCGGTGGATTTGCGCCGCGCTTCTGGCTTGCGCTGCGCTCTCTTGCGCGTGCGCCGCACAATCCGATCCACAACAGCAGCCTCCGCAACAGAAGCCGCTGCCGCTTAAGCCCGCGATGCCCAACACGGGCCAGAATCACCGGCTGATTCTCAAGGACGGCAGCTATCAGATCGTGCGCAAGTACGAGATTGTGGGCGACCGCGTGCGCTATATCTCCGTGGAACGCGGCGGCGACTGGGAAGAGCTGCCCGCCGATCTTGTGGACTGGAATGCCACGCATAAATGGGAGCGCGATCAGGCGCAGCTTGCCGAAGACAATTCCTCACCTGCGATGAAAGAGGCTGCGGCGATCGACAAGGAAGAAGCCGCAGAGCGCGACGAGCAACTGGCGCGCATGCCTGAGGTAGCCAAGGGCCTGGAGCTGCCGGATGAGGACTCCGTCTTTGCGCTGGACACCTACCAGGGCACGCCGGAGCTGGTAGAACTGCTGCCGAACGAGCTGGGCATTGACGCCAAGACTCATAAGGGGTTGAGCACCATCAATCCGCTGGCCGGACAGCGCGCCGCCATTGAGCTGCCAGGCGCGCATGCGAAGGCGCATCTGCATGTGAATGATCCGGCCATTTATCTTTCGCTCGACGTGACGGACGATGCTGAAAAGGTGCTCTCGCACGCGCTGACGGTGCAGACCCATGACGCCAAAGATGTTGCCAATCGCAAGCACGGCGCGCACTCGACGCAATCGGGCTTTGCCATTGTGCGCGTGGATGAGCGCAAGGCCGTGCGGATTGTGGGAGCGATCCACATCAGCCCCAGCGGCAACGTAACTCAGAGCGAAGACGTGATGCCGGCCAAAGTGGAGGTGCTGCCGGGCAAGCACTGGGTGAAGATTGTGCCGGCGCAACAACTCCTCATCGGAGAATACGCGCTGGTGGAGATCATCTCACCGTCGGAGATCAACCAGCGCGTATGGGATTTCCGCGTCGATCCGCAGGCGGGCGACAATACAGGGTCGATTGGGCCGATTTTGAAGCAGTGAATAGAATGAGCGTATGACGCGTATGCACAACCCGGCACATCCCGGAAGGCTCTTGAGCTATTACCTTGCAGACCGTACTGTGACTGAAGTTGCGCAGCATTTGCATATCACGCGACCGGCGTTGTCGCGCGTGCTGAATGGCAAGGCAGGGATTTCGGCGGACATGGCGCTACGCATCTCGGAGGCATTTAGTACAGAGCCGGAATTCTGGCTTCGCCTGCAGGCGCAGTACGACCTTTGGGCGGCTTCAAAAAAGAAGCGCGCCCAAGTGAAGCCGCTGCCGCAAAAAGCGGCAGCGTAGACTGCCGCTAGTCGCCTGGCGCTTCGCGGCGCGCGAACTTGAGCCGCCGCTGCTCCCACTCTTCGCTGTTGAAGATGCGCGGGCCAACTTCGATCAGGCGCGGCATCATGTTGAAGACCGCAACGCGCGACCATGGACGTCCTTCGCGGGTGCGGAATCCGCTCTCATTCAGTGTGCTGACAATGTTGGAGTAGGAAAAATCCTGCGCCAGCAGGTCCATCATCATCAGGAGAACCCGGTTTTCCCTGGGGTCCTCTTCAAGCCGCTTGCAGTCGTCGGAGATTCGCAGACCGTAAGGAATCTCTTCACTGAAAACGCCCCCTGTGTGGGCCTCGGAGTCGGGCAGTTCACGCTGCCATTCGATTGAGACCATCTGCCACCCTGATGTCATGCGCTGTTCAATGATCTGCGGACTGAACGCTCCGGAAACCACATCGCGCATCCGCTCGAAATACGCCATAACCGCCTCCTGAAACTACTGCAATGCGCTGAAAGAGTGCAATCGGATTGCCATGCCGTGGAGAAGCCGCGGATTCCGTAAATACTGCTTGTAAATAAACTTGCAGAAATTACCGACCATTCTCCATGCATCGGGAACTGTCCACTTCCGGCAAAGGATGTCCGCTTTTGGACAAGCCTCGGCTATTCACGCACCGCGATCCCAAGCGCCTTCATCTTGCGGTAGAGGTGGCTGCGCTCCAGGCCGAGCAGTTCCGCGGCGCGGCTGATGTTGTTCCGCGCCTCCTCGATTTTCTTGAGGATGTAGTCGCGCTCATAGGCGTCGCGCGCTTGCTGCAGCGTGGAGAAATCCTCGGTTCCGCGTGTGCCGGCCTTGTGCGTCAGCGGCGGCAGGTGGCGCCGCTCAATCCGCAGCACGCGGGGGTTGAGGATCAGCACACGCTCCACGACGTTCTTCAGCTCGCGCACGTTGCCGGGCCAATGGTATTGGCCCAGCGCCTCAAGCGCCTCTTCGGTAATCTCCATACGCGGACGGCCATACTGCCGTCCAAACTCGCCTAGAAACTCGCGCACCAGCAGCGGAATGTCTTGCCGGCGCTCACGCAGCGGAGGTACAAAGAACGGCACAACGTTCAGCCTGTAAAAAAGATCCTCGCGAAAATTGCCCTTGGCAATCTCCTCTTCGAGATTCTTGTTGGTGGAGGCGATCAGGCGCACATCCACACGAATGGGCTGCATGCCGCCAACAGGCGTGAAGCTATGATCGTCGAGCGCGGAGAGCATCTTGGCCTGCGTCTTGAGGCTCATGTCGCCCACTTCATCCAGAAACAGCGTGCCTCCGTCTGCGCGCTCCAGCGTGCCACGCTGCTCGGGCCTTGCGCCGGGCTGGCCGTGTCGCGTGCCAAACAACTCCGCCTCAATGTGCGCCTCGGGAATTGCGGCGCAGTTCAGTTCCACAAAAACGCGGTCACGGCGTTGGCTTTCCGCATGAATGGAGCGGGCAATCAGCTCTTTGCCTGTGCCGGATTCGCCGTAGATGAGCACGCGCCCGTTCGTGGGCGCCATGAGCCGTATCTGCTGCCGCAGCGCCTTCAGCGGCACGCTGTCGCCGGTAAGCACCGCGCCGGCGCTGAACTGCCGCTTGAACTCAAGGTTCTCCGTACGCAGCCGCCGGGCCTCAATCGCGTTCTTGAGCACAATCAGCGTGCGGTCGATCGAAAGCGGCTTCTCCAGAAAGTCGTATGCTCCGAGCTTTGTCGCCTTCACCGCGGCCTCAATGGTGCCGTGGCCGCTGATGATCACCACCTCTGGACGCGACTCCTGCGGAAGACGGCGAATCTCCGCCAGAACATCCAACCCGTCGCGGTCCGGCAGCCAGATGTCCAGCAACACCGCATCGTACGGCGCGTCTTCCACCAGCACCACAGCTTCAGCGGCGGTGGCCGCGGTGGCCACGCCGTAGCCTTCTTCACGCAAAATCTCTTCAAGCGATGAGCGAATCTCAGCCTCATCGTCCACGACGAGGATATGGTTCATGAGCGAGCTTCCTTCACGGGTTCGGCATCTACGGTGGCAGGCGCGGAATACGCCGTCAGCAGGGCCGGATTTTCAATCAGCGGAATCCTCAGCAGGAACCGCGCGCCTTTCGGCGTGTTGCTCTCCGCGCGAATCGAGCCGCCGTGTTCCTGGGCGATCTTGGCTGCAATCGAAAGACCCAGGCCTGTGCCGCGATGCTTGGTGGAGTAGAACGGCAGAAAGAGCCGCTCTCGAATTTCATCCGTCAGGCCGTGTCCTGTGTCCCCTACGCTTGCTTCCACGGCTGCGCCGTCTTCATTGACCGTGGTGGAAACGCTCAGCACCTTGAGCAGGCTGCCCTGCATGGCTTCCGCCGCGTTGTCGATCAGGTTGGCCAGCGCGCGGCGAATCGCCTCGGGATCTGCAAAGACCGGCGGCAGATCGGGCGCAAGATCGAGCCGCACCTCAATGCCATCCAGCCGGCCGGCAAAAAGCGCCAGCGCTTCATCCACAACGCGATTCATCTCACAGACGCGCGGCTGCGGCGCGGGGAACTGCGCCAGCGCGGAGAATTGATCGACCAGTGTGCGCAATGTGCTTACGCAGCTCAGAATTACCTCACTGCACTTGCGAATGATGTTGGTTGAGTCAAGGCTGACTCCGTTTGCGCCTTCAGCGCGGCCGCGATCGAGATGGCGCGCGATACGCTCGGCCGAGAGCTGAATGGGCGTGAGCGGGTTTTTGATTTCATGCGCCACGCGCTGCGCCACTTCCTTCCACGCAAGCTGGCGCTGCGCGCGCAGCAGCTCCGTAGTGTCTTCCATCACCAGTACAGTTCCCGGCTCCTCAGCGGTGTGATCCGAGTCCGCATGCGTACCGGAACCGGCGCCCAGAGCGGCACCAAAATCGAGTCGCGCGCTGGTCAGCGCCAAGTGTACGGCGCGCCCACGCACACGCATTTCAATCTCAGTGGAAGCCGTGCCCATGCGCCGCCCGCGGCGAATGACCGCCGCAACCTCTTCAGCGTACTCGGCAGGCAACAGCGAATCCATCTTTTGCCCACGCAGAGGCGCGTCTTCAGGATGCGAGATCAGCGCGGCAAAGGCGCGATTGGCCTGCACCACGCGCCCCGCTCCATCGAGCGTAACCACACCGCTGGGAATGGTCTCCACAATTGTCTCCAGCTCGTGCCGCCGCTCCTCAATTGCCTGGTTGGCCGCCGTCAACTGCGCTGAAGAGGTCTCCGCCACGCGCCGGCTGGTCTCCAGATCGGAGGCCATGCGATTAAACGAGCGCACCAGGTCTCCCATTTCACCCGCCGCCGCAATGGAGACACGCTGCTCATACCTGCCCTCTGCAATGCGGCTCATTGCGTCTGCAAGCGCTTCCACGGGCCGCGTAATCTGCCGCGAGAGAAAGATTGCAAGCCATACGCTTGAGAAGAAAATGAAGACCGTAATCAGCAGCAGCAACAAAAAGAAGTTGCCACGGATGTTGTGCCGGAGCCGGTAGAGCTTCCAGTACTCCGTTGCGCCGGATCGGATGCGAATGGCTGTCTCGCTCAGCCCCTGCGGCATGGGCAGCGCCACTAATACCAGCTTGCCAGTGCCCGTGGCCGCTGTGCCCAGCGCAAACTGCTGGCCTGCAATCTCCATGATCGACTCATCGCTGCGCCGCGCCGCCGCCAACAGGCTGGAGGAAAGCGGCTTGCCGAGCGGAATTGCACGGCCGCCACTGGTCTCATCGAGCCACGGAAGCAGGCTGGCCTGGATGGTCTCCGGCGGCGCCTCGAAGCTGGAGATCAGATGCATCGCCTGCCCCGTCCGCGGCTCAAACACCAGCGCAAAGCCGCCTGCCAGCGTGATGCGATGGGAGCCGAGAACGCTTTCGAGTTCGCCCGGTGAGCGGTCAGGAGCGCCAGAAGCCGCAATCGACTCGGCCTCAACGCGTGCATTTGAGGTCACATAATGCGCCAGTTCCTGCACTACGCGGGTGGAGTCATCGCGCAACTGCGTGGTATTCGGCGAAAACCACCGCTCAATGGTGCGATTCATGAACTGAAAGCTGTACAGGTACATCAGCACGGCGGGTGTAAGCGCGATAAGCACTGCGCCCAACACCATGCGATTGCGAAGCCGCGCACCGAGCGCGCTTGATCCCTGGCCCGCATAGAGCTTGAGGAGGTTCCTCAGCAGCAGCATCAGCAGTGCGACGAGCAGCAGAAAGAGGACTACGGTAAATGCCGTAAACGCCAGCGTTTCGCCCGCCGTCTCCGGATTCAGAAAGCTGATGCGTGAGGTATTCCACCACTGCAGCGCGCCCAGCAGCAGGAAGATAAACATTACTCCGCCGGCTAGAAACGAGACGAGGCGCAGGCGCGGATTGCGCTCAAACAGCATGGGCAGATTATAGAGCCGAAAGGGACTGAGGGGGACTGAGGGACTATGGGACTGAGAGAACAATGGTACTTGCAATTTGCATTGGAGCGCACAAGTCCCTTGGTCCCATAGTCCCGTAAGTCCCTAGGCGACGACCGTCGCCCAGGGTGTCCATTCCTTCTGCAGGCTCTCCGCCACGCCGCGGTACGTCAGCTTGCCAAGGTACGTGTTGAGCCCTTCGGCGAGGCCTGCGTCCTTTTTGAGAGCTTCTTTCGGGCCCAGGTTCGCAAGCCGCATGAGATACGGGAAGGTCGCATTTGTCAGCCCCAGCGTGGAGGTATGCGGCACCGCGCCGGGCATGTTCGTCACGCAGTAGTGCACCACGCCGTCTACGGTGTAACTGGGGTTTGAGTGCGAAGTGGGCCGCGCCGTCTCCACGCAGCCGCCCTGGTCGATGGCCACGTCCACAATCACCGCGCCCTTCTTCATGCGGCTGACCATCTCCCTGGTGACGATCTTCGGCGCGGTGGCTCCGGGAATCAGCACACCGCCAATGACCAGGTCGGCCTCATGCGTGGCCTGCGCCAGGTTGTAGCTGTTGGAAGCAAGCGTGTAGACGCGGCCATTGAAGATGTCGTCAATCTCGCGCAGGCGGTTCAGGTTCAGGTCCACGAGCGTAACCTTTGCGCCAAATCCCAGCGCGATGCGCGCCGCGTTGGTGCCCACAACACCGCCGCCAATCACCGTGACATGCGCTGGAGGCACACCTGGAACTCCGCCCAGCAGAATGCCGCGCCCGCCTTTTTCTTTCTCAAGATAGGAGGCGCCGACCTGTACGCTCATGCGGCCGGCTACTTCGCTCATCGGCGTCAAAAGCGGCAGTGTGTTGTTGCGATCGCGAACCGTCTCATACGCAATGCCAATGACCTTCGCGTCCAGCAGCTTCTGCGTCAGTACGGGGAGCGGCGCAAGGTGCAGATAGGTGAAGAGCGTAAGCCCCTCGCGAAAGTAAACGTACTCGCTCTCAATCGGCTCCTTGACCTTGACCACAATCTCGCTCTTGCCCCAGACGTGGCCGGCATCGCCCACAATCTCCGCGCCGGCATCCTGGTACTCCGCATCCGGAAAGCCGGATTGCACGCCGGCGTTGGTTTCAACGAAAATCTTGTGACCGGCTTCGGTCAGAGCCCTAACTCCGGCGGGAATCACGCCAACGCGGGATTCTTGATCCTTAATTTCGCGGGGAACTCCGATAATCATCGCTGTGCTCCTGTACTCAGAATGTGATGCGGACAAATCAGAAGGGGTTCGGATTTACGCCGCGCCGATTTTGTTTTGATCCGGGGAGGGCTGCATCGGCGCGGCGATCCAGCTCAGGGTCTTACCCTCCTGGAAGCGAATAGATGAATACTAGAGCGCACAATACCGCCGATGTGTGCAATCTTCGTGTTAAAACTGCCTTATGAGCACGAAACGTGTATCAAACCGAGCAAAGTTGCACAAGATAAGCGTACCGTCTTCCCGACCACGCGCAGTGGCGACTGTTCCCGGCGCCGGAATGGCTCTTCTTGGACTCGATGAGCTCGATTCGGCGATTCTGCGCACGCTCGAGGCCAACGGCCGCGCCACCAACTACGAGGTCGGTGAAGCCGTTGGGCTCTCCGCATCGGCGGCCTCGCGGCGCATACAGGCGTTGGAAGAGATGGGCGCCATTCGCGGCTACCGCGCCGTGGTGAACGACCGCATGCTGGGCCGCCAGATGACGGTCTTTGTCCGCATCACGCTGGAGCGCCAGTCCGCCTCCGTTCTTGGCGCATTTGAGGCCGCCGTCCGCCGCATCCAGGGCATTACAAGCTGCCATCTCATGGCCGGCCAGTATGATTACATGCTCATTGCACGCGTTGCCGACATGGACGACTATGGCCGCCTGCACCAGAATGAGCTATCGCGTCTGCCCGGCGTCACGCGCATTGAAACCAGCTTTGCGCTGCGCGATGTGATGGAAGGCCAGAGGCGGTAGTCATAAACAAGGCATAAATTCACATGCCATCCTCATGGCAGATTCCGCCCCCGCTGCATTAGTCTTGGTGTCACGCGCGACAGATTGCCCGCACATCCGTATGTGCTATGCCGGCGGCTTTCCGCCGCCCGTGCTGCCGCGGCAAGTCAAGTTTGTTTCGAGGAGAGCCGATGCAACCCCGTTTTTCTCTTTGTCTTGGACTGGCGATTACGATTGCCACCTGCGCTGCCCCGCAGATTCACGCCGCAGACGTTCCCACACCTGTCTCCGTGCTGAACCACACGCCCGGCGATGACTTTTACCTGGCCGATTATGAAGACACCGTGCGCTACTTTCATGCGTTGGCCGCGGCAGACCCTGCGCGCATGAAGATGTTTACCGTTGGCAAGACCACGCAGGGCCGCGACATTGAGATCGCCGTCATTTCGTCGGCGGCAAACATCGCGCAGCTTGACCAGACCAAGCAGGCTGCGGCGCGGCTGGCCAAGGCCACGGACCTCAACGATGATTCCGCTCGCGAGTTGGCACGCAGTTCCAAGGTGGTCGTTCACATCGATGGCGGTCTCCATGCAAGCGAAGTGGCCGGCCCGCAGCACACCATGATGCTGGCCTACAAGCTGCTCTCGGCAAAGAAGGATCCGGAGATCGACGCCATCCTCGATAACGTTGTCCTCGTCCTCTGGCCCACGCTCAATCCCGATGGGCAGGACATGGTTGTCCACTGGTACCGCCAGAACGTTGGCACCAAGTATGAAGTGAGCCCGCTGCCCATGCTTTACCAGGAGTACGTGGGCCACGACAACAATCGCGACGGCTACATGCTCAACATGAAGGAAGAGCAGATCGTCACCAAGACGCAGCTCGAATACAACCCCGTCATCTTCTACTGCCAGCACCAGACCGCGCCCTTCCCTGCACGCATCTGGATTCCACCATTCTCCGATCCCATCTCGTCGAACATCAGCCCTTACGTGCGCAGTTGGCTCAACGTTGTGGGCACCAACATGACCGCGTATCTCAACGCGCATAAGATGCCGGGGGCAATCTCCGAGTCGCGCTTCGATAACTGGTATGCGGGCTTCATGGACTGGGCGCACGTCTTCCGCAACGAGATTTCGTTCTTTACAGAGACCGCTCTCTACGAGTACGCCACGCCGCACTTCTACACTGTCGCGGATTTTCCCAAGCCGTATCAGGACCTGCGCGCGCTCACCATGTATTCCACTCCGTGGGAAGGCGGCTGGTGGCATCTGAAGGATGCCGTCGATTACATGGTCGGCGGATCGATGTCCGTGCTCGATCTCGCCGCGAAGAACCGCGAGACGCTGCTCTATAACCGCTATCAGGCTGCGCGCGACAACATTCAGCATTTTCAAAAAGAGCCGCCGTTTGCGTACGTCATTCCGAGCAAGCAGACCGACACGCCGGAGGCGGCAAAGCTTGCGCAGTTGATGATCGACAATGGCCTTGATGTATATGCGTCGAAAGATGGCTTTACGGCGAATGGCGTGAGCTATCCGAAGGGCTCATGGGTTATTCCCATGGATCAGGCTTACTCCGCAATGGCGAAAGAGCTTTTCGAGCGGCAGAAGTACCCAGACGCGATTGAGCTTGGCACATCGAAGTCTGTCGATCTGCCCTATGACGTAACCGGCTGGACGCTGCCGTTGCAGATGGGCGTGGATGTGGATGCTGTGACTGACCCACTCGGCTCCGAGCAGCGCGCACAGATGCAAAAGATCGATAAGGCGCAGGCTCCCGCCGCAAGCGCGGAAGGCTCTGGCACAGTCTTTGCTGTCAGTCATCGTGTCAATGCTTCATTCCTGCTGGTGAATGAGGCGCTGAAATCCGGCGCAACGGTTTCACTCGCACAGGAGCCGGTGAAGACGGCCGCAGGCATGGAGCGCGGCGCGTTTCTCATCAGCGGCCTGGGCCGTGAGAAGCTCGACGGGCTGGCGCAGAAGTACGCGGTTGGAGCAACGGCTGTCTCCGCGCAATCCAATACGCTGCCCATCAAGAAGGCGCGCCTGGGACTCTATCGTCCGTGGGCGGCATCGATTGATGAAGGCTGGACGCGCTGGGTTCTCGAGAACTACGGCTTTGAGCCCAAGAGCCTGTACAACGCGGATATGAAGTCAGTGAATCTTCGCAACCGCTATGACGCAATCATCCTGCCGGATATGTCCTCACGTCAGCTTATGGACGGCTTCGGCATCGGCATTGTGCCCGGCCAGTACGCTGGCGGCATTGGGCAGGATGGCCTGAACAACCTGCGCGAGTTTGTGCGGCAGGGCGGCACGTTGATTGCGCTCAACCACACAGCTTCCGCGCTCATTCCGCTGCTCTCGCTGCCGGTGCAGAACATTCTGGATGGCGTAAAGAGCGACAAATTCTTCTGCTCCGGCGGGCTGCTGCGCGTGGAAACAGAACACTCCGATCTGCCAGTGAATTTTGGTCTGCCCACTTCGCCTGTCGTCATGTTCCAGAGTGGCCCGGCCTTTGCCGCTCTGCCCGGCGCGCATGGTGCGGTGCTCGCTACGTACCCTAAGCAAACCAACCCACTCGAAAGCGGTCTGCTGCTGCATCCGGAGGCGATTGAAGGCAAGGCAGCGGCGATTGAGCTTGCCTACGGACGCGGGCGCATCGTGCTGTACGGCTTCAAGCCGCAGTTCCGCGGCCAGTCGCATGCCACATATAAATGGATGTTCAACGAGCTGTATTCGTATGATCATCCGGAGCTGCCGGCAATAGGTGGCGCCCCCATGCCGAAGAAGGATGAGTCAGCATCCGCCAAGGCTCCCAAGGCCGCTGCCGCGGATGATGATGACGACGATTATCCGCAAGAATAACGCGCACAAAATAAAATGGCCGGAGCAAATGCTCTGGCCGTTTTATTTTGCGCTCAGGAAAACGCTAAGCCATCGTCTGCCGCGCGCCGCCCCATAGGTCAATGCCGGAATCGACTGCGTGCTTGTCGATCTCCGCAAGCTCCGCAGCGGTGAAGTTGAGATTGTTGAGCGCATCGAGCGAGTTATCGAGTTGCTCCACGTTGCGCGCGCCAATCAGCGCTGAGGTCACGCGCTTGTCGCGCAGAACCCATGCAATCGCAAGCTGCGCCAATGATTGCCCGCGTTTCTTCGCAATCTCATTCAATGCGCGTGCACGCTGAATGTTCTCATCGCTCAGAAACTGCTTCAACAGCGAAGAACCATCCACGCCACCGCGCGAGTGTTCCGGCACACCGTTGAGATACTTGTTCGTCAGCAGGCCCTGCCCAAGAGGAGAAAATGCAATGCAGCCCGCGCCAACTTCATCAAGCGCAGCCAGCAGGCCGTCTTCAATCCAACGATTCAGCATCGAATAGGAAGGCTGATGAATCAGCAGCGGAACGCCGAGACTCTTCAAAATCACAGCAGCTTCCCGCGTGCGCTCCGCGCTGTAGGATGAGATGCCCACATAGAGCGCCTTGCCCTGCTGGACCGCAGTGGCCAGCGCGCCCATCGTCTCTTCAAGCGGCGCATTGCCCCACGGCCTGTGCGCGTAGAAGATATCGACGTACTCAAGACCCATGCGCTTGAGGCTGTCGTCGAGCGAAGCCAGCAGATATTTGCGCGAGGCTCCAATGCCGTACGGCCCCGGCCACATATCCCATCCGGCCTTGGTGGAGATGATCAGCTCATTGCGCAGATTGTGAAAATCCTTCTGCAGAATCGCGCCGAAATTCTCTTCGGCGGATCCATACGGAGGGCCATAGTTGTTGGCCAGGTCGAAGTGCGTAACGCCGCGATCAAAAGCACGGCGAATCATCGCGCGCGCAGTCTCAAAGACATCCGCGCCACCAAAGTTCTGCCATAGCCCGAGCGAAATGGGCGGCAATACAAGCCCGGAACGCCCGCAGCGGCGGAAGATGGCGTTGTCATAGCGTGAAGGGGTGGGAACGTAAGGTTTTTCCATAATTCCTCTTATTGTTTCAGGCGCTTAAGCCAGTAACCCTCGCGCCGTTTCGCGTGAGCAATGGCAACGATCAGGATAATATCTTCCTTCTCCTGATAAATGACAGAAAAAGGAAAAGAGCCGAGAACGCGACGGCGTGTATTCTTTGTATAAGGAGGATATAGTTGGGGATTCCTCCGAATTTTCTTCAGAGACGCCCCAATTGCGGTCAAGAACCGGGCTGCGGTGCGCGGGCTTTCTCGGCGGTAGTACTCGAAAGCATCTTCAATTTCGAGCCCTGCCTCTGAGCGGAGCCGGATCGGTTTCAAGCTCATTGAGACAGCCGGCCCCGCAAGCGCGCTTCCAGTTCGTCCCACGAGCCGGTAACCGCATTTGGGGAGTCTGCATCCGCAACCCTACGTTCGATCTCCGCAGCCCACTCCGGATCAATATCCTCGATTTCATCGATCAGCAGCCCATGCGCGACCCATTCGCGCTCACTCGGCGGCAACAAGCGCGCTTCTTCGAGAATCTGTGTGGCGGTGCGGCTCATGGCAGAATTGTAACGCGGTTGCGATGCCGCCTGAAGGATATTGTTCATGCCTTACAACTTGCCCTCTCCAAATAGGGTGCTTCAGCCTTGCAATCTCAACAATCTTGGCAAGTGGTTCGCCGATGAAGCGTCTACTGTCGAAAATACGAGCGTCAGAAAAGTTCTTCTGGACGTGAGCCTTGATCTCGGTGCATTCATTCGGTGGCCTCAGAAAGCGTTGCTACTTTGGAAAGGGTGTGATCGGATTCCGCTGAAAGGAAATAAACAACGGTATCATTCCTACACTGATTCAATTCGAAAATTCGCCCGCTTGAAAGCTTTCACCTTAGACAGCAGGCCCAATGGGCCTGCCATTGGCGCATATTGCCTTGCAGGCGGAGAACGGCCTGTTCGTATCGGAAGTTCCAACAAATGGTCAATTCATCACATTTACTCAGGTAAATTTCCATATCCCGACCATATAAGCACTCTCCACGCAGCTAAGAGAGAAATGCATTTCAGCCAGAGCGCAGGTCTCATCGCCGTACATCCAATTGCCGATGGACTCGCTGACGAGTTCCCATGCTTTGCTTGGCTATTGCGAGCAGAATCGTCTATTCGCTTCGGCTATGACCCAGATGGTGTATTTTCCGAAGCGCCAAATGAATTCGGTTTTTCTAACGACCGAGAGATTCAAGTTATTGAGACAGAAACTCTCAACTAGGCTCAGTTACTCCGCGTTATCAATCTGCGCGCGCTGCAGCTTGTCCGAGTAATCCACGTACACAGCCTTCCACGTTGTATAGAAGTCCAGCGCTTCGGAACCCTCGCGGTGCCCATTGCCCGTCTGCTTCACGCCGCCAAAGGGCAGATGCACCTCGGCGCCAATCGTCGGCGCGTTGATGTAGGTAATGCCTGCCTCAAGATCGCGCATCGCGGTGAAGGCCTTGTTCACATCGCGCGTGTAAAGTGCCGTAGACAAGCCGTAGTCGATGGAATTCGCAATCTCCACGGCCTGTTGGAAGGTATCGAACTCAATCACGCTCACCACTGGGCCAAATACTTCTTCGCGCGCAATCCGCATCTTCGCGGAGACGCCGGCGAAGACCGTCGGTGCAAAGAATGTTCCGTTGGCATGTGCGCCAGCCGTCAGAGCCTCGCCGCCGGTGAGCAGCTTCGCTCCTTCACTTCTTGCTATTTCGACGTAACGCTGAGAAGTCTCAATCTGCTGCGCATTCACCTGCGGGCCAACGTCGATTCCAGCCTCAAGCCCGTTACCTACCTTGAGCTTCCGCGCCCGCTCCACCAGCCGACCGATGAACTCATCCGCAATCTTCTTCTGCACCAGGATGCGGCTCGTTGCGGTGCAGCGCTGGCCTGTGGTTCCAAAGGCTCCCCACAGCGCGCCGTCGAGCGCGAGATCGAGGTTCGCGTCCTCCATCACAATCTGCGCATTCTTACCGCCCATTTCAAGCGAGACCGGCTTGAAGTTCGCCGCTGCCCGCTGCGCCACCAAGGAGCCGATTTCGCTTGAGCCGGTAAAGCTGATCGCCCGCACGCCGGGATGCTCTACGATAGGCGCACCGGCATCCGGCCCATAGCCCGCAACTATATTCACCACGCCCGGCGGCAGGCCCGCATCCATCAGCGTCTGCACAAGGTTGTAAGTCGATAGCGGCGTATCCTCCGCCGGCTTGATCACGCAGGTATTGCCCGCCACCAGCGCCGGAAACAGCTTCCAGCTCGGAATCGCCATCGGAAAATTCCACGGCGTGATCAGCCCCACCACACCCAGAGGCATGCGCACGCTCATGGCGAACTTGTTCTGCAACTCGCTTGGCGTGGTTTTGCCAAAAAGCCGTCGCCCTTCGCCCGCCACGTAAAAGGCTTCGTCTATCGCCTCCTGCACATCGCCGCGCGTTTCGGACAGAACCTTACCCATCTCGCGAGTCATCTGGCGCGCATACTCTTCTTTGCGCTCTTTCAGCAGCTCGCCCGTGCGATACAGAATTTCCGCGCGCTTGGGCGCGGGAACCAGCCGCCAGATCGCAAACGCCTTCTTCGCCGCTGCCACCGCAAGATCGACATCCTCGGCGTTCGAAGCCGGAAATTCGCCCACCACATCCGAGTGATCCGCCGGGTTGATGTTCTGGAAGGTCTTGCCAGAGCGGCTTGGGAGCCACTCGCCTCCAATGAGGTTGTGATACAGCTTTGTCGACATAAGTTCTCTCACTTGCCTTGCACATTCGCGCAGAAATCGTTATGCCACATCCTCAGATGAGCCAACTCTTCAGCTTATCGCACCACACGCTTCGCGCCCTGCGCCATCCAGCTCTCACACCTTTGCTTCCGCCAAAGCCGGTGAAGATACCGGCGTGAACGATACTTCATCTCCGCGGAGCCGCGGTAGCTTTGCAGCCAGCCCAAAACAATGCGCGCGGAGGACTTATCCCAGGCTTCCGCCCGTGCATTTTTCTCACAAACACAGCGCTATAACTAAATTCCGCTCCCGCGCAAATACTGCAAAGAAAAAATCCTGCCGGTGACTCAAAGAAGAACTGAGGCATTGCACCGTTCCTAACTTGGCACATTTCAGCGTCTTTTCCACGCTTTTCCTCCTGAAAAACTGCGATATTCTGAAAGCGCGGCAATCTCCAGACAGAACGCAGAGGGCGATGATGCTGCCCCGCGGCCTTCACTCCAAGCCGGTTTTACACTGCTTTGTCCCCGCTCACCGTACAATAACCCTTGAGGTAATCCCGAGTTTCCAATGTCTTTGAACGGCTATCCTTCGCGCCCCCCGCGCTCGCACGGCCTGCGGTCGCTCTTCAGCATGTTTTCAAGCGACCTGGCCATCGATCTTGGCACCGCTAACACTCTCGTCTTCGCCGCAGGCAAAGGCATCGTCGTCAATGAGCCTTCCATCGTCGCCATCAATAAGAACACCGGCGAGGTGGAAGCCGTAGGCAAAGAGGCCAAGGACATGCTTGGCCGCACGCCCGGCAACATTGTGGCCATCAAGCCTATGAAGGACGGTGTGATCGCCGACTTCAAAGTCACCGAGAAGATGCTTAACTACTTCATTCAGAAGGCGCATAACCGCAAGATGCTGGTGCATCCGCGCATCGTCATCGGCGTGCCCTCTGAGATCACGCAGGTGGAAAAGCGCGCCGTCGAGGACTCCGCCTACCGCGCCAAGGCCAGCGAAGTCTATCTCGTGGAACAGGCCATGGTAGCCGCCATCGGTGCAGGTCTGCCCATCACGGAGCCCTCGGGCAACATGGTCGTCGATATCGGCGGCGGAACGACCGACATCGCCGTCATCTCGCTCTCAGGCATCGTTTACTCGCGCTCAGTCCGCATGGCCGGTAACCAGATGGATGAGGCGATCACCAACTACCTCAAGCGCAAGTACAACCTGCTCATCGGCGAACGCACCGCCGAGCACATCAAGATAGAGATCGGCTCAGCCTTTCCGCTGGACAAGCCGCTCACGATGGAGATCAAGGGCCGCAACCTCATTGAAGGCGTGCCGAAGACGATCACCATTGACGATTCGGAGATTCGCGAAGCCCTTGGCGAGTGCATTGCCGTCATCATGAACGCCATCCGCGTCGCGCTTGAACGCACTCCGCCCGAGCTGTCGGCTGACATTTCCGATCGCGGCATCGTCTTAACCGGCGGCGGCGCGCTCATCAAGAACCTGGACAAGCGCATTCGCGAGGAAACCGGCCTGCCAGTCTCGGTCGCTGACGATCCGCTGGCCTCGGTCGTCCTCGGCACCGGCAAGATGCTGAGCGACTTCCGGCTGCTGCGCAAGATCAAAATTGATTAGGAAGACCGGGACTAGGGGTCTAAAGGGACTTAGGGACTAAAAACATAGCGCACGAACCGGAAGTCCCTTAGTCCCTTTTGGTCCCTCAAGTCCCCTGCTTTTATTTATGGAATCCTTCTTCTTCCGCTACCGGAATCTCATCGTGCTGCTGGTGCTGCTGGTGGCGCAGATTCTTGGGCTTGCCATGCAGGTCCGCCGGACGGGGGAAGGCAGCAATACTTACGATCCAACCGACAGCAAGGGCGTGCAGCTCATTCGTCTCTGGGCCAACGCCATCGTCTCCCCGCCGGAACGCGCTGTTCAGAACTCGAAGTCCGGCGCCGGATGGATCTGGCAGAACTACTTCGACCTGCGCAACGTCCGCCAGCAGAATGAGGATCTTCGGGCTCAAGTTGACCAACTGCGCCTGGAGCAGGCCGAGATGCTCGAGGACGTTCGCCAGGGACAGCGTTTGCAGAGCCTCAATAAATTTGAGGAGAAGTACCTCTATAAAACGCTCACCGCGCAGGTCATCGGCGGCTCGGGCTCCGATCTCTCCCGCGTCTTTTACCTCGACAAGGGCAAGAACGAAGGCATCGCTCGTGACATGGCCGTCATTACGCCGGAGGGCATCGTGGGCAAGGTCCGCGAGGTCTATCCGCACTCTGCGCAGGTGCTGGCCATCAATGATCAGTCGAGCGGCGCAGGCGTCATCCTGGAGCAGACACGTGTCCGCGGCATTCTGCGCGGCAACGCAGAAGGCCAGCCCGCCATCGTCAATATCCTCGCCGACTCCCGCATCAAGCCAGGCGAAAAAGTTCTTACCGGCGGCGGCGACCAGATCTTCCCCCGCGGCCTGCCCGTCGGAGTCGTGGACAGAGTTGAAAAAGATCCCGATCGCGATGGATTCATTCAAGTCGTCGTCAACCCGGCGGCAAATCTGAACGGCCTGGACGAGGTTCTCGTCATCACCGACTCCGAGCCGCGCTTCAACGACAAGCAGTTGAAGGACCTGGCCGAGAGCGAGTCCGAAAAGAAAGAGGATGCTGCCGCGCTGAACGAGCAGAAAAAAGCCTCGGAGATTCTGGAAGAAAAGCTGCCCGGACTGACCGATCCCAACGCGCCCAAGCCCGCACAGGATGGCGCTTCCGCCGCGAACGGAGCCGCTCCCGCCGCGCCACCCGCGCCAAAACTGCTCGCTCCGCAGCATCCCGACCGTTTTACGCCTGGCTATGTGGGTAGCAATGCCGACCGGACTCAAAGCCAGGCCGGTGATGGAGCCAATTCCGCGCCCAGAACCGCTGCGCCAAAGCCGGCTCAACCCGGCACACAACCGACCACAAAGCCCGGCACAACCACCAAGCCGGCGCAGAGACCCACAACTGCTCCTGTACAGCAGGCCCCAGCGCAGAAGACAGACAGGCTTGAGGACACCGGCTCCAAACCGGATGCGCCGAAGCAGCCCGCCAATCCGAATCCCAACCAGCAGCCGCCACAGAGAAAGGAGCAATGATGTCGGTCCTTACCGCCAACTCCCGGCGCGATCTTGAGATTCACCGCTATCCCGCGCCGCTCTATCTGCTGGTTCCGGTGGCCGCGCTGGTGCTGCAGGCGCTGCTTTCTCGCTATCTCTCGCGCTTTCCGTACTTCGACATCCCGCTGGTCATCACGGTTTACTTCGCGCTCGGCCGCCGCAGCCCCATTCAGGGCATGTTTCTCGGCGTTTTTGTGGGCATCTTTGAGGATGCGCTGACGCATCACGCCATCGGCATCAACGGCATTGCCAAGACCGTGGCAGGCTTCCTGGCCGCGTCGATGGGCGTGCGCATCGATGTGCAGAACGTATTTATCCGTGTGCTGCTCAACTTCGCGCTGACGCTCTTGTGCAGCGCAATCTATCTCGGCATCTATCGCGGCCTGCTCGGCATTGAGCTGGACTGGAGCTGGTTCACGCTCCTCTTCCAGGCCCTGGGTAACTCCGTCATCGCGCTGATCCTCTTCCCTCTGCTGGATCGCTTCCAGGTCAGGGATTGAGAGTGAATGACACGGTACTGAGGCGGCTTACGGCTCTTGTAACAGGACACGACTTTAGTCGTGCCGAAAAAGTCTAAAGAATGAATTTGGGGCTTTAGCCCCCGCAGTTTGTATTTTCTTCAAAAATCGCAATAAAAACGGCAGTATGCTGAAAGCAGCGGCATCATGTTTTCTGAGAACTTCAATCGCGGCGAAAAGCTCTCCACCCTCAAATCGGCGGCGGTGCAGTACGGCATTCTGCTGATCATGCTGTCCCTCGGCGCCGGCCTGTGGCGGCTGCAGGTCCTCGGCGCTTCGAACTTCAAGGAGCTGGCCGAGGAAAACCGCATCCGCAAGGAGCCCATCATGGCTCCGCGCGGCAAGCTGCTGGACCGCGATGGCCGCCTGCTCGTCGATAACTATCCCTCTGTCTCCTGCTTCCTCGTTCGCGAACAGAACAAGAACCTCGATGCCGACCTGCCGCTCATCGCGCAGGGTCTGCACCTCGATCTCGACCAGCTCCAGGCCACGCTTAAGCACTTTCGCGCGGCGCCCGGCTACCAGCCCATCCCAATCAAGCAGGACATCTCTTCCGACGAACAGGCCTTCATCGAGGCCCACCGCAATGAGTTGCCTGAGCTAGAAACCATCGATATGGAGCGACGGCTCTATCCACGCGACGGCTTCGCTTCACATCTGATCGGTTATGTGGGCGAGGTCAGCGAAGAGGACCTGAACAACAATCCTCGCTTTGCCGCTTATGAGCCCGGCCAGGTCGTCGGCAAGGCTGGCGTGGAGGCCACTTATGACCAGATTCTTCGCGGCGAAGACGGATCACGAGACGTCATTGTCGATTCTCATGGCCGCGAAATGGGCTATCTGCGTACCCAGCATTCCACCCCCGGCGAGGATCTCAAGCTCACCATCGATCTCGACATTCAGCGCGCCGCCGAGCTGGCCCTGGGAGCAGCCAACGGCGCGGTGGTGGTGATGGATCCGCGCAACGGAGAGATTCTGGCGCTGGTCTCGCACCCCAGCTTTGACCCCAACGCCTTTGCCGTCAAGATCAAGCGCGATGACTGGAACAAGCTCATCACCGACCCGCGCCATCCGCTGATGAACAAGGCCATTCAGGATCAGCTTGCCCCCGGTTCCACCTTCAAGATCATCATGTCCGCCGCCGGCCTGCAGGAAGGCGTCGCGCAGGACATGAGAGTCAACTGCGTAGGCGGCGGAACCTTCTACGGTCGCTTCTTCAAGTGCGACAAGCATCACGGTGTACTCAGTATTCAGCAGGCCATTCCGCTCTCCTGCGACACCTTCTTTTACGCGCTGGCGCAGAAACTCGGCATCGACACGATTGCGAAATACGCCACCTCCTTCGGCCTCTCGCAGAAGACCGGCATTGACCTGCCCAACGAGATGTCCGGCATTATGCCCTCCACGCAGTGGGAGTGGCATAACTACCACCAGAAGTACTACGCCGGTAATACCATCTCGGTCGGCATCGGCCAGGGTGAAACGCAGGTTACGCCCATCCAGCTTGTTCGCGCGCTCTCAGGCATTGCATCGAACGGACACTTTGTCCGCCCGCATCTCGTCAATCCGATCCAGCTTCCGGCGCAGTTCCGCACAGCCGTCTACGATAGCTTTCCCGGTTCCGCCATCAAAAACGTCTCGCTCGACAACGCCACCTGGATGACAATTACGGACGGCATGGCCGCTGTCACCACCAGCGGTACGGCGGCGCCGGTACACCTCAATGGCATCGATTTTGCGGGCAAGACCGGCACAGCACAGGTGGTCGGCGGCGGTGACACGCATACTAAAGGCGGCGCAAAGACTCCGAACTCCTGGTTCGTCGGCATGGTTCCGCGCCGCAATCCGGAGGTTGCCGTCGTGGTCTTGCAGGAGCACGGTGACTGGGGCCTGAACTCCGCTTACATCGCGCAGAAAATCATCATTGCTTACGTGAACAAAAAGCGCAGTCAGGACCACAATGTGCTCGATCAGGCCAATGCGACGCAGAAGCCCGTCGAGGTAGGAGCCGTCTGGTCAAATTCGGAACCGGCTGATCCGAGGCATGACCTGAAACATGGCTCTGAGCAGGCTGGCGTTTCCGTGGGTGCGGGCCACTACTTCGTGAACCCGGCGCAGGCGTCGAAAGACCTTGCCACCGCACCTGCCGCTTCGCTCTTTCCTGCCTGGCTCACTCCCATCCGCTGGCGCAAGGAAGGTCAAGACTAGGCATGCGCCGCTTCCTCTCCTTCCGCGACTTCGACTGGGGCCTGCTGCTGATGGTGCTTATCCTCTGCGGCATCTCCGTCATGGAAATCTACTCCGCCACGCTGCACACCAAGTACGTCGGTGGCCATTTCCACACCAAGCAGGTCTACTACATCCTCGGCGGCCTGGTGGCCATGTTTATCTTCTCCAAGATCGACTACCACAAGCTCCTGGAATGGGCTCCCTGGGCCTACGGCGTCTTTCTCGTCTCGCTTGTGGCCGTCAAGCTGGTCGGCCAGAAGGTCCTCGGCGCGCGCCGCTGGATCTCCTTTGCCGGCATCCACTTCCAGCCTTCGGAATGGGTCAAGCTGGTTCTCATCCTCGCCGTTGCACGGTACTTCGCCAACCTCGGCGGCCGCGACCTTACGTGGAAGGAGATCGGCAAGGCCTTCGCCCTGGTCGGCGTGCCCATGCTGCTCGTCCTGGTTCAGCCCGATATGGGAACGGCGCTGACCTACTCGCCCATCCTGCTCTCCGGCCTCTTTCTCGGCGGCATCAACTGGAAGCAGGCGCTCATTCTCGTCACTACCGGAGCGGTCCTTGTCATCGGCGCGTGGGATTCCGGAAAAATCCTCAAGCCCTATCAAAAGGCAAGACTTACCGGCTTCATCAACCCCGACAATGACCCCAAAGGCGCAGGCTACCAGGTTCTTCAGGCAAAAATCGCCGTCGGCGCGGGCGGCATCTGGGGCGCGGGCGCTGAAAAGGGTTCGCAGACCCAGGGAGCATTTATCCCCATCCCCCATGCCGACTTCATCTTTGCCGCCTTTGGCGAGGAGCACGGCTTTGTGGGCGCAATTTTTGTGCTCCTGCTATACTTTTTGGTATTGATGCGTTTGATTCAAAACGCTCAAACAGCCGCAGACCTGTCCGGCTCCCTCATTATCATGGGCGTCGTGGCTGTGTTGACCTTCCAGATCGTGGTCAACGTGGGCATGGTCATCGGGTTTATGCCCGTCACCGGAATTCCTCTACCGTTAATGAGTTACGGCGGTTCTTCGGTGTTGTTTACTTTCATGGCGCTTGGCGTGGCAATGAATGTCCGCATGCGACGGTTTGTAAACTAAGGTTTTTAAATGGTCGAATCTCCGCGCCGCCGCTGGCGAACCGCGGAGCCAAAAAGATTGAATGATTCGCCGGCAGGTTCCACTGGGAGCCGCTTGAGCCGGCAGGAAATTGGGTTCATGAGCAGGCAGAAACGGGTAAGCCGCAGCCGCAGTCACAGGGAGATGGTGTACATGCACCCGGCACAATTTGTGCTGTCCTTCCTGGCGATCTTCAGCGGCGAAACGGCCCCGTTGGCGTCCGTCCTCCGAGCGGCGCTCAACTGGGCGGCCACAAATTTTCTGCATACGGATTACCCCCACAGACATTTCGCGCAGCCGGCTTTTGCCGTCGCGCTCTCCGGTTTGGCTTTAAGCCCGCCGCCCGCAACCGCGGGACGGATTGCGGCCTTCGGCCTTCCGGTGTCTCCCCGGTCATCCCTCCCGCTTATTCCCTTCCCCTGCCGTCTCCGCGCCGCCCTGTGACCTTGCCGCTGGCCCCATCTCACAAAAGATGGGCGGAAAGGTACGATGGCAAAAGAGATTTGCATATCCTCCACGCCGCATGAAACGCGGCTGGCTATCCTCGAAGACGATCAGCTCTCCGAGATTTACTACGAACGCGAGAACGAATACACACTCGCGGGTTCCATTTACAACGGCCGCGTCACCCGCGTCCTCCCCGGCATGCAGTCGGCATTTGTAGACCTTGGTCTCGAACGCGATGCCTTCCTCTATGTAACCGACTTCCTTGAGATGGAAGATCCCGAGGACGCGGAGGAGATAGAAAAGGCCGCCGTCTCCGCTCCGGCCCGTCCCCGCGAAGTCCGTTCGGGAGAGGCGCGGTCCGGAGAAGTCCGTTCCAGCGAAGGCCGGTCTGGACAGCAACGCAAACCGGAGGCTGCACCCGCACCCGCTCCCGCTCCCGCAGCCGAGATTGATTCTCCCGTAGCCGAACCGGCTGAACCCTCCCACGAGGCAGACGCCGCATCCTCGGAAGATGAGGAAGCTGGCGGAGCACGCCGCTGGCGCGGACGCCGTCGCCGTCGCGGAGGCCGCGGACAAGCGTTGCCTGTTGCCGATCCCGTCGACACCGAGTCCACCTCTGAGACCTTCCTCGATGCGAATCTCGGCGAACCCTCCGAAGATGCTCCGCATCACTCTCACCAGATTCACGCCTCTGCCGGAGAACAGGCCGCAGCGGCACCGGTCGAGTTGCCCGTTAAATCGCGCAACACGGGCCGCGGCGGCCGGTCCGAATCGCGCCCGGAGCGCGAAGCCCCATCCTTCGTCCTCCCCGGCGAATCGCTTTCGAAGTATGGCGGCGAGCCTGCCCAAACATCTAAAACGGAAAAGCCCGCGGAGCTAGCCCGTCCTGCGTCTACGGCCAAGCCGTCCAGCCTGATTGAGTCCCCCATCGAATGGAACGGCACCGGCCTTATGCCCGGCGAGTCACTCGCCCGGCATCGCAATCGCCAGCCGGAGCCATCCGCGCCGGTCGAGGCCGAGCCGGAGGGCGTCTTCGCCGATGCGCATGTCGCTCCTTCCGAGACCGGGCAGCCTGCCGATCTTGCCTTCATCGAGCACAAGCTCGAAGAGGCTACGCCAGAGGACAAACTGCATTTGCATGACGATGCGCAGGTCGAAGCCCTGCACAGCGCGGCTCTCGAAGCCTTTGGCCATGCGCATGACGAACGTATCCTCGTTCCCACTCAGGACGAATTTAGCAGCGAAGCGCACGCGCCCATCGTTGAAGATGAAGAATTTTCTCCCGCCCACGTTGCCGAGCCTGCGGAGCCGGAAACCACCGAACCCCACTCCGGGCACGCCCCCGCCGAACCCGAATTTGAGTTTGAATTTGAGGAAGAAGAGCAGGAAATCGCTCCTCACGAAGTGAAGAGCGAAGAGAACCGCAGCGCCTCGCATCGCATCGACCCGACCACTCCCAGCGAGTTCCGTCTTTTTGGCCTCGGTGGAAAAAAGAAAAAAGACGAGGTGGTCGAGCCCGAACCGGTCCCGGCAACTGTTGCCGCGCCCAGGCCCACTACCGTCACGTCCGTCTCCGCTTTCGCGCCCGGCAATGGCCTGATCGAAGAAGAGATGGTCGAAGGTGAAGAGTCGGCCACGCCGCATCATCTCCATCGTCACGCCGAGCAGGATCTCGACGAGTACGAGGAGACCGAGCAGCTTAGCGCGCACTCCGGCGAGCTCGCAGCAGCCTTCAAGGAAGCCCGCGCTGGCCACAGTCTTGAAATAGAAGAAATCGGCACCGTAACGGATCTTGACGAGGAAGAGGACGAAGCCTCTGAAGAGACCGCGACTGCTCCCGCTACCCGCGAGCGGAGCGGTTCCGGCCGCGATCGCGGCGGACGCGGACGCCGTAACGAGCGCGGTGCACGCAACGGACAATCCGCAGGCACAGGCGGGCAAAACAGTCGCCGCGGCGGAGGCATGTCGCGCCGCACCGCACAGACCTCTGACCTGCCGATTATCTCGGACCTGCTGAAGCCAGGCCAAGAGATCCTCGTTCAGATCGCCAAGGAGCCCATCGCCAAGAAGGGCGCGCGCATCACCAGCCACATCGCTCTCCCTGGCCGTTTCCTGGTCTTCATGCCCACCGTCACGCACGTTGGCGTAAGCCGCAAGATCGAGAGCGACGACGAGCGCCAGCGCCTCAAGCGCATCCTGATCCACGAGCGCGGCGAAGCCACCGGCGGATTCATCGTCCGCACCGCGGCTGAAGGCATATCCGAAGACGAGCTCCGCTCCGACCTGCGCTTCCTCATCCATTTGTGGGATGAGATCAAGCAGCGCTCCGAAAGCTCGAAATCCCCCGCGCTCATCTATCACGATCTCTCGCTCATCGAGCGCATCCTGCGCGACCAGATTTCGGACGATTTCTCCTCCATCTGGGTCGACAATGAAGCCGCTTATGAGCGTATCGTGCGCTTCCTCAACCGCTTTTCGCCCACGCTCGTGCGCCGCGTCAAGCTCTACACCAAAGAGGTCCCGCTCTTCGAGCACTTCGGCGTCGAGGACGAAATCTCCAAGGCACTGCGCTCCAAGGTCTGGCTCAAATCCGGCGGATCGATCGTCATCAACCAGACGGAAGCCCTTGTCGCCATCGACATCAACACCGGCAAGTATGTCGGCAAAACGGCGCGCCTTGAGGACACCATCGTCAAGACCAACCTCGACGCGATCCCGGAGATCGTTCGCCAGATTCGCCTCCGCGACCTCGGCGGCATCATCATCATCGACTTCATCGATATGGATGAGCGCAAGAATCGCTTCCGTGTCATGGCCGCCCTCGAAGAAGCTCTGAAAACCGACCGCGCCCCCACCAAGGTGCTTCAGTTTAACGACTTCGGACTGGTCGCCATCACCCGCAAGCGCGTCAAGCAGTCGCTGGAGCGCACGCTCTCAGTGCCCTGCCCCACCTGCCAGGCCACCGGCATGGTCAAGAGCGCGGCCACGGTTGCCAACGAGATCTATATTGAGCTGCGCAAGATGCGCCGGCACTTTGAAAACGCCGACGTCATGCTCCGCGTTCACCCTGAGACCGTCAAGGTGCTCAAGGCCAACAACGCGCGCTGGCTCACCGAGTACGAAGACCTCGTCGGCAAAAACATCCTGGTCAAGAGCGATGTCGCTCTGCATCCAGAACAGTTCGACATCCAAGGCTGAGTCCAAGTAAACTCTTACGCAAAGGCCGAAGGAGAATCCTTCGGCCTTTGTTGTTCAGCCCCAAGGAATCATGTCTTGTGTCAGGGCACAACATCAGTCTTGAGTCTTGCCGCAAATGTGCCGAAAAAGAAATAGGGCATTAGCCCCCGAGCGGTGTTATGCGCGTCACTGTTCACCTCAATGATGATTTGGTTCGAAAAGCTCAGGAGTTCACTGGCATCACGGATCTCTCGATCCTGATGAACGAGAGCCTTAAAGCCTTCATTCATCTCGAAACTTTGCGCCGTCGGACCGAGCCAAATGTTTCGTGTCCGCCCTGAACCCGAATTGATAAGCGCTTTCAGAGCAACCACTGCCCCAAACCGGTGTCTAATCAAAATGAAGGAAGAAGTGCGTATCTGCTTTGCCCTCTTCCCGAGATAGTTCACGACCATTTGCTTACCAATTTCACTTTTTGAGGTCCAACTATGTCTTTTCGTCGCCTGTTCAGCCTGAAACGTAATCTTTCAGTTATGGGAGCAGCCATTTTGCTCACCGCGGGCGTAGCACGTGCCCAGTCCACCGTATCCCCCGCCGCAGATCCCGCATCGGGTGAATCAAGCTCTCAGAGCTACCAATTCCTCGCAGACGACCTGAACGCCGCGGCCGAGCCTGCCGCGGCCGGCGGCGGCCAATACGACAACCACGGCGGCGGCGGCAGCAGCCACGGCCGCTTCCACTGGGCATTTGAAGGCGGAGCGGGCGCCAATGGCCCCGTCGGGAATGACAAGCCATTTATCACCTGGGGCGCCAACTTCACCGTCGGCGCCGGTCTCCATCTGAACCATCGTCTTACTGTGCTGGGCGAGTATCAGTTCATGGACAACAAGCTTCCCGGCGCGCTCATTGCGGCGGGAGGAGCTGACGCGGGCAATGCGCACATCAACTCCATCACCGGCGCAATCCTCTTCGACATTGTTCCCGAGAAATGGGCAACCGGCGCCTACGTGGTGGGAGGAGGGGGCTATTACCACATGTCCACCAACTTCACCGATTTCGAATGCTGCGACTTTTTTGGCTCTGAGGTTCCGGTCACGGCCCTTTCCATCACCTCAAATCAACTGGGCGGAAACCTCGGTATCGGCATCTACCACAAGCTGGGCGGCGTCTACGGAGATGGCACCATGAGGCTCTTCGCAGAGGTGCGCTACCTCTTCATCAACTCACCGCCGCTGGCTTCCCAGGGCGTCTCCATCGGCGGCGGCACTACAGAGTTGCTTCCAATCACCTTAGGCGTCCGATTCTGACGCGCCGCACAAACAAGGAGCGCCTTGCGGCAGATGCGGGGCGCTCATGTTTTACCAGGGCTTTTGCTCTTTCTCTGTCGGCGTACCCACCTCATCACGCTCAATGCGTTTGAGGAACTCCCGCGCCAGCCGTGGCTCTCCGGGATCGTTCTCGCCGTGAATTGTACACAGGTCCAGAAACTCATCCACCAGCGCATTCCGCTCGCTGGACTGTGCAAGAATGCTTTGCAGCGCGCCGCCAAGCTCGCGCAGCCTCGTGGCCTCCGGCCATTCCTCGCCCCCGGAAAACGAAACATCCGAAAACAATCCACGCCGTCCGTGCGCGCACTCCTCAAGGCAAGCCGTCAACTGCTCATGAAACGCAGCCACCAGCGGCGCAAATTCGGCGGAATCGATCTCATGCGGCTCCATATCGCTCACTGTGGGCTCACTTCCCCTTCATAGCTGCTTCAACCTCATCCGCCGTATGCGGCAAATCCCCCGTCAGGTCAATGAGCTTTCCATCCTTGCCCACCAGAAACACGCACTCGATCCGCACGCCTATCTTTTCTTCGGGAATGTAGACGCCCGGCTCAATCGTAAACACCATCCCCGGCTCCAGCACCGTGGGATAGTTGCTCGGATCGTGTACATCGATGCCCACCATGTGGCCCAACGGATGAACCCAGTACTTGCCCAGCGGCGTACCGTCCAGGCTCTTGCCATGCGTGTTCACGTAGTTGTACGCCACCGCGTCAAGCCCATCCGGGTCTGTGTGATAGCGGTCGCCGATCTTCGATTTACCCGCGACAAACGCGTCGATTGCGGCCTTCTGCGCGCCCAGCACCACGTCGTAAATCTCCCGCTGCCGCGCCGTAAAGTGCCCGCTCACCGGCACCGTGCGCGTAATGTCGCTCGCATACATGGAGTACTCGCACGCCGCATCCACCACCACAATGTCCCCATCCTCCATCGTGCGCGTGTTCTCCGCATAGTGCAGCGTCGTCGCGTTAATCCCCGATCCCACAATCGGCGCATAACTCGCCCGCTCGCAGCCGTTTTCGAGCCAGGACGCATACATCTTGCCCGCAACCGTCCGCTCTGTCACGCCCGCCTTCACGGCCTTCATCATCACGCGCTGCGCCGCTTCCGATGCCTCGCTCGCTTTCTTCAGCAGGTCAATCTCGCCCGCATCCTTGACCTCGCGCAGCTCCGTCGTAGCCTCCGCCACATCGTGCGCCGCAGGCAGGCTGCTGGCTCCCACCTCCGCCGCCGCAAACTGCACCAGCGCGCTCGCATGCGCATTGCCCGCCTGCGTGTAAATGTGGTTCGCCACACGCCGGTCCGCCGAAATCAAATCATTCAACACCTTCGGCAGATCCGTCATCGGTCGAACCTCATCCACGCCGACCTTCGCAGCCGCGCCCGCCGTCGCCGCATCCAGCTTGATCCCCGTGTACTTCTCCATGCGCATGTTCCGCGTGGGCAAAAACAGAATCTCCTCGTACTTATGCCCCGCCTCAGGAAAGAGCGTTGAGTTGATCGCAGATGCCGTGGAGTCGCCGACAACCAGGAGCGCCGCGCCCGGCTCATTCCATCCCGTCGCGTAATAAAAATCCTCATCCTGCCGGTACGGGTCGAGATCGAGCAATGGCTCTTCAGCCGCAAACAGCACGGCTACGCCGCCATTCAGCTTCTGGGCCAGCGCCACGCGCCGCGCGCGATACGTCGCGGCAGGCTGTTTTTCAAGGGCATGTGCCTGGGGAACCAAGGCGGGAATCAATCCTGCAAGGACAAGAGGGGCAATCAAACCATAGATTCGGCGCATGCAACAAGCCTCAGTTACGCACCAGCCTCTGTCAAGCCGATAATCTCCGCGCCGCTCTCACAGCAAAGCCGCAGACTCAGCCGCCGCTCTTTCCTGTTCCTCAAACACCCGCAGAAACATCTCCACAGGCATCGGCCTGCCCAGATACCATCCCTGCCCGAGCACAGGCAGTGGACTTGCACTGAAATACCGCGCCTGCTCCTCGGTTTCGATCCCCTCCACCGTCACCTGCAGGCCCAGCGCCGCGGCCAGTGAGAGTATCTGCGGCAAGATCAGTACCTGCACCGACTCCGTACCCACCGACTGCGTGAATGCCTTATCAATCTTCAGCCCATCCACCGAGAGATCGTGCAGATACGCAAGACTCGAATACCCCGTACCAAAGTCGTCGATATGGACCGAGTGCCCTTTGCTTCTCAGCTGGACAATCGCATCCTTCGCAGCCTGCGAGTTGGCCGCGGCGCGCTCCGTAATCTCCATCACCAGGAACCCGGCAGGAACTCGCGCCTTCGCCATCACCTTCTCCAGCATGGGCAAAAAAGCCGGATCGTCCAGGTCCTCCGGCGCAATATTCACTGACAGGCGAAACTCCGGGCAGATCGGCAGCAGAGCGCTCAGATCGGCAAGAGCGTTGTGCATAATCAGCCGCGTGATCTCATTCACAAACCCGCGCTCCTCCGCAATACGGATAAAGACTTCGGGGCTCACATCTCCATGCTCCGCATCCGTCCAGCGCGCCAGTGCTTCAGCCCCAACAATTTTGCCCGTCTTCAGGTCCATCACCGGCTGATACGCTATCCGAATCGCATTGCGGCGAATGGCTCTTCGCAGCCGCTGCTCCAGCGATCTGCTGCGGCCGTATGCGGCAAAACACGCAAACCCCAGCAGCGCTCCGCATAGCGCCCACAACACTACATAAGCCTTCAACTGGCTGCTTTCCACCTGCAGCGCCTCATCCGCTGAGGCGTATGCCGTCACGCAAAATGAAAAACGGCCCGAGCAGTTCGTTGCGTAAAGCATGTTGCCAATGCGAGCCGTGCCCTCCGTTGTCAAAATGGCGTTCTTGATCAGCGGCAACTCGCCCAGCAGACGAATCTGACCGTGGTCGCTGCGGGTCGTAACCGTATAGCGCATCGAGCTCGACTGGAACTCGCTCCGGTTGAAAGGGTTGTACACAATCAGCGCATTGCCTTTTTCCACCGCGGGCACCGTCTGACCCGGAATGCGAAACAGTTTTATATCCCGATAGAACCGCGTTCCATCCGGGCGCTTCACGCCTTGCCCAAGCTCCGCATCGGCTCCCGTGATCCGGCCAAGCATCGCTGTGCAGTCGATTCTCCCGTTGCGGACCCGGCCCCCGTCTTTCAGGTACTCCGAGGCATAGATAAGCTTTCGGAAATGCGCAATTTCGGCATCCGAGCAATATGGATCCGTAGAGGCATTCAGCACATCCAGCACCGCTCTGCCTTCGGTGGAAGAGACATCTCCCTCCGCGCGAATCCGTTGGGCATACTGGTCCAGCTTGCCCATCATTTGTCGAAGCGTAAAGTCGCGGCCCCACCAGTAGCCGGCCAGCGCACCGCAGGCGCACGTCAGCAGCATGACGCCAACCACGCCACCGGCCCATTGCTTGAGGGTGCTCATAAGTAAGAAAGTGCCCGCCGGGGGATCGTTCGCCATCCCGGGGGAAGCATCTCCAATTCTGTGCGATCCTGCCGCCTTAAGCAAGGAGAAACCGCGCGGCCTGCCCCTTCACGGCAATTCTTCCTGTCCAATCCAGAACCGATTGCTTGCTCGCGTCGCCGGTCCCACGCCGCGTCCCGCCAGCCGCGCCTGCGCCTCATGCCACGGCCCCACATACCGCACCACCCTCGGTAAGCGCCGATAGAACCCAGGCAGAACTCGCCTCGCGCGCTCCACCGCGTAACGCTCTTCATCGGCAAATGGCAGTCCGAACGCGAGTCGCAAGCGCTCCGGCATCCACGCCGCCGTCAGCGCCCGGTACCAGTGCGGCGGCTTCACCCAACTCCCCGCCCCGGTCAGCAGATTCTGCCCCATCGCCCGCGCCCGCTCGCTCACGCCCAGCACGTCAGACGTCTCCATCGCGCGGCAATACGCCTCAAACGCATTCCAGTCCGCCGGCAGCGCCTCCGCCGGCAGACCAAACAGCGCCGCAAGCGTCTTCGTCTCCGCGTAATACGCTTCGCGATCCGCCGCGCTCATCGGTCCCAGCACCGTCTCATAGGCCAGCACCGCTGTCTCCATCAGCGTGGCGTAAACCCACCTCAGCGCCGCAATTTCGTTGGCCTGGTACAACGATCCACGATGGTACGCGGCCACATCCTCCCGCATCTCGCCGGTAATCCGCGTATGCAGTCCGTGCAGATTCCGTGCCGCCTTGAACGCTTGTTCCTGCGACCCGAAGATCATCGCGTACACCACGCGGAAAGTGTTGTGAAACCGGACAATCGGCCTGTCCATCACCTGCGAGTGATCCTGAAGCGCCTGCGCCACCCACGGGTGCGCTAGTTGCAGCAGCGCCGCCCGGCCCGCTCCCAGAAACAGCCCAGCCTCGCGGTGTACCCGCCAGCACATGGAATCCGGCCCGAAAACCCCAGCCCGCCGGTCCAGACCTCGCTCCACGCAGCCGCGTTCAATCGCATCGAGCAGCGCCTCGCTCTCCGCACGCGAGACCGGCTGTATTGCACCCGAATTCGCCCCAGTATTCACCTACGTGCAGACTACATGTGCTTCGCCTATTACAAAACCCGTTAAAATAACCTGGAAGGTTCACGATGACAATGGCCGCTAAGAAAATGCGTTTAGGCGCTCTTGAGACGCCTGACTTCACTCTAGTATCCGGTTTCTTTGAACCGCTTCCTGACAATGAGTTACGCCTCTGGAATGAGGAGACAATCAAGGCGATATGCGATCCCTGTGGCCAGGACACACAGCTTGATCCGTTCGGTGCTCGTCGCATCGGGTAGTTTGGTCTACTATGGCTGGCCTGAACGGTAGACGCGTAAGGGTGTTGTGGCTTATTCTCCCCAAAACTGCCTAATCGTCACGCTCACATGAACCGCTGGAACATCCCGAATTGGCTTGAGACAGCAGTCTTTGAACGCGACAAAGTCTGCATTTATTGCGGGATTATTTTCAACGATGAGCCCCGGTCTTTTCGAGAGCGTCGTAGTTGGGAACACATCACCAATAACGCCAAGATAATTACGCTGGAGAACATCGCCCTGTGTTGTAGGGGCTGCAATTCTAGCAAGGGCGTTAAATTCTTAGAGACTTGGCTGGATTCCTCCTACTGCAAGCGGAAGAACATCAGCAAAGATACCGTCGCTCAAGTGGTCAAAGATGCGCTGCTAAATCCACCAGCGCTGGTAGCCTGACTTCAAATCGAGCCGCGACCCGGAAGCCAGCACATTTGTATTTCCTTACAATTCGCCGTAATATAGATAGGCAGACGAGTTTGTCCGCCTTGTGACCGTGAATGCACCGGCTGGCGGAGAGATGAGTGGGCTTACAGCCCACTTTTTATTTGGTTTGAAATTCCTCCAAAAACCCGTCGCACGCTAGCGGTTTTTGGAACCGGTAACCTGGATTGTGAACGGCCGTAAGTTGCCGTAACGGAAGAAGATGGCAGTAAAGCTCGACGAAATTCGGAAGGCAGCGCAGCGGGTCGCCTCATCGCTCGGCCTGGACGTGGTGGACGTGGAATTGGCCACTGCGGGCCGCGAGCGAACCCTGCGCGTCCTGGTTGAAAAGAACGCCGAAGGGCGCGCCGCGCTCAAAGCCCAGCTCGCCTCCGGCGCTGAAAACGAAGAGCTGCCCGAAGCTCTGCGAGAGGGAACCCTGAGCGTTGAGCAGCTTTCAGGCGTCACCCATGGAGATTGCGCCACCCTCAGCCGCGACCTCAGCGTTGTGCTCGATGTCGAAGACCTGGTTCCCGGCGGCGAATACCTGCTCGAAGCCAGCTCACCCGGCCTTGACCGCAAGCTCACCAAGCCTGAAGACTTCGAGCGTTTCAAAGGCAGCCTGGTCAAGATCCAGACCTTTGAGCCCATTAAGAACAACCGTCATTGGCAGGGCCGGCTCACGGAGGCCACAGGCGAAAGCATCACCATCGACCTTGGCGCCGTCAAACAGAATTCAAAGAGCCGGAAGTCCGGCGTAACCACGGTAGACATCGCCTTCTCGAACATCGAAAAAGCGCAGCTTATACCGGAGATTTAGGAAGACAGGAACCAGGGAACTAAGAGACTGAAAAGCAGTAACGCCGCAGACTTAAACAGTCCCTCAGTCCCATGAGTCCCTTAGTCCCTCGATACAAAAGTTCGTAATCCGCGAGAGCCAGCCCCTCGCAATCACAGCGCGAAGGAAGTACCCAAAAACATGGCAAGCCCTTTGTATCAGAGCATCGAGTTGTTGAGCCGGGAAAAAGGCATCGAGCCCGAGATCGTCGTCGGCGCGGTGGAAGAAGCCATCGCTCTGGCCACGCGCAAGTACTACAAGACCCAGGAAAACATGCGCGGCGAGCTCAACAAAGAGACCGGCGAGATCACGGCTTATGTCCACAAGACGGTCGTAGCCGGCGAGGAGCAGATCGAGGATCCGGTCAACGAGATCACTCTGGCCGAAGCCAACGAGCTTGCTCCTGGCGTGGAAGTCGGCAGCGAGATCCGCATATACAAGGACACCTCGCCGCTCGGCCGCATCGCCGCCCAGCTCGCCAAGCAGGTCATCTTTCAGAAGGTCCGCGAGGCTGAGCGCGACACAGTATTCCAGGAGTACGCGCACCGCGAAAAAGAAGTCCTCAACGCCACCGTCAAGCGCGTTGAAGGCCAGGACGTCATCTTCGATCTCGGCAAGGCCGAAGCCCGCTGCCCCAAGCGTGAGCAGTCGCGTCTGGAATCCTTCACCGTCGGCGAGCGCGTCCGCGTCGTGCTCATCAAGGTAGATCGCGCCGCCAAGGGTCCGCAGGTCATCGTCTCCCGCGCCGCGCCGGAGCTGGTCTCCAACCTTTTCCAGTCTGAAGTTCCGGAGATCTACGACAGCACGGTCGTCATCCGCGCCATCGCCCGCGAAGCCGGCGAGCGCACCAAGATCGCCGTCATGAGCCGCGATAAGGATGTCGATCCCGTCGGCGCCTGCGTCGGCATGAAGGGCATGCGTGTGCAGTCCATCATCCGCGAGCTGCGCGGCGAGAAGATCGACATCATCGAGTACAGCGAAGAGATCACCACCTTTGCTGAGAAGGCTCTGCAGCCCGCCAAGGTCAGCCGCGTTTCCATCACGGACCTCACGGACAAGCAGCTTGAAGTCATCGTAGATGACACGCAGCTCTCGCTCGCCATCGGCAAGAAGGGCCAGAACGTCCGCCTCGCCGCCAAGCTTCTCGGCTGGAAGATCGACATCAAGTCCGAAGAGGAGAAGCGCCAGGAAGTCGAGCAGCAGATGCAGGCCATGTCCGGTGGACCCACCACACCCATCGAGCAGGTCACGGAGCTTGGCGAGGGCATCATTCAGAAGCTTGTAGCCGCCGGCATCACCACCGTCGAAGGCCTGGCCGACATGACCCCCGAGGAGCTTGAAGAGATTCCAGGAATCGGCGAAAAGACGCTGGAGAAGATCAGCGTCGCCGTTCGCCACTACTTCGGCCACTTTGAAGAGGGTGAAGAAGCCCCGGCCTCAACCGAGCATCGCGAAGGCGAGTCGGTCGCCGAGCACGTGGCTCACTCGGAGCCCGGCGAAGCCGAAATCGCCACGCCGGATGCCGCAGAAGCCACGGCAGAGGCGGAACAAGAAAACGCGGAAGACGTACTGCAGGAAGCCGAATCCGTGGAAGCCGCGGAATCTGACTCCGAAGAATCGGCTTCTGCATTGGAAGAAGCAGTCGAGAACGCGCCGGAAGCAAGCGAAGACGAGAGCGAAGCGTAATTCATTATGCTTCGCGCATTTTCTTCAGATTCGGGAGATAATGGAATTTCCGGCACTGGAAATTCCATCCAACAGAATAGCCAATGCCAAGAGGTAGCTATGAACTCTTAGCACTACCGGCAGTACACATCGAAAAGAGGCGGATGAGTAAGGTTCGAATCAACGATCTGGCACGCGAAATAGAGGTTAAGAGCCGGCAGGTTCTCGATCTGCTGACAAAGTTGGGTCTTGGAGACCCCAAGATGACCCACTCAAGCTCTATCGAAGACCATGAAGCGGAGAAAGTCCGCGCCCATTTTGGCGGCGGAGCGCGCGGGTCTGCGGGTTTTTCGCGTACACAGCAGGGCCTTCAGCCCAAAGTCGATCTCTCGAATATTTCCAAGCCGGGAGACGCTCTCAAGGCCATCCTTGCGCGCAAGCAGGAGCAGGAAGACGCAGCTCGCCGCAGCCACGCACCGGTGAAGCCGGCCGCCGCGGCAACAGCTCCGGCCACGCCGGCAAGACCTGCCGCGGTAGCCGCGCCGGAGCCAAGGCCCGAGGCCAATCCGGCCCCGCGCAAAATCGTTCCCGCCCCGCGCCAGGCCCCCAATATCATCATTCCGTCTTCCACACCGGCCATTGCCGGGCGACCACCCGCCGCTGCTGTCGTCGCCAAGGCTCCCGTCAGCGCGGTAGCTCCCTCCGCACGTCCGGCTGTAGCCACCGCTCCGCCTTCCACGGTAGTTGTCAGGCCGCCGGCGGTCGTTACACCAAAACCCGGCGTACAACCCGGCGTGCAGGCGGACAGGCCTTCATTCGCAGGTAGGCCTGCGGAATCGGCTCACGTCCCGGCGCCTGCAAGGCCCGCGACTGCTCCGCAGCCCGCGCATACTCCAAAGGCCGGCGTCGTTCCTCCATCAGTCGCGCCCGCTGCAGTTGCGGAGGCACCAGCTACTCCCGCGGCTGCTTCAGTTGCCCCGCCGGCAGCGAAAGCTACCGCGCCTGCCGTTGAAATAGCTCCTGCTCCAGTCGCCGCTGCCGTGCCGGCCCCCATTGCCGTTGAGCCTGCCGCACCTATTGCTGTTGCTACAGTAGTCCCCGAGCCTGCGCCGGCTCCGGTAGTCGCTGCCGCTCCGGCCCAGCCCGTTCGCCGCGTCGTCATGCCGCAGACCGGGCCGCGCCCCGTTTACAAGGCACCCATCCTTCCTCCCGCTGCTCCGGTTGCCGCCGCCGCTCCTAACGCCCAACAGGGCGGCCTGCAGCGCGGCCGCCCCATCTTCGATCGTCGTCCCGCTGGCGCACCTGGCGGCCCGGGCAGCTTCCAGCGCCCCGGTCAGTATCCCGCCGGTCAGCATCCAGGCGGTGGTCCACGCCCCAAACATCCCACGCGCACCACGCCTGGCGGATTCACGCCTGGGGGTGGTCCTGGCGCTCCCGGCGGACGTCCCGGCTTCGGCCAGCGTCCCGGCTTTGGTGCGCCGCGTCCCGGTGGCTTCGGCGCTCCCCGTCCAGGCGGCTTTGCTCCCGGTGGCGCGCCTTCTACTGCGCCCCCCTCTGAGCCTGGCCGTAATCGCGGCGCGGGCGCCAGGGGTCGTGGCCGTGGCGGCCAGCAGTACCCCAAGACCAAGGAAGGCCCAATGAAGGGTTATGCCCCTCCGCCGCGTTATGGCGGGTCGCAAATCCCCATGGAGCCCATGCCCATCACCCGTGAAATCACGGTCACGGAAGGCATCAGCGTCAAGGACCTCGCCGAGAAGCTTGATATCCGCGCCAAGGACCTCATCGCCACCCTCCTCATGAGCGGCATCTTCGCCACTGTCAACCAGTCCCTTGAGGCCGAGATGGTCAAGGATCTCTCCGCCAAATTCGGCGCGGCGGCCAACATCATCTCCTACGAAGAGGAGCTAGAAAACCAGGCCATCGAAGACGTTCTCGACACCGAAAACGTCGGCATGGTTGAAATCGCGCGCGCCCCCGTTGTCACCATCATGGGCCACGTCGATCATGGCAAGACCTCGCTGCTCGACGCCATCCGCGAAACCGACGTTGCCGCAGGCGAAGCCGGCGGCATCACCCAGCACATCGGCGCCTACAAGGTGAAGTTCACCAAGGAAGGCTCGCCCGCCTCCGGCCGCGAGATCGTCTTCCTCGATACGCCGGGCCATGAGGCCTTCACTCGCATGCGCGCACGCGGCGCCAAGGTTACCGACATCGTTGTCATCGTCGTCGCAGCCGATGACGGCGTCATGCCGCAGACCCTTGAAGCCATCGATCACGCCAAGGCTGCCGACGTTCCCATCATCGTGGCCGTCAACAAGATCGATAAGCCTGAAGCTAATCCAGAACGAGTTAAAAAACAGCTCGCCGACCGTGGCCTTATCCCTGAAGAGTGGGCTGCGGGCGAGCAAGGCACCGTCTTCGTTGAAGTCTCGGCCAAGAAGCATCTCAATCTCGATCTGCTCCTCGAGATGATCTGCCTCGTATCCGACATCAAGGCTCCCAAGGCCACGCCGGGCCGCAAGGCAGTCGGCTCTGTCCTTGAAGCCAAGCTTGATCGCGGTCGCGGCGCAGTCGCCACCATCCTCGTGCAGGACGGCACCCTGCACCTCAACGACAGCTACATCGTCGGCAACACCTTCGGCAAGGTCCGCGCCATGTTCGACGACCGCGGACGCGCCATTGAAGAAGCCGGCCCGTCAACGCCCGTCGAAGTCCTCGGACTCGAAGCCATGCCCGACTCCGGCGATACCTTCCTCGTCGTCGGCGACCGCGACAAAGCCAAGGGCATCGCGCAATACCGCAAGATGAAGGACCGCGAAGCGCAGCTCGCCAAGAGCTCCCGCGTCTCGCTCGAAGGCCTCGCCGAACAGATTCGTCTGGCTGGCGTCAAAGACCTTCCCCTCATCATCAAGGGCGACGTCACCGGCTCGGTCGAAGTCCTCGCCGACTCGCTCGTCCGCATGTCCACCGAGAAGGTGCGCGTCAAGGTCATCCACTCCGGCGTCGGCTCCATCACGGAATCTGACGTGCTGCTCGCGACGGCCTCCAACGCCATCATCATCGGCTTCAACGTGCGCCCCGAGCGCAAGGCCGCTGACCTCGCGCAGCAGGAAGGCGTTGACATCCGCCTGCACTCCATCATCTACGAGCTGCAGGATGAAATGCGCCTCGCCATGATGGGTCTGCTCGAACCCACCTTCAAGGAGAACTACCAGGGCCGCGCCCAGGTACTGCAGGTCTTCCGCATTCCCAAGGTCGGCACCATCGCCGGCTGCCGTGTGCAGGATGGCGTCTTCAAGCGCGACTCCGAAGTCAAGGTCATGCGCAACGGCGAACAGATCTTCAAGGGCAAGGTCGTCTCGCTCAAGCGCGTCAAGGACGATGTCCGCGAAGTCACCAACGGCATGGAGTGCGGTATCGGCATCAACAACTTCACCGACATCAAGGAAGGCGACATCTTCGAAGCCTTCACCGTCGAAAAGCTGGCCGCCGACCTCGGCCAGTTAACGACAGCCAAGGCATAACCCAATCCCAACCAAACAGAAACGGCCCGATGCGCAAGCATCGGGCCGTTTCCATTTCCCACCCCCACTCAGAAGTGTCATCGCTGAGCGACTGTAGCGCAGCGGAGGGAGTCGAAGGATCTGCGGTTGTTCTTGCTTTTGCCTTTCCAGCCCTGCAGCAAAGCCGCAAAAATATATACCCGGGCTTTAGCCTCCGATGTTTCCTGGCGATTGCGCTACACTTCCACCATCAGCAAATCTATGTCTGAAACCACAGCCAATAATCAGAAGATCATCACAGACGGTGGTTTTCGTATCGAAATAAAGCTAGACAGCCTAACGGTAACAGCTGACAAAAAAGCATGGAACAAAGGAAACTTAGCTGCTTCCCAGATCATCGCGCTAATAGGCATCATTGCAGTAGCTTGCATAATTTTCATCGATTGGCTAACCAGTCCAACAAGCAAAAACCTCATATTGCTGGCTGTTTTCGTGCTGTTCGCAGCAATCGGCCTTCTAAGCCGCTATTTTCAGGGAACCAATAACATCCACTGCACACGCGGAAATCTCGAAGTCATTCAGGTTCGCCCGCGCCGCGCGGCGGTGAGCTTGCTATTTCCGCGCTCTCAGGTCCAGCAAATTCGTTTGGGCGCACTCGCCTACGGAAAATATCAAGCAGTCATGGGAATCGTATTCAACGCCAGCGGCAAAAAAATCAAAACCCTGCGCGGCATCGAGCTTCCGGAAGCTCAAACTGTCCTCAATGAATTAAAGAAGCTCGGCTATGACACTGTCATCGATGTAGGAATGCCAATGGCGGTTGAAATGGCCCTCGAACGCCGCAACGGTAGCATCCTCGGTTGAAAAGTGGCATTTCAGATATGCCTTTGCTACGCTTTAGCCATGCAGATCACCGTCCAGCTTCCTGACGATATTGCCAAGCGCTCAAACGGAGCGCGCGAGGCCTTGGAAGCCTTTGCAATCGAAGCCTATCGTTCCAGTGCGCTAACACCCTATCAGACGCGCATACTGCTTGGCTTTGGAACGCGCTACGAGTTGGAAGGCTTCCTCAAGGAGCATGAAGTCTGGGAGCATGCCTACAGCCTTGAAGATCTTGAAGAAGATAGGGCTGGTTTTGAACGCGACGCCCTCCTCCGCCGAAATCCATAACTCCCCCAAAATATCCGAACACTCGCCTACCCTGTACCGTCATAACCAGCAGGAAGTGCCGGAGAGCGATACGTTGACCGCAGCGGAAGAGGCAAACTTCACGGCATTCGTCGAACGCCAATCCCGCTTTGCCTTCCGCGTGGCTTACGCCGTTCTGCTCAACGCACATGACGCCGAGGATGCGGTGCAGGAGACATTCTTGAAGCTTTACCGACATGGCGGCTGGCAGCTAGCGGACAACGAACGCGCCTATATCGCGCGCGTAGCCTGGCGTTGCGCCATCGATCGCCGCCGAGCCGCGCATCCCGGCATCTCCGATCCAGAGGCAACTCTCGAAATCCCATCACATCATCCCGGCCCTGAGCACACATTCCTCGCCACCGATCATCACCGCCGCATCCACGCCATGATCGACACACTCCCTGAAGAACTTCGCCTGCCGCTCATTCTCTCCGCATTTGACGATCTCAACTCGCGCCTCATCGCCGGCATCCTCAACATCCCGGAAGGCACCGTCCGCACACGCCTCCTGCGCGCCCGTCAGCTACTCAAACAAAAACTTGCCGCCCTTGAATCCGTTCCAGACTCGCGACAGAAGGAGCCTAATCATGCCTGACGAACGCGAACTAGACCATCTCATCGACTCCGCACTCTCCACTTATGCCGAGCCTCGCGCAGACCTAGAAGCCCGCGTCCTCGCAAATCTCGCCGCCGGCACAAGCAAGCCTGAGCCCACACGCCGCCGCTGGCTTTCGTGGGCGATCGCTCTGCCCATCGCCGCGTGCATTGTTCTTATGCTCATGCTCTATCCGCGGCACGACCGCATAGAAGAGCCAGTGCATCAAGCCCAGCAAAGCCCCGCACCACAAACGCAGGGTGTTCCACAAAACTCCATCGCACAGGCTGCACAGCTTTCAGCACGTCCACACAGACCGCATATCGTCGTTGCTCGCGCCACGCATAGCGCACCCGCGCCATTGCCGAAGCTCGACGTCTTCCCCACGCCGCAGCCACTCTCACCTGAAGAACGAACTTTCGTTCGCTACGTCGCCAACATGTCGGAGTCGGACCGCAAAGCTCTTGCCGCCACCCAAGACCAGCCCATAACACCGCTCGCCATTGCCGCCATCCAGATTCAGCCACTCGCACCGCTCGATAAATCAGAAAACTAAGGAGACCCCATGCGTAAGCACATCCTCACCAGTTACATCCTCTTCGCTGCGCTCGCCGCGCCAGTCATTTCCTATGCACAGGATCAGAAGCCTACAGAATCTGCCGAACCATTTCACTTCTACCACCTCACGCTCACTGTGCAGGAAGTGGACTCCACCAACAAGCCCATCAACAGCCGCTCCTACTCCACAATCATCAGTACTGATAGCAAATCCCCTTACAGTAACTCGATTCGTACAAGTTCGCGTGTACCCGTCGTCTCAGGCACCTTCTCAAGCGGAGAGAAGGTCGCGCAAAGCACGCAGTACACTTACATCGATATCGGTACAAACTTCGACATCCGGGAAGTGAAAGAGCAAGGCCGCCAGTTAGCGCTCCACGTCAAGGCAGACATCAGTTCAAATGGCGGCCTTACGCCCTTGGGCGGCGGCTTAGGGGAGCCGCTTATCCGCCACAACCAGTGGGAATCCCCCATCCTCATCCCCGTCGGTAAACCCACCGTCATCTTCTCTTCCGATGCACTCGAAAGTAAAAACGCGATGCAGGTCGTAGCCACCGTCACACCCATCCAATAGCCAGCGTCAAATCATCCGGCCCGATTCATTGGAATCGGGCCATCGCTTTTGCAGCATCCATCCCACCGAAACGCCCGCCCCACCCCAATCACAATTCATGCAGGCTTCACTCAGCCCACGCGCGCACCCATACCCTGCACCGATAAAATCTGCGAGACCGGAGAAATCGCAAATCCCGGCGCAATCGTTTCTGAGAACGTCCCCCAACTTCCACTCAAAGGGAGATTACGCAATGAGCACCAAGCACACCACTGCCGAGACTGAACATACGAAGAAAGAAGCCACCCATAAAGAACCAACCCATAAAAAGCCCACCACCGGCTCCGCACCCACGACAACAACAAGCACCACCACTTACACGCTCGTCACCATGCCTGACGACGGCCTCACCGCTATCTATAACCTGCTCTCGTCGGCCGCCAAAACCATCGACATGACCATGTACGAGCTAACCGACACGCAGGTCACGACGATCCTCACCACGGCCGCGTCCAAAGGCATCACGGTCCGCGTCATCCTCGACCAGAACAACGAAAAGTCCAGCAACACCGAGGCCTACAACACGCTCACCAAAGGCGGCGTCCAGGTCCACTGGGCCAATCCCGTCTACGCAGTCACGCACCAGAAGACCATCACCGTTGACTCCGCCACCTCCGCCATCATGACCCTCAACCTCACGCCGGAGGACTATCCCACCACGCGCGACTTCGCCGTCATCACCAATGACGCCGCGGACATCGCCGCCATCGAGACCACCTTCGCCGCCGACTTCACCAACGCATCCATCACCCCGCCAACCGGCGACAATCTCGTCTGGTCTCCCACCAACTCACGGGCCTCGATCCTCGGCGTCATCAACAGCGCCACCAAGTCGCTCCTCATCGCGCAGGAAGAAATGTCTGACGCCGGTGTCGAATCCGCCATTGAAGCCGCACTCAAGCGCGGAGTCGCCGTCACCCTCGTGCAGGAAAACATGACCGGCTCCTACACTGCCATCCTGCAAACCTACAAGTCAGACGGCGCGAAAGTCGCCACGTACTCCTCGCGAACGGGCTATTACATCCACGCCAAAGCCTTCCTCGCCGACTACAACACGGCGCAGGCATCGCTCTTCCTTGGCTCGGAAAACTGCACCGCCGCATCGCTGAACTCGAACCGCGAGCTCGGCCTCATCTTCAACGACCCCACCTGCATGACCGGCGTCTACAACGCCATCACCAAGGACTTCAACGGCGGCTCTCAGTCCCTCGTCGTCCCTGCCCATTTCGTCAAGCCAGCCATCGCCTGACAAACACAATCAACCATCCCATCCTCCGCACATTTCTTATGCGAAGGATGGGATACATACAGTTCCTTGCCTTCTATCTATAGCCCTTGTCGCTCTATCTCTTGCCGCTTTGTCCCTCGTTTCCTATACACTCACATCCATCCCCTGCCGGAACATCGGCATTACGGACGCAGTCCGCCTCAGATCCCTGTTCAGATCGGAGACCCAGGAGAATGCCCGACGCACCCGCCGGCTCCGCAAGCTTATGGAGCAATGTCTCACGAAAAAATTTCATCCTCTATCTCATCGCTGCCTTCTTCACCTTTGCCATCATGGGCATTATCAGCGACATCTCCGACCTGGGCCGCACCACTCCTCTGCACTTCACCATCGACGTCTTGCTCTCCGGCCTCTTCGCTGTCTTCTACGTCTTCGCAGGCGTCGTGTTACGCAAAAGGTTCTGGAGATTTTTCGTTCCGATTATTCTCTTTCAGTTCGCTCTCATGACCCTGATCGGCAGATGGATGCCCGACACCAGGCACCTCGATCAGCTCAATCCCGCCGAGACAGCAAGCCTCTCAAAGCGCCTCGGCTTTGATTCCGCCGCCATCGCCATCGCCATTACCATCGGCTACACAGGCTTTGTCACAGCCTTTATCAGCGAAACCCGCCGCCACGTCCGCGTCAACACGGAAAAAGCGGCTCTCGAAAATGAGATGCAGGCTGCGCGGCATGTCCAGCAGCTCATCCTTCCGCAGAGCAATCAGACCTTCGCCGGCTTTCACGTCGATTCCGTATACACGCCTGCACAGCAGGTCGGCGGAGATTTCTTCCAGATACTCTCAGACGGCGCCGGCGGAATTCTCATCGTCATCGGCGACGTGGCAGGCAAAGGCCTTTCCGCTGCCATGCTCGTCTCCATGCTCGTCGGCATCGTCCGCGCCACTGCGGAAGAAACGCATGACCCCGCACGCATTCTGCGCAAGCTTCACGGTCGCCTTCTTGGAAGCGCGGGCGAAGGATTCTCCACCGCGCTCGCCGCGCACATCGCGCTTAACGGCATCGTCACCATCGCCAACGCCGGTCACCTTTCGCCCTATCTCGACGGCAAAGAAATTGATCTCCCCGGAGCGCTACCCCTCGGCGTCACAGGCAGCGGCGATTACCAATCCATTACATTCGCACTCCAGCCCGGCAGCCGCCTCACCTTCTATACAGATGGAGTCGTTGAAGCCCGCAACCAGGCCGGCGAGCTCTTCGGCTTCGATCGCGCCCAGGCCATCTCCGTCAGCACCGCAGCCGCCATCACAAAGCAAGCCATCGACTTCGGCCAGGAAGACGACATCACAGTCGCTACAATCGAACGCCTGCCGGCGTAGTAGTTCTCACAGCGCATAGCGTTCTAAAGCGATACACTCCCTGGCCACCGCGCGGCTCAGCGCCACCGTATCCGCAGGCATGCTCTTTCCCAGCCGCCGCAGAATCGCAAGCTGCGTCCGCAGCTCATCCCCCTCGCCGCAAGCCGCAAGCACGCGCTTCGCAGCTTCATTCGTCACCGCCAGCGCCTCTTCCGCAATCAACCCCGTCATCTGCACAGCCACCTTCGCACCAGCCTTGCCTGCCATCTTCCGTGCTCTTAAAATGCAAGACTCCAGCGCAAACACCTGTGCAATCGCATCTGCCAGGTCCGCCATAATCTCCTGTTGTCCCTCAAGAGCCGCCATATACTTCTGACTCGCCACGCCCGCTGCAAACAGCGTCATCTTCCGCACCGCAGCCAGAATCTCCGCCTCATGCGCCAGCGCGTCATTCGCTCCATCGCTCTCATCAAACGAAGGAGGCTGCATCACCTCATCCATCAGCTTCTTGATCGCAGGCAGCAGCGGAAGCTCCCCCTTCAACGCGCGCTTCATCAACCAGCCCGTCACAATCAGCCGGTTAATCTCATTCGTCCCTTCAAAGATCCGATTGATCCTGGCATCCCTGTAAACGCGCTCCGCCGGATAATCCTCCACATACCCATACCCGCCCATCGTCGCCACCAGCTCATCGGCCACATAGCTCATAGCCTCACTGGCATACACCTTCAGCACCGAGCACTCCACCGCATACTCTTCAATTTTCTTCTGTATTTCTTTTGGCTCTTTTGCCGCGCTCTCCGGCAATCCCGACAAAGCCGCATCAATCATTCCAATCGTTCGGTAAGCCATGCTCTCTGACGCATACAGCCGCGCCGCGCTCGTCGAAATCTTCCTCTGAATCAGCCCAAACTCCGCAATCGCCTTCCCAAACGCCGTCCGCTCCTTCGCATAGCGAACCATCTCACCCAGCGCATACCGCGCTCCGCCCACGCACGCCACGCCCAGCTTGAAGCGCCCCACATTCAGCACGTTGAACGCAATATGATGCCCCTTGCCCGCCTCACCCAGCAGATTCCCCACCGGAACCTTGCAGTCGCTCAGCACCAGCGGACAAGTCGAAGACCCGCGAATCCCCAGCTTGTGCTCCTCGGCGCCAACCGTCACACCCGCAAACGTCCGCTCCACCAAAAACGCCGAAAACTTCTCACCATCAATTTTGGCAAAGACCGTATACAGGTCCGCGATCCCGCAGTTGGTAATCCACATCTTCTCGCCGTTCAGAATGTAGTGCTGCCCGTCCTGGCTCAGCACCGCTTTCGTGCGAACATTCATCGCATCGGAGCCTGACGTCGCCTCGCTCAGCGCATACGCCGCCACCCACTCCGCCGTCGCCAGCTTCGGCAGATACTTCTGCTTCTGCTCCGAGGTCCCAAACCACACAATCGGCAGCGTCCCAATCCCCACATGCGCGCCAAACGCCGTAGAAAAACTCGCCAGCACAGAAAGCTGGTCGGCAATCACCGCCGAGCTGGTCTTATCCATCCCCAGCCCGCCATACTCTTCAGGAATATCGCTAGCCAGAAATCCCAACTCGCCGGCCTTTTCCAGCAACCCCCGCACCGCGCCCGGCTCCTTCGCCTCCACAGCCTCAGTCGCCGGCATAATCTCTTCCTTGGCAAACTTCGCCGCCGTCGCCGCAATCTGCCTGTGCTCCTCGGTAAAATCCTCCGGAGTAAACACCTCTTCCGGCCTGCGATCTTCAATCAAAAAACTACCGCCCGCGGCAGCAACAGGAAGGCTGGTTAACGTAGACATAAGCGCAACATACTCCTCAATGCCTCAAACACTACGCCACCCGCACCATCTACGACAACTGTAAGACCCACCCATCCACGCCGCTCCCACCGCCAACAAATCTGTGGCTTTCCATGCGACCGTCTTGCTATCATGCTCCCCGTCCCCCCACGGAGGCATGGATGCACGGCTTGTTCTTCCTTGAAACGCGGAAGAATCGTTTCTCATTGTCAGCTCTTTTCTCTCTTGCTTTGGTCATATCTCTCAACGCGCAGGCACCCGCAACTCAGCCAGCATCCCCAGACGCCGATCACCTGCCGTCCGTCTCGGCCAAAATCAGCTCATTGGCTCATCACCTGCTCGCCGCAGGGCTCAGCGCAAATGCACTCGGAGGCGACGGCCTCAAGCCCTGGCACATCAAGATCGACTACACCCTGGCGCCGGGCGATACAGGTCATCCCAAACCCGTCACCGGAACGTTCGAAGAGTGGCACACCGGCCCATACCAGTGGCGCCGCAACTTCACCGGCTCCATGCAGGGAACCAACGGCTCCGAGTGGAGCGTCTCCAAGCTGGAGCGCTACGAGACAAAAAATGAGCAGCACTATTTAGGCCGCCGCCTTATCACCCTGCGCGTCGCGCGCCCGGTCATCGACCCGCTCTATCAATCCGTCAACATTCAGCCGGACTATCTAATGGACGCCTCGCGGGTCAAGCTTGATCCGCTCGTCCTCACCTGCATCTCGGTCGCAAACGCGCACCAGTACGCCGAAGAAACCGATCCGGACTGGCTCTTTCCCACCATGTGCTTCGACACCGACATGCACCTGCGTGTCATCAACTCCGGCGACACAGCCGTACAGTTCGACGACATTCAGCCCTTCCAGAACCGCGCCGTAGCCCGCCACGTCAAAGTCCTCGACCACGGCGCCACCATCGCCGAAATGAAAGTCACGCTCCTCGAATCATGGGACGGCGGCGCAACCTCTGACCTCATGAAGCCCGCGCAGGACGCCGTCCTCGAGCCCTTCAAGCGCGAACCCGGAATGCCTCACCCCGTCCCCGTCTATGAGGTAGGAGCCCACGTTCCCACCACGGCAGGACAACTCCCACCCCGTGGGTTAGCTACGATAAGCATCCTCATCCAAAAGACGGCAGCGTAAAAATCGATCCCTTCCAGGCCGGATTCATGTCCGGATCCGTGCAGAATATTATGGACGCGATCAAAAACGCCATCAGTCTGTGGAAGTACAAGCCCTACATCGTCGATGGCCAGCCCGTCGAGGTTGGATACTCCGTTGCCTATATAGTCGACGGCAAGCCCTTCGTTCCCTCCTACAATCGTCCCGCGCCTCCCACCAGCTCCGGCCCCGACGACTACTCCAGCGTCTACGACTACAAGCGCAACCCCGCCGAAGACCTCGAAAAAGCCAAAGCCGATGCCGCCAAAGCCCACAAGCGCATCCTCATGGAAGTAGGCGGAACCTGGTGTTCCTGGTGTACCGTAATGGACCGCTTCTACGCCGAGCATCCAGCCGTCCGCCAACTGCGTGACGACAACTTCGTCCTGCTCAAGGTCAATATGAGCGCCAAGAACGAAAACGCTACCTTCCTCGGCCAATACCCAAAAATTCCCGGCTACCCCTGGATCTTTATCCTCGACGCCGACGGCAAGCTGGTCACCTCGAAGAATACCAATGAGTTGGAAGGACCAGGAAGCACCTACAGCGACAAGCGCTTCAGCGACTTCTTGACAAGCGCCAAAGGTCAATAGCGAGACCGGTCCCGTTGCAACCGGCATCGTGCAACTCGCAATTCCATACGGCTTCGCAAATGATATATGATATGTATATCCGATCTATGCGCATCCTCACCGAAATCCCGGACCAGCAACTCACCGATCTGGCCGACATATGCTCCGCCCGCAACCTATCCCGCGCAGAAGCCATCCGCCAGGCTGTCGATGCCTACATCGAGCGCAACCGTCCCGCCCGCGAAGCCGCCTTCGGCCTCTGGCAGAACGCGCACAATAAGCTGCCAAAAGACGGCCTGAAATACCAGGAACGCCTGCGGAGCGAATGGTGAAGGCTGTCCTAGACACCAACATCCTCATCGATTATCTGAACGGTCGTCCCGCCGCCCAACAGGAACTCGCCCGCTACACGCACCCCGCCATCAGCGTCATCACCTGGATGGAGGTCATGGCCGGGACCACGTCCAAAACCGAGCAAGCCACCCGCTCATTTCTCTCCGGCTTCGACCTTCTCGAAATCGACGCCGCCACCGCGGAACAAGCTGTCAGTCTCCGCCGCGCACATCGCATCAAGCTGCCGGACGCCATCGTCTGGGCCACCGCCAAGGTCCATCAGTCCCTACTGGTCACACGCAACAGCCGCGACTTCGACCCATCCGACCCTGGCGTGCGAATCCCATACGTGGTTTAAGCGCAATCTCCGCACCCCACCGTCGCTTACAATACCCCATAGTCCGCCCGGAGGTTTCCGTCCTGTTCGCCGCGCTAGCCAGCCACATCCAATCCGGCCTCCCGCACATCGCCCGTCTGGCAGCCTTCGCGCTCGCGCCGCAGAACAGCCTCTCGCAAACCCTCCATCACTGGCGCAACCAGTGGGCTGACACCACCTTCAACAACCTCTACCGCTGGAACACCTTTGACGCCGCGCTCCTCATCCCCTACTTCGCCGTAATGATCATCCTCGCCATCTACGGCCTGCACCGTTACACCCTCGTCTACCTCTATTACCGCTACCGCAAGAACTACAATCCCAATCCGCCCCAGCACTTCGCCGAGCTGCCCCGCGTCACCATCCAGCTCCCCATGTACAACGAGCAGTTCGTCATCGACCGCCTCATCGAATCCGTCTGCGCCATCGACTACCCGCGCGACCGCCTCGAAATCCAGGTCCTCGATGACTCTACCGACGAAACCCAGCAGGTCGCCGCGGAAATCGTCGATCGCTACGCCGCCTTGGGGCACCCAATCGTCTATATCCACCGCACCAACCGCCACGGCTTCAAGGCCGGCGCGCTCGATGAAGGCCTCCTCGTCGCCCAGGGCGAATTCGTCGCCATCTTCGACGCGGATTTCGTCCCGCCACCCGACTGGCTCATGCGCGTCGTCCATCACTTCGCCGAACCCGGCATCGGCATGGTACAGACCCGCTGGACGCATCTCAACCGCGACTACTCCATGCTCACCCAGATCGAAGCCATCCTCCTCGATGGACACTTCGTCCTGGAGCATGGCGCACGCTCACGCTCCGGTGACTTCTTCAACTTCAACGGCACCGCCGGCATGTGGCGCCGTCAGGCCATCACAGACGCAGGCGGCTGGCAGCATGACACCCTCACCGAAGACACCGACCTCAGCTACCGCTCTCAACTCGCCGGCTGGAAGTTCAAATACCTGCCAGACATCGAGTGCCCCGCCGAGCTTCCCATCGAAATGACCGCCTTCAAAACCCAGCAGGCGCGCTGGGCCAAAGGCCTCATCCAGTGCAGCAAAAAGTGCCTCCCCCTCATCTGGAAATCGCACATCCCACGCAAGCAGAAGATTGAAGCCATCTACCACCTCACGGCCAATCTATCCTACCCGCTCATGGTCGTCATGACGGCGCTCATCGTTCCCGTCACCATCATCAAGTCGCTGCAGGGCTGGTTCCAGATGCTCATCATCGACCTGCCGCTCTTCACCGCCTCCACGCTTTCCATCGCGACGTTCTATCTAGTCAGCCAGCGCGTCCTCTTCCCTAAAACCTGGAAGAAGACCTTCCTCTATCTTCCCGGCCTCATGGCCCTCGGCATCGGCCTCACCGTCACCAACACCAAGGCCGTCATGGAAGCCCTCTTAGGCATCCAATCCGCCTTCGCCCGCACGCCGAAATATCGCGTCGCCGCCAAAGGCGAAAAATCCGAGAGATCCGCCGCCGCCAAAAAGTACCGCAAGCGCCTCAACGTCATCCCCTGGATCGAGCTGGCCCTGGGCGCATTCTTCGCCTGGGCCGTCTACTACAACCTCGTCCGCGGCAACTTCTTCACCCCGCCATTCCTGCTCATCTTCGTAGGCGGCTACTGGTACACAGGCCTGATGAGCCTCCTGCAAGGCCGCTTCGACCGCTGGCGCACCGGCGGCGCAAACACCGAAGAATCCAGCCCCAAACCCTTCCCCGTCGGCGTCTAGGCAACCCGGAGCTTTGCTTATCCATAAATTGTCTCGGAACTTTCCCTTTATGAAACATGGGCAGGCTATGCGGTTCTTTCCCGCCCCAGAAGTAACGCTTAGTATTATGATGGCCTGAGATTTGCGATGAAGACTGGTAACAATGATCTTGTCTTATCGGCAAACAAGTGATCTAAACAGGTTGAACTTCTAAGCGCAAACAAACCATGAGGCCCCGTTAAACTATGCTGCCTGATGAATTTCTGGCGAGACTGCAAAATCACACAACCTCCTTCGCGAAAGCGGTCGCGACAAACGAGGGAGAGTGGATCATCAAGGGGTTCATTGACATTTATCGTCGCATCTACACCATTTCCGTCGATACCAAAATCACGTCGAAAGTCTTAGAGCTTCTACTGTTCCCGATGTTCGTAGAGTTTGCTAAAAGCAACGGCCTAAGAATTGAACTTTCTCCGCATCAGAATTTCTATCCTGATTTGACTTTTATCCACGACGACTCGGGCCGGAAATTCGCCGTTGATATCAAGAGCACATACAGGATCGATGGAGCGAACGTGAATGGAATGACTCTTGGCGCGTTCACCGGATATTTTCGAAAGCGGGACAGCAACAAGAATACTCATACCCTTACGGGCAATATTCGGGTCTCTTCGTCTTGGGCGTCGTGTATTCGAAAAACATTGACGCTGTAGACGAGCGGAAAATGTTCACACTTGACGATCTTGAACACATCCCTTCGGTGATTAGGCATTTCGAGTTCTTCATGCAGCCAAAGTATCGGCTTGCCTCCTCGCGACCTGGAAGCGGCAACACGAAAAATATAGGCTCAGTCACAAAAATCGATCAACTGATTGCAGGAACTGGACCTTTTGAAAAATTAGGCGAGGAAGTCTATGACGACTATTGGATGTTTTATCTAACCGGGGACATGGCACGAGCGCTCGAAATCGCGAGGCCTTACACGAACCTAAAGAGCTACCTGGCTTATAAGGCGAGAGGAGTTGATACGCTCCGCGCGCATGAAGAAGAGATCGCCGAGTTCGGTGACGATGATTCGGCAAGTGGTGAAGAAGAAAATGGAGAGGACACCGAATGAGCGCTCCTCCGTTGGTTCCCCCTATTAAATGCCGAGGTATCAAGACAAAGCTGGTAGCAGATATTCGCGGATTAGTACGTGGTCGAAAATTTGAACGTTGGGTTGAGCCATTCTGCGGGTCGTGTGTTGTGCCTCTGAACCTCCAGCCCCGCAAAGCGTTGCTCTGTGATTCAAATGTGCACATAGTGAACTTTTATCGCGACATTCAGCATCGCAAGATCGGCGGTGCTAGTGTGAGAGAATTCCTGAGCGAACAAGGTGCGCTGTTAAGTGCAAGGGGAGAAGACTATTTTTACGAAGTGCGCGAGCGATTCAATTCGACTCCTAACTCCCTCGACTTTTTATTTTTGAACAGATCTTGCTTTAACGGAGTGATGAGATTCAACAAGAAGGGGCGCTTTAACGTCCCATTTTGCCGAAAGCCGGATCGTTTCGCAGCTGCGTATATCACTAAAATCTCTAACCAAGTAGCGACCATTGGCGTGGTGATCTCCCAGTTGGATTGGGAGTTCCGCGTGTCGGGGTTCAAAGAAGCTCTAGCTGAAGTGACGGACAGTGATCTCGTCTATGCCGATCCACCCTATGCCGGAAGGCATGTTGATTATTTCAACAGCTGGTCATCGGAAGACGAAGATGCGCTTGGAGAACGGCTCACAAGCCTCCCGTGCAGATTCATCCTTTCGACTTGGCACAGCAACGAATTCCGATCAAATTTAGCAATAGAAAAGAAGTGGCGGCAAAAGTCATTTCACATCTTCACAAAAGAACACTTCTACCACGTCGGCTCTAGTGAAGACCTGAGACACCCAATGATAGAAGCGCTCGTTACGAACTTCTCGGCACAGCATCACACAACCCGAGAAGCACCGGCACAAACACAAATAAGCCTACCGCTTGACGGCGATCTACTTCAAAAGGCTGGTTGAGTGCTGGCTAACAAAAATGCTGAGAACTCTCATCAGATGATCCTTAGCGCAGGGCAAAAAATGTCCCGAAACCTACCCTATCCGAGACGGCAAATTCTGTTGCCCCCCGCAAGCTCTCCCACGCATCGAAGTCATCCTGAACGTAGCCGTCTTTCAGGTGGAGTGAAGGACCTGTTTTTGCCTTTTCTGTAACTTGCCACCTGCAACCCGAACCAAGCCGAATATAAACAGCTTTCCATCTGTCCCTTGCTCCCTGCTTTTTACTCACACCGAATCGCCTTCACCAGATCGAGCCGTGTAGTCCTCCGCGCCGGCAGCCAGCAGGCAAACACGCCCACCAGCGCCAGTATCCCCGCCACCACCGAAAAGATCATCCATTGCTGCTGCATCCCGCCCTGCGGCAGTTGAGCCATCAGCTTCGCCAGCGCCATCGCCGCGCCCAGTCCCACCAGCAGACCCGCGCCCACCTGCAGCAACACCCAACAGTCCAAAATCAATCGCAGAGTGCAAGAACGACGTTTAGATGACAATCGGCTAACTTTTAGATGACATCAATCGCATCACAATAAGGCTAGGATCAGTTTTATGAGACAAAGCTTTGCCTGGAAATGCCCTATGAAATGTGGATTGATATAGCTCGTCCTCGGGACGGCCGCAGTCAGCGTTTGCAGTTCAGCACACGCTCAGAGCCCGCTCGCCATATCCGGCGGCGAAACGGGAGCAACAACCGCGTCCCAGGCAATCCCAAATCATGGACTCCCGCCTGACGGTAGCCGCAAAGCAATTCCAGGGTCGTTGGCACAAGAGAAAGGATTAACCGGCCAAGATGGATTTGTTCACCATTCGTAAGCTCTTCTTTGCCATCTTCCGGCGCCGGCGGATGAGGCGTTTTTATGCGACTCTTCGGCCCACGCAGCAGACCCGGCTGCTCGATATTGGGGGCGACCCGCACACGTGGATTTTCGAGTCTCGCTTTTGCGAGCCGCTTCCGGTCACGCTGGTCAATCGGCAATTTCCCAACCCGGCCGCGTACAACAACAGCCGCTTTACCGCGGTTGAGGCTGACGCAATTGATCTCCCCTTTGCAAATCGGAGCTTCGACATTGCGTATTCAAACTCCGTCATCGAACACTTGACTACGTGGGAACGCCAGCAGGTCTTCGCCTCCGAGGCCAGCCGTGTCGCCAGCAATCTCTGGATACAAACTCCGGCGCGCCACTTTCCCATCGAGCCGCACGTCCTCGCTCCCTTCTTTCAATATCTTCCCAAGCGCCTGCAGATTCGTCTTGCGCGCCATTTCACTCTCTGGGGTCTGCTATCAAAGCCCAGCCCGGCCGATATAGAGGAGTCGATCTCGGAAGTGCGGCTGCTGACTCTGCGGGAAATGAAGAAGCTGTTTCCGGATTGCATAATCCTCAAAGAACGCGTGCTCGGCCTGACCAAAAGCTATGTCGCGGTGCGCGCTCTAAAGCAAAGCTAAGATTGCACATCGCGGAGACCTGTACCAATGCGCAGTTGGCCAGGCCTGTCCCTGTTTCTCAACCCTCAAGCCTCATAATCAAACAAGTGCCCTTCACCTTATCCCATGCCGCGGCCGCGCTCCCGTTCCGGCGCACGCGCCTCATCTTTTCAGCCGTAGTCTTCGGCTCGTTCGCTCCGGATTTTGAATACTTCATCCGCTTTGGCCCCTGGGGGAAATTCGGCCACTCGACGTTAGGCATCTTCGTCTTCGATCTCCCCGCTTCGCTCATCATGCTCTGGCTCTTTCACAGGTATGCCAAGGAACCGCTCTGGGCATGGCTTCCGGAGCGCGTTCGTCAAAGAGTCGCACTCGGTCCGCGCACCTTGCCGCTCAAAAGTATTGGCCAGATCGCACTCGTTCTCGTCTCCATCCTCATCGGAGTCATCACGCATATCTTCTGGGACTCAGTCACACATTCCTACTATTGGCCGTACTATCACTGGCCTCTTCTCAGCTACACGATTCAGTTGCCGCTCCTCGGTCCCACGCTGTACTTCAAGTTCTTCCAGATCGCCAGCACCTTCCTCGGCGCACTCGTGCTTCTCTTGTGGTTTGTGTTTTGGTATCGCGCCGCCACTCCCATCCCGCGGCAAAACAATCCAGGCTACAGACACAGCGAACGAGCAAGCCTTTTGGTTACATCCGCAATCGCAATCGTTGCAGGGGCCATTCGCGGATGGACCGGCATGAGAAGCGCTGTCAACTTCAACCCGCTCGCAGTCTTCCTCGCGGAAGCCGTCATCACCACCATGAGCATCTTTTGGCTTGAGGTCGTGATCTACGGAATCCTGCGCGACATACGGAGCCGGCGCACACAGACTGCGTGATCGCTGCGATTGCGCGCAAAATAGAAATCCTTGCCATGTCAATAGGTGCAAAATGATGGAAGCTGAAATCTCGGCAAGGAGCAATCCATGCAAGACGAACAGATCCGGCAAGCCCTCAATGCACATTGGCACGCATCCGCAAGCGGAGATCTCAATGCGGAGCACGAAATCTACGACGACAATTCGATATGCGATTATCCCCAGTCCGGCGAGCGAATCCTCGGCAGGAGCAACTTGCAGGCCTTGCGGAGCCATCATCCCGGCAAGCCGTCCGGCTTCAACGTCCGGCGAATCCTCGGAAATGGCGATCTTTGGATCACCGAATACACCATCACTTACCAGGGCAAACCAATGTATACGGTGAGCGTGATGGAGTTCCACAACGGCAAGGTCGTGCACGAGACACAGTACTTCTCCGATCCCTTCGAGGCTCCCGCCTGGCGCAGCCAATGGGTTCAACATGCGCCGCGGCCTTGATTCAGTGAGCCTTCAAATCTCTCTCGCGTTTCAAGAACATCAAGGCCCAGACAATAAGCGCGAACTGCAGCGGAATGCGCGCCCAGAGAATCCAGACAGGGACTTCGGGAAATCGCCCGGCATGCGTCAGCATGAACAGGTGAACGTCAAAATACACCATCAGCATAAGAACAATTCCTGCTGCTGAAAAGCGTCGTGTAGCCGGCACCAGCAGCCCAATCCCACCAAAAATCTCTGCCGCTCCGCTTGCAAGCACCAGTGCTTCAGGATGTGCATAGTGGTCAGGCATGATATGCACATAAAATCCCGTATGCCAGAAATGGTTGATACCGCCCAGAACATAAAGCAATGCCTGCGCTATCAGGGACACGTGGTAGAGACGCATACATCATCGGATGCAGATTTCAATCGCCATGAAACGGCAACCACACAACAACCGCAACGGGCGCTTTACTTGAACAAGGCCGGAGTTACACGGGAACACTCCGCCACCTTCCCAAAAGCGCGTTTATCGGGAGTGATCTGCCGCATGTAGACAAACTGCCGCACGATGTGACTCAGCGCCATCACAAGAGCCAGCTCTGCTATCGTGCTGTCATGCTCTCCCTTGCGGTGCTTCAGTTCCCGAGACATTACGGCAAAGAAGACTTCGTTATCATCCCCGTCATTCTGCTCGTCGTGGTCGGCGTAAACTTTCTGGACAAGAAAACCCGTCGTAAACGCTAGTTTCGGGTTGAACGCCATGCCGAGGCGGATCTTACTGTGATGCGCCAGGTATGTTTGTTGCCGTCGGCAACTTCCGCTCAGGGCGTTTCTCAGGACTTATGCTGTACGTGACTTCTCTGGAGGAGAAATGAGTCCTTCTCGTGTCCGTTCGTTCGCATGTTTTCTGACTTTCGCTGCAGTCAGTTTGTTGGCACACGCTCAGACCTCCATACCTTACGTTGGCTGCTCCGGAGACGGCCAGACTGGTCCGTATGCAGCAGCGAAAGGCTCACCCAAACCCGTCAATCTACCGCTCGCGATGGCTGACCAACTGGCATGGTATGAGTACAACGGTGATGCAGGGCACTTCGGCACACTTGGCCCGCGAGGCTGGAATTGCTTCGCAACAATCGGTTCAAATGGGTGGACTCTGTACGTCGCTCCCGAACCATTGGACAGTGCCAAGCTGCTTGAACACAAGAACTGGAAGGGTTTTACGGGGCCAGCCATTCAACTTTCCGGCTCCGACGGTGGGACGTCAGGTCGCTTCGAGGTGGCACAGGTGGTAGCACGTGTCTTTCCAGCGCATCGCGACTATGCTCGCGGAATCATCAAGGAGGGCTTCGGTCCCGCCTCAGACTATCCGTTCGGCCCTTTTCCCTCCGACCACCTCACCTACAAAGGTAAGGAACTCGTCGAGTTCACGACTCCTGCACATCGAAAGGGACTTGGCACGATGTCGTGGCTTCTGCCGTCAGAAAAGCCCATCACAGGCTTCGCCCTTCTCAGCATCGGCCCTAACGTCGACACTGAGCTTCTACACTTAAGTTTCCGTCTCCCGCCCTCGCTCTCCTCTCTCGGTGCGACCCTCATCCAGCAAGCCGAAGTGGATGGCTCAAAGTAGCTTTCTGAAACGATCAGTCCCGTGAAGTCGGCGTATCGTCAGTAATCAGTCTCTTTCCCGCAAAACGGCATTTCCGGACGTTTCGGATCGTAGTGTCCGAAAACCATGACTTTTCGGGAGCGTCTGTCGTGATGACGAGAAGCGCGTTTATGAGGAGTCATTTCGTTTCGTGTAACACGCCAGGCATCGATTCCGCTCTATGACTGTTTTGCAGCGGCATAGGATCCCGGAGGTTCACGGAAGGGTTCAACATCAATGCG
>Ga0208193_1000062_pt1 | contig 79023 bp, 50 predicted proteins | sample June2015DPH_17_2_FD_184716 | JGI IMG/M metagenome (GOLD analysis project Ga0208193, IMG submission 184716) | Peatland microbial communities from SPRUCE experiment site at the Marcell Experimental Forest, Minnesota, USA - June2015DPH_17_10... | ecosystem: Environmental > Terrestrial > Soil >...
CGATATTTCGCTCCGGCGGGACCAACCGGCTCGGGGCCGTAGCCGTGATCGGTCGCGAACGCTTTGAATCCGGCGTCGAGCGTGACGAAGCGGTCGTGATTGGCGCTGACGACGGTGGAGAGAATCGTCATGGCGTGATGAAAGTCAATCCCTAAACGCCGGTAGGCAAGGTCCATCATGACGTACGAACCGGCTTGCAGCTCCGTCAGCTCCGGCAGATCGAGATCGACATCCCAGGTTCCGGTGCTTCCGCCGCTGAGGATTCCGGCGGGGAAGCCTTCACCGGCGAGCAAATCACGAATGGTGGCGGCTGTTTGAAACACGGCCTGCGAAATATGTCTTCGCGCGGCCCGATCGGCGCCGTGCGATCCACTCACCGAATAAGCTTGCAGGCCGCACAGGCGCAGTTGCGGGCTTTGGGCGATGGCGCGGGCGATTTCGAGGGCTTGCGCCGCTGAGGCTGCCCCGGTGCGATGATCGCCGACATCGATATCGATCAAAAGATCGATGGGGTGGACGGCGGCAGCTGCATACCATTCGACCTGGCGCACGTGGTCGACGACGGCCATGGCTCCGGTAGCGGCGATGCGGGCGATCTTCGCGGCGTCGGCAAGCGGAGACGTCAGCAGGATGCCGGGGATGGCGTGGTTGGCCATCAGCTCGGCTTCGGCAACGGTGGCGACCGAGATTCCGCACGCGCCATGCGCGATCTGGCGCCGCGCGATTTCGAAACACTTGTGCGCTTTGGCGTGCGGTCGAAGCTGCTTGCCCGACTGCTTGACGCGCTGGGCCATGCGCGCGAGGTTCAATTCGAGAAGATCGGCGTCGAGGAGCAGCGCAGGCGTGGGGATCTGACTTTTCGTGAGCACTTGAATTATGATAATGCCGTGATCGCTCCTCTCCCCGTTCTTTCCGGATCGAACCGGATTTCCGCGATGCGGCCCACCGCGGTAAACGCGATTCTCACGGAGATGCGCATCTTACAGGCGCAAGGGAAATCGCTAATTTCGTTGATGCGCGGCGAGCCGGACTTTCCGACGCCCGCGCACATCGTGGAAGCTTCCATCCGCGCGCTGCGCAACGGACGCACGTCCTATCCGGACAATCGCGGAGAAAAGAATTTTCGCGAGGCGGCGGCGCAGAAACTGGAGCGCGACAATCGCCTGCGATTCGACCCGGGGGCCGAAGTGCTGGCCACCACAGGCGCGACGCTCGGCGTCTACGCGGCGCTGATGGCGATGCTGAATGAAGGCGACGAAGTGCTGCTGCCCGATCCGGTATATGACGCTTATCAATCGCCGATCCGGATGGCGGGCGGGCAGGTAAGGCCGGTCCGGTCGGAGATTCGCGAGGGACGATTTGTCATCACCGAAGAAGCGCTGGAGCGGGCCTGGTCGCCGGCGGTGAAGGCGATGGTTTTGAATACGCCGTGGAATCCGGTGGGGACGGTGTTGAGGCGCGACGAACTGGAAACGATCGCCGGGTTCTGCGAGCGGCGAAATTTGTTCCTGATCAGCGACGAAATTTACGAAGCGATCACTTACGGCGAAGCAGCGCACCTTTCGCCGCTCGAAGTTGCGCCGGCGCTGCGCGATCGATGCGTGCTGGTAAATAGTCTTTCCAAGACATATTCGATGACGGGCTGGCGGGTGGGATACTGCGCGGGTCCGGCGTCGTTGATCCAAGCGATGTTTATGGTGCTGGCGCAATCGAGCCGGGGCCCTGCGACCTTTATCCAGGATGCGGCGGCGGAAGCGCTGGCGGGTCCGCAGGATTGCGTCGCGGCGATGCGCGAGGAATATGGGCGGCGGCGGGCGCAGGTGATCGAGCAGTTGCACGGCGTGCGCGTGATTGCGCCGGAGGGCGGATTCTTCGCGATGGTGGATGTGCGCGAATCGCAGGTTCCTTCCAATGAAATTCGCAAGCGGCTGATGGAGGAACATGGCGTGGTGGTGGTGCACGGCGCGGCTTATGGAGCGGGCGGCGAGGGCACGCTGCGCGTTTCCTTCGCAAGCGGCGGCGAGAACCTGACCCGCGGCCTGGAGCGGCTGCGCGAAGGGCTGGCGCATTGAACCAAGCTCTTGAGCGCGAGCTGAAAGACCACATCGAAGGCGAAGTCCGGTTCGACAAAATCTCCCGGGCGCTGTATTCGAACGACGCTAGCGTGTATCAGATTGAGCCCCTGGGTGTGGTGATTCCACGGCATCGCGGGGCTCTGATTCGCGTGGCCGAAATCTGCCGGCGGTTCCGCTGCCCCATGACGATGCGCGGCGGTGGAACATCGCAAGCGGGGCAGGCGGTCGGCGCCGGAATCGTCGTAGACACCTCCAAATATCTGCATCGCCTGCTGGAAGTAAACCCCGAGCAGCGCTGGGTGCGCGTTGAGCCGGGGATTGTGCTGGACGAATTGAACGCACAGCTTGCCGCGCTTGGTTTACGCTTCGCGCCGGATATTTCAACCGCGAGCCGCGCGACTATCGGCGGCATGATGGCCAATAATTCCGCAGGCGCGCGCAGCGTACTCTACGGGAAGACCATCGATCACGTGCTGGAACAAGTGGTCATGCTTTCCGATGGAACCGTGGCCCATTTTCGAGAGATGCCGCGCGGCGAAATTCCGGCGGGCGACTCGCTGGAAGCGGTTTGTTACCGGACGGTCCTGCGCCTGGCATCGGAACACGCCGGGGAGATCGAGCGGCGGTATCCGAAGGTGCTGCGGCGCGTGGGCGGATACAATCTGGACGAGTTCACGGATGCCGCCAAGCCGGTGAATCTGGCGAAAATGATGGTGGGCTCCGAAGGCACGCTGGGCATTGTGCTGGAGGCGAAACTGCGGCTGGTTCCGCTGCCGAAGGCGAAGGCGGTGATGGTGATCGAGTTCGCCGATTTGCTGGAATCGCTGGCTGCGGCGCCCGTGATTCTGCGGCATGGTCCATCGGCGGTGGAGGTGATGGACAAAACCATTCTCGACAATACGCGTCAGAACGCGGCCCTGGATCGTATTCGCAAATCGTTCATTGAAGGCGATCCGGGGGCGACGTTGTGCGTGGAGTTCTACGCCGATCGGAAAGAAGATTTGCCGCCGCGGCTGCGGGCGCTCGAAGAAAACCTGCGCGCGAGCAACCTCGGATATCGGTACCGCGTGGAGACGGATCCGGCCGCGCAGGCTCGCATCTGGAGCTTACGGGAAGCCGCGCTGGGACTTTCGATGGCGATGAAGGAAGACGCCAAATCGATTCCTTTTGTCGAAGACACGGCCGTGGCGCCGGAACGGTTGAGGGAATATATCGCGAGGTTTCTCGACATTCTTCGCGCGCATGAAACCACGGCGGGAATCTATGCGCATGCGTCGGTGGGATGCCTGCACGTGCGGCCGGCGATCAACATGAAGACCGAGTCCGGTATCCGCAAGTTTGAGGCGATCGCAAACGAGGTCGCGGAGCTGGTGCTCGAATTCGGAGGCGCGCTTTCGGGCGAACACGGCGACGGTCTGGTGCGGAGTCCGTTCCTGCAGAGGATGTTCGGCGACACGATTTACGAAGCGTTTCGCGAGATTAAGCGGACGTTCGATCCGGAAGGAATCTTCAATCCGGGAAAGATTGTGGATGCGCCGCCGGTTACGTCGAATCTGAGATTCGGGGCGCATTACACCGCGCGGAATCCCAATACATTTTTCGATTTCTCGGAGTACGGGGGATTGGCGGGCGCCCTGGAGATGTGCAGCGGCGTGGGCGCTTGCCGCAAGAAACTCGCCGGGACCATGTGTCCGTCGTACATGGCGACGCGCGAGGAATCGGATTCGACGCGGGGACGGGCGAACGTTCTGCGGCTGGCGATTTCGGGGCGGCTCGACGAAGCGGGGCTCGGCGACGACGGCGTGTTTGGCGTGTTGGATCTGTGCCTGGAATGCCGCGCGTGCAAAACCGAGTGCCCGGTAGGCGTCGATATGGCGCGGTTCAAGAGCGAGTTTCTGGCGGACTACTATGCGCGTCATGGAACGCCGCTGCAGGCGCGCGCGCTGGGGAATATCGATCGCTTGTCGAAATGGGGCAGCCGGTTTGCGCCGCTATCGAACCTGGCGCCGGCGCCATACATCGACCGGCGCAGAAAACTTCCCGCATGGAAGCGCGAGACGTTCGCGCGGTGGGCGGCCAGGCGCAAGCCTTCGGGCGACGCGGCGGTGACCGTGTTTAACGACACCTTCACCAATCATTACGAGCCGGAGATCGGCGCGGCGGCGGTGGAAATTCTGGAACGGGGCGGATGCCGGGTGAACATCGTCCGGCCGGGGTGTTGCGGACGCCCGCTGATATCGCAAGGCTTGCTCGGGCAGGCAAGAGCGGGCGCGGCGAAGGTGATCGAAGCGTTGTTTCCGATCGCGAAACGCGGAGAAAAGATCCTGTTTTGCGAACCGAGCTGCCTATCGGCGGTGAAGGAAGATCTACCGTCCCTGCTGCGCGGCGAGCTCGGCGGCAAGGCTCGCGTGGTCTCCGAATCGTGCATGCTGTTTGAAGAATTCGCGGCCAAGCTCGACTTGCCGCTGCGCGCCGGGCCGCAACGAATCCTGCTGCACGGCCATTGTCATCAGAAGTCGATGGGGATGCTGGGCGCGACCATTTCCCTGCTCTCGCGGATTCCATCGGCGAACGTGGTGGACCTCGACGCGGGATGCTGCGGGATGGCGGGGTCGTTCGGATACACGCATTACGATGTCTCCGTGGCGATTGCGAACCGCCGGCTGATTCCGGCAGTGCGGGCAATGCAGCCCGGCGAGGTCCTGGTGGCGCCGGGAACATCGTGCCGGAGGCAGGTTGGGGACCTTATAGGAGCGCTGGCGCTGCATCCGGCTATGTTGGTTCGCGGCCTGCTTGAGTGACGCTGATCTTGAAGCTTCCGCGCTAAGCGGGCGAGTCGTTTTGAGCCCGCCTCGATCACTTGTACGAAATGACGAAAAACAGATTCGATGTTACTTGTTGGCGCGCGGGCATCATGATTGGCCGTATAAGGGCGTTCCTCGTCCAGTTGATGTGACCGGGACCGCACGGGAGTAATAGCCGAACGACGCCTAACTAAAGGTTGACCATTCTCCGAGTGGCCGACCATCCGCCCACTGCCAAGGAGCTAAACACTACGGCGTTGTCGGCGAGGTGTCGCGCTGCATTTGAACTCAGGCATATTCACGGCAAGAATCAGATAGCTGTTGCCCTGAACAGAGCCGTGCGGTGCGCACGGCGAAAGCCATCAGTCAGTCTGCCGAGGGTCCCGTCATTGTCACCCCGGAACAACACTCGAGAAGCGGTTAAGTGCGGGAGCGTTCTCAGAGGATCCGCGGCGCTCAAGGTTTTCGGGCGCCGAACGCCGCGAAGCAGGTATTTTTGTGCAGGATATCGATCTCGCGGAAGCCGGCTTCACGCAGCAGCTCGCACTGGAAGAGCACGGGCCGGGGGGAGTCTTCGCGATCCACGTAGGCGAAGACTTGATCGCGGTACTGCTCGCCTTGGAACGCGGCAAGATAGTCGCCATAGCGATTCCACATGATGTCCTGTACGGCTTCGACTTCATGCGATACGAAATCAAAGATCCAAAGCGATCCGCCTGGGCGCAGCCAACGGAAGATCTTGCGGAACGTCTCCGACCACTCGTTCTCATCGCGAAGATGATGGAGCACGGCTGCTGCGACGACCACGTCGACGCTGTTTGGGGGCATTTGCACCAGGCGGATGTCCTGTCGAATCGTGTACACGAGGCCGGCGGTGGCGGTGGACACCCGGACGTTGGCGCGGGCGAGCATGTTGGGGCTGAGGTCGATGAGGGTGCAATCGAGATTCGGCAGACGTTCAAGCACCTTGAGGGTGAAGTTGCCGGCGCCGCACCCGATGTCGAGCATGGCGAGCGCGGCGGGAGTGGTTGCGGCGGCGCTGCGGGCGACAAGGTCGAGCGCGAGGGCGGCATCGACGGTGGCGGTCTGGCCGGTTTCGAGATTGGAGAAGCGCTCCACGTCGCGGTCAAAGCGATCGCGGATCTCCTCTACGGATGACTTTTCAAGGACGTTTTTTTTCATTGAGCCGATCATACCAGCGGCAGTTCTCACCTGCCATATCCTCCGACCACGATGTCAAGCTCTAGAGTGGATTGGGGCTGATTCGAAAGTGCTCCATTAAATTACATCGTACCGTCATACGCTTGCATCTTCCACCAGCCGAAAAATGACGATCTGTCGCGCAGCCTTTCCGAAGTTTTCCGTTTGCAATTTGTGATGCTCCGTCCGTGTCACGCGCCACCCGTGTATTGATCCAGCCCCGAGCGCGGGCCGCGTTGGCGGATTCCTCCCGATAAACGCCGTTCCCGTCCGGCACGCTGAGCTGGCGCCGGCATCGGACGCGGCGGGCTACTGGCCGTTCTGCACCCGCCGTTCCGCCTCCATCAGATTCGTCAGGATGTCGTTGATGCGTGTCAGGTGGCCTGCTCCCTTAGCTTTCAGCCAATTGACGACCTGCGGGTCCAGGCGCACGCTTACCGCTACCTTGCGCGGCCGGGCATCGCGAAGTCGAACGATGTTTGCCAACTGATCGTTCGTCAGGCGCGGAATGTCTTCGAAGTTGATGCGCGATTCGTCCCCTGCGGCCTGGCGCTTGGCAATTCGGCGTAGCGTCTGGCGCTCTTTTTCACTCCATCGCTTGTTCTTGATATCTTCGGATCTCATGCTTTTCAGCCGCGCGGGCCGAGATGATGCGGATAATTTCTTTGCCAAGATAGTCCTCCCGGTAGACGTGAACAACCAGCAGCACGGCCGAGCCCCGCGTTCAATTTGAGCTGCGCCAATCGCATGCCAGCGTTGCTCCTCCGTCTTGCTATCGATGCGGTCCGCGCAGATCAGGCAGCGTTCGTCCTCAAACGCCAGCGCCGCCAGTTCAAACGAAATTCCGGTGTCCGCTGGTTCCGAAGATTCTTCGCCTTCCGTCCCATTCGTAACGCATCGCGTATATACATAGTGTACTACGCCGCGAGTTTACGCCTTAGTGAGCCAAGAACGGGTCCAGGGGGACCCGTGCGGACCAGATGTGCAGACCAGGGGGTCCGCCCTACGGGCGCAGAATCACCTTCATCAAGTTCGGCTCTCTGCGATACAACCGGCCGAACCACTCGGCGCCTTCCGCCAGCGGCGCGACGGCGCTGATCAGCGGGTCCACCCGGATCATGCCCTCCGCCATCAGCTTGATCGCCGCGGGATACTCGCCGTTCGATGCGCACGACCCCTGCAGCCGCAGTTGGCGCGTCACCACTTCCTGTAATGGCAGCTCGACGGTTGGCGCCACATTGCCCACCAGCGTGACGGCGCCGCCTTTACGCACGCCCGAAATCGCCGCGCGCACCGAATCCTTGTTGCCGACGCATTCAATCGCCAGATCGGCGTTCCACTGCTGCGGAGCGGTGAAGCTTTCCGTCGCGCCCAGTTGCCGCGCCAGGGCCAATCGCTCTTCGCTTGGGTCGACGGCGATCACGCGCGCGCACCCGGCGGCGCGCAACGCCTGAATGGTCAAGACGCCGATCATGCCGGTGCCGATCACCACCGCCGTATCGCCCAGCCGCACGGGCGTCAGATTCACCGCGTGCATCGCCACCGAAACAGCCTCGATCATGGCCGCCTGCTCATAGCTGAGCGCGTCCGGCAGCCGGTAAATAATGCGGCGCGGCACGGCGACATACTCCGCAAACGCGCCGTGGCGGCGATACGGCCCCGGTGAAACCCCCATCACCTGGCGGTTATCGCACAGGTTCACTTCGCCGCGCGCGCAATAGAAACATTGGCCGCAATAAATTGTGGAATCGAATGTGACGCGGTCGCCCGGGTGCAGGTCGCGCACCTCCGCGCCCACGGCGGCAACTTCACCGGCCGCTTCGTGGCCCATCACCAGCGGCGGGATGCGGCGGCCGGTCGATCCATCGAATCCATGCACGTCGCTGCCGCAAATGCCGCAGGCGCGCACGCGGATCAGCACGTCGTCCGGCCCGATCTCGGGTTTCGGCATCGGCGCCAACTCCAGTTTCAGATACTCCGTCAGAAGCAGTGCATTCATACAGCTAAATGGTAACAGTGGGAACCTGGGGCGCGCCGGCGGTGTCTCTAAGGTAGACTCCTTGCCGCCAACCGGAATAGACCGGGCTCGCGCCATTTTCTGGCTTCAACTGGCCAGCCTGCTCGCCACCGCGTGGGTCATCTGGAAGATCGCCATCATACCCTTCGTCCGCATCGGAGTGGGATTTTGGGGGTTTCTGCCGCAAACCATTTTCCTGGCGCTGGGGTATTCGCTGGCGGCGCTGCTGCTGAGCGGAGCGATTACGTTTCTGCTGTTGCTGGCGGTGCGGCGGATTGAGCGCGCGGAGACCATCGGCGTGACGCTGCGCACCTGCGCCGCGGGCGTATGGTTTGCGCCGGCGGCGATTCTGCTCGGCTCCTCATCGCCGCTCGCGACCACGGCCGCTCTGGTGCTGGTGGTTAGCGTGACACGGGTTCTCTACTCGCAATGGCGGCTGTCTCCGAAACTGGAACCCGCCGAACCGACGCCTTCGCCGCAAGAAGGGCTGCTCTTCGGCTCGGGCGAATTACCGACCGGGTTTCTGCCGCGCGATTTCTGGCCGGCCATGGCGGTGGCCTTGGCGCTGCAAATGGGCTGGGCGTCATCCTCGATTGGCAGGAAATCCGCCGCAGCGGCGTTCTATGCGGTAGCGGCGGCGCTACTCACCGCCTACGGAATCGCGGCCGGCGTTTGGGCACGGGACCGGCAAGCGGTTTTGCCGCGCGCGATCATGGGCGTGGCGGTGACGCTGCTGTTGACGGTGTTCATCACGATTCTCGGCACGATCATGTTGATGGGTGGAGGCGGCGAGGAAGGCAGTGCGGGCGGCTCGGGAACGGCTTCGATCCCGGCGAAACCGCCGCCACCACCGCCGTTGCCGCTGCCCGGCAGGAAATACGACCCGCCGCCCATCGACCCGGCGCGCCTGGGTCCGGCGATCAACGTGCCCGGAGGATTTCCCGGCGTGATCTTGTGGCCGGAGACGGCGCCGATTCCGATTCTGGTAGAGCCGATGCCCAAGGGCGAAGCCCTATCGAAGCGACTGCCTTCGCACCCCTTCGTGATCCCATTTTCCGGGGCGTATTGGATGTTCCGCTGGCCGTTCACCCGTCCACCGGCGAATTCATTCGTGCGGCGCGGCACTCCGTCGGAGATGTCATTCAGCACGGTGGACGGGTGGCCGCTGACCATGGAAGCGCACCAGAGGCTGGACCGGGAGACCGACCTGAGCTGGTGCGGCAAGGTGCAGTTGGTGATTTGGAATGCCGACCGCTATCCCGGAACCGTGACGATAGAGTTGGGGCTGATCGACCGCGGCCGCGCGCCTTTCCGGCTGGGCCCTGAGCGGGTGAATTCGATGCCGGATCTGACCCGCGACCCGGTTGTGCCGGTTTCGGAAACGCTCGAGTTCACCGTTCCTTCCGACGCTCCGCGCTTCGACGAATTCGACGTAATTTACCACCGCTTCAAGCTTGTCGAGTATAAGAGCGCGCGCATCGCCATCGAAAAATTTGTCTTGGTTCCGCGGTAAGTAGGACAGGCTTCCTGGCCTGTCAATTTTCCAGCCGCGCCATAAATCAAGATGGATCATCCCGTCATGTCGCACCAAGAAGACAGGCCGGGAGGCCTGTCCTACTCGTACTTCAGCGCTGTCATCGGGTCAACCGCGGCCGCGCGGCGCGCCGGAATGTAGCTCGCGACCAACGCCACGGCCGCCAGAAACAGCGGCAGCGACGCAAACGTCAACCCGTCCCTGGCGCTAATGCCAAACAGAAACCCGGCCATCAGCTTCGACAATACGAAGGATCCGGCCAGACCTGCCAGCAGCCCCGCCGCGATCGTCGGCACGGTTGAGCCAATCGCCTGACGAAGAATATCCGCCGAGGTTGCGCCCAGCGCCATGCGGATGCCGAACTCGGAAGCGCGCTGCGTCACCGAGTAAGAGACTACGCCATAGATCCCGATGGAGGCCAGCGTGAGCGCCCCGAAAGCGAACACGCCCAGCAGCCACAACCCCAGGCGGCGCGTGGCGATAGAGTTCGAAACCAGCTCTACGAGCGGTACCGCGTTATAGACCGGCTGCTCGGCATCGGCCGCCAGCACGGCGCTGCGAAGCGCCGGCGCCAGCGAATTGGCGTCGCCGGAAGTGCGCGCCAGCAGAGTCATGAATCGCGAAGCGAATTGCGCATGCGGCATGTAAATCTGCGGCGTGGCGGGCAGCCCCAAGCCATACTGCGCCACGTCCGCGGCCACGCCCACTACCTCGCGGAACGGCGAATCGTCGAACGCTCCGCTAGGCTGCCCGGCGCGAATTTTCTTCCCCAGCGGCGATTCGCCGGGGAACCACAAGCGCGCGGCGGTTTCGCCGATCACACAGACAAATGTATGCGACGCATCGTCGCGCGCCGTGAAATAGCGGCCCTGCCGAAGTGGAATCTGCAGCGTCCGGAAATAGTCGGGGCTCACGATATAGCGGTCGGGCGAAATCTGTTCGCCGGGCCGCTGCGTCCGCCCTTCGATCACATAGCCGGTGCGGTCGAAATCGCCATTCAGGGGAACCACGCTGGCGATGGCAGCGCTGCCCACGCCGGGGATGGCGCGCAGGCTGGTCAGCGTGCGGTCGAAGAAACTCGTGACATCGCCGGGCTTGGCATAACGGGCCGACGGCAAACCGAGGGACGCCGTGATCACGCCGTGCGGTTCAAAACCGGGGTTAACGCTGCGCAGGCGGAGAAAGCTGCGGCCCAGCAGTCCCGCTGCCACCAGCAGCATCAGAGCGAGAGCAATCTGTCCTGCCGCGAGGAGTTGACGCAGCCGGTTGCGGCGATCGCCGGCGATGCGGGTTCCGAGCTTGAGGCCTTCGTCTTGAGCCGCTGCGCCGATACGCAGGATGGGCGCGGAGCCGAAGAGAATCGCGGCGGCAATGGAAAGCGCGATGGAAAATGCCAGCACGCGGAAATCGAGCGAGACGTGGCCGGCATCGGGCAGGACGTGAGCGGCCACGGTGGTGAGGGCGGAAGCGCTCCACCAGGCGAGTAGAATGCCCGCGACCCCGCCGGCCAAGCCGAGCACCAGGCTTTCCGAAAGCAACATGCGGGCAAGCCGCACCGTTCCCGCGCCGAGCGCCGAGCGGATGGCGATCTCACGGCGCCGCGCGCTCGATTTCGCCAGCAGCAGATTCGCGATGTTGGCGCATGCGATCAGCATCAGCGCCAAGACCGCGCCTTGCAGTGCCACAAGGCCGGTGCGGATATTGCGCGTCATGTCGTCACGCAGGGTGACGATGCGCGCCGCAATGTGGGCGTCTTCCGCCGGATGAGCGCGTTCCATATCGCGCGAGCGCACGTCGAGATCGGCCTGCGCCTCTTCAATAGAGACTCCGGCGCGGAGGCGAACGATGGATTCCAGGTGATGGCCGTCGCGCGAACCGGGGCCGAAGTTCTCGCCCAGCGCCCGGTAAATCTGGACGGGTTCGGAGGCGAGGCTGGGCGGCAGCAGCGGCATATCGGGCGGCGCTACGCCAATCACGGTGTGGGCCCGAGCATTCAGAAGAATGGTCCGGCCGACAATGTGCGCGTCGGAATGGAAACGGTCGCGCCACAGAGGATACGAGAGCACCACGACATCATCCGGGCCGTCGCGGTCTTCGGCGGGCAGGAAGAAGCGTCCCAAATAGGGATGGACGCTCATGACGTTGAAGTAATCGTGAGAGACCAATTGGGCGGCCAGGAGCTCCGGACGCCCGGCGCCGGTGAGGATGGGCTTGTAGAACGAAGAGTAGAGGGCCGCCGAGTCGAGAGTGCGGCTGTTACGGGTCCAGTCGGTGAAATCGTCGTAGGAGTTGGGGCCGCGGGAATCGCCGAAGCGTTCGGCGGTCCAGAGCAAGGCCAAACGGTCGGCGTGGACGTAGGGCAGCGGGCGCAGCAGCAGCGCGTTGACGATGGTGAAGACCGATGTGGCCATGCCGATGGCGACGGCCAGCGTGAGGATGGCGGCGGCCGCGAAGCCGGGCGCGCGGAGCAGCGAGCGGAGGGCGATTCGGAAGTCTTGCAGCATAATCGTTGGTCTAAAGACGCACGGGCCAGCCGTTTGGTATCGAGCTCCAATTCTATTCCGACCGCAGCACGGTATAGCGATTTGGGCGGCGGTTGCCATGCCAGAAGAATCGATTTGCGAGCTAACGCTTAACGGTGCTTGGCGGTATATTGGCCGAGAATGAGCATTCGATTCGACAAGATAAGATTTGGGTCGATCAGTGTAGGGCGACGTAAGCCGCGATTTCCCGAAGTCTGGCGAGGCTGGAGCTTGCAGGCCTGACTACAAGCTTTCGAGGCATGGAAGGAACACGATATTACAAGCTCGCATAATCCTGCGAGCCTCGCGTTCGCAGACCTGAGCGAAATATGCGGAAGCGCGCGCCGGCCCGCCTGGCCCTAGAACGGAACGTCGTCGTCCGTGATGCCCTGGTTGAAATCTTCCGAAGGAGCGGCCGGCGCGGCTGCAGGCTGTGGACGTTGCGCCGAGCGCGGCATGGAAACGGGGCGATCGATATCGCCGGATGAATCCGCAGCGGGTTCGCCGCGTCCAGCGCCGCCTCCCAGCAGGACGACGTTATTGGCTTCGCAGACCACTTCGGTGATGTACTTCTTTTGGCCTTCCTTGTCCTCGTAGCTACGGGATTCGATGCGGCCTTCGAGAAAGATCTGCTTGCCTTTGAGCAGGTAGTTGGCTACATTTTCCGTACGCCACATGACGATGTTGTGCCAATCCGTGATGTCTTTCCACTCTCCGCTTTGCTGATCTTTGGTGCGGCGGGCGGTCGCGAGTGAGAACTTGGAAACCGAAATGCCGCTCGGGGTAAACCTGGTCTCGGCATCCTTGCCGAGATTTCCGAGCAGAATGACTTTATTGACGCTTCGAGCCATATTAACCAGAACTGTAACACACCGCCCGCCCGAGTTCGAGGCTATTTATGATCATGCCAATTGGCGGCGGACCCGCTGGTTCCGGCGGCCCCACAAGCCGCCAGGGCCGACCGCGCGTCGCCCTTGGGAAAATCGGGCGAAACCTCCGCTAGTGACCGCTCCAGATACCCGCGCGACGTGCCGCAAGATCCACTAGCCACGGCTGCCAGATGACGCCAGGCGGCTGCGTCGGATTTCATCGCGGCCGGAATATCGAAGTTCAGGGCGGCCGCAAACTCGTCTTCGGCGCGCGGCCAATCCTTGCGCTCGTAAAGCAGGATTCCCTGGTAGAGATGCGCCTCACCGGACGATTGACCGGCGCCGGCGGCGAATGCGGTGCGGCTGGCGAGATTGTAATCGGCCAGCGCGGCGTCCGCCTCACCCGCTGCTTCCTTCGCCCGCGCCCGCAGATAGACCGCGCGGGCCTTGGAGGGGTCGGCCTTCACCGCGGCGTCGAAATTTTCGATAGCCGCCCGAGCGTCGCCGGAGAGCAACTGCGCCTCGCCGAGATCGGCCGGAACAACGGCCATATCGGGCCGCGGATTCAATCGCTGAACCAGGGGCAGCGCCTGCTCGCGCTCCAATTTTCGCCACATGTCAACCGCCTCACGGTATCGCGACGCGGCTGCCTTGTAATCGCCCGCGCGAAACGCCTCCTGGCCTTCCACCCACTGTGGCCAGCCTGAAAAGCGGGCGCCCGAGAACCAGCGCTCCGCGGCGCTGGAATCGCCCCGCTGCAACGCTATCCAGCCCAGCCACAGCTTGCCTAGTTGGATGGCAGCCTGGCAGGAGCCGGGAGTCATCACGACCGATTCGCACACCGGATGATCCACTGCGGCTGCAAGTTGCGCCTCCTGCGCATCGAATGGCGCCCGTGCCCCATTCTGCTCCACGCGGGACACTGCGGCGAATATGCGGAGCCCGGAAGGAATCTGCAGCGGCGGCATCTTTTGCCTGGAAGCGGCGGCCGCTCGAGCCGGCCAGGCTTCCAAGGCTTGTTCCAACGAGGTGGCCGCGGCCGCAAATTGAGCGGCGTCTTGCCCTATGGCCGCTCCTGCAAGTGCGCAGTATCCTTTGCGAAACAGGATGAGCGCCCGCTCTTCCGGAGCGGCGACCGGCAAAACCGAAGCCTGCGACTGGATGCAGGTCGCCGTGTCGCGCGGTTGTAGGACAGCCGCTGCTTCCACGCGCTCGAAGTCGGCTTGAGCCTGCAGCGCCAAGGCAAGCTGACGCTCATCGCCTGCCTGGAGCGCGATCACTGCCACAAGCGTAAGAATAAGAATTCGCATCAATCGCTTTCAATCGCCTCAATGACGACTCATGCACTACCCTTGCCGTTGGATGATTCAATACCTTTCGGCAAGACTCGGAACGGGCTTGCTTCACAGCTTCGCCCACTCTACCAAGTTAGACGCATGCCTGCCATATTACCGTTTCCGGCCGCAATTTTGCGTGGCTGTTATTTCAACCGAGGCTTATGGTATTACCGCTTCGGCGCCCAACCGACGGTCAACGTGACCATGAGGCTGCGCCCGGGCAGCAGATTCAACTGGTCGCCCGGATTCGGCGCGTAGGCCACGGTCGACGTCGCGGCCGTAAACGGAGTTATGCCGACAAGGTTATGGCTGTTGAAGAGATTGTCGGCGGCAAAGCCGATCTTACTCCCCCGCATCCAGGAAGCATTCTTAACCGTGTAATTGAAGAACAGGTTAGTAAGACTAAAAGGATTGATTGTAATGGCCTGGTCGACGGGATATGGAATATTTTCCCCGTCGATCAAGTAGGATAGCGTGCCGTTGTCGTTGTACATCGTGCCGACGCGCTTCTCGACGATACCGATGTCCCAGTTGCCGTGTTGATAGAGCAGGCTCGCCGCTTCGATGTTTTTCGGCGTGTTCGCTACCCACTCGCCTCCGTTTGGGATGTTCCGGCCCGTTTGGTATTTCGCCGAGCCCAGCGAGCCGTTCAGGTAGAGACTGAATCCATGACCGATCGCAATATTGCTCTCGGCTTCAATGCCCTTCGTATTCGAAGGACCGGTCGCGACAAATACCGCCTCATTGGTTGTCGGGTCGGTATACGAATCGTAGCCGTTCTGGAAATGCACGTAGTAAGCGTCGGCATCCAAGGTCCAGCGGTTAAACTTCAACACCGAGCCCGTCTGATAGGTCTTTGCCAGGGTAGGTTTCGGCGGGGTTAAGACAACCGCATTTGGCACATCGAATACGGCGCTCGGCGGAATCACGCTGCCCTCGGCGAACTGGCCGTACACCGACCAGTTTTTCCGCAAACGGTAACGGGCCGTGAGGTTCGGAAGCACGTTGTTGTAGATAATGCCGTGGGTTGTGAAGGGGGCGCCGCCCACGCAGAAGGGGATGCCTGTGGCAGGCTGGCTCGTCAGCACTCCACCGAGGCAGCCGACCGTTTTGCCATTGTCCTGGTACTGATTCAGATGCATGGCGTATTCGGCATCTTTGACGCCGGCCGTGATTACCAGTTTAGGGGCTGGATGCCATTCAAATTCGGCAAAAGGCTGGAAGGTCTGCGTAAAGAAATGCTCATGGAAGTTAGGGAAGGGAGTGTCGGTCCACGTCAAGATGTTGGACGGGTACTGATAGCGGTCGGTGTAGGCCCAGTCATACCAAAGGCCGGTGCGGAAGATGCCCCATTTGGATTCCTTGCTCAAAATCGACATATCGCCGGCATGGCGATATCCATTGAGCTTGTCCACGCCGCTGGGCTTCGCCGGAGTGAGGTTGACAGTGGCGCCGTTCTGGTAATTCTGCTTGTTCCAGTAGCGGGTGGTATATGCTTTGTCGTCGAATCGCCATCCATCCCCAAGATCGCTGTTAAAGTCGACATACTCGAAGTCCGTCTGGACATGGTAGTAGTTATAGCCATAGTAATAAGGATTCGGGGCGGTAGGCGTGCCTGGGTTGCCGCTGAGCAGGAAGTTGTCTCCGTACTGCGCCACCTGTGCGGCTGTTGGATTAGTGGTATTCGGCGTGTTAGTCCATACGTCGATCACGCTTCCGTATACAGTGATGCTGGTCTGGTCGGAAAGTCTGTATTGATACTTGCCATCGCCTGCGTCGCGCTTCTGATAATTGAAGGTCTGGTATCCGTCCGATTCCATTTGGTGAATGTTGAGCAGGAGGCTGTTCTTGTTGCCGGCGCCAAACTGCCCGGAATCGAAGTCCAGACTGAGCAGGCGAGTGTCCCAGGAGCCATAAGATATGGTTGCGCGGATGTCCATGTCCGGCTGCAGTTCCTTGGACTGCAGATTGATCGATCCGCCGAAGTTGGTGGGGCCGAAGTCCGATACCTGGCCGGGGCTGCGATCGAAATCCGTTCCACCAAGCCACACGGCCGGAAAATTCGCCCACGAATGGTGCGTGGGACTATTGGTGTCTTCGAACGGAATGCCGTCAAAGGTCATGGTGAACTGGCCATCCTGAAACCCGCGGAAGTAGATCTTGCCCTGCCCGAGACCGATACCGTTGGGATTGAGACTGAACGTGCCCGGTGCGAGATTCACTACCTCGGCGAAGTCCGACGTTGGGGCCATGAAGTTCTTGATGAACGCGCCGCTGATCTCGGTTCTGGCGGAAGTGGTGTCCAGGGTGTTGCCGGAGGGGGCTTCCTGCACCGCAAGCGAAACAGTCTCGGTGACGGTGACCGATTGAGACAAGGATTCTACGGACAATGTAATCGAGAGATCTTCCGCTTTGTCCGCCGAAAGCTGGATGCCCGCGCGGGTATTCTTGGCAAAACCAAGGGCTGTGGCTTCGATGGTATAAGTCCCTGCGGGAAGCCCGGCAACTGAAAACCGGCCGTCGGAGTCAGTTGTAACTGTATGAACTGCGGCGCCGGCGTCGTTCTTGACCACTACGGTAGCCGCCTGAATTGGCTTGCCCACTTGATCGAGCACCTTGCCAGCTAGGGTTGCGGCGTCGCCGCCCTGTTGTGCGTGAAGTAGCCCGACGGCAAACAGCGCGAGCAAACAAAGAGAACAGTGGCGCAGGTTCTGCATCGCTAGATAGCCCCCAGAATGAAAATTCAGCAATCAGGTTAGCGGCTTAGCGTCACAATCGGATGACGAGAGCGTTACGCTGTCGTTCCAATCCGCAAATGTTGTAGAAGCAGAGGCGATCTTTATTGAGTCACTGGCTGAGCTTGGGAAGATCGTTGACCACAATATAAGGACTGTACGGATTACGCCGCAGGAAGTCCTGATGATAGCCTCCGCGGGGTAGAAGCCAGTCGAGGCGACCGCTTGAGTTACGATCGCCTTGCGAAATACCTTGGCCTGATTGAGTTGCGCGATATACGCTTCGGCTACGCGCTTCTGCTCATCGTTGGCGTAGAAAATCACCGAGCGGTATTGTGTGCCTTCATCCGGCCCCTGGCGGTTCCATTCCGTGGGGTCGTGCACCACCGGGAAGAAGACGCGGAGAAGCTGTCCATAGGCGATCCGTGCCGGAGCGAAGGCGATCTGGAACAACTCGGCGTGCCGTGTCCGGCCTGAGCTCACGGTTTCGTAGTCGGCCGCGGGCGTTCCCTGGGGTTCACCCGGTTATATACTGGAAACCTGGAGCCGAGAATGGGAATCCTGGCCGGTAGGAAGCGAGCGCTGCTGGCAGCCCTGGTTCTTATGCAGGCTGTGCGGTCGTTTGGCCAGGCAACACCCGCGCCGGCGTTTGAAGCAGCGTCCATCAAGCCGAGCAAGGCTGAGCCCGGCAGCGGCTCCGGCATCACGACCAGGAAGGGCAGCATCAGCGCGCGCAACGTTACTTTGAAGCGCTGTATACGGGGCGCCTACGACGTGCAGGAATCCCAAATCGTAGGTGGTCCGAAGTGGGCCGGTGAAGACCGCTACGACATCGACGCTAAGGCCGCCGGTCCGGCCGGGGATCGCGATCTTATGGAGATGCTCCGGACCTTGCTTTCCGAGCGGTTCAAGCTGGCGTTTCACCGGGAGACACGGGAACTTCCCGGCTACGCGCTTCTGGTGGGAAAAAGCGGCTTGCAGGCGAAGCGCTCACAGCCCGATGCCGAGTCCCGTACGAACTCGAGCAGGACAGCGATCGATGCCGAGGCTTGTAGCATGCATCAATTAGCGCAGAAGCTTTCCGAAGTGATCTACCTGCCAGTAGCCGATGGGACGGGAGTCGAGGGAGCATTCGATTTCCAGTTGAAATGGACGCCGGACGACATGCGGGCGAAGCCGCCGTCGGGTGGAGATAAGCCGGGGAGCTTGCCGATGGATTTGCCCGACGGCCCTTCAGTTTTCGCGGCATTGCAGGAGCAGCTTGGGCTTAAACTGGAGCCGCGCAAGGTTCCGACGGAAGTGCTGGCGATCGACCGCGCGGAGAAAGCGTCGGAGAATTGAACCGGGCTGAAGTGAGGATTTTGCTATTCCTACTGGTCGGTTGCGTCGCCCAAGCAGCCACATTGCGGTATTGGGTGGAACCGTGCTCGAAGCCCGAGAGCGGTTGTCACGCGGGCGATCCGGAGCTGGCGCAGTGGGCCATGGAGGCGTGGCAGACGGCGTCGGCCGGGAAGTTGACGCTGCAAAAAATCGCCGAGCCCGATAAAGCGCATATCCGCGTTCATTGGGTGTCCGGCAACGATGGTCTCTTCGGCGAAGCGCGGCCGATTATGGTGGACGGCGTCCGCGGGGCGGAGGTGTACGTGCTGCCGGCCGTCGTGCCGCCGGACGAGACGGACGCGCTGCTTCGCGAGACCATCGTCTATCTGACCTGTCTCCACGAAACCGGCCACGCCTTGGGGTTAGCGCACACTGCCGCTTTCGCCGACATCATGTACAGCTTCCAATACGGCGGCGACATCCCCGAATATTTTGCGCGCTATCGCAGGCAGCTTTCGGCGCGGAGCGATATTCGCAAGCATTCGGGAATGTCGGACGAGGACCGGCGGCGATTAGTGGAACTGTGGGCGGCCAAGTGAGGTTCTCGTAAAGCTGATCTGCCAGCGGTACGTTTTCTCGTACCAGCAGTATGGAAACGGGAGATGTGGGCCGCGATCTTCCAGAAAGCAAGACGACCCTCTCGACCGACATGCGTTCCGGCTTCCGGTCAGTCCTGCAACACGACGACGTCATAGGTGGCTGTGTCGATGGCTTTGACCGGCTCCTTCAGATCCCACAGGCGACGCAGAGAGGCGCCGCCGAATACAGACTTGTCTGCGCTGACCGCCAGCGGGGGATTAGCCGCGGCGGCAAGCTTTTCAAAATGCGTGTAGATTCCATTCTGGTAATAAGTGAAGCTGTCACCGACAAAGAGAATCTTGCGCGGAGCCTGTGTGGCCGCCTGTGCCAGGACTGCTGCAACCACGAAAGACGCTATCCCGAGTATCAAGACCATCTGTGCAATTTTGGAAAGTATCACATCCGTAAGTGTACCGATCAAAAAGCGGGGTGCGTGCCGCGTAGCGGTTTAGTCCAATGGGTCCTTCTTGCCAAGCCGCCGAAGGGCTGATGTAGTTGCTTGGGCCGTGCCCTGCCGTGGGACCGGTTTGGCAGCAATATCTTTACGAATCTCTTACCTCGGAACCGGTGTGAGCCAGCGTCTGAATGGGTGAGGGACAGAAAACAGGATCGGCGACTGCGTTCTTTGGAACTCTCACTTCCCAGTTCTGAGCCCGAGAGGAGGATTCATGAAAAACATTATTGTAGGAGAAGATCGCAAGGCCAGGAGACCGGTGAGCGCATCGGGCTTCGCATGTTTGGTGACGACGTTTAGCGCGTCTATCGCCGCGGTAATGCTCAGCATTTCGCTCGGATTGAGTTGGCCCGAGTACGTAAGTTTGACATTCACAGCCGCCGCGCTGACCTTTGGCGTCGTGTTCACAATCTGTGAGATGCGGAGATTGACAGACAAGAGCAGGTGACAGGATGTAATTTGCCCGGCGAATCCAGCTTCGAGCACTACGAGATTAAGCAATCCATTTCTTCCGCTCACGCTCCGTAGCCTCAGAGCTGTCCTTCAGCCAAACCGGGCTGGTAAATTCTGTCCGCGAGGCGCCGCAACTTCGAAGGGTCAAGAGACTCACGCGGTGGTTCCGAACAGTGCGACCAATGTTGTTCCAGGGCCCGCTTAAAAGTAATAGAGTAGTTTGCAATGCGACTCGCGTTGCGAATTGCCGCCACTTTGCTGGCGGGCTGCGCCTACCCTTCGCTCAACCGGAGACGAGCCTCCAGTTTGAGGGGGCTTCGCTAAAATAAAAAACGTGAGGCGTGGGGGGACTTCGGTTCAAAGTCAGGTATCCCGATTGGTCGAATTTGAACCTTGCCGGCTTTGTTCGCAGGACGAATTCCCGGACTCCCGAACGCCTTCGGCGGTCAGCGGCGGGGCGCCGGCGCTTGGAGCTCAGCGCGCGATCCAGTCGGCAAGCGCGTTGCGCCGGGCGGAGGCGGGCAGGGCGGCCAACGCTTGGGCGGTGCGTTCCCGATTCGCCCGGCGGTAAAGGCCCTCAATCAGCGCTACCTCCCCGGCCGGACTCGCCAGGGCCGCTTCGGCCCAGGGATTCTCGATTTGCGGTTTGCCACCGGCTTCCGCGCTTTCGCGTGGGTATACGCGAAGAAAGTGGCTCACGAGATCCGCTTCGAATCTGCTTCTCATGCCAACGATGAGCACATCCATTTGAGCCTGACGGATGGTAAGCATGGCGCGTTGGCCTATTCTACTACGGTGGGATAATTGCGTAGGTCTTTGAGATGTTCCACTTCATCCGGTGTTGAAGGTTGAGCTATTAGATTGCTAGGGCGCCGCAATTTTCTTGCAAGAGCCCACCCCCTGAAATAACCCGAAGGAAAGGTGGCTGGCGTCCATAATTTGGACTCCGGCAAATGGGTTCTTGGCCGGCGAGGGCGGTAAGTGTTTGAGGAATTTGGTGGACCTGGACGGGTTCGAACCGTCGACCTCTTCCATGCCATGGAAGCGCGCTCCCAACTGCGCCACAGGCCCACGAGACGACTTCACTATAACATACGGCCCGCACCCGTCGAATTTACATTCTGCATCCGCCCGCATCCCCGCCCGCCTACAATGGAAGGGATGGTCTTCAGGCGTCTCCCGGCCGCTATCCTTATGATCTGCCTGATGTCTACGGCCCTTTCGTCGTGCTTCGCGCGGCGGCGGCTCATCACGCGCAAGGCCACCAACGGCAAGACTCCGCCGAACCTCCAGGTGGCGGGCGAGGGCTCCCTCATGGACAGCCTCGCCAGGACCTACAACGCCGTCCACGATTTCAGCGCTACAGTCGATATGACCCCCGCGCTCGGCAGCGCCGAGAAGAGCCACATCACGGAGTACAAGGATGTCACCGGCTATGTGCTCTTCCGCAAGCCGGCCGACATCCGCATCATCGGCCTCTACCCGATCATTCGCTCCAAGGCCTTCGATATGGCATCGAGCGGCGGGGCTTTCAAGCTGTACCTGCCGTCGCGCAATGAGTTCCTGGTCGGCCAGAACGAGATCGTCAAGCCCTCGCCCAACAAGATCGAAAACCTGCGCCCGCAGTACTTCCTGGATGCCATGCTGGTGCGGCCCATCGACCTCAGGAACAATAAGGTCCTGATGGAGAATATGACCGACGAAGATGGCGCCTACTATATCCTCCACGAGATCCACGAGGCCGCTAACGGACAGTTGCAGCTCAGGCGCACGATCTGGTTCAACCGGCTCGATCTCCTGCTGGCGCGCCAGTTGATTTTCGACGACGCCGGCAACATCCTCACCGACGTACGCTACAGCGAATGGAAGCCCTGGGACAACGTCCCGTTCCCCAAGCACATCGATTTCAACCGCCCGCATGACGAGATCGGCCTGGTTCTCGACGTAGTCAAAATGGACATTAACAAGGGAGTATCGGATGATAAATTCGTGCTCGAACAGCCTGAAGGAAGCAAGTTGCAGACAGTCGGCCAGCCGCCCGCCGGCCCTCCCGGACAGGGCAAGTGACCTTTAAGCTGGTCATCGAAAACCTCAAACACCGGCCGATGCGCAGCCTCTTGAGCATCCTGCTGATCGCCGTGCCGGTGACGCTGATATTGACCCTGGCGGGAATGACCGACGGCATGCTTGAGGATTCGCGGCAGCGCACCAGGGGCAGCGGCGCGGACGTGCTGGTGCGCGGATCCACCGCCAACGCCATTTCGACTTTCAGCGGAACACTGGACGAGCGTTACGCCCCGGTCATCCAGGGCCAAGCTCATGTCAGCGTGGCTACTGGAGTACTGGTCCACAGCATCGACCCGCCGCTTGCCGTGATGGGCATCGACCTGAACCAATTCGTGCGGATGAATGGCGGATTCCACTATATAGCCGGCGGCGGTTTCCAGGGCCCCGACGACATGCTGGTCGACAATCTGTACGCCGCTCAGAAACACCTCAGGGTGGGAGACAGTTATCAGTTGCTCAACCACCCGTGGCGCATTTGCGGAATCGTCGAGACCGGGAAGCTGATCCGGATCGCCGTCCCAGCCAAGACACTGCAGCAATTGGACGACATTCAGGGCAAGGTGAGCGTGATCTATGTCAAGGCCGATTTACCGGCGCACGCCGACCTGGTAGCTGGGGAATTGCGGAAGCTGCTGCCGAGCCTTTCCATCTCAACCGTGGAAGAATGGACGTCTCAACTTACCGTGAGCAGCCCCCAACTGAGCTCTCTGCGAATCTTTACCAACGTGGTAATCGGCATCGGCGTCGTCATTGCTTTCGCGGTGGTTTGTCTGGCGCAATACATGGCGGTGCTGCAGCGGACCCGCGAGATCGGCATACTCAAGTCGCTGGGCGCGGCGAAGGGCTTTATCCTGGGCATCATTCTGGCGGAGGCCCTTGGTCTTGGCATCGGCGGATCCATTCTTGGAATCCTGATGTCGTACGGCGCCAAGTGGCTCATCAACATGCTGGTGCCGGCTTCCATCCAAATGGCGATCTCGTACCAATGGTGGCCAACCGCAACCGCAATCACGCTGGTAGCCGCGGCGTTGGGCGCTCTCTACCCTGGACTCAGCGCCGCCCGCCACGATCCCATCGAGGCGCTGGCGTATGAGTAACGGCGTGAGTAACGGCGCGAATAACAACGCCATCATCCAGATTCGGGATTTGCGTAAGATCTACCGCGTCGGACAGGTGGATGTCGCCGCGCTGCGCGGAGTCGATCTGGACGTCCAGGCCGGCGAATTTCTCGCCATCATCGGCCCCTCCGGATCCGGAAAATCTACGCTCTTCCACATCATCGGCGGGCTTACGCCGCCCACCTCGGGCCACGTACGCGTCGCCGACCGCGACCTGGCAGGCATGACCGACGCGGAACGCACGCGCATGCGCCGCCGCACCGTAGGGTTCGTGTTTCAGAAGTTCAACCTGCTGCCCAACCTCACCGCCCGCGACAACATCGCGGTGGCCCGCTATCTGGGCGGAACCGATGCCAGGCCCGATGCGCAGTTCGAGGAAGCTTTGAACCTGCTCGGCATCGCGCAGCGGCTCGACCATAAGCCCAACGCGCTCTCGGGCGGCGAGCAGCAGCGCATCGCCATCGCGCGCGCCATTGTGAATCGTCCGGCGATACTGCTTGCTGACGAGCCCACCGGCAACCTGGATACGGAAAACTCCAGAGCCGTGCTCGAAATCATGCGCGATCTGAACCAGCGGCTGGGGCAGACCATTCTGATGATCACGCACAACCCGGAAGCCGCGGCATACGGGCACCGCACGGTGCAGATGAGGGATGGAAAGGTAGTGGCGTAGCGTCGGCGGTCGCGGTTCTTTTCAGCCAGCTTGAGGAAAAAAGACCCGGCGGCCAAGACCGCCGGCGTTACCGTTGCGCCGCGCTCAGCGCCAGGCGCCGCTGCTTCAGCCAATGCAGCCGGCTCTGGTGCTCCTCATACAGCGTGGCGCCGCCCGCCCACCAGTATCCGCACACGAACAACAGCAGGAACGGAATGGCGGCGAAGTTGAGCGTCTCAACGGCGAAGACCACCATGGCCGCGAAGTAGGTTCCCACGGCCAGCTCGGCGTAAGGCAGCCATCCGCTGCGGCGGCGGTATTTCTTGTTCTCCAGGTTCATCTGCATGCCGCCGATATTGTATTTCGGCGTCCGCGCAAAGCTGGTCTGCACTCCGAAAAGCGCCTCAAGCACGGCGCGCGTGTTGATGATGGTCAACCCCACGCCCACGGCCATCAGCATGGGCAACAGCAGCACCGACCGCTTCCAATTTTTGGGATATAGCTCGCGCTGCGCCACCACGTAGAACAGCGAAATGGACCAGAACGACGCCGCAATCAGCGGCAGATCGATCAGCATCATCTCCCACACGCCCATGTAAAAGCGCACGATCATCACCGGCAGAAGCAGCGCCGAAATCACGATCATCAGCGGGTAGGAAATGTTCGGCGTCAGGTGCAGGACTGCCTCGGCCTTTTGCCGCCTGGTCATGTCCGATTTCAAAATGGCGGGCAGCAGCTTCTTGGCCACCTGCGTCAACCCCTTGGCCCAGCGGGATTGCTGCACCTGGAAACCGTGCATCTGCACGGGCAATTCCGACGGGCAATCGAGCCCCGGCATGTACACGAACCGCCAGCCCTTCAGCTGCGCGCGGTAGCTCAGATCCGAATCTTCCGTCAGCGTATCGTGCTGCCAGCCGCCCGCGTCTTCGATCATGCTCTTGCGCAGGATGCCCGCGGTGCCGTTGAAGTTGAAGAAATACCCCGCGCGCGACCGCGCCCCATGCTCCAGAATGAAGTGTCCATCGAGCAGCATGGCCTCCACTTCGGTGAGGAAGTTGTAGTCGCGATTGAGGTAGCTCCAGCGCGTCTGCACCACGCCGACTTTCGGGTCGGAAAAGTGATGGATAGTGCGCAGCAGAAACTCTGGCGGCGGGCAGAAATCCGCATCGAAGACGGCCACGAACTCGCCGGTGGCCGTTTCGAGGCCGGCCTGCAGCGCGCCCGCTTTGTACCCGTGCCGGTGGTTGCGATGGTGGTATTCAATGGGATACCCCATGTTTTTGTACCGCTCCACCAGCGCCTCGGCGAAGGGCGCCGTATCGTCCGTAGAATCGTCCAGCACCTGGATCTGGAGCAGTTCCCTGGGATACTCGATCTTCACGGTCTCTTCGATCAACCGCTCCACCACGTACCGCTCGTTGTAGAGCGGAAGCTGTATGGTGACCGGCGGGAGCTGCTCGAAACGCCTGGCCGGCTCTTTGGTGGCGTTCTTCCGGAGCTTGAAATAGGTGCGGATGATATCGTACCGGTGAATCCCATACACGGAGAGGATCACCAGAATCGTGAAGTACGGTATCAGCATGGCCCAGTCGAACCAGGCCAGTTGATGCACTCCGGCGAACGTGTTGTCGAACAGGCCGCGCACCAGACGGCCGGTGGCGCCTGGAGTCGCAAGGAACGCCCAAGGGAAACTGATTGCCATAGTGGAAGAAGCCCGGTATGAAAGCTTGAATCGAGTCGGGGGAACCGGGATTTCCGCACCGTATTTTACCAAATTCGGGCAACCGGCCGCTTCGGGCAGATGTACGCGGCGTGCTTCCAAACCCATGAGTCCGCGAAGGGGGCCGGCGGCCCCGGCTGGCCTGTCTGGCGCCCGCGGCTTGGGAGAACCGGATGTTACATGTTGCGGCGCATTTGACAGCGTGCGCCGGCTGTGATAACACAGTGAGAACATTTGTCGTTTTGGTGGTCTCGATCCCTGCCGATCAGACCGGTTAGTTGGTTTCCAAACTTCGCTTTAAGGGGATACACATGCAAACACTACTCGGGGCGGTCACATTTCCCTGGCCCCTGACAACGGCGCATCCGGCGCAGAACTCGAATCTCAACGGAACGATGAAGCGACTGGCCTCTTTGTTCCTGCTCCTGGCATGCGTTGCCACGGGCTTACTCGCGCAAACTTCGTCCATCACGGGCAACGTCACCGATCCGACGGGATCCGTCATTCCAGGCGCCAGCATTAGCCTGGTCAACCTGGACACCGGCGCGGAACGCACCACGGTAGCCGATCCACAGGGCAGCTATACCATTCAACAGGTCGCGCCGGGATTCTATAAAGTCACGGCGAAGGCGCCCGGATTTTCCGATGTCGAGGTGGAAAGGGTCGAGTTGCTGGTGAATCAGCCGGCGACCTTGGAAATCAAGTTTACGAAGGTGGGCAGCACCGAAACCAAGGTTGAGGTTATGGCCGCGGCGACGCAGGTGAACACCACCGATGCTTCGCTGGGCAACGCGATCAACGGCAACGTGATCACCCAGATGCCGAGCTATGGCCGCAACGTAGTTGCCTTGCTGGCGTTTCAGCCGGGCGTGACCCTGTATAGCTCGCCGGGCCCGGGTACCACTCCAGGCGCGAACGACGGGGCCGTCAACGGCGGCAAACCCGACCAAAGCTATGTGACTCTCGACGGCGCGGATGTGATGGACCAGAACGCCCGCACCGCGTTCACCAGCGTGCTGCGCGTCACGCTCGATTCGGTGGAAGAGTTCCGCGTCACCACCACCAACGGCGACGCGGCAACCGGCCGCGGCTCCGGCGCGGACGTCCAGTTGGTGACCAAGTCCGGGACCAATACGTTTCACGGCTCGGCTTATGAATACCGCCGCGGAACCGAGATGGCCTCGAACACATTTTTCAACAACGCGGACGGCGTGGCGATCGCCCCGCTGCTGATCAACATTTTCGGCGGATCGGGCGGCGGAGCCATCAAGAAGAACAAGCTGTTTTACTTCGTCAACTATGAGGGACTCCGCAACGCCAGCGCCGTCAGCGCGAGCCGGACCGTTCCCACCGCCACCCTGAGGGAGGGAATTGTCACCTACCTGAATCCCTCCAATCAGGCGGTGCAGCTTACTCCCGCGCAGGTACAGCAGACCGATCCCGGCGGCATCGGCGCCAATGCGAATGCGCTGAAGGCCATGCAAGCCCTGCCGCTCCCCAACAATTTCACGATCGGGGATGGGTACAACTCGGCAGGCTATAACTTCAACGCTCCCGCGCACGTCATAAATAACACCTATATTTCGAAGTTCGATTACCACCCGAACGATAAGAACTCGTTCTTCATCCGCGGCAATCTTCAGAACGATTGGGGTAACAGCACCGCTCCGGAATTCCCCGGACAGCCGCCGGCCCAGGTGACCCTGGCAAACAGCAAAGGTCTGGCAGCCGGCTGGACGGACGTGATCTCGCCGAATCTGGTGAGTACGCTGCGCTACGGGTTCACCCGGGCTGGAAACGAGACGTCGGGCGTGCTCGACAGCAATTACGAGTGGTTCCGCGGGTTCAGCACTCCCTATGGCACCAATACTTCGCTGACGCGAATCATTCCGGTGCATCTGATTGCCGAGGATCTAAACTGGAATCACGGAGCGCATAACTTCCGCTTCGGCGGTTCCTTCCGCAACATTTCGAACCAATCGGCAAGTACGGCCAACTCCTTCAGCTCCGCCAGCTCGAATCCGTCCTGGATCAGTGGTTCGGGAAATGACTTACTCAACGGGCTTAGCGTTTCCAGCGGATTCAAACAGAACTACGAATACGCGATGGCGGCCGTGCTGGGATTGGAGGCGCAGGGCACCGCCGACTATAACTACCTGGTGAACGGCACGGTGCTGCCCTTTGGGGCTCCGGCCCTACGCGATTTCGTGAACCGTGAAACCGAGCTGTACGCGCAGGATACCTGGAAGGTCACCCGCCAATTTACTGTTACGGCCGGAATTCGCCTGGGCCTGGAGCCGCCGGTGTACGAAGTCAACGGACAGCAAGCCTCCACGAATGTTCCGCTGGCGTCGTGGCTGGGTGAGCGCGCGGCCTTTGCGGCGCAGGGTTTGTCGCAGCAGAACGCCGGTCTGATCGACTTCATACCGCTGAACCAGGGATCGCAGATGTATCCTTTCCACAAGAATTGGGCGCCGCGCGTTGGCCTGGCGTATTCGCCGACAGCGGACAGCGGGTTTTCCAAGTGGCTGTTCGGCGGACCAGGCAAAACTTCCATCCGCGCCGGCGCCGGAATGTACTACGATCTGATTGGCCAGCCGCTGGCGCAGACGTTCAGCTCCAGCACGCCGGGCTTGTCGCAAAGTTTTTCGAATCCGGCGAATATCCTGACCTCCGCCCAGCTTCCACGCTACACCACATTTTACGCCGTTCCGTCGCAGATCGTGCCGCCGGCGCCCGCGGGCGGATTGCCGTTAATTTATCCGTACGGCGCGGGCGAATCGGGAGCGTTCGCTATCACTAACAGCATCGACCAGCAGTTGGCTGCGCCCTACACCATCAACCTCGATTTCACCATCGAACGCGACCTCGGCGGTGGCTTCCTGCTCCAAACTTCCTTCGTCGGGCGGTACTCGCACCATTCGCTGGTCAATCGAGATCTGGCAATGCCGACCAATCTGACGGACCCGGCGTCCGGCCAAACTTACTTCCAGGCGATGTCGACATTGATGACGGATATCGACCTCGAGGGCTACAGCTACACGAACATCCCGCAAATACCGTTCTTCAACGACATGTGGAAGACGGCCGCAATCGGCGGCATGACGCCGACCCAGGTCTGGGCTAACGATTACATCAACAACAGCGCCACCGGCGATGCCACCAACACCCTGAACAACGCCGACAACGCCGCTAATTGCATCAATGGCGGACCTACTACCCTCACCTCCAAGGGCGCGGTGAACCACATCGCCTGCGGAATTTACGGCCCATGGATGGTATTCAATCCCCAGTTCTCGGCGCTTTCCGCGTGGAGTTCCATCGGCAACGGCAACTACAACGGCCTGCAGGTGACTATGCGGAAGCGTTTCAGCAACGGATTGCAATTCGACGTGAATTACACCTGGTCGAAATCGATCGACCTTGGATCGTCCCAGGAAAACGCCGGTTCCTTCTCCGGCTTCATTGAGAACACATGGAACCCGAGCCAGATGAGAGCTGTTTCGAACTACGATACGACGCAGCAGGTGAACGGCTATGGCGTTTATGAGCTGCCGCTCGGACGCGGCAGGAAATTCGGCAGCGGCATGAACAGGGTCCTCGACGCATTCGTCGGCGGCTGGCAATTATCCGGAAATTACCGCCAGACTTCGGGCCTTCCCTTTACAGTCAACGATGGCTCGCGCTGGCCAACCGACTGGAACATAAGCGCCAACGCCACGCCAATTGCGCCGGTTCCAATCAGTATCACCGGCAACGCCCTTGGCATCAAGAACGGAGGTCCCAATCTCTTCACCAACCCTCTGTCTATTGTGACCCAGGCGGGGGAACCGGTTGGCCAGTATGGGGACTTCATCGAGGTCCTTGCCGGTCAATCCGGGCTTCGCAACAACTTGCGCGGTCCCGGCCTTTTCAACATCGACACTGGTTTGTACAAGGTTTTCACCATGCCGTACTCGGATCATCATAAGATCCAGCTCCGCTGGGAAACTTACAACGTGAGCAACTCGGTGAGATTCACCAACGCTTCGCTCACTGACAATTCATCGAGCAATTTCGGGAAGTTCTCAAGCACGCTTACGGCGCCGCGGCAGATGCAGATCGCGGCGAGGTATACCTGGTAGGACAGGCCTCCTGGCCTGTCCCCTGATTTTGGCGAGCGAGTTAGCGAGGGCTTAGCGGGGAGCTTAGTTAGCGAGTAACGACAGGCCGGGAGGCCTGTCGTACAAGGGCGTCCAGATTGTTGCGGGCTTCGGTGAAATCCGGCTTCAGGCGGAGGACCTCGGAGAACTGCCGGATCGCTTCGTCGAAACGTCCGAGACTCGCCAAAGCGCTCCCCAGATTGAAGCGCGCGTTGACGTAATCGGGCCTGAGTTGAACGGCGGCCTGGAATTCCGGAATCGCCTGGCTCACTCGGTCTGCCGCCGCAAAAGCGGTTCCCAGATTGAAGTGAGCTTCGGGGTTATCGGGCTCCAAGCGGACGGTCTCGGAAAACTGCGCGATAGCTTCATCGGTACGCCCGAGATAGCCGAATAGGATTCCGAGGTTATAATGGGCGTCGGCATAATCCGGCTTTATGTCGATCGCCTCCACTAACTGCGGAACGGCTTCCTGATATCGGCTCAATTCCATCAGCGCCGCGCCCAGACCGCAATGGGCCTGCGCGTTATCCGGCTGAAGCTGAAGCGCGACGTGGTATTCGGCGGCCGCTTCAGCATGCTGTCCACGCTTATTCAGAACGGCGCCCCAATTGACGTGCGCCTGGGGCAAGCCCGGCTCCAGGCGAAGAGCCTCCTGAATGTGCGGCGCGGCTTCGTCGGGTTTTCCCTGAGCCAGAAGAGCGTCGCCTAAATTATTCTGCGCGTCCGGGTACTGAGGTCTGATTCTCAACGCCTCTTGGAGATCGGCCATGGCTTCGACCGTTTGTCCGCGCTCGCGCAGCGCCGCACCCAGGTTATTGTAAGCGACGTAGTTCTCCGAAGCGGCCTGGCTGGCATGCTGAAACAAGGCGACGCTGTCTCGCCAGTTGGCGAGATTCAGCCATGTCAAGTACGACCAAACAGAGCAAACCAAAACACCTAAAACGGCGATGGCAGGTTTGCCCCGGGGCCAACGCGCGCATAGATCGGCAAGCCCCCAGGCCAGCATGATGGAGATTCCAATGAGCGGCACATAGGTGTAACGGTCGGCGCGGGATTGTAGCCCGACTTGGATCAGTCCGATGACGGGGAGCAGCGTTCCCAGATACCAAAACCATCCGATAGCGAGATAAGGCCGCCGGCGGAAGGCGCGTATCGCAAACGCCGAAATGCCCGCCAGCGACAGAGCGGCAGCGATTGGCTTCCATAACGATATTTCGGCCGGATAAGGATAGAATACAGCGAGGTTGGCGGGCCAAAAGAATTGGAAGAGATAAGCGATGTATGAGACCAGAGCGTTCCCGGCGCGCAGGGCGAATGGGACCTCATCGAAGGATGCGACTGAGCCCCCTTGCCGCTGCACGAGATAGGTTGCGATGGATGCGGCTATCGAAATCGTAAACAGCGGGAGCTTTTCCTGGAAGGTTTTTGCGGAGAATCTGCGAAGCGGCCAGACATCTAATAGCAGCGCGATGAACGGGAAGGTCACGATCATCGGCTTGGCCATAATGCCGATACTGAATAGCAGGACTACGAGTAAGTAGCGGCCAATCGCCGGCCGGTCGACATACTTCAGGTATGCCCAGAGAGTCAGGAACAGGAACAGAGTGCTCAGGACGTCTTTTCGCTCGGCAACCCAGGCGACGGATTCGATATGCAGCGGGTGCAGGGCGAATATCAACGCCACGAACGCGCTAGGCCAGCGGGCGCCGGTCATTCGCTTGAGCAGCCAGAACAGAAGCAGGGCGCTAAGAGCGTGCAGTAAGACGCTGGTGAGGTGCTGCGGGCCGCTATTGAGGCCGAATAACTGGCGGTCGAGTAAGTGGGAAATGCGGGTGAGAGGAAACCAGTTGGCGTCGTCAGTAGAGGTGAATGCCCAAGTCAGGCCCTGCGGAGTGAGGCCGCTGCGTACATGCTGGTTGTCAACGTAATCCGGGTCGTCGTAGTTGACGAAATCGAAATGCCGGACTTGGGCGTAGACGATAAAGATAGCGGCTAGTAAGAGAAAGCATATCCACAGATCCGGAGTGTTCGGACTGGGCGCCAGCGGCTGAGGGCGGTTCTTAGCAGCCGCTAAGTGGGGCTTCATTAGGCGTACGGCTTCGCACACGGAAAGATGCGTTCACGCGAGTGTGAACGCTGCACGCAGGAGTGCGTGCGCCACGAGCGGGGGCGCAGACGAACTGGCATGGCTTAGTTACCACCGGGGGGCGCCGTACCCCGGGTGTTGCCGGTGACCTTTAGTTCGCGCTCGCGCTGCAGTACTGGGACGCCTTTGTCGATCCATTCCTGGGACGCTTCCCCTTTTACATAGTGATCGAACCACTCATTGATGCGGCGGTGGTAGTCGAGTTGATTGGCTTTTTGCGCTACGGAATGATTCTCGCCTACATATACGAGCATCACGCAGTTCTTGCCGGCGCGCCGCGCGGAGTTATATAACTCGATATCCTGGTGCCAGTCGGATGCGCCGTCATGATCGCCTACGCTCAACAGCAGCGGCGCTTTCAGCTTGTCGGCGAAATACACCGCCGAGTTACGGATGAACGCCTGCGGGTCCTCATACAGCGGGACCTCCATGCGCTCCTGTCCCACCTCCACGTGGTTAGTCTCCGGACCGCCGCTGTTCCAATAGATTTCGCCATAACTCGAAGCTAAGTTGGTCAGCGGTCCGCCGGCCACTCCCGCTGCGAACAGATCGCTATGAGTCAGGATGAAGGTAGTCTCGTAGCCGCCCCAGGAGTGCCCTACCAAGCCAACCTTCTTGGGATCTATCATCCCGCTCTCCAGCGCTTTCTTCACGCCCGAAGCGACACAGTCGAGCGCTGAGACTCCCGGGTCTCGCGGGCGAAACGTGATATCCGGCCGGTAGACAAAGTAGCCCTTCTGCGTCCATACCGCGGGATTGTAAGTCGCTCGTTCCGAGGGCGCGGTCCAGTTGTGTAACTGGTTACTTTCTATCTCGTAGATTTGTACCAGCATCGGATACTGCTTACCCTTCTCATAGTTCGCCGGGTAATAGAGTGCGCCCTGCAAGCGGTCGCCATGCGAATTCTTATAATCGATCAGCTCGGCGCGTCCCCAGGCGAATTGCGAAGCGAACGAGTTGGTGTCGCTCACCCGCCGCGCGTTTTTCAGATCGGCGCCAGCCGCGAAATAGTTGGGCGAATCGTCCCACGCGCCCGCCTGGTAGACAAAGACATCTGCGTTCCTGGCTTTCTCGAGGCCGCGCACGCCTTTGTCGAGCCACACCAGCCGGTCCACCTTGCCATTCTGGAGCGTGGCGTATCCGGTGCGCTTGGTCCAGCGGCCTTCCAGGCTGAGATAGACCGGCTTATCGAGATCGATCCAATCCGTCTCCTCGCCGCCGCCACGGCCGCCGCGCCCACCTCCCCGCCCTGCCGACATGCGGACATAGCGATGCCGCACTTCTTCCGCGCTTCCATCGGTCAATCGCCGCGGCTTGGTGACGCCATCGGGGAAGAGTTCCCACAGATCGTATGAGTCGTAGACGATCACGCTGTGGTCGTCCCTGGTCCAGCCGGCCACGCCATAAGGCGGCTTCTGGCTCACCGGGTAATCGTTCTCCTTATTGGCGAAACTGATGGCCGCGGCTTTGTTCCCCGACAGGCGGGCGTCTTTACTGATGTTGCGGCTGGCGCCGGTTTCCAGGTCGTAAGCCCAGAAATCGGCCTCCTTGAAATTCAGCGCGTAGCGTCCACCGGGACTGAAGTCGACCGCCGGAATGAGGCGCGTGGCTACTGGCGCGCGCGTGCCGTCGGCAATGTTGACCTTGTATACGTCGGCGAAATGCCGCCCGAACATGGAGTCGCCCTCATACGGCGCGCCGTCGATGGCGAGCGCGCGCAAACCACGTTTGGGGAGACGGATATCCTCTTTCACGTTGCTCGAAAGCGCCACCAGCTTGCCGCTCTCGATGTGCCACGCGGCCGTCGCGTTCCGGTCGCGGTCGCGATTGGCGGTCAGTTTCTGCTCGCTGATGACATTGACGTCCTTCCAATGCCAAACCTCTACGGTGGATGGATCTTCGTCGGACCGCTTGCCTTCGGGCTTTTTCAGCCACTCGGCAACGCCGACATAGACGATGGCGCCATCCTCGGACCATTGCGGCGCGCGCGAGGCAACAATGCGCTTGGGCGCGTCGACATGGGTGGAGCGCTTCTCGCTCAGATTCTTCCAAGCCAGCACGGTGTAGCTTTCACCGTCGTAGCCATCCTGCTTTACGGAGCGCAGCGCAGCCAAGTCGTTCGACTCCTTGCGCCAGGTCAGATCGGTGAACAGCGCGGGCCCGCTATCGAGCACCCGCAGCGAACCCGCGTGCGGATCGAATACCTGAATCGCATTGCCCGTGCGTCCTTCGACGCCGATGGTCATCGCCAGGTTGGTGCCTTTGTCCTGCCATGCGTAGCCGGTCACGTCGCCGAAGGTGGTATCTACTCCCGTGGCCAGATTGCGAATCGTCAGCGCGGAGCCGGTGGGATCGTTGCCGTCGGCGCCCGCGCCCCCGCCTCCTCTGCCTGCCCCGCCGCGGCCTCCGCCCCCGCCACGGCCGGCGGCCGGCGCGTCGGTGGCAGCCGCGCTTTCCCGCACGGGGCCGTAGCGGCGAAACGCCAGTTCCTGGTCCCCGCTGGACTGGTCCTCGCTGGAAAAGGCGAACGATTGGACGTCGTCGATATTACTTACAGCGCCGTTTGACAGATCGAGCACCGCCAGCTTGTTCTGCACCGGCCTTCTGGCTTTCCGCAGCCTGTCCTGCTCGGATTCGGAGACTGTCGCTTCGCAACCCAGCCACCGCGAATCGGCCGAAAACGCCGCGGCCGAGCAGAAGGCAATCACGTGCGTCTTGCCTGCTGCAGCGCCCGCAGTGGACGCTACTCGCAGCTCATTGTTGCCGTCGGTGCGGCGGATTTCATGGGCCAGCCACTTACCGTCCGGCGACAATGTGGCCTGCCCGAGCGTCTCCCACTTGCCGTAATCGGCCGGAGTCAGCGTGGGTTTCTGCTGTGCCGCAAGGTGTGCGGAGGCCGCTAGAAGTAAGAAGCTCAGAGTCTTGGTTGCCATGATTGGAGACGATTCTATCGCAGTCGCGATGGGTGGTGTATGCTGTGACAACATGCTGCGAAGCGACAAGCTGAAGCATATCCTACCGACGACGAAATTAGCGGCCGTTTGGGCGCTATTGGTCATGGCGGCGGCGGGCCGGGCGGCGACCGAACTCACGGTTTACCAGTTGCTTGCTCCATCCACGCATGCGTTCGACATCGTCTACGACGTGACCGTAACCCGCGAAGGGGCGGCTTACTTCTACAACCCGATCCGGCCAGGGTCCACGGCGTCGAAGGAAAGCGCGATCGACCTGGCGACGGGCAAACCTCTGGTGTTCTCCACCGTGAAGGGGCGCGAAGCCAAGGCTTCCGGCGGAGTGGACGCGAACACCGCGGACGATGCCGAGTTTCTCCGCGTAACACTGCTGAAGCCGGTGCCGAAAGGAGCGGAGACGCGCATCCGGATTCTCAAGACGTACACCGACGAGCCGTCGTATCATGCCACGGAGACCGGCTTCGTTTTCGACCGGCCGCTGGGCATTACGCGCAACGTTGTGGTGCTGCCGAAAGGATACGAGCTGACGGGGTCGCGCTCGCCGGGGATTGTTTCCACCGATGCCGATGGGCGTATCCGCATCAGTTTCTTTAACGACCGCGACGATCAACTGCCGGTGCGCATCGTGGGGAGGAAACTGCCTTGAAGCGGCTGCTGTGGCTGGTTCCGACGCTGTCGGGGCTACTTTTGTTACAGCTAACGGCGCAGCAGATTCACCGCGCGGAGCAGGATCTGGAGATCCGCTATTGGCTGGCGGAGCCTTCGACGCACCAGTTCCTGATCTCGCACGATTTCACGGTGACGCGCGAGGGGCAGCAATCGGTCCACAGCTTCGTGCGAGCCGGCAGCACGGTGGCGCCGGATTCCAAAATGTTCGACCTGGATACGGGCGAGGCGCTGCGCACCCACCTGGTGAAGGGCGAAGAGGTGAACGCGCTGGGATACTATCCGACGCCGACGGATCCAAAATCGGTGGTGGTGCAGGGCGATTTGCCGAAGGCGGTGGGCAGAGGCGAATCGGTGCGCATCCGCGTGGAGGAGACTTATACCGACCCGGTGGGCTACAAGATAGATGGCAGCGAGTTAGTGTGGACGCGCACGCTGGGGCGGCCGATTAACTCGGTGACGCTGCCGGACGGGTGGATGCTGACGCTGGTGAATACGCCGGCGGCGATCGGGCTCGATCCGCAAGGGCGAGTGACGATGAAGTTCACGAATATCCGGAACGGGAATCTGGATGTGACGATTCGGGCGCGGAAGCGGTAGTGGGCGAGCGGCGCGGCGGGGCCCGGACAACTGTCCGTTTATGGGATTAGGTTCGTTTGGTATTCGCGGGTTTCGGGGGCCGGTCGGGAGTCCGTTCCGGGTTTCATGTGGATAGAACCTTTGAATCAGCTATGAATTGAAAGGACTTAGAGTGCGGCGATAACGGCTGGCGCGGAGGCGAAATATGGTTCGCCCCGCGCCACGCGAGTCGACCGCGGGCCGGGAAGACGGCGATTTTATTCAATTGTCAAAGAACTGAAGCGCGGCGAACGGCTGATCGGAGAGGATCCGCGGGCGCCTAACGGCTGGTAGCCGCGAACGGCGTATTCGGGTGAAAAGAGAACCCCTATTTCAGTATACAGGATGGGAAAAAGCGCTTGGGCGGTTTGCATATTGTTTTCATGGAGATGCGGGCTGTGACCGGGTTTCCGGGGAGAACATGCCGGGGCCTTAAGCGGTCCCCGATCCGAGTAAGCTTGGATCGATGTATGTGGCAATGACAGGAGTTGGTTCCGGATGCCGCGAATGGCTTCGTCGCGACCCAGCGTACCCCGGCTTGCAATTCAAGAAACTGGAAGGCGAGGATCACATCTATTCGGCTCGCATCGGTCGGGATAATGCGCTCTGGCGCTCATGAAAAAAGACCGCACCGTCTGGTACTGATCGGCGGACGCCGATCACGGAAGTGCATGCCGATGAATCGGGAACACGGGGCTGACCGGCACTCCCAAACCCGCATTCGATCGCTGTGCGAACGAAGTGCGTTCACACGATTGTGAACGCTGCACGCAATGAGTGCGTGCGCCACGAAGGGCTGTAACCACGAAGGGCCGTAAACCAACGAAAAGGCTGTAACCAATGGCGAGAAAACCCCGCCGCTTAGAGTTCGGTGATTTCTACTACTACTGGGCGTCGTATGTGTTACATTAGCGACATCCACCTCGTAGTGTCGCACCTTTTTTTGGAGGGAAAGCTATGTATTTACAGACTTCGCATCGCCGCTGGCCATTATTATTGATATCGCTGGCCGCCGGCCTTGCCTTTGCGGGCATCGCGTCGGCGCAGGGACGGGGGGGGCAAACTCCGGCCGGGCCGCCGCCGAACGCTTCGACCGATCCCCTCTTGCGTGGATTTCAGTTTCGCTCCATCGGACCGGCCGTGATGATGGGCCGCGTGGACGATATCCAAGGCTCGGAGAAGGATCCGATGATCATCTACGTCGGATTCGCCACCGGCGGGCTCTGGAAATCCACCGACGGCGGGGAACACTGGCATTCGCAGTTCGATAACATGGCCAACGAGTCCATCGGCGCCATCGGCATCGCGCCGTCCGATCCTAACATCGTTTACGTGGGGAAGGGCGAAGCCAACAACCGGCAGAGCTCGTCGATTGGCGATGGCATGTGGGGCACTACCGATGGTGGCAAGACTTGGAACCACCTGGGCTTGGAAAATGTGCAATCGATCAACCGCGTGGTGGTGGACCCGACGAATCCGAACATTGTTTATGTCGCCGTGCCTGGGCATCTGTTCGGCCCCAACCCGGATCGCGGACTCTACAAGACCACGGACGGCGGCAAGACCTGGAAGAATTTGAAGTCTATAGATCCCGATACGGGCTTCAACGATGTCGCCATCGATCCGTCCAATCCACGGATCGTCTACGCGTCGTCGTTCCAACGCCGGCGCACGTGGTGGGGTTATAACGGCGGCGGACCCGGTTGCGCGCTGTGGAAATCGACGGACGCCGGCGCAACCTGGACCAAGCTCGATGGTCCCGGCTGGCCGAAGCCCAAGGACGGAATCTACGGCCGCATCGCCATTTCCATCTTCAAGGCCAGACCGACGACAATTTACGCGCAGGTGGAAGCGGGCGTGATGCTTGGCACCGGCGGCGGCACCGCGATAACGGGCGGCCCGCAAGTCGGGCGAGGCGGTGATTTTGGCGGCGGGGGTGAGACTCCGAATGGCGCCGAAGTCCCCGGCGCGGAGCCCGGCGCTGGTGGTGGCGGAGGCGGAGGCGGTGGTGGCGGCGGCCGGGGCGGCCGCGGCGCCCCGCCCGATCCCAACGCGAGCGGCGTGTTCCGGTCCGACGACGGCGGCAAGACGTGGACGTACGAAAGCAATCAGAACCAACGTCCCACCTACTTTAGCCAGATTCGCGTGGACCCGGTTAACGACCAGAAGCTCTTCGTGGGCGGCACTCCGGCGCAGATGTCGCTCGATAGCGGAAAGACCTGGACGCCCGTGCAAGGCTCGCACACCGATTACCACGCATTCTGGATCAACCCGAAGGACCCGCGCATCGTCTTCGTGGGCCACGATGGCGGCTTCGATAGCAGCAACGATGGCGGGCTGACATGGGACTACCACAACGATATGGCCGTGGGCCAGTTCTATCAGGTTTCGGCCGATATGCGGCGGCCGTATTACGTGTGCGGCGGCCTGCAGGATAACAACGCGTGGTGCGGCCCCAGCGCGCTGCGCTCGAACACGGGCGGCGTGAACACCGATTGGTATACCATCGCCGGCGGCGACGGCTTCTATACCCGGCAAGATCCGACGGATTGGGCCATCGCGTACGGCGAATCGCAGGATGGCAATATGAGCCGCCACGATTTGCGCAATGGCACGCAGAAGGCCATACGGCCGAACGCCGGGCGAGGCGTGACTGCTACCGGACCGAATGACACGCGGCCGCCGGCAGCTCCGTTGCCCGATACAACCAACGCGGGCACGACTGGCGCTGGGAGCACGCCGCCCCCGGGCGCTCCGGATGCCGCTGCCGCTGCTACCGCCGCAGCTGCGGGTGGCCGAGGTGGTGGTGGAGGCGGTCGTGGCGGGCCGCCTAATATCGTGAATGCGCCTGCTAACCTGCCTCCGCTCCGTTTCTACTGGAACGCGCCGTTCGAGATTTCGCCGCATAATCCGGGCGTGGTCTACATGGCGGCGCAGTACTTCTTCAAGTCCAACAACCGCGGCGATACGTGGTGGATGAACGGAACCGACCTCACCAAGAATATGGATCGCTGGTCCGCGGAGCGGCCTATTATGGGCGTTGCGGGCGATAAGCCGATGGCTGAGAAGCATGACGGCTACGCGGCCAGCTCGCTGGCGACGCAGATCCGCGAGTCTCCGTCCAAACCGGGAATCATCTGGATCGGCACCGACGATGGCAACTTGCAGGTGAGTCAGGACGACGGTGAGAGTTTCACTAATGTCATCGGCAACATCACGGGGGCGCCTCAAGGGTACGTGCAGGTTTCGCGCATCGAGCCCTCGCACTTCGACCCGGCTACCTGCTATGTGGCGCTGGACAACCATCGCAACGACGATTGGAAGCCGTATCTGTTCAAGACCACGAACTATGGCAGAACGTGGACCAATGTGACGGCAAACCTTCCCGAAAACGGCCCGATCCAGGCCCTGCGGGAAGATTACGACAACCCCAACCTGCTGTTCCTGGGCACGGAATTCGGGATGTTCGTCACCGTGGATGGCGCCAGGGAATGGAAGAAGTTCATGACGGGCCTGCCCAGCGTTCCCGTGGACGATATCCTGATCCACCCGCGCGACCGCGACCTGATCGTCGGGACTCACGGGCGGTCGATTTGGATTGCGGACGACATCACTCCGCTGGAGCAGCTCAAGCCCAATTCGAACACCGATCTGACACTGTTCGACCCGCGGCCTGCCATTCTGTGGAAGAACGATCCGCAAGCGCAGCGCCACATCGCGAATCGCGAGTTCGCCGGCCAGAATCCGCAGGGCGGCACCGCGATCACCGTATGGGCTAAGGCGGACATGGGCGCGGGCAAGCTGGAGTTTCTGCAGGGCACTACGGTGGCAAGCACCATGGACGTGGATATCAAGGCTGGCATGAACCGCTTCCAATGGCCTATGCGCGGTCCGGCGCCTGCGGCCGATGGCGCCGCTGCTGCGGGCGGCGGCAGAGGCGGACGTGGCGGTGGAGGTGGCGGACGCGGCGGGCGGGCTGGACGCGCGGCGGCTGCCGGCGCCGCTGCGCCAGGTGCGACCGCTGGTAACGCTGCTGTTGTAGAACCGGCTGGAGCTGCTGCGCCCGCCGAGGCGGCGCCGGAATTCCAAGGTGGAGGCGGCGGCGGTGGGGGCCGTGGCGGACGCGGCGGTGGCGTACCCTTCGTCGCTGCTGGCGGCGGAGGCGGTGGTGGCGGTGGCGGTGGCGGCGGTTTTGGCGGACGCGGCGGCGCTGCGGTGGGGCCGGTGGTTGCGCCCGGAGTGTATTTCGTGAAGCTCACCGTCGGCGGGAAGACGCTGCAGACTTCGGTAGATGTGCTCGAAGACACCTGGATGCGGCCACAGTAGCTGGTTCTATCGGTGAAGTTGAGGCCCGGGGCGCGTGCGCTCCGGGCTTTTTTATTTGCGGGGACGGAATCCGGCGATCCACCGAGCAACTATGACGACAAACGCCGGTTGCCGACATTTGCCGGGCGCTGCGGGATAGATCTTCCGCGACGCCATGGCGAAACCACTGCCGCGAAATCCCGTCCCGCAAGCAAAAGCCGAAGCGGTCAGACTCCGGGAAGTAGCGGCCGAACAATGGGAGATTGGGCGTAAACCCAAGGCCAATTTAGCAGAGGGCCTTGCGCGGCGAAGAGCAGACCCAGGGGGACCATAGGGGACCGGGGCTGTTTCGATGAAGAATGAGATGAGGGATATACTAAAACGGAATCTATGCGTACCAAAGGGCTCCTTCTCTGTCTCTTATTCGCGGCCCGCGCCTTTTCCCAAACTGCGGCTCCAACTCGAGGAGCCGCCGCCGACCCAGGGCAGCGGCAGTACGACAACAACTGCGCCGTCTGCCATGGCGGAGACGGCGCGGGCGGCGAACTGGCCCCTTCGATCCTGTTCCGCCTGGGCAACCATACGGATGCCGAACTGGCGGAACTGGTCAAAACCGGTATTCCCACCAGAGGCATGCCGGCGTTCAATCTGGGCAACCAGGAGATGAACGACCTGGTCGCTTTCCTGCGCACGCTGCGGCCGCGCCGCGGTCCCGCACCCGTACGCAAGAAGGTGCAGACCAGCGACGGAAAATCCTTGGACGGCCTGGTCGTCGGCGAAAGCTCGCTTGACTTGGACCTGCGCACCGACGACCAACGCGTTCAGCTGTTGCGTACCGATGGCGGCGGCCGCTATCGCGCCGTGACTTCGGACACGGACTGGGCCACTTACAACGGCGACGTGAGCGGTAACCGTTACACCGCGCTCAACCAGATCACTCCGGCTAACGTCGCCAAACTGGCGCCGCGATGGATTTTCACCATGCCGAACGTGACTCGCCTGGAGACTACTCCGGTGGTGGTGGATGGAATCATGTATGTCACCAGCGGGAACGAATGCTACGCGCTCGATGCCGGCAATGGACGCGAGTTATGGCATTTTCAGCGGCCGCGGACCAAAGGCTTGGTGGGCAATGCGGCAGGCGGCTTCAATCGCGGAGTGGCGCTGGCGCGCGACCGCGTTTTCATGGTGACGGATAACGCCCACCTACTCTCCTTGAATCGCTTCACCGGGGCGGTCCAATGGGAGACTGAGATGGCCGACTGGCGCCAGAACTACAATGCCACCGGTGCGCCACTGGTGGTGGGCGATCTTGTGATTTCCGGCACAGCGGGCGGCGAACAGGGCGTTCGCGGTTTTCTGGCCGCCTTCGATCAGGTCACGGGAAAAGAAGTGTGGCGGTTCTGGACCGTTCCGGCGCCTGGCGAACCGGGCTCGGAAACCTGGAAGGGCAAAGCCATCGAGCACCCTTCGGCGGTCACCTGGCTCACCGGTACTTACGATCCGCAGCTCGATACGGTTTATTGGCCGACCGGCAATCCCGGCCCGGACTACAACGACGATGAGCGCGGCGGCGACAATTTGTACTCGTGCTCCATGCTGGCGCTGGACGCCAAGACCGGCAAGCTGAAATGGTATTACCAGTTCACGCCGCACGACGTGTGGGATTGGGACGCCACCGAGACTCCCGTGCTGGTGGACGCCAACTGGCAGGGGCAGCCTCGGAAGCTGCTGGTCCAGGCCAATCGCAACGGCTTTTTCTACGTGCTCGACCGCGTCGATGGGAAGCTGCTATTAGGGAAGCCATTCGTCAAGAATGTCAACTGGGCAACGGGAATCGGGCCGGACGGACGCCCCAAGCTCAAACCCGATCTGGAAATGCCCAATGCCAAGGGCGCTAAGGTTTGCCCGGCGCAGGATGGCGCCACCAACTGGTTCTCGACCTCCTATAATCCGGCGACGGGGTTGTTTTACGTGCAGGCGACAGAGGGTTGCAGCATCGTCACCAAGCGGCCGGTGGAGTGGGAAGCAGGCCGGGGATACCTGGGCGGCAATGCTCGAACGGCTACCGACGAGCCGCGGCAAAAGGTGCTGCGCGCCATCGACATCCGGACGGGCGAGTTTATGTGGGAGCTGCCGCAGGTGGGTCGGGGAGACTCCTGGGGAGGAACGATGGCCACCGCCAGCGGGCTGGTTTTCTTTGGCGAAGACAGCGGAATGTTGGAGGCGGTGGATGCCGCGCACGGCAAGCCGCTCTGGCAGTTCCAGACCAACCAGCTTTGGAAGGCGTCTCCGATGACCTACAGTTTCGACGGCAAACAATATGTGGGCGTAGCGTCCGGGCAGAACATAATCGCATTCGGCTTGATGGACCAGTGACTCCAGGGCGCGGCACGAGATATAACGGCGGCGCCTCCCGCCTTACTGTCTTACATCGTGTCTTACGCCGTGTCTTACACTGTATCGAAGAGCAGGACGGTGTAGTCCTTCGATCGCAGAGTGTTCTCGATGGTAGGCCACACTTTCTTGTGCACGTCGGAAGCTATCCACTTCTGGCGGAGTTCCTCGCTTTCGTAAGTCAACTGGAAGCGATAGTTCACGCCCGCCGGCGCGGAACCCTGCATGGCCTGTCTCAACTTGAGCATCTTCACATCGATATAGCCCGGGAACTTAATCGCCGCCGGCTTGAACACGGTGCGGAAGTTACGCAGCATCTCCTGCTCCCTGGCCGAATCCACTGAGAGATCGCAGTGCAGAACAATCGGATTCTTCGCCGCTTGAGCGGCCGATTCCTTGAGGCTGGCCACAGCGGCCAGCATCGCCGTGAGATAAGATCGTCGGTTCATGCTTGCTCCTTGTTGGGTTACTGATAAACCTGGTACAGCGGCTTCTCGCCCGCCACCGCGAGTTTGATCCGGTAGACGCTGGTGCGGGCCGTGATATAGAGTGTCTTGCCATCGTCGCCCCAGTTGCAGTTAGCCGGTATCTCGCCCGGGTTGATCGTTCCCAGATGCTTGCCGTCGGGCGAGAAGACCCAAATGCCGGCGGGTCCGCTAGTATAAATGTTGCCGAGCGAATCCACCTTCATGCCGTCGGGATTTCCCTCTTCCTTCACGTTGTTAACGTCGAAGAAGAGTTTGCCATTGGTGAGGGTGCCATCGGGCTGGACATCGTATTTCCTCCAGTATCGGTTCTTCTCGTCCGAATTGTTGACGTAGAAAGTCTTCTCATCGGGAGAGAAGGCGAGGCCGTTGGGCCGGTTCATGTCCGTAATCAAGGCCGTCAATTTGCCGCCGGCATAGCGGAAAACGCCGTCGAATTTCAGCTCCTTCGCCGGGTCGTCGTCCTGCTTCAGAAGGCCGTATGGCGGATCGGTGAAGTAGAGGGCGCCGTCGGACTTGTATACCAGATCGTTGGGACTGTTGAAGCGCTTGCCCTCGAACTTCTCAAGGTAAGGAGTTATCGTGAGGTCTTTAGCCACGCGCACGATGCGGCGGTTAGTGTGCTGGCAGAGAAGCACGTATCCGTCCTTATCGGCGACCATGCCGTTAGGGCCGATGAACGAGCCCGCCGGCGCATTGGTTACGCCGCCGCCATTCGGGATCAGCACGGTAACCTGACCGGCGGGGGTGACGGAACGGACCACGTTCCCCGTCACGTCGCTGAACCAAAGGAGGCCCTCGGGCCGCCAGAGCGGTCCTTCTGTGAATTGGAATCCGGTGGCGACTTTTTCGATTACCGCATCCTTCGGCACCAGGGCATCGAATGCGGGATCGAGGCGGACGATGGTTCCCACTCCGTGCGACTCGGCAACGGGAGCGGGGGCCGGCGCGTTGGAACAGCCGGCCAGCAGAACGCAAATGGAAAGAGCGTGGAGGGCTTTCATATTTTTATTTGCCTGAATCTTGACGGCTCTAATTGTCGGCGAAAGGCGGCTTCTGCGTCAAGGCGAAATCATATCAGGCGAAATCATATCAGACTCCAGATTGACAATGCGACAGTGCAAAAATATAATCGGGTTCGTTAACGCACTTGGAGGAGTCGACTCCGGTCACACAAACGACGGTCGCTGCCGGCACGGTTTGTTCTCATCGGAGCCGCGTGCTGGAGCCGTGCGCGTTAGATGACGGAACAGGATACGGATCGCAGCGAAAGGAATCCTATGCAGAGAAGATCGTTTCTGAAGTCGCTCGCCGCGGCGTCCGGTTTTGCGGTTTCCGCAAGGCTCGGAGAGGCGGCGCTCCCGGCGGCGAAGATTACGCGGGTCCGCATCTATAATCCGCCGAATCTCAATCAGACGTTCGCGCAGAGCAACGTCGTGGTGACCGTGGGAACCGATATTGGCATAACCGGTACAGGCGAGGGGGGCACGCGGGACATGCTGGAGCAGTGCGCGGGCACCATGATCGGCAAGGATCCCTTCAAGACCGAGGCCCTGTGGCAGGAAATGTACATGGTCTGGTTTTACTCGCCGGGAAGAGAAAAGATTCACGCGCTGGGCGCGCTCGACATGGCGCTGTGGGACATCAAGGGAAAAGCGCTGCAGTTGCCGCTGCACCAGATTCTAGGCGGCGCGGCGCGCGACTACTGCGAGAGCTATCCCACGAGCGGCGTCGGTGGGGGCGGCCGGGGCGGGGCGGGTAACTTAAGCTTGAAGGAACGCGCCAGAGCGACCATCGAAGCCGGATACCGCGCGTACCGTATCGATGCATCCGCCGGCGGACCGCTTAGCGGCAACGTGTTCAACACGCACACGAGAGTTCACGCCGTGGTACAGGCGTGTAAAGAGATCCGCGAGGGCGTCGGGCCGGAAGGCGACTGGACCGTCGATCTGCATCAGAAGTTCGATTATCCCGATGCGCTGCGCTGCTGCAAGCTGATCGAAGATCTGGAGCCATACCTGGTGGAAGACCCGACGCGCGAGGAACAGTTCCTCGAAGATATTCCGAAATTACGGAAGATGACCACGGTTCCGATCGCCGCCGGCGAAGAATGGGGCCAGCGCTGGGATTTCGATAAGCTGGTGGAAAACCACGATATCGACTATAACCGCTGCACACTGCCCAATGTGGGCGGCATTACCGAGTATCTGAAGATCATGAGTCTCTGCGAGACCCACGTGGTCGGCATGGTCCCGCACTTTACCGGTCCAATTTCCACCGCCGCGTTAGTGAATTGCCTGGCGACTTTTCCAGGCCCGGTGCTGTTTGAATATAACTATGGCGACCGGCCAATTGACTATCTCCCCGAGTTCGTCGATTTCCGAAAAGGGAAGCTATATCCGAATATGCGCGCCGGCTTGGGAGTTACTCTGGATACCAAGCCGCTCAAGATGATCAGTGAGATCACTCAGCCTGTGACAAGCTCGCGGATTTACCGTCGTCCGGACGGGTCATATACGCATTGGTAGCCGCGGGCCATTCATGAAGTCAAATCGAGGTCCTATTTGCAGGCTTGGAGGATACACTATGACAATGAGCTGGTTGGAGAAGCAAAGATGAAGATTGTGCGCGTTCGCCCTCTTGTCATGGGTACGCCGTGGCGGAATTTGACATACGTGGTGGTGGAAACCGATGAGGGCTTGACCGGACTCGGTGAGGTCCGGATGATCAACAATACAGATGCGCTGCTGGGATATCTTGCCGAGGCTGTTCCGCGGCACGTGCTAGGCAGGGATCCCTTCGATCATGAGCGTCTGGTAACGGAAATGCGCGTGAACGATTTCAGCCGGGCCGGCGAGGTCACGATGAGCGGAATCGCCGTGATAGAAATGGCGTGCTGGGATATCGTCGGCAAAGCCCTGAACCAGCCCGTGTACCGGCTTATGGGCGGCGCTGTCCGGCAGAAGATCAAAGCCTACGCGAACGGGTGGTATACGGTGGAGCGAAAGCCCGAGGACTTCGCCGAAGCGGCCCGCCGCGTGGTGGCGCGCGGCTACCGCGCAGCGAAACTCGATCCGTTCGGATCCGGGTTTTACGAGCTGGAACGCTCGGAGAGACTGCTCTCCATCGCGTTGGTGGAAGCGGTGCGCCACGCGGTGGGTCCGGATTTTGAGCTACTCATCGAGATGCATGGCCGCTTCAGCCCGGCCGCGGCGATCGAAATCGCACACGAGTTGACGCCGTTCCATCCCGCATGGCTGGAAGAGCCCGTTCCGCCGGAGAACCTGCGCGCGTTGAAAAAGTTCTCGGAAGCCGTGCACCTGCCAATCGCCACCGGAGAACGCCTGCATACGCGCTTCGAATGCCGCGAATTATTCGAACTTCAGGCCTGCGATATTGTACAGATCGATCTTTCCCATTTCGGAGGCATTTCCGAGGCGCGGAAACTGGCGGCGTGGGCAGAGACCTATTACATGCTGATGGCTCCGCATAACGTCTGCGGTCCAGTGGCCACCGCAGCCGCGCTGCACCTGGATGCCTGCACGCCGAATTTTAAGATTCAGGAGCATTTCAACGATTTCGTCGACGATTGGGTCAAGGGAGCTGTCGACGAATATCCGCAAGTTACGGACGGCTATTTCAGTCTGCCGACGCGCCCTGGGCTTGGCGTTACTTTACGGGAAGATTTTGTGGCCGAGCATCCGCGCCGGGATGTCACGTTAAACCTGTTCGAAGAAGGCTGGCACCGGCGTCAGGGCATTCAGGGATGATGGCGACACTCAGCTTGAATATTAATCCAGTTCGCGATTGCGCCGGCGCGGATGCCGCTCACGCTGCGGGCCGGCGCGATGTTTTCAATCGGGAAATGCTAAAAAAAACGCCTAGACACCCACCGCCGTTGTTTATATAATCCTCCTGCAAGGGCTTACGGGCCGAAGGACAGGCGGGTTTCCATGTTGACCAAAGCCGTTGACCAAAGCCGCAACTCGAGATGCCGTGTGCGAGGCCCGATTTTCATCCCGCCGACGAAATGCCGCGAGGTACGGCCGTACCGGTTGCAGGCAAGGATTGCCCAGCGAGGAGACAAGAAGATGAAAACGCTTTGTGTTGCAATTTTGGTTTGCGTTGGGGTCTGCCTGGTGCTTCCATCGGCCGCGCGCGAGCCTCTGGCAAGCCGGATCGCGCACGCCGACCCTACGAAATACCGGCACAATCCCGCAGTCCACAACGGGCCGGGCGCACTCGATTACATGGCGCTTTTCGACTACCACACACTCGACGCTAACCTGTTCTTCCTGCACCGGGGCGTCATTGAGCCCAAGAGTGGAATTGGCGCGCACTTCCACAACACCTGCGAGGAGATGTTCGTGATCTTCGACGGTGAAGCGCAGTTCACCATCGACGGGCGCACCTCAACGCTGAAGGGGCCCGCCGGCGCCTTCTGCCGCATGGGACACTCTCACGCTATCTACAACCCCGGCAACACTCCGGTTCAGTGGATGAACATCAACGTCACAGCCGTGAAAGGTTCTTACGATGCGTTCAACCTGAATGACGGCCGGGTGGATGCGCCGCTGGATGCGATTCCGACCTTCATGGCGATGCATCTGGACCGCGAGCAACTGCGCCCGGCCAACGGCGCGCATGGCGCGAAAGCGCCGGTGCAATATCGCCGCGCGCTGGATTCTTCGGTGTTCCTGACCAACTGGTCATACGTGGATCACCTGCTGCTGCCTCCGGGCAGCTCAACCAGCCCGCACATGCACATGGAAGTGGCGGAATTCTACTATGTGATGAACGGCGAAGGCACGGTGACGGTATCGGCCGGAGGGCGCGGCGCGGCCGCGGAGACCGCTCCTATCAAGGCGATGGATGCTATCCCGATCGACCTGGGTGACGTTCATTCATTCGCCAACACGGGAAGCGCGCCTTTGGAATTTATGATCGTCGGTGTTTCGCGAGACGGCCACAAGACCGATGAAATCAGCGTGACGCCGGGACAGGGCCGCGGTGGGCGGGGCAACTAATCGCAGCGTCTGAAGTGTTTGCGCATCTTAGTGGGCCGGATGAGTGGAGTGAGCTTGCTGTTGCTTTTTGTAACCGATGGTTGGCGGGTTGACTTGCGGTTTGGGGCCGCATAGAATGCCACGCAGGAGGTGCGTGCGCATGATTTCGCGTAGATCTCTTCTTCAGATGGCTGCCGGGGCGGCGGGCGCCGGAGCGCTGGGCCCCTCTGCCAGCGCTCAGAACAGCACCAGCCGGAGACGCATGCTGGCGCTGATCGGCGACCGTTATCACAATGCAGACTACATTCGGGTGGCTCTCGACCGCATCCTCGATGGTCTCAATGTGACGGTGGATTACACAATTAATTACGACCAACTCTCGCGCCGCGTGCTCGCCAATTACCAGATATTCCTCTGCTTGCGCGACGGCATGATCTGGCCGGGCGGGTATTTGGGGCCGGACGCGTACCCTTACCAACAGGGTCTGGAAAATCGCGACGATTCTCCCGAGCCGAAATCTCAGACCTGGCTCAAAGAGGAGCAGGCAGTGGCTCTCAAGGATTTCGTAAACGCGGGCAACGGATTCTACTCCCTGCACAACAACAGCCACGTGTCGCTGTCCTCGAAAACGTATCGCGATGTCATGGGGGGAGCCTACATCGGCCACCCCGCGCTGCGACCGTTCAAGGTTCGGGTGGTAAACGCCACGCATCCCATCACACAGGGCATTCACGATTTCATGGTCGACGACGAGCAGCACTACGTGGAGTACGACAAGGACAAGAAGGATATCCTGCTCGAGGCCGAGAACATCGACGGCCTGACCTATCAGAATCTCGGCGCCAAATCCATTTCCGGATGGGCGTACGATTACGGCCGCGGCCGGGTCGTCTTCACTGCCGTCGGGCATACCATCCACGCCCTGTGGAATCCCGAATACGTGAAGATACAGAAGCGGGCGGTTCAGTGGCTGCTGAAAGAGATCTGATCCTCAGTAGCCCAGGCGCAACAGGCCTTCCTGCTTCCCTTGCACCGAGCCTTGCGTCAGCCATTCGAGTGATGCCTGGAACAGCGGTAAGTGATTCTTTTCCCAAATCGCATTGTGCGAGGAACATGCCAGATCGACAAACACCTTCTTGGGCGAGCCCAAATCGGCATAGAGTTCGCGGACGCGGTCGGGGTTAACCTGCTTGTCATTCGCGCCCGAAATCAGCAGGGTGGGGATCTGCGTCTTCGCCACGACCGCGGTTGTCCATCCCCACGATGTCACTTGGGGCGCGCGCCGCACGCCGCCGCCCCAAGTCGCGCCGACTGAATCCGACAGGATCATTTCCGACCAGACGGAATCGCGCGCTGCCGTCTCGTACTGATCGGCGCAGCCCACCTGACGATCCCAGTTGGCTATGAACTCCTCGCGGGATTGTGTGTTCATCGCCGCGCCGTTTGCAGGTACTTGCGCTGGAGGGTCCGCTGCCGCGGCGCGATTGTAGGCAGGCGCGAGCAATACCAACTTCGCGACTTTATCCGCTTGCTGCGCGGCGTATCCCGCAGAGCGAGGCCCACCGAGCGACCAGGCAAGCAAGCTCAATTTCTCCACGTGGCGTAGCGCACGGATATGATCCACCACTGCGTCGATGTCGTGCCAGTCGGACGCGAGAGTGGTCATGTGGTGCGGGTAGCTTGGCGGACAGGGAGCGGCGATCAACGCCGGGATATAGGCCCCCTGTTGCTCGCGCGTGAGATTGCAAGGGTCGTTCATCGCCGCGGGGCGCGTGGAACGTCCGTAGCCCGTCGTGTCCATGGAGAACGCGTCGAAGCCCGCGTGGGCGAGGTAGGCCATCCAACTGTAGTCGTGATACGGGACATCGAAAGCGACTTCGGCGGGCGTGCCGGCGCCGTGGATGAACAGCGCCACGCGATCTGCCGCGGGCCCGTTTCGCAAGACTGTGCCGGCCTCGACCACCTCCCGGACGTAGAGCTCGGCGGCCTGCCCGGAGATTGCAGGCACCGCGGATCGAACCTGGACGTAATGGTCGATTCGCAACAGGCGGTTGCCATCGTCGCCAAATCCAACCGGCGCGAGAATCAGGCCAAGAATAACCACGCTTTTGAGTCTCATTGAAGATCTCCCAGCGCTGCTGCGCCGCTCCATCAGTATACGTTGGGTTGACGGCCAGAATGGCCGGCGAGTCTAGGTCCTCCGGAACCCGTTTGACGCGCTCGACTGGAGCCATCCGGAGTACCGCATGGGTCGCGGGCTTTGGCAACCCGTCTTATTCCCAATCGTCCAAGTTCACATAGTTCGGAATCCGTTTCGGCGATGTCGCCCAAACGTTGCCAATACGGTAGCCGCTCAACGAGAAAGTGTTTCCGCTCAGGACTAATCCACTCATTCCTCATAATCGCTGCTGGAAAGCCGCTAATTCCGTTCCATTCACTTGCTATGCTCGGACCCAGCCGCATTGTAGGTGGAACTGACAGCGCCCGACAGCGCTCAGCCGCCCAGATCCGCAGATGTATCCGGCGCACTCAGGCGCCGCCCTCAGGCGATCGAATGTCATCACGACCAGGCCTGCGTCAAATTGAGAACGAAGCCGATTGAGGTCAGGCCGTCCCTGAAACTCCTTTTCCCGGCCATAGATCAGGACAAACTCGGGCCGAAGGTCGCCGTGAAGCCTGATACGGTTCGGAGTATCGAAAGTTGCGTAAAATGCGATCTGGTTCTCCCGCCGGTTGAGCCAGGCCCTCCACTTAGTCAATGGATTCATCGCCTGTAAGAGATCGTGGTGTGGATCGCCGCTATCGGTGAACCAATTCCTGCATGGGCTGCCTATCTCGATTAGTACAGGAATAAGGTTGCGGGAATCCTGGGCGAGCCAGATGAAGTCCGGAGTTATCCCAACCGCATCGCGATAGCAGTCACAACTGTGTACCCACTCTCTTAAAGGAGATTCCGAGAGAAGGGCCCAGTGGCAAGGCGTATGGCCGGACGGTCCGGTCATACCCCCTGTCATACCCCCCGCGCCGGGCACAAACGAAGGGCTCCGCACGAGAAAATCTCGAATCCTACCTTTGTCAGTGTCCGTAGCTGAGCTGAGAAGCGCCTGCCACTCCGCCGTCGCTCTCTCTTCGTAGTGGTCCCAACTCATCATCGATGGGGGATCCGGCGACATTTGGTAAGTCGTATGAAGGGGCTCGGAGTTACTCGTCATTGCCGTTTCAATACCCAGGTTGGGTTAGTGTTAGGAAGACACCGGCGTATTCGGGTCAATTTCACCGCGTCTTCCAGCGCGCGGCCAGATCGTCCAGCGACGGTTTGGGCTTGGGAGGCGGCGCTTGCTGCGATTTCATCGAGAGCGCGATGCGCTTGGTTTTCGCTTCGGCGCTGACCACCTGAACCTTGACGATCTGGCCGACCTTCACCACTTCATTGGCGTCCTGAATATAGCGGTTCGATAACTCGCTGATATGCACGAGACCATCCTGATGGACGCCGATATCGACGAAGGCCCCGAACCTGGTGACGTTGGTGACCACGCCTTCGAGCTTCATGCCGGGTTTGAGGTCGGCGATTTCCTTTACGTCGTCCTTGAAACTGGGCGCAACAAATTTGTCGCGCGGATCGCGGCCGGGTTTTTTCAGTTCTTCGAGAATGTCGTTGAGCGTGTATGCGCCCGCGGCCTTGTCGACTTTGCCCAGTAATTCCGGTTTTTCGATCAATTGCCCTACCGGAACGTTGAGCCTGGCTGCGATCTGTTCGACGACCGCGTAGGATTCCGGATGGACGCCGGTAGCGTCAAGAACATTTTCGCCGCCGCGGATTCTCAAGAATCCCGCCGCTTGCTCGAACGTTTTGGGACCGACGCCGGGGACTGCGGCAAGCTGCACGCGGGAACGGAATTTGCCGTTCTCATCGCGGAACTGGACGATTCTCTGCGCGGTGCGTTCGGTGATGCCGGCGACGTAGCGGAGCAAAGCCCAACTGGCGGTATTGAGATCGACGCCGACCCGGTTGACACAGCTTTCGATGCCCGCTTCGAGGGATTTGTTCAACTGGCGCTGGTCGACGTCGTGTTGATACTGGCCGACACCGATCGATTTTGGATCGAGCTTTACGAGCTCGGCCAGAGGGTCCTGCAAACGGCGGGCGATGGAGATGGCCCCGCGCACGGTGAGGTCGAGATCTGGAAATTCCTGGCGAGCGATGTCCGACGCGGAGTAGATGGACGCGCCGGATTCGTTGACAGTGACGGTGAAGAGATCGAGACGGCCTTCCGACTTGAGAAAATCGCGGACCAGCGATTCGGTTTCGCGCGATGCAGTGCCGTTGCCAATGGCGATGGCTTTCACGCCGTGTTTGGCGATGAGAGTTTTGAGAGTACGCGCAGCGCCTATGACGTCGTTCTTCGGTTGATGCGGATAGATGACGTCGTGCGCGAGAAACTTGCCGGTCTCATCGACCACGGCAATTTTGCAGCCGGTGCGAATCCCGGGGTCGATGCCCAGGACGGCGAGTTGTCCGGCGGGCGGGGCGAGCAGGACGTTTTGCAGGTTGTCGCGAAATACTTTGATGGCCTCGGTATCGGCGTTCTGCTTCAAATACAAGCGCGTTTCGCCTTGGATGGAGGCGTTGAGCAGGCGCTTCCACGCGTCATCGACGGCCAAGGCGAGATGCGGCGTCCAGTCGCCTTCCTGTTTGTGCACCTTGCTTGCGATTTCGCGGGTAGGACGCAGCGGATCGAGCTCGATGATGAAGTGGAGCACGCTTTCGGTTTCGCCGCGGCGAATGGCCAGCATGCGGTGCGACGGTATGGACTTCACGGGCTCGCGGTAGTCGTAGTACATCTTGAACTTCTCTTGCTCGTCGGGCGCGCCCTCGTTCTTGTGGCTTACGATGACGCCTTCGTCGAACATGATGCGGCGCAGGGATTGGCGGATGGCGGCGTCTTCGGAGATCATCTCCGCAACGATATGGCGGGCGCCTTCGAGGGCTTCGGCGGCATTGCCGAACGTCTCGGCGTAGGCTTCGAGAGGCGTGCCGGTGGGTTGTTGAGCCCACAAATATTGGGCGAGCGGGTCGAACCCTTTCTCGCGGGCGATGGTGGCTTTGGTGCGGCGCTTGGGTTTGAACGGTAAGTACAGGTCTTCGAGCTCGCTCTTCTCGAGCGTCGCTTCAATACGCGCTTTCAGCTCGCCGGTCAGCTTGCCTTGCTCCTGAATCGACGCCAGGATGCTTGCCTTGCGGTCCTGAAGCTCGCGGAAATAGAGCAACTGCTCTTCGATGGCGCGGATTTGCACTTCATCGAGATTGCCGGTGGCCTCCTTGCGATAGCGCGCGATGAAGGGGACGGAGCCGCCTTCGTCGAGCAGCTCGATAGTTGCGACGAGTCCTTTCATGGGGACGCTGAGGGATTTCGCGATGTGAAGGAGAATTTCGGGCGATAGGGATTTCAGTTCAGTCATGTTTTGTTGCGGATCTCCGCTCTTCGATTTCCATAGTAGCGGAACGATCAAACGATCTACTCGCTCCTCCGTTCTGGCAGGCAAAGTTTACGGCTGAGACCGGCGCCGCCGCCGCGCCGCCCGACCGCCGCCGACCAGGACTCTTGCTTTTTGGGTATGAAGTCTGCTATACCAAAGCAAATTCAGGAAATCGCTACGAGTCTTTACGGAGTTCCGTTTTAGAGGGTCCAAAAACTATGAGGGATACAAAACGCCGCGGGCTTCGCCATGCTGCGACAGTCTGCCTTTTCTCCGCGCTTACCCTAATGTGGGCGCCGGCCGCATTCAGCCAAACCATGACCACCGGCGCGAAAGTCACCGCCCGTTTCACCGACACCGGGAGCCGCTCGTTCGCGGCGGGCTGCATTTTCGCCGCACCTACGGTATTGTCTGCGGCAGTCCCATTCAGTCAAACCCTCACATCGGGCGACACCGCCCGCCTTGTCAAATACGCCAGAGGCGCTGTTGTCCCGAGCGCGCTAGCTATGCTCGCGATAGCTACGCTCAACTAAGGCCAAAACGGAAAATCCCGGCTCGCCCTGTTTGCGCGGCCGTGGCGAGGTTCCAGATATTAACTCAACTAAGGGGAGTCCGTTCTATGAATCGTTTACGCATCACTCTTTTCGCAGTATTGTTTCTAGCGTTGGCGTCCCTAATAACGCCTCTCGCTTTTAGCCAGACCATCACCACCGCCGACGCGGTCGGCGTGGTGAGCGACACTTCCGGCGCCGTTGTTCCAGGCGCCAAGGTGACCATCAAGTCCCTGGAATCGGGCGAATCGAGAACGGAGACCACGAACGCCGAAGGCCAGTATCGCTTTCCGCTGATGAAGCCCGGCGATTACGAAATCTCTGCCGACGCCAAGGGGCTGAAGTCGAATCTGCTAAAGGTGACGCTGCTGGTAGGTCAGGCGCAGGAAGTAAACGTCACGATGAATCCGCAGGGAACGTCTACCACTGTGGAAGTCACCGCGAACGCGGCGATCCTGCAGACGGAAAACGCCAATCTCGAGACCAACTTCAACAAGGCTCAGGTGGACAATCTCCCCATGCCGGGCGGCGATCTCACAACGCTGGCCATGACCGATCCCGGCATTCGTGTGAATGTCACCGGCGGCTCCGGCAATATGAACGTCAACGGCATTGTAGGCTCCACCATCCTTTTTACTCTCGACGGCATGGACCAGAACGACCCCGCCAACAATCTCAACAACTCGGGCGCCAGCAACAACCTGCTGGGCGCCAACGCAGTGGGTGAAGTGGCAGTGGTGATGAATGCCTATAGCCCACAGTACGGGCGCATGGCAGGCGCGCAGGTCAACATGGTCGGCATGTCCGGCGCTAATCAGTTTCACGGAAATCTGTTCTACAACTACAACTTTGAAAAGCTCAACGCGAACTCCTTCTTTAACAACTCCTCAGGCACCCCCAGAGGCAGGTCGGATGCCCATCAGTTCGGAGGGCGGATCGGCGGACCGGTCTGGAAGAACAAGATATTCTTCTTCTACGACAATGAAAACCTGCGCTACGTTCTTCCAGCGGCCGGCGTGGTTTCACTTCCGTCGCCGCAACTTGAGACATACACCCTGGCGCATGTCGGCGCCGCCGAACTTCCCCTGTATCAGGACTATTTCAAGCTGATTGCCGGCTCGCCGGGAATCAACCGCGCGGTCCCGGTGACCAACGGTGGCGGCCTGTTGCAAGATGGTAATAACCACCTGGGATGCGGCATCAACACCTTCAACAACACTCCCACCGGAACCGGCGGGACATTTGGCTTAAATACCCCTTGCGCCGTGGCCTTCGGCATCAACGATACCGAAATCAATACCGAACAGCTGAATACCATCCGGCTTGACTTTAACCTCTCGAACAGCCAAAAACTTTCGCTTCGCTTCTACTACGATACTGGCGTTCAGGCCACCGGGACCAGCCCTATCAATCCGCTGTATAACTCCGTCAGCCATCAGCCGTCCAGCCAGGGAAGCCTTTCGCATACCTGGGTGATCACCCCGACGGTCGTTAACACGTTCAACGCCTCGTACCTGTGGTACACGGCTCTGTTCGGCGTGCAGGACTTCAGCAAAACACAGGCGCTAATGCCCGACTCGATCGCCATCACCGAGGGCGGCGCCAACGGCGGCGGCTTTGCCACGGTGGGCGCGGGAGCGTTTCCCAACGGCAGAAACGTCGGCCATTTCCAAATCAACGACGACTTTTCCTGGAACAAGGGGACCCACACGATCAAGGCCGGCGTGAACGCCCGCTACGACCAGTACACTTATACCAGCATCGCCTCCGGAGCGTTTTTGGGCGCCTACAGCCTGGGCGATTTGTCGGACTTCGCGAATGGCACTCTGAACTTCAATGGAAACGGGCTGAGCAACTTCACCCAGTCTTTCCCGCTTTATGGGGCGCTGCATTTCCGGTTTCCCTCGTCCGACTTCTACCTCTCGGACGAATGGGCCGTCACCAAGAATCTGAAGCTGACCTATGGAGTGCGCGTCGAAGAGGACTTCAACCCCACCTGCATCGAAAAATGCTTTGTGTTGACGAACGTGCCGTTCGATTCACCCAGCTATCAGGGCGGCGTCAACATTCCCTACAACACGACCCTCACGAAGACCTCGAATCTCTTCTATAACGCGGAAGGTCCCATTCCGCAGCCTCGCTTGGGGATTGCCTACAAGCCCCCGTTTGGGAACAATAAAACCGTCATCCGCGGGGGTATCGGACTGTTTTCGACGAATTACACCGACGGCATCGGCGGAACGTTGGCCAACCAGGTGCCGAACAAGTTCGCTCCGTCCGGGTTGACCTCCGGAACGGTCGGAGTGATTACCGATCCATCCAGTTCCGCCTACACTGCCCAGGTTTCGGCGAACGCATTTGAGAGCGCGTTTAACGCAGGCGCCACTCTGGCGCAGATCCAGACCGCGGTAAAGCCGGCTACGTTTAGCACGCCCAGCATCCAATCCTTCCCTTCCACGTATCTGGCCCCCCATACCCTTGAGTGGAGCGCCGAGATCCAGCAGGAGTTGACGGCTCACAACATGTTCACAGTCTCCTATGTGGGCAACCACGGCTACGATCTGCCCGAGACGAACAACCTCAATATGTACGCCAGTGCCACCAGCACCAAGAATTACGGGGGCCCGTACGGGGGGTTGCCCACGGCCGCGCCCGACGGGCGCTTCGTCACGGTGACCCAGACCTACACCAACGGCATCAGCAATTACAACGCCCTGACCTTTCAAATACGGCATATGTTCAGCTACGGGTTATCGGCCCAGTTCCACTACACCTGGAGCCATGCGTTGGGCGACGTGAGCACTAGCACCAGCCAAAGCTACTACAACCCCTATAACCTCAGCAACAGCTATGGCAGCCTCGGGTTCGACAACCGGAGTCAGGCAGCGGCCGATCTGCTGTGGAACCAGCCCTTCAAGACATCGAGCAAGGTTGTGAACGGGTTGATCAAAGGCTGGACCGTTGGTCTCAAGGCCTACATCTACAGTGGCGCTCCCTTCAGCGTGACCGACAGCAAGATCGCAACCGACGTCAACTCTACGGGAGTGCTTACCCCGTTGGCGGATCTGGTGGTTCCGACCGCCTTCGGCATGCATTGCAACTCAAGCAACTCGATCGGCCAGCCTTGCATGGCAAAGTCCGACTTTGCGACTTATCCCAACTCAGGCATCTCGGCCCCGATCCAGACCGACTGGGGCAACACCGCACCCGACAGTTTCCGCGGCCCCGGCTACTTCGATATCGACATGACCCTGCAGCGCGGCTTCGCCATCAAGGAGAGGTATAAGTTTGTCTTCGGCATGCAGGCCTATAACGTGCTGAACCATCCGAACTTCGCTAACCCTTCGGGAACCCTTAGCTCGGGCTCGTTCGGAGAAATCACCAGCACTCTCGGCCCCCCTACCAGCATTTATGGCACGGGCCAAGGCGCTGCGGTTTCAGGACGCCTGATAGTTCTCACCGGCACGTTTTCGTTCTAGAGTTCGCTCACGCTGGTTTCCGAACCTGGAATGATAATTACGGTGAAGTTCAGCTTCTGAATAACTGCTGTCTACCTCAAGCGCCTCTCCGATCGGAGGGGCGCTTTTGTTTTACGTCAGGCGTCACGCGTCCCTTCTTAACTTTCACGGTCTTGCAGGCGTGAACTGCCCGGTCGGCGGCCGAATTTCCCCAAAACGATTCGAGCTACAACTTCGACGACCTCGGCGACGCTTAATCACCCGAACCTCTTGAGCCCCGCGACTTCTCGACGACACCTGACTCTTGCTTTTGGGCATGAAGTCTGCTATACCAGAGCAAATTCAGCGGAATCGCTACGAGTCTTAACGGAGTTCCGTTTTAGAGGGGTCCAAAAAATATGGGGAATACAAAACGCCGCGGGCTTCGTTATGCTGCGACAGCCTGCCTTTTCGCCGCGCTTACCCTAATGTGGGCGCCGGCCGCATTCAGCCAAACCATGACCACCGGCGACATTGTCGGCACGGTAACCGATTCCACCGGCTCGGTGGTGCCCGGCGCGAAAGTCACCGCCCGTTTCACCGACACCAACGAGAGCCATTCGGCGGTCGCCAATTCCAGCGGCCAATATCGCTTTTCGCTAATGCAGCCCGGCGATTACACGGTGACGGCCGAAGCGCCCGGCTTGAAATCGAACACGGAAAAGTTCACGCTCCTGTTGGGTCAGGAAAGCGCCATCAACCTCAAATTGGAGGTGCAAGGCGCGCAGCAAGTGGTCGAGGTACAGGCCACGGCCGCCATTCTCCAGACGGAAAATGCCAACCAGGCATCCGGATTCACCACCCAGCAGGTGATGGTGTTGCCGGCCGGCGGCGGCGATATCACTACCATCGCTTATACCGTTCCCGGGGTCATCCAAGGCAAGGGTTCCGACACTTTCATCACCAACGGCATTCCCGGAGCCGCCAATTTATTCACCCTCAACGGCGCCGACGACATGGACCCCTACCTCAATATCAACAACTCCGGCCCCAGCAACAACCTTCTCGGCTCTAATGAAGTTGCCGAGGCTTCCGTCGTGGTAAATGCGTTCAGCGCCGACTACGGCCGCATGTCCGGCGCGCAGGTGAACTACGTGGGGAAGACCGGCACCAACGGCTTCCACGGCAACCTGTTCCACAACTACAACGACAAGATCTTCAACGCCAACGATTTTTTCAACAACCGGGTGGGCCTGCAGGAACCGCGCTCCGATTCGCATAACTACGGAGGTTCCTTCGGCGGCCCCATCAAGAAGAACAAGCTGTTCTTCTTCGTTAACTACGAGAGCCTGGATTACGCCCTGCCCACTTCCGGCATTGTGAAAATGCCTTCTCCGCAAATGCAAACCTATACCCTGGCGCACGTCGACGCGGCTGCCTTGCCTCTATATAACGACGCGTTCGCGCTGTGGAACGGCGCAGCCGGCGCCAAGAACGCCGTCCCGGAAACCAACGGCAACGGTCCCCTGCAGGATTCCAACCTTCATCTGGGCTGCGGCATCGGCACCTTCTGGAACGCCAATATCGCCGCCCCTGGCGGTGGGATTTTCGGCGTCAACGTGCCTTGCACCTACGCCTTCGCGGAAAACGCCAGCGAGACGAACACCGAGAGCCTGGTCACGGTTCGCGGCGACTACAATATCAGCGACAGACAGAAGCTGGCCCTGCGCTACAACTACGATTGGGGCCTGCAAGCCACCGGCCCGAGCTTCATCAACCCGGCTTTCAATTCGCAGAGCAACCAGCCATCCGATCAGGGCCAGTTGACGTATACCTTCGTCATCTCGCCCACCCTGGTGAATAACTTCATCGCCTCCGCCTCCTGGTACACGGCGATTTTCGGCGTAGCCGATTTCGCCAAGACCACCGCCCTGATGCCGGAGACCATCAGCGTGGGCGACGCCGGCTGGACCAGCGTCGGCGCCGGCTTCCCCAACGGCCGCAACGTGGGCCAAGCGCAGCTGGTGGACGATCTCACGTGGATCCATGGCAAGCACACCTTTAAGGGCGGCATCAACTACCGGTTCGATAAGATTACCGATACCAGCATTGCCAGCGGCGCTTACAAGGGTACCTACAGTTTCTCGGATCTGACCGATTTTACGACCGGCCAGATCAACGCCACGGGCCTGGGCGACTCTTTCAGCCAGAGCTTCCCGGATATTCTAGCCGCCCACATCCGCATGGCTTCCCTGGGCGCTTACGTGCAGGATGAATGGAAGGTTCGCCGCAACGTCACGCTCACGCTGGGCTTCCGCATCGAGCACGATGCCGACCCGGCCTGTCTCGACAATTGCTTCGCCCGCATGAACACCCAATTCGGCACGCCGGGCTACGTGGGCGGAGCCAACGTTCCGTACAACCAGACCATCACCACCGGATTGCACAACGAATACCAGAGCCTGGTATCCATCGTTCCCGAACCGCGCTTCGGTTTTGCCTGGAAGCTGGACTCGAAGACCGTGGTTCGCGGCGGCATCGGACTGTTCGCCACTCTGTTCTCAGGGAGTACGGCGGCCAACGTATTTGGCAATGCTCCCAGCAAATTCACTCCGACCGTCAAATTCGGCGAAGTGGGACTGCCCAGCGATCCCAACAGCTCGGCCGCGCAGGCGTACGATGCCTACAACATCTTCACCTCCGGATTCTCCAAGGGCTACAATTACACCCAGATCGTGGCGGCTTTGTCCCCGATTCCATACGCGCTGCCCGCCTATTATTCGCCACCCAACAATTTCACGCCGCCGCGGACCACCGAGTGGAGCGCCGAAATCGAACGCACCCTCGACCCGCACGACGTCCTGGCTGTGACCTACACCGGCAATCACGGCTTCGATCAGCCGCTCAGCAACACCTGGGCCAACGCCTACCTGCTGCTGACCAACGGCACGAACAAGTATTACGGCACCAGCTTCGGCGGCCTGCCCACGGCTGCACCCGATCCCCGGTTCCTGACCGTGACCCAGGTGTTGACGGCGGGCTACTCCAACTACGACGCCATGACGGTCCAGCTCCGCCACTCCATGAGGTGGGGCTTCCAGGGCCAGGTGGGCTGGACGTGGTCGCACGCTCTCGGCCTCAGCGCGGTGGATAACCCGTACAACCTGAACTTCGGCTACGGCAACCAGAGCTTCGACTCGCGTCATACCATTGTTAGCGATCTTATCTGGAACGAGCCTCACAAGTTCGCGAACCCCATCCTCAAGGCGGCTCTCGGCGGGTGGACGCTCGGCATGAAGTTCTATTTCTATACGGGCTTCCCCTTCTCGTCGTCCGACAGCAAGATCGACGCGCAAATCAATTCCGGCGGCGGGACCGGCGGGACGCCGCTGGCCACCGTCATCGACCCCAACATCCAGTCGAACTGCACCGCGGTGGTCGGCAGCCCCACTCCGCCGTGCTTCACCGCCAGCCAGTTCATGACGTACAATTCGACCTCGGGCGTTGCGACGCCCATCCAGATGAATTTCGGCGAGACCGGCCCCGGCGTCTTCCGCGGCCCCGGCTACTTCGATATCGATACGCAGCTCAGCAAGAAATTCTACGTCAAAGAGAAGTACGCATTCGAGTTCGGCGCCCAGGCCTACAATACTTTGAATCACCCGAACTTCGGCAGCCCGTCGGCTTCCGTGACGGCGGGTGCGACGATGGGCACCGCCACCACCGATGTGGGGCCGACCACCAGCGCCTACGGCTCGTTTCAGAGCGCCTCGCTGGTTTCCGGACGCATCCTGGTGGTAACGGGCAGGTTCACTTTCTAACCGGCCGTCTATCTATTGCAAGAGCGCCTCCCGTACCGTGGGAGGCGCTTTTGTTTTGTGCCGCTTTGAAAGATGCGATTCCGGCTGCGGCTTCGCATAATACTGCCAGCCGATTTGATTCGTGCGCAAGGCGGTGTCAATTGCTTCCATCGGGGTCTGGGACGGGCTCTGGGGCGGACTGGCTGGCAAGCGGGCCGGCGGGCGGCGGCGCAGCGGGTGGTTTTGAGGCTGCGGCAGGCGGGGTTTTCGGATTTTGACGGAACGAACCCAATTTCGTGGAACTGGGTTTAGATTGTTCGGGTTGCGGGGTAGTGGCGGCGGGAGCGGGGGCGGTTTCGGGTGGCGGGGGCTGCGGCAGTGCATCGGGGTTGGCAGGCGAAAGCGCCTGCCCCACTTTGGCTTGGAAGGTGGGGGCGGCTGTAGCGAAGGCGTCGCCGGAAGTGCAGGCCGGGACTTCGGTGTTGGCGGCCATGAAGATATTGGTGGCGTGATCCCAGAGCTCGGCGTCGGCGCGGCGCAGACGGCGGATGCGCCATTCGTTGTTGACGAGCGTGTCGACCAGGAAACGCTGGCCGGGGTCGGCGGGGTTGTGGTGTTGGTGATACTCGGCAGCGAGCCCGGCGAGATCTTCGGCGGATTCGTCGAACATGATCTGGGTAGCGGCGACGCCGCCGTGCTTCGCGGCGTTGCAGCGGGATGTGGTTGGGGTCCCGGTGGTGTTCGGTCTGGTAGATTTTTGCGAATTCGGTGATGGCATATAAAGCCTCTCTCGATTCGACACTAGCAGGGGTTTCTGGGGCTGCAAGGGAGCGGTGAGGCGTAAGTGCTTGAAAAGGGCCTAAAAAGGGGCGGAAAATATAGTGGAAAGTGCTGTGAACGGGTTTTTTGGGGGATGGCAGAATTGGACCACCACGGAACGCGTTCACACGAGTGTGAACGCGGCACGCACGAGTGCGTGCGCCACGGCACAAAGGCCACCCACCAGGGGCAACCGCCAGCTCTAGCTGCTAGCCGCGCGTCAACGCTTCCCGGCGCTCCGCGACATAGTTGCGGACGTACTCCCGAAACACCGCCGCCAGCGCCCGCCGCGCGCTATCGCAGCGCCCCACCTTCTTGCCTTCCACTTGCAGCACCGGCAGCAGCTCGCGCGTCGTAGAAGTGATAAACACCTCGTCCGCCGCTTCCAGATCCGCCGGCGTGAATGCCTTCGCGCTGACGTGGATGCCCGGCGCCTGCGCATCGCTCAGCAACAGCTCGCGCGTAATCCCCGGCAGGCATCCCGACGTCAGCGGCGGCGTCCAAACCTCATTCCCATTCGCGATGAAGATGTTCGCCGACGTGCACTCCGCCACCTCGCCGCGCTCATTGAGCAGAATCACTTCGTCGAAGCCGCGCCACTGCGCCGATTCCAGCCACGTCAGATTCGCGGCCCACGAAAGTATCTTGGTCCCCGCAAACGGACACGCCGCATGGCGCCCATTCTCCTGGTAGGCAAGTTTGACGCCCTCGCCCCAGTCTTTCGACGTCGCCGTCAGCGCGATCACGTCGCCCTCGCGCCCATTGGACGGCCCCGCCCACATGCCGCCGCCATTGCGCACCACGACAAGGCGCAGCGTACAGTTGAGAGCATCATTGGCCTCGACCAGCTCGACCAGCTTACGGCGCACCGCCTCGGAATCCTCCGGCAGCGGGACGTGCATCGCGGTGGCATCGCGCTTCATGCGCGCCCAGTGGCGTTCGAACGCGAAGAGGACGCCATCGGCTACGCGCATCGTGGTGAAGACGCCCCACCCGGCCAGCAGCCCCACCTGTCCCGGCGATAGCGTCAAATCGGCCGCATCGCAGATCGCGTCATTATGAAGGACATACCGATGGATCACACCCCTATTCTACCGTGGGGCGTTGCAGTTGGCAGGCGGAAGCGCCTGCCCCACCTCGGCTCAGCGTGGGGCAGGCGCTTCCGCCTGCCAACTGCCTCTTCCACGGCTCCCTACGCGCGCGACTCTGCCAGGCGCTTCCGCAGCTTCTCCAACTCGCCATCGCGGCGATGGTAGCCGGTTTCGTTGATCAGGCGTTCGGCCTCCGCGAGATTCCCGCAGGCGAGGTGGTAGTCGGCGAGGTGCAGCCGCATGCCGGAGCGGGTGGCGATGCGAAAGACTTCGTCGAGATCGTGAGGTGTGCCGCGGGCGAGGAGTGCGCGTGGAAGGTCGTCGAGCTGTCCTGACCGGCGAATGAAGTCGACAGCTTGGTTGAGGTGGTAAGCGGCTTCGTCGGAGCCGGAAGGGTGGGCGCGGCCGAGCGAAAGGTGGTCGAGGCCGATGTCGAGAAGATCCCGACGCCGTTTAGCCCATTCGAGGGTTTGGGAAGCCCGGTGGAGGACTGCCGCGGTCTGGCGTTGTCCGAGGAGGATATCACAGTAGCAATAGCCTGGGACTGAGGAGAGGATCGGGAATTCGGGTTGACGCTCCACTCGGAGCCGTTCGGCTTCGGCGAATAGGCGCACGGCCTCTGCGAGATCGCCGGATTGATGGAGGGCGTCGGCGAGGGCAGTACGTTTGCTCTCCCTCTGAAATCCGTCGCCACTGCGGTCTGCGAAAACGACCGCTTGCCGGGCCGCGGCAACCGCTTCCTCTACGCTGCCCAGGGTGAGGTGCAGTTCGCTGAGGTTGCCGTAACGGGATGCTGCGCTCTTCCAGTCCACCGACTTCACGGCGGCTTCGGCTCCAGCCCGCATCGGCTCGACGGCGTCCGCCAACCGGCCAACGGCGCGAAGAGCGAACCCAGCATTGCTGACCACCCACGCTGGATAGTCCAGCGACAGGGTGGCGACCGGCTGAATCCACGGCGTCTCAAAGAAGTTGGCGAGCAGCGAAAGGTTGGTTCCGAACGCACCAAGCTTCCTCAACAGATAGGCTTGGTCGCCGCGGCGGATGCGGCCATAGTAGACCTCGTCGAGCACCGCTTGGTGCCGGCCCGCCTGGCAGCCATGATAGAGGGCGTAAAAGAGCGGCATCATCTCTTCCATCGTGTCAGGCAATTGCGGCGCGTGCTTCTTGTAGTGCTCATAGAGCCGCGCGTGGCCCTCGCGAGTCGCCTCCTCCGCGAAGTGCTCGCGCACCAGCGGATGGCAATCGATCGGCTGCCCAGGGTCCATAGTCAGAATAAGGCGCGCGTCATGGAGCCGCTTCAGCGCGGCCCGGTGCTTGCGATCCTCCATCGCGGGCATCACCAGCTTCAACGCCGGCGGCTCGGCTGGGCGATCGAAGTATCCCAAAGCGCGCAGGATGTCGAGTTCAGCTTCGCCCTTATACATCCGCGCGTAGCTCGCCATAACCTTGCGCGCATGCTTCCCAGGTCTAGTCTCGCCCACCTGAAGCTCGCGAATATCCGCCCGGCGCTCAATTCTGGCCTCGCAGAAAGTGACCAGATACGTGCCGAGCAGTGTGAGGGCCAGCGCATGGTTCTCATAAGCCTCCGAAGCCGCGCGCAACTCATCCTCAGGCCCGCGCACGCCCAGATGTTCCAAGTAACGGGCGCCATCGGTAGGATCCAGGTTTTCCAAATCGAGCGAGAGAGAATTCGGAACCTCATCAGCCAACGCGTCCGGCACGTCGATCAACCGGACCCGCGTAGTAGCAAGAACCATTCCCGCATTCCGCGCAGCCAGTTCCTGCAACAGCGCCTTCAAGGCAAGATCGCGCAGGCTGCCGGAAGGGTCTTGCAGCGGCTCGATGCCATCCAGAATCAGCAGCACCCGCTCCTTGCGCAGCCGCTCCGCAAGCAGATCCACCTTGGCCCAAATAGATTCCGTGGCCGCGACGTTGATTCCGAACCAGCGCAGCGCCTCAGCGAAAAATAGGTCAGACGACGTCTGGCTTTTCTCACCCGAGCCCTGGCTATAGAAGGACCAGCCGAAGATGGTGACCTCATCCAGATGGCACCGGTACCAGCGCGTCATGAGCGCCGTTTTCCCCGCGCCGCCGGGAGCGATAATCTGGACGAAATTGGTTTGCGGATTCTGCCACGCCTGTTCGAGCCACTCGATCTGTGCGTCGCGGCCGAAGAGGTTAGGGTCGGCAGTCGGCAGCTTCTGAATCGACGTGCGGACGGCAGAAGCTAAGGCGGCCGCGCCGGGGAAGGCTACCTGCTCCGCAATACGCTCCGGCCGGACGGCATCCAGCAGCGCTTGCTTGCACTCCAGTTCGCTACGGCCCACGAATTCGACGTAACTCAGGTCTTTGATGAGCCGTGGAATCTCGCAAGGCGCGACGCGCACAGGGATGAGCAGACGCCGCTCTCCAACCGGGTCGTCCGCAATCGCGGAATAGAGTTCGTTGAGCGTGAATGGCTTGGCCAGGTAGTGCGGAGAGAGGACGGCGATGAAGTGGTTGGCGCGGTCCTCGGCGAGCTTCATTTGGTGGAGGATGCTGTGGCCGGGCTTGATGTCGAAGTCCTGAAGCGTGGTGGCGTGGCCCTCGGCTTCGAGCACGTTGGCGATCCATTTGGCCCACTCCCGATCTTCGCCGGCACGGGAGATGAAGAAGTGGAATTTCATGGGTGCTTCGCGGGAGTGGCTGCGGGCGGGCTTTCCAGAGGGTCCGCGCCGGCTGGGAGGCCGGCGACAGGCAAGGATGCCTGTCCCACTTTGGCGAGTTCGCGGTCGCGGCGATGGTAGCCGGTTTCGTCGATCAGGCGTTCGGCTTCCGCGAGATTGCCGCGGGCGAGATGGTAGTCGGCGAGATTGAGCCTCATGCCGGAGCGGGTGGCGATGCGAAAGGCTTCGTCGAGATCGTGAGGCGCGCCGCGGGCTAAGAGACCGAGCGGAAGGCGGTGGAGTGTTCCGGCACGGCGAAGGAAGTCGACGGCTTGATCGAAGTGGTGAGCGGCTTCGGCGGAGCCTGTAGGGTGGGCGCGGCCGAGCAAAAGGTGGCCGAGACCGATGTCGAGGAGACCTGAGTACTGCTTGGCCAAAGCCAGCATTTGGGAAGCCCGTCGTAAGACTTCCGGAGTCTGGCCCTGACCGAGTAAGAAGTCGCAGTATCCATATCCCCAGACCGAGTAGAGGACTGGGTAGTCGGGCTCGCTTTCGACCTGGAGCCGCTCGGCTTCCGCGAAAAGGCCCGCCGCCGCCGCGAAGTCACCGAATTGATGAAGGGCGTCGGCCAGGGTGGCGCGGCTCGCAACTCTACGTTGCCACCCGCCACCCCGGTCGCCGAAATCAACCGATTGCCAGCCTTCGGCAACCGCTTCTTGTACATTACCCAGAGTGAGGTAGAGTTCGCTGAGATTGATGCAAGCCTGGGCGGCGTTCTCCCAATTCCTCTGCTTCACATCGGCTTCGGCGGCGGCCCGCATCGGCTGAATAGCATCGGCCAAGCGGCCAACGGCGCGGAGGGTCAACCCGACCTCGCCAGCCACCCAGGATCGACGGGCGGGCGCGACGCCAGCGGCCGCCTGACTCCACGGCGTCTCAAAGAAATTGGCGAGCAGCGAAAGGTTGGTTCCGAAGGCGCCAAGCTTCTTCCAGAGATACAACTCGTCGCCGCGAAGGATTCGATCGCGATAGACGTCGCTGAGCGCCGCCCGATGCCGGCCTGCTTTGCAGCCGTGGTACACCGCGTAGAATAGCGGCGTCATCTCCTCCAGTGTCTCGGGCAGTTGCGGCGCCTGCTTCTTATAGTGCTCATAGAGCCGCGCGTGGCCTTCGCGAGTCGCCTCAGCCGCGAAGTGCTCGCGGACCAGTGGATGGCAGTCGATATCCTTCGCAGGGTCGGTAGCCAATATGAGACGAGCGTCGCGCAGACGCTGCAGCGCCGCCCGATACTTACGATCCTCCATCGCAGGCAGCACCAGTTTCAACGCGGCCGGCTCGGCGGGACGGTCGAAGTATCCCAAGGCGCGCAGGATATCGAGTTCGGCTTCGCCCTCGTACATCCGGGCATAGCTGGCCATCACCTCGCGCGCGTGCCGTCCAGGCTTGATTTCGTCCACCTGAAGCTCGCGAATGTCCGCCCGCCGCCGAATATCCGCATCGCAGAAAGTGACCAGATATGTGCCAAGCAGAGTGAGGGCGAGCGCGTGGTTCTCGTAAGCCTCCGACGCTGTGCGCAACTCGTCCTCGGGGCCGCGCACGCCCAAATGAGCCAGGTAACGGGCTCCGTCCGCGGGGTCCAGGTTTTCCAAATCGAGCGAAAGCGAATGCGGAGCCTCATCCGGCAGCGCGTCCGCAATGTCAACCAGCCGCACGCGCGTAGTGGCAAGAACCATGCCGGCATTCCGCGCCGCCAATTCCTGAAGCAGTGACTTCAACGCGAGGTCCCGCAGACTGCCGGAAGGGTCCTGGAGCGGCTCGATGCCATCCAGAATCAGCAGCACCCGATCCCGGCGCAGGCGGTCCGCGAGCAGATCCACCTTGACGAAAATGGACTCCGTAGCCGGCACGTTGATGCCGAACCAGCGGAGCGCCTCGGCGAAGAAGGGCTCGGACGAGGTCTGGCTCTTGTCGCCCGTACCCTGGTTATAGAAGGACCAGCCGAAGACGGTGACTTCAGCCAGGCGCCGGCGGTACCAGTGGGTTATGAGGGCCGTTTTCCCGGCGCCCCCAGGGGCGATAATCTGGACGAAATTGGTTTGCGGATTTCGCCACGCCTGTTCCAGCCAGTCAAGCTGTGCGTCGCGGCCGAAGAGGTGACGGTCGGCGGTGGGCAGCTTTTGAATCGAAGTGCGAACGGCCGGGGCCGACGCCGCCGCGCCGGGAAACGCCACCTGTTCTACGATGCGCTCCGGCCGGATGGCGTCAAGGAGCAAGCGCCGGCAGGTGGCATCATCCTGGTCGAGAAAGTTGACGTAAACAAACTGATCGAAGAGTGGGGAACCATGGCAACGCTTGACCATGACCGGGATAACCCTGCGATTCTTCCCAAGAGGATCGCCGGAGAAGGCTGCATAAAGTTCGGTGAGCGTAAAATCCTTGGCCATGTAGTCCGGTGAAAGCACGGCAATCACATGGTCCGCCCGTTCCAGGGCAATCTTCATCTGATGGGGGAAGCTGTGGCCGGGCTTGAAGTCGAAGTCCTGGAGCGTGGTTGTGTGACCCTCGGCTTCGAGCACGTTGGCGATCCATTTGGCCCACTCGCGGTCCTCGCCGGCGCGGGAGATGAAGAAGTGGAATTTCATGGGTGCTCCGTGGGAGTGGCTGCGGACGGGCTTTCGAGAGGGTTCGCGACGGCTGGGAAGCCGGCGACAGGCAAGGATGCCTGTCCCACTTTAGCGCGAAGGTCGGCGAGTTGCGGGTCGCGCCGATGGTAGCCGGTTTCGTCGATCAGGGCTTCGGCTTCCGCGAGATTGCCGCAAGCCAAGTGGTAGTCGGCAAGAAAGAGCCTCATTCCGGAGCGGGTCGCCGTGCGGAAAACTTCATCAAGATCGCGTGGTGTGGCGCGGGCGAGTAGTCCCCGTGGAAGTTGGTCCAGCGTTCCGGCACGGCGAAGGAAGTCGACGGCTTGTTCGAGGTGATGAGCGGCTTCGGCTGAACCGGCTGGGTGTGCGCGGCCCAGCAACAAATGGTCCAGACCGATGTCGAGCAGACGCCCCCGCTGCCAGCTCAAGCTTTGGCTGGCTCGTAGCAGCACCTCCGCCCTCTTGCCCTGATCGAGCAGCATGTCGCAGTAACGGTAGCCCGAAAATGAATAGAGCACCGGATACTCGGGTTGGTTTTCCGTCTGAATACGCTCGGCTTCCGCGAACAGCCGCATGGCATCGGCAAAGTCGCCGGATTGATGGAGAGCGCCCGCCAGGGTTGCGCGGCTGGCCATCCTCATGGACCATTCGCCGCCGCGGTCGGCGCAATCGACCGCTAGCCGGGCAGCTTCCACCGCTTCTGCGACGTTGCCAAGCGTGCAGTGGAGGTCGCTCAGGTTCATGAAGCAATTCGGCGCTCGCACCCAGCTTTGCAAATTCACGTACCCTTCGGCGCCGGCCCGCATAGGCTCAATGGCGTCGATCCCCCGGCCGACAGCGAGCAGTTCGAACCCCGCCGCGTTCATCAACCAGGCTTGGTCGTCGGCCGGCAAGGTGGCGACCGGCTGAGTCCATGGGGTCTCGAAGAAATTGGCGAGTAACGAAAGGTCGGTTAGTACGGCTCCCAGCTTACTTGCCAGATACCCCTCGTTGCCGCGGCGGATGCGGTCAAAGTAGATATCGTCCAGCGCCGCCTTGTGCCGGTTGGCCTTGCATCCGTGATAGACGGCGTGGAAGAGCGGCGTCATCTCCTCCGGCGTGGCTGGCCGGTAGCGCGCCGGCACGGCGTAATATTCGTAAAGCCGCGCGTGGCCATCGCGGGTCGCGGTTGCCGCGAAGTACTCCCGGATCAGTGGATGGCAATCGAGCGGCTGCGCCGGATCCTTGCTCAGAATCAGGCGGGCTCCGTGAAGATGCTTCAGCGCCGCCTGATACTGCCGGTAGTCTATCTTCGGCCGCACCAGACTGAGCGCTGCCGATTCGGCCGGCCGGTTGAAATATCCCAGCGCACGCAGGATCGCGGCCTCCGGCTTTCCCTCAAACATCTTCTCGTAGGCGGTGATTATCCGGCGGGCATGCGCGCCGTCCTGCGTGTCCTCCGCCATCAATTTGGGGATCTCCACCCGGCGGCGGACATCGGCGCCGCAGAAGTCCGCCAAATAAGTCCCCAGCAGCGTCAACGCCAGCGCGTGATTCCAATACTCCTTCGAAGCTTCCCGTAGTTCCTCGTCCGTTCCCTCCACCTTCAGACTGCGCAAGTACTCGGCGCCCTGTTCCGGCGTGAGGTTATCCAGATCGAGCGCAATAGCCTCAGGGATATCCATGCGCACCCGGGTCGTGCAGACCACCAGACCGCGATGCCCGGTCGCAAGTTCCTGCAGCAGGGCCTTCAACGCCGCGTCGCGCAGCGCGCCCCCCGCATCCTGGAGAGGCTCCACGCCATCGAGCAGCAGCAGCACGCGCTCCTCGCGCAGCCGCCGTGCGACGGCCTCGGCCTTGATGTAGACGGAATCCGTGGGCGCCACGTCGATGTGGAACCATTGGATCAGATCGGCAAAGAACGGGTCGGACGAAGTCTGGCGATCGGCCGCCGAGTCCGAGATGGCGCCCTGGCTATAGAAAGACCAGCCAAAAATTGTGGCTTCACCGACATGGCGGCGGAACCATTTGTCGACCAAAGCCGTCTTGCCCGTCCCACCCGCGGCGATCACCTGAACAAGATTGACTGCCGGATCGGCCCAGGCGCGATCCAGAAGAGCAATCTGCTCCTCGCGCCCAATCAGCAGCGGATTCACCACGGGCAGTTTGGATGTGAAACAGTGGCGCGGGCCCGTGGCCTGCGTTCCCGGTCTGTCCTCCGACCCCACCCGCTCCAGGATCGCACGCGCAACATCCGCATCCGCCAAGCCGCGAATATCCAGGTATCCATCAATCGAATAAAGCCCCGACACATCCGCATCGTCGAGGCGCAAGAACATCAACTGGTCGTCCTTCTTGCGCTTCAGCAAATCGCGGCACGCGCGCCATTCCAGGCCGCACCATTCCTTCTCGTCGTACGCCTTACACAGAAACACAACGATCAGTTCCGACTCGTCGTGATAGAGCCTGGAGAGATAGACGTCAAGATTCGGCCGGGCGAACTCAGCCGCAGACCACCTATCGTAGAGTACCTTCCCCCGCCCCAGAGCCCCCGCCAGCGCCTCCGCAATTTTCTCGACGCGTCCCCGGAACTCTCCAGGAAAGGACAGCGCGACCCGAAAGCGCTTCGGACTTACCGTAGGTTCCATCTGAGCTTAGGGAGATGCCGACCCCGCATAGCTACTGCTTTCGCGCCGTCCCCGGAGACTTCTTTAGTATTTGCGTCGCGACTTGCTTCACCTGACGGTTGACCAGGGCCGCGGGGGCGTCCATATAGCCTTGCAGCGTCTTGCCGATTTCGGTGTCCGCAGGTTTCCCTTTTCGCTTGCCCCGAAGCCGCTGCCTCTCGGTCCGGACAGCTTCACGGATCGGCTCCCTGCCAGGCTCCGTCAGCTCATCGGCGCTGTCCGCGCCATTCAGCTTGGCTTTGGAAAGAACCGGATACGCTCGCTCCCAGATGTCATTCAGAGCGCCTTCCCCGAACGCCTTGAGCTCCAGTTCGCCGTCGTCGGTCAGTCCGAAATCCACCATGAAGTCCTGGACTTGCCTGAGTTCCGCCAGTTCCGCGTTACCCCACTCGTCCAACAGGATGATGGCGTCTTCCTTGTTCCGGGCGGATACGAATGACAAGTCCGCGTTGGGCCAGCGGCACATGAAAATTGGCACAGGATGATTATACGCGTCTACCTTGATACACATCTACGCGGAGCGCAGGCGACAACCGGCCGCCAGCCGCCGATTGAAATTCCCCGCCCATTGTGCGCCAATAGAGAATCGACAAGGTACACCTGTGAAAAGCAAATTTGCCCATACTTTTGCGGTAGCGATTTGCGCCGCCGCTCTCTGCGCGCCGTCCGCTATGCCGCAGTCGACTGCCCCTGCCCCCAGTTCCCAAGACGCCAAAATGCAATGGTTCCGCGAGGCCAAATTCGGCCTCTTCATCCACTGGGGCCTCTACGCGATTCCCGCCGGCGAATGGAAGGGCCAGCCCATAGCCGGCATCGGCGAATGGATCATGAACCGCGCCAAAATCCCCGCCGTCGAGTACGCCGAGCTCGCCAAACAGTTCAACCCGGTCAAGTTCGACGCCGACGCCTGGGTGCAGATGGCGCAGGATGCCGGCATGAAGTATCTCGTCATCACCAGCAAGCACCACGACGGCTTCGCCATGTACCATTCGCTGGTAAGCCCATACAACGTCTACGACGCCACGCCCTGGCATCGCGATCCGCTCAAGGAGCTCGCCGCCGCCTGCGCCCGCCACGGCATCCGGTTCGGCTTTTACTACTCACAGGCGCAGGATTGGCACGAACCCAACGGCGCCGGTAACACCTGGGACTTCGGCCCCGACGATAAGAAGGATTTCGATCAATACCTGCGTGGCAAAGCCGAGCCGCAGGTTAAGGAGCTGCTCACCAATTACGGCCCCATCTGCCTGATCTGGTTCGATACGCCGCGCATGATGAACGGCGACCGCGGGCAGCGCTTCATCGACATCGTCCACAGCTTGCAGCCCGCTACGCTCATCGATGGGCGCCTGGGTACGGCCGGCGATTACCGCTCCATGGGCGACAACGCCATTCCCAATACCGTGGTGGAGGGCGATTGGGAAGTTCCCGCCACCATGAACCACACTTGGGGTTTCAAGAAGGACGATACCGACTGGAAATCGCCCGCCGATATCACCTTTAAGCTGGTGGATATCGCCAGCAAGGGCGGCAACTATCTGTTGAACGTGGGTCCCACCTCGGAAGGCGTGATCCCGCAGGCCAGCCAGGATAATCTGCGCGCCGTGGGGCGTTGGCTCAAGGTGAACGGCGAATCGGTTTATGGCGCCGGCGTCACGCCGTTCGGCGAAGAACTGGGCGCCGCCGATAGCAGCAAGCTCGACAAGAACGGCAAGCCCGTCTTCGTTGCGGCCACCGCGTGGCGCTGCACTACCGGGTCCGGCAAGCTCTACATTCACTTGTTCCAATGGCCTGGGAAATCGTTCGAGCTCTCGAAAGAAAATAGCAAAGTCACCAGGGCCTACATGCTGGCCGACGCCTCGCACAAATCGTTAAAGGTGCAACAGCAGGGCGGCCAGGTTACGGTTGCGCTGCCGGGACAGGCAACCGACCCGATCGATTCCGTGCTGGTGCTTGAACTTGCGAAATGAGTCGCGAATGAATCGCGCCCGCCGGCACGTTTCGGCGCGCGCTGTCTCCGGAAACGCTCCCCGTTGAGAAAGTCCGGCCCGCTTACATGTAGGGTAGGAACCGGCCAGTCCTTCCAGTACCCTAACGTTCAGCGGGAAACCACCGATCTGCTATGGTGTAGGGAGTTTCTTTGGTATGCCGTTTCACATTCAGCCCATTCGGGAATTTTTGGTGCGTCCCGCGTTGCCTTCGTCGCTGTCACGCATGACGGAGCTGGCGTACAACATCCTGTGGAGCTGGGAACCCATGATCCGCGCGGTGTTCCGGCGGCTTGACCCGGCGCTTTGGCAGGAGTGTGGATACAATCCCGTGCTGATGCTGGGACGCGTTTCGCAATTGGCGCTGCAACGCGCCGCCACCGATCCGCGGTACATGGCGCTCTATCGAACGGCCTGCGACACTTACGATTCGCGTACGCGCAAGAGTCCGCCGCAGCCGGATGGCAAGCTCATCGCCTACTTTTCGGCGGAGTACGGTCTCACCGAATGCCTGCCGGTGTACTCGGGCGGCTTGGGCGTGCTATCGGGCGATCATTTGAAATCTTCCAGCGATCAGGACTATCCGCTCATCGGTTTGGGGCTGCTCTATCAACAGGGGTACTTCCGGCAGTTTCTGAATCCGGACGGGTGGCAGCAGGAGCGCTACCCGCTGAACGATTTTTACACGCTGCCGCTGACGCCGGTGAAGGACGCTAACGATCGGGATCTCAAGGTTACCGTGCGGCTGCCCTCGGGCGACGTTTTCATTCAGGTGTGGAAGCTGGAAGTAGGCCGGATCTCGCTGTATCTGATGGATACGAACATCCAGGAGAATGTGCTGCCGCAGGATCGCGATATTACCGATTCGCTGTACGGCGGCGATATCGATAAGCGCATCCGCCAGGAGATTGTGCTCGGCATCGGCGGCATGCGCGCGCTCCAGGCGATGGGGTTGAAGCCCACCGTGTTCCACATGAACGAGGGCCACTCGGCGTTCCTGGCTCTCGAGCAGGTGCGCCTCTCGATGCGCGACGACCAGCTTAGCTTCGATGAGGCGGTGCAAGCGGCGCGGGCGAGCAACGTTTTCACTACGCACACGCCGGTGCCGGCGGGAATCGATCTGTTCGACCCCGGCCTGATGTATCACTACTTTTCGGGATACTGCGCCGAAACCGGAATCGATTTTCAGCAGTTGATGGGGGTGGGGCGCCGCGATCCGCAGAACCGCGACGAGCGGTTTTCCATGGCCGTGCTGGCGCTCAACACTTCTTCGTATCGCAACGCAGTAAGCCGGCTGCATCGCCAGGTTTCGCAGGAGATGTTCCACGACCTGTGGCCGAATCTGCCGGTGTGGGAAGTACCGATCACTTCGGTCACCAACGGCGTGCATGGCCCCAGTTGGCTGAACGACGATCTGGCGGCGCTCTACGATCAATACATCGAGCCCGATTGGCGCGAGCGCTTCAACGATACGTCGATTTGGGAGCAGGTGCGCGACATCCCCGACGAAGAGCTGCTCGAAGTGCATCGGCGGCGCAAGCGCCGGCTGGTAAATTTCGTACGGTCGCGGCAGCATCAGTCGGCCGTGCGCCGGCAGGCTTCGGCGCCTGAGGTACGGCGCGCCGGAGAAGTGCTCGACCCCAACGCCTTCACCATCGGCTTCGCGCGTCGATTTGCCACCTACAAGCGCGCCACTCTATTATTCCGCGACGTGGAGCGGCTCAAGCGCATCCTGTTGAACAAGGACATGCCGGTGCAAATCGTGATCGCCGGCAAGGCGCATCCCAAGGATCAGCCGGGCAAGAGCTTCATTCGCGAGATTGTGCAGCTTTCACGCGATCCCGAGCTATGGAAGCACGTGGTGTTTCTCGAAGACTACGACATGAAGGTCGGCCGGGAAATGGTGCAGGGCGTGGATCTGTGGCTCAACAATCCGCGGCGCGGCGAAGAGGCGTGCGGCACCAGCGGCATGAAGGCGGCCATCAACGGCGTGCTGAATCTGAGCATCCTCGACGGCTGGTTCGACGAAGCGTATGAGCGCTCCGGCGGATGGGCCATCGGCGACCGCGAACCGTACTCGGACGATCAGGATGCGCTGCATGCCAGCGCTATTTATTACCTGCTGGAAAGTGAAATCGTCCCGATGTTCTACGAGCAGCGCGAGCAGACGCCGCGCGAGTGGATGCGGCGCGTGAAGCAATCGCTGGCTTACATCAGCCCGAACTTCGACGCCCGCCGCATGGTGCGCGAATACATGACGCAGTTGTACGAACCGGCGCACATTCAGCATCTGCGCGCGCACGAGGGCGATTTCAGATTGGTTCGCGATAAGACGCGTTGGAACGGGCGCGTACGCGAGCTTTGGGACCGCGTGAAGTTTGTGGAATCGGCGCCGGGCGCGGCGCACTCTGGATCGGTGACCAGCGGCAAGCCGGTGCCGGTGCGCGCGGCCATCGACTTGGCGGGCCTCACGCCGGACGACGTGCGCGTCGAGGTGGTGATGGGCCGCGTGGACAGCAATGGCTATCTGGAAGAGACCGAAGTGATGGTGCTGCCGGCCATGGAACAGACTGGCCAAGTGGCGGTTTTCGGGAAAGACATCGTTCCCGATCGAACCGGACGCGTGGGTTATGCCCTGCGAGTAAGCCCGAATCATTTTGACGATCCGCTGACCAGACCATGCACAAGTCTGCTCAAGTGGAGCTCTGTAGGATAAATATTTTGGCCGGTCGCGCCGGGTTGCGCGTGCAATTGGGAGCGATACGTGGTACATAGGTAGAGGAAGCAGTCGCGGGTCCCAATGTTTCGGATTCGTTTCCGGAATCCCGCGGAACCTCTTTGAACCCCCAAAAACGCCAAACCTCTTAGGCGCCAGGGGTCCAGTTAATAAGCGTTGACGTCCTGCTGATAACGGAGCAATTTCCCTCATGGACAGCGACCGCAAATATAGACAACACGGCTACCAGGATACGGACCGGGATTCGAAGCCGTTCCGTGACGGGCCGAAGCCGCAAGGGCCGCGCCCGCCGCTTGACGTAACCGGCCCGCGACTGCCGCGCCTGGTGCAGCATGTGGCCGCGGCGAGATGTTACAACTGCGCCACCACGCTGCCTCCCGGTGTAGACTTCACCGGCACTTGCCCCAAATGTAACGCCGAGCTGCATTGCTGCAAACAGTGTACGCACTTTGAGCCGTCGACGCGGTTCCAATGCTTGAAGCCCATTCCGGCCAGAATCGCCCTAAAGGACAAGGCCAACGAGTGCGCGTTGTTTGCGCCGCGCGTGACCATTGCCCGCGACGGCGTATCGAGCAACGGCAATTCCGCGCCGCCCCAGCCCTCCGGACCGCCGGCGCCGCGGAATGCGGACGATGCGCGTAACGCGTTTGACCGGCTTTTCAAGAAGACTTAAGTAAAGCGTCAGGTTCGAGCGCTTCGAGCGGCCATCAGGCAGCCCGCCCCACCCCCACTGAGGGCATGATGAGCGACGGCGTCTCAGGCCAGTTGCGCGGCGGACCGAATATACCCTTCTTCCTCAGTTGCTCACGCGCTCACCACGGCAATTTCAGCATCGCCCGCTTAAACTAAGGCGCTTTCCGTTCCAACCTGCGCGGATCGAAGAGATGCTGCGGCAAGTATGCTCTCCTGGACCATTTACTCGATGCAGTGAACTCTACGCCCACGAAGTAACCGATCTCGCGGTACACGCAATAGCATACAATTCCCCTGAATTCCAGCTTGGGCGAATGCCATTCCACCACAGCGCCTGCCGGTACGGGCGTCTCAAATTGCAAACACGCTCCGGATGCCGCGATGTCCTCGAGTAACGCCATGGCGTGGCGCCGCTTGCCGGCGTGGTCTTTCCAAAAAACCTCCACCATATCCGCGCACATCATGCGGGGTTCGACTCTGCGTTCATCCATGCTAACCATATCGGCGAATGCACCGCGCCGCTTTACCGGAATACGTGCGATTTCTTACGCGGCCGGCAGCGGAGCCGCTATTAACTTCGCCAACAACGCCGTCCGGTCGGCGATCCGGTCCACCAAAATGCTCTCATTGACCGCGTGCGCGCCCTCGCCGACTGCCCCCAGGCCGTCCAGGGTCGGTATGCCCATCGCGGCCGTGAGATTGCCGTCCGAGCCACCCCCGGTCAGGGATTCCTCGATCTCCATCCCCAATTCGCGCGCCAGCTTTTGCGCCGTGCGGAAAAGGCGCGCGCCCCCAGCCGAGCGTTCCATCGGAGGCCGGTTCAGCCCGCCGGTCACGGCAATGGAACATCGCTTGTCGAAGGGTCGAAGGGCGCGGAATTTACGCTCCAACGCCGGAGCGTCTTTCAAGCGCAGCACCCGGATGTCGATCTGCGCGCTGGCTTCGGCAGCCACCACGTTCGACCGCGTTCCGCCCGCGATGACGCCGGGATTGACCGTGATGCCGCGCTTCAAATCCACGAACTGCGCGATGCGCTCGATCTGACGCGAGAGTTCCACGATGGCGCTCGCGCCCGCCTGAAAATCCACGCCGGCGTGCGCTGCGCGGCCGCGCACGGTGACGGTGAAACCGCCCACGCCTTTGCGCGCAGTCTTGAGCTTGCCATCGAGGCCCGTGCCGGGTTCCAACACCAGAACCGCCTGGCTGCGCGCGGCGTTCTTCTCGGTTAGCGCACGCGACGATTCGCTGCCCACTTCTTCATCCGAATTAATCTGCAGCGCCACTTTGTGCGGCACGGCGATATCCAACTCGCGCAGCGCCCGTACCGCGAAAATGAAGAACGCGATGCCGGCTTTCATATCGAGCGCGCCCGGCCCCCATAGGCGCCCATCGGCCTGGCGGAAAGGCATGCTGCCCAGCGTACCCATGGGCCAGACGGTATCGGAATGCCCCAGCGCGAGAATCTGCCCGCGCTTCCTGCCGCCGGGGAGTTGCATCGCGCAAACCAGGTGCTTGCCGAACTTACCGCCGGCAACGGTTTTCGCGCGGGCGCAGGGAGCGACGGCATCGGCGATCAGCTCCACGAAGCGGTTCACGGCGGCTGGGTTGTCGCTCGGCGATTCGCATTCGACGAACTGCCGGATGAGCGCCACGATGCCTTCCTGGCGTGCGCGAATGTGAGAGAGGATGGGATCCACGGCTGATGGCCGTCTTTCGGATTCTCGCCGGCTACCTGCGCCTGCCTTATTTATATCACCTTGGCCGCCTCCGCGGCGCCGCGTGCGATAATAGCCACTTCCATGGCAATTCTGGACATCAACGAGATCAGGGAAATTCTGCCTCATCGCTACCCGTTTCTGCTGGTGGACCGCATCGTCGAGCTGGAGGCCGAACGCATTGTCGGCATCAAGAACGTCACGGTCAACGAGCCGTTTTTCACGGGTCACTTTCCCGAATTTCCGGTGATGCCCGGAGTCCTGATCGTCGAGGCGATGGCGCAAACCGCGGGCGTGCTGGTGCTGAAATCCATTCCCGACCGCGATCGGAAACTGGTCTTCCTGGTAGCCATCGAAAACGCGCGCTTCCGCAGGCCGGTAGTGCCGGGCGACACGCTGCGCCTCGAAATGACCGTCGTCAAGCGCCGCAGCAACGTGGCCAAGATGGCCGGCCGCGCTACCGTGGACGGGGTGCTGGTGGCCGAAGCCGAAGTCATGTGCAAAC
>Ga0208193_1000063_pt1 | contig 78299 bp, 71 predicted proteins | sample June2015DPH_17_2_FD_184716 | JGI IMG/M metagenome (GOLD analysis project Ga0208193, IMG submission 184716) | Peatland microbial communities from SPRUCE experiment site at the Marcell Experimental Forest, Minnesota, USA - June2015DPH_17_10... | ecosystem: Environmental > Terrestrial > Soil >...
TCCACACGCCCTCGCGTCTCCGCTTGCGACGTGGCGCCCGTTCTCAACGTGCAGCGTCCCCACTCATGGGGACGCGTCTTTACCCGCGCGAACCACCCGTCCCGAGAGTGGGGATGCGGCAGCCACTTTGACTTTGGCCTGGCCGCGCGATATGGTGGCTACAGCGCGAAGGGCGCAACCAGTCCGCGGAAAGGGCCGTGCCCACCTTCAGCAGTACATCTGACATTACGAAACTTCTTTCAGCCTGACTTGGGCGGACTCCAGGCGAACTTTGAAAGGAGACTCGTATGTCTGACGCACTGCCCCTACCGCCTCGTCCCAACATCGAACAATACAAGAAACTCGCAAAAGATTTCCAATCCGCTTGCAAGTCGAGCGACCCTGGCGCAATCCGCGACTGGGCGGCGCGCTGGGCGGAAGCGATTACCCGGCTGCAAGGCGTGGAAATTGCGCCCGAAGTCCGGAGACAGATCGATAGCGACGCGGAACGGATGGAACAACGCTGGCACAAGTTCAAGCAGACGAACGAGCGCGCTGCGCGGTGCACGCTGGCCGATGCGCAGTTCTTCATCGCGCGCGGTCACGGCTTTCTTAGCTGGCCGAAATTTGCCAGGCACCTCGAAGCGCTGACGCGCGCCGATTCGCCCGTCTCGCAATTCGAAGCGGCCGTGGACGCAATCGTCAGCGGTGGTTCAGCCGCGCTCGATAAGCTGCTGCGTGAGAATCCGGAGCTGGTGCATGCGCGTTCAGCGCGTGAGCATCGTTCTACGCTGCTCCATTACGTCTCTGCGAATGGCGTCGAGGACTTCCGCCAGAAGACGCCCAAGAACATTGTCGAGATCGCGAAGCTGCTGCTGAAGGCCGGCGCCGATGTGAATGCGGAGTCGGACGCCTATAGCGGCCGGTCGACCGCGCTGGGATTGACGGCGACGAGTTGCCATCCGGAAAACGCCGGCGTGCAACTCCCGCTGATGGAGCTCCTGATCGGCCAGGGCGCAATCATCGAGGGTCCGGATGGATGCGGCGCGGTGAATAGCTGCCTGGGTAACGGGCGCGGCCAGGCAGCCGAATTCCTTGCGAGCCGCGGCGCGCGGTTAGACCTGGAAGGAGCAGCCGGAGTCGGGCGGCTCGACATAGTCAAGAGCTTCTTCAATCATGACGGCAGCCTGAAGCCGCCCGCGACGCCGAAACAAATGCAGGACGGATTCGCGTGGGCTTGTGAATTCGGCCGCACCAGCGTTGTCGATTTCCTGCTGCAAAGAGGTATGGATCTGGATGCCAAGCTGAGGCATCACGGACAGACCGGATTGCATTGGGCCGCGTACGGCGGACACGTGGATACGGTCAAGCTGCTGATAGAGCGCGGCGCGCCAATCGACGCGAAGGATGAAAGCTATGAGGGCACGCCTCTGGGGTGGGCGTTATACGCTTGGGGAAACTCAAGGAGCGCCAAACAAGAACCCTACTACGAGGTAGTCGCGCTGCTTGTCCGCGCAGGCGCAAGACTGGACCCGACGTGGTATGAGGCCGCCGAAAATCGGCCAGCCGCGGAGAAAATACGCTCCGACCCTCGCATGAGGGCGGCGCTCGGCGACTGATCCGAATGTGGGACAGGCCTCCTGGCCTGTCCGCCAGTCATGGCTCGTGAAAGACAAGTCCAAGTTCAATGTTAGTGGAGCATCGCCGCGCCCGCCGCCAGGCTCAGAATAGTTATGGGCACGCCCGCCTTCGCATATTCCCAGAAGCCGATCTCGACGCGGCCGCGCGCGCGCTGCACCACAATTAAGTTCGCCACCGACCCCAGCACGGTGAGGTTCCCGGCCAGCGTGGACGACATCGCCAGCGTCAGCCACGCGTGCGCCGCATCCGGCAGGCGCGTGACGAAACTCCGGAACACCAGCACCGCTGGTACGTTGCTCACCAGGTTCGAGAGCGCGGCCGAAGAGACGGTCATGGGCACGGTTCGCTCCATGTGATAGCGCGATGCCACGGCGAACAGGTCGGCCGGGAACGGCGTTCGCTCCAACCCTGCGATTACCACGAAGAGGCCCACGAACAATGCCAGCAGGCTCCAATCGATCTCGCGGTAGATGCGCTCGGGCTTCAGCCGCCGCGTAATCAGCAGCAGCGCGCCCGCGATCAGCGCCGTTTTCGGCGGCGGCCATCCGGCGAAGAATGCCAGCAGCATCGCGCCGGCTATGGCCAGCGACTTCACCATCAGCGCGCGGTTCACCCGCACCTTGGCGGGTTCGACCTGCAGCGCCGTTTCCTTTCGAAACTCCGCCCGATAAACTACGGCGATCACTGCGACCGTGATTGCGAGCCCGATCAGCGCAACCGGCGCCAGCGCTGCGGCGAAGGTGCGATAGCCGATGTGCGAGAAGCTGCCGATCATCATGTTCTGCGGATTCCCGGTGATGGTGGCCACGCTGCCGGCGTTCGACGCCATGGCCACCGCCAGCAGATAAGGAATCGGATTGCGCTGCAGCCGCTCCGTGATTGATATCGAGCACCAGCGGAGTGAGAACCAGACACACCGTGTCGTTCACGAAAAACGCCGACAACACTCCGGAGACAGCCACGATGCCGCTCAACAGCAGCAATGGCCGGTGCGCATGCCGCACCACCCAGGCGCTCACCAGCGCGAAGAACCCGGAGAGCCGCAGGTTGGCTACCACGATCATCATGCCGAACAGCAGAACGATGGTGTCATAGTCGATAGCCGCTACGCCTGTTGGAGTGTTACTACGTTGGCCGCCACCATCAGGCTGGCGCCGATGATCGCCACCCCGGTGCGGTCCACGCGCAACCAGGGCAGGCGCCCGAGAGCCAGCGCGACATGAGTTGCCGCGAAGATTAGTAGCGCGATCGGCACGTTCTTATAATGGATAAGACAATATGAAAGCTAGCCGCATCCTCATTTTCTCACTGGCCACTATGTCTTTCGCTCAAACTCGCGACGCCGATTTCGCCAAACTGGCGGACGGCTACTTCACCGACGTGCTGTTCCAGTACGATCCCGCACAAGGCACCGCCTCCGGCTTCCATCAATACGATGCGCTGATGCCCACCTTTTCGCGGGCGGAAATCCAGGCGGCGGTCGCCGGTTTGCGCAAGTATGAAACCGCGGCGCAAAATTTCGATCCGCGCGGTCTTTCCCCCACCGCCGCGGCCGACCGCGAACTGGTGCTGGCGCAGATTCGCGGGCAGCTTCTGGCGCTGGAACAAATCCGCGGCTGGGAAAAGAATCCCGATAACTACTCGTCATACGCCACCAATGCGGTCTTCGTCATCATGAGCCGAACCTTCGCGCCGCCCGCGGAGCGTCTGAAATCGGCCATCGCGCGCGAGCGCCAGATTCCGCGCCTGTTCCAATCCGCGCGTGAGAATCTCAACAATCCTCCGAAGATCTACACCGATATCGCCATCGAGCAGCTTCCGGGCATTGTCAGCTTCTTCCAGAACGACGTGCCCGCGGCCTTCAAAGCGGTCACCGACCGGCAGCTTCTGGCGCAATTCAAGACCGCTAACGATGCCACTATAGCGGCCGTCAACGCGTACCAGAGTTATCTCAAGACCGATGTTCTGCCGCGCTCCAAGGGCGATTTCCGCATCGGCGCGGATAACTACAGCAAGAAGCTTCTCTACGACGAGATGGTGGATACGCCGCTCGATAAACTGCTTGAGATCGGCTACGCGAATCTGCGCCTGAACCAGGCGGAATTCAAGCGCGTGGCGGCGAAGATCGACCCCAAGCGTACGCCGCAGCAGATTCTGGAAGAGCTGGAGCGCGATCACCCCGCCCCCGATAAGCTGCTCGACGCGTTCCGCGGGACGCTGGGCGGATTGCGCGATTACATTACGCAGCATCGCATCATGACGATTCCCTCGCAGGTGCTGCCGATTGTGGAAGAGACGCCGCCGTTTATGCGCGCCACAACTTTCGCTTCCATGGATACGCCCGGCCCATTCGAGAAAGTGGCTAAAGAAGCGTTCTTCAACGTGACGCTGCCCGAGCCGAACTGGCCCAAGCAGCAGGTGGAAGAGCACATGGCTGGTTTCAACCGCGGCACCGTTATCAGCACCGCCATTCACGAGGTTTACGGCGGCCACTACGTGCAATTTCTGTGGCTCAAGGACGCAGCCAGCAAGGTCCGCAAGCTCATCGGATGCAGCAGCAACGCCGAAGGCTGGGCGCACTACAACGAGCAGATGATGCTCGACGAGGGCTACGGCAACGGCGATCTGAAGCTGCGCCTGGGCCAGTTGCAGGACGCGCTGCTGCGCAACGCGCGCTATATCGTCGGCATTCAGATGCACACCGGCAAGATGACCTATGAGCAAGCTATCGACTTCTTCGTGAAGGAAGGCTATCAGACGCATGCCAATGGCGAGCGGGAATCGAAGCGCGGCACGGGCGACCCGACTTATCTGTATTACACGCTGGGCAAGCTCGAAATTCTCAAGCTGCGCGAGGATTACAAGCAAATGAAGGGCAAGCAATTCTCGCTGGAGGAGTTCCACAATTCGTTTCTGAAGCAGGGCTTTCCGCCGATCAAGATTGTGCGGCGGGCGATGCTGGGGAATGATTCGCCGGTGCTGTAGTTAGCGCTGTCGTTATTGCTATAAGCCCGTCGCATCTTTCGGAGTTTCAGCAGGGGCCGCGAAAAGTCTTGACATTTTATACTGTGTGATATACAGTGTGTATCAGATGGTGTTTGATAAATGGTGTTTAGCGAACGGTACCGCCCATGAATCCGGATCTTCTTGAAAATCTTCGCCTGGAGTTGCGCCGCGGCTGCCTGATTCTGGCCGTGCTGGCGCAGCTCAAAACCGAACATTACGGCTACGCGCTGCGTAAGACACTGGCCGGCCGCGGGATGGAGATCGACGAAAACACCCTCTATCCGCTGCTGCGCCGGTTGGAGAGCCAGGGACTGCTGGTCAGCCAGTGGCGCGAGGAAGACAAGCGCAACAAGCGCTTTTACCGCACCTCTGACGACGGCCGGCAACTTCTGAAACAGCTTGCGGCCGAATGGCGAAGCATCAATGCCTCACTCAACGGAATTCTTTAAGGAGCTCGATATGGAACTGCTCGATCGTTATCTTCAGGCTGTCGGTTTCTGGCTGCCCCAACCGCAAAAGCGTGACATCATCGCCGAGCTTTCCGAAGACATCCGCTCGCAGATCGAAGAGAAGCAGAGCGAGCTCGGCCGTAACCTGGACAACGCCGAGTTGGAAGCCATCCTCAAGAGACGAGGAGCCCCGCTATTAGTGGCGGAGAGCTATCTGCCGCAACGGTACTTGATTGGACCATTGCTGTTTCCTATTTACCGCCTGGTGGTGAAGTGGGCACTGCTCTATCAGGCGGTTGGGTGGTTTCTGGTCTGGATCGGATTCGCGCTGCTCGATCGCACACATGGCAACGCGGATCCGGGCGACGCCGTAGCCGACGCTCTAAGGTCCTTTTGGCTCGTGGGGGTTAACACATTATTGGCGATCACGGCGACGTTCGCACTTATCGAGAGATACCATGCGAAATCGCGGTTCCTCGAACAGTGGAATCCGCGCAAGTTACCCCGATTGCGCCATCCGAACCAGATATCGAGGAGTAACTCGGCCGCCGAGCTGGCATGGAACGGCTTGCTGATTCTGTGGTGGGTGAATCTGCTGCGACTTCCGGAAATCCCAGGGCTGCGAATCACATTTGCGCCTGCTCTGTTACATAGCTTTTACTGGCCCATACCGACGCTTTTCGCAGCCTTGGCGGCGACTGCGTGTGCGAACCTGTTCCGGCCGTGGTGGACGCGGCGGCGTGCGGCAGTTCGCATAGCGATCAACGCCTTCGGACTGATCCTGATAGCTGTCTTGTTCATGACGAAGCCGTGGTTCGAAGTTATCGCCCCACACGCTACCACCACGGAAATCCGCGATATGGCGCAGTGGGTCGACTGGACCGCGGCGGTCTGGCTTCTTGTGTACGCGATGAGCTTTGTGCTGCGCGGCATGCAAGACATTCGGCGAGTGACAGGCAAGGAACCTATTCGACATTGGGCGATGCGGATGCTGGCCGGGGAGTAGACAATCCGATCTACAATGAAACCATGAGCGCGATCACGCAGCTTACGGCCGAGGAGTTCCTCAACCTTCCCGACAGTCCGGGCAAGCAGGAATTGCTGGACGGAGAGTTGATCTCATTGCCACCTGCCACGAATAGTCATTCGATCATCGCCAGAGCGTTCCAGGACCTGCTGCTAACCGCTCTCGACAAATCCCGCGTGTGGTTCTTCGAGGGCTACCAATTGAGGCGGGGTTGGCTGATACCGGACGTCAGCGTGACCTGGCCCGATCAGCCAGTGTCCGAATGGTTGCAGGGCTCCCCGGTGATCGCCATCGAAATCGTTTCCCGAGGCAACACCGCCGCGGAGATCGACCGCAAGGTAAGCGCGTATCTGGAAGAAGGCGCCTCCGAGGTTTGGGTGATCTACCCCGCCACCCGCAGTATGACCGTTTTTCGTAAGGACGCAACGCTACGAGTCACGGATGTCTACCGATGCGAACGCATCGGCGTGACTGTCAAACTGGATGAGCTGCTTCCTCAAGCGTGATCGTCCACGCCACGCTAATGCAAACGAAAATGCGGGAACGAAACTCCGGAGGTAAGTCCTATGGGATTGTTTGACGACGTGTACTGCGAAGCCGATCTGCCTACCGGTCATCCCGAATCGGAACGCTCGTTCCAGACCAAATCGCTCGGCGGTTGCCTGGACAGATTCACTATCACCAGAGCCGGGCAAAGATGCGGGTCCAGGGGGACGCGCGCGGACCAGGGGGTCCGCCCTACTACCTTACAGCAGCCTGATTGCCCAAGCCGAGGCAAGTCCAAGCAGTGTCCCGATGGCCGCCCCGGCGATCACGTCACTCAGAAAATGCATCCCGAGCAGGATCCGCGACGCCGCCACACTCACGGCGCAGAAGAATAATCCCGCTGCCAGTTCCGGATAAAACGCGCTCAAGGATACCGCGACGGCGAAGGCCGTGATGGTGTGTCCGGAGGGAAACGAAAACTGGTCGGGCGGCAGCAGCGTAGCCCAGCAATGCGGTTCGACGGCGCACGGGCGCTTGCGGCCGGTAGCCTTCTTGATGCGCAGGAATAATGCCACGCCCGACCCTGCGGCCAGCGCGGCTGCGCCCACCGCCATGAATCTTTCGTCGCCGCCGAATATTAGCAGCGTCAATCCCAGCGCGTACCAAAGCCATCCGTCGCCGCCGCGCGTCGCGCACAACATCCAGATGCGGATCCAGCGCGGAGCCGGCCACCGGTTGACGCGCCGCATCAAGCGATGGTCGCGGTGATCGATGAAATGGAACATTGCCCCCGCTAGCGTCATGCCGCCTCCGCCATCGGTCTCGCGGCCGAATTCGCCACCCGCGTTGTCCACACCTGCATGCGGCGGGACATCCACCGGCGCGCGAACACGCTCTCTACCAGAGTACACAACCAGGTACACTTACCCGAGAGCCGCATGTGCAGATGCAGTTCGCTCCGCATATTTCGAGTTTGGTCCCTAAATGGCTACAATTCAGTGACATCGGGAAAAAACATTCGTTAATGAGCTTGTTTTTTCGCGGATCGCCGGTACGGCATGGCACAATCGGATCGATGAAGCGGCTGGATTTTCTCTTCTTCGACGCCGGCGGCGGTCATCGCGCCGCCGCCACCGCGCTAAGTCAGGTTATGGAGCGGCAGGGTCTGCCGTTCGAGATCCGGCTGGTCAACCTCCAGGAATTCCTGGATTCCATAGACATATTCCGCAAGCTGACCGGCATTCGCCTCCAGGATATTTATAATCTGGTCTTGAAGAAGGGATGGACCCTCGGCTCCGCCCAAGTGCTCCGCGGAATGCACGGAGTCATCCGCCTGTTCCACTCTCAGCAAGTGCGTTTGTTCGAACAGCTCTGGCATGCAAACCGGCCGGATATGGTGGTTTCGCTGGTACCTAACTTCAATCGCTCGGTTTGCGAAAGCTTGCAGCGCGTCTTGCCCGGCGTGCCGATGGTCACGATTCTGACCGATCTCGCCGACTATCCGCCGCACTTCTGGATTGAGCGCCAGGATCAGTACTTCATCTGTGGATCGGACAAAGCGGTCGCGCAGGCCCGCGCCCTCGGCCACCCCGAGTCGAAGATTTTTCGCGTGTCGGGCATGATTCTTAACCCGCGGTTCTATGAGATCGCGCCGCTCAGCGCCGAAGACCGCGCGGCCGCGCGCGCCAAGCTGGGATTCTCAGCGGATCAGCCCGTCGGCCTGGTTCTTTTCGGCGGACAGGGCGCGGCGGTCATGGAAGAGATCGCACGCAGCCTGCCCGCGCGTCAGCTCCTGCTGATTTGCGGCAACAACGAAAAACTGGCCCGGCGTCTGCGCGAAATGCCGCATGAAGCCCCGATGTTCGTGGAAGGATTTACTAAAGAGATTCCGCGATACATGCAGCTCGCCGATTACTTCATCGGCAAGCCCGGTCCCGGGAGCATCAGCGAAGCCGTCGCCATGCATCTGCCGGTGATCGTCGAGCGCAACGCCTGGACGCTGCCGCAGGAACGCTTCAACGCCGAGTGGGTTATCGAGCAAGGCGTGGGCATGGTGCTGCCCAATTTTCGCCGCATCGCGCAGGCCGTGGACGGGCTCCTCGATCCCGCCGCCTACGCTCGCTATCGCGCCGCGACAGAACGCCAGCGCAATCGCGCCGTATTCGAGATCCCCGGCATCTTACAAAAGATACTTCTCACGCCCCTCACGAAATAACCTGGCCAGAATCCGAAATGCCGTCGTGGCGCACGCACTTTTGCGTGCAGCGTTCACACTCGTGGGAACGCGCTTCTGTTGGCCACTGGGACCGGCCTCCCGGCCGGTCGGCGTGCCAGAGGCACGCGCTCCGCGCGCCGACAAGCACGCAGCCCTGTCCTACGAAATCACGCCCTTGCGCACCGCATACAGAATCAACTCCGGAACCGTATGCAGGCCCAGTTTCTCCATCAAATTCCCGCGATGCGTTTCAATTGTGTACAAGCTCAAATTCAAAATGGCCGCGACTTCCTTATTGCTCTTCCCCTCCGCCACCAGTTGCAGAATCTCGCGCTCGCGCGTGGTAAGCAGCTCGTAGCTGTCTTCGATTTCGCGATCCTGCAACTGGCGCACGTAGTCCTCGACCAGCATGCGGCTCACCGCCGGGCTGAAGAACGCCTTGCCCGCATGGACCGCGCGGATGGCCGCGATCAGATCCGATTCGGCGGATTCCTTCAGCAGATATCCGCGCGCGCCCGCCTTCAGCGCGCGCAGTACATACGATTCGTCGGAGTGCATGCTCAGGATGACCACCGCCACCTGCGGCGCCGCGGCGCCTACCTGCCGCGCCGCTTCGATGCCGTTGAGATTCGGCATGCCGATGTCCATCACCAGTACGTCCGGCGTTTCGCGCTGTACCAGCGCCACCGCCTCGCGCCCGTCGGACGCTTCGCCAACCACCGAAAAATCAGCTTGCCGTTCCAGCACCAGACGCAGCCCGGTGCGCATCACCGCGTGATCGTCGGCGAGCGCGATACGGATTTGACTCATAGCGTCGCGACCGCCTCGGGAGCGGCCGAGAGTGGCAGCTGCATCGATATTGCGGCCCCATGCCCCGATCCGGAATCGATCTGAAAACTGCCGCCCAAATGCCGCACGCGTTCCTCCATTCCCAGGATGCCCATGCCCTTTTCCTGCGACGCTTGAAATCCCACTCCATCGTCCTGAATGCGGACGCACACGCGGGATTGCTCGTGTGTAACGGTAACCCGCACGTGCGTGGCCTTGGAATGTCGCGTGGCGTTGTGCAGCGCCTCCTGCACCACGCGGTAGATGCACGTGCGGTATTCGTCGGGCAAATGGTCGGGCACATCCTCGGCGTCCACTTTGACCTTGATGCCGCTGCGGCGGGCGACCTCGCGCGCCTGCCACTTGAGCGCGGGAACCAGGCCCAGATCGTCGAGCATGGAAGGCCGCAGCAGCAGCGAAAGATTCCGCAGCACCACCACGTTGTTTTCCGCCAGCCGTTTCACCGCCCGCAGGCGTTCCTGCAGCGCCGCGTTCTCCGGCGGCAGCGCCGACCCAAGATTCCCCAGCTCCACCAGCAGCGCCGACATCGATTGGCCGATTTCATCGTGCAGCTCGCGCGAGAGGTTGCGCCGCTCCTCTTCCTGCGCCGAAACCAGCCGCGCCGAAAGCTGGTGCAACTCTTCCCGCGCCCGCACCACCTCCCGGTAGCGCGTGTCCGATTCGCCTTCGAGGGCCTGCACGCGGCCGATAGCAAAGAACGCCAGCGCCAGGCCAAAGAGCGTCGTGAAAAGCGTAGTGATCACCACTTCGCGGCGAAAACTGGTGAACACCGCGGCCACCGTGGTTTCACCCGAAGCGAGCTGCTGCGCATCCATGGCGCGAATGCGGTCGGAGATTTGCAGAAGCTGCTGGCGGCGCGGAAAAATCTGCGTTCGCAGGTAATCGGCTCCCTGGGCGCTTCGCGTATCCGCATCCCAAGTCAGCACCGGCTCCACCAGACTGAAGTAGATATCCACGTCGCGCTGCAGTTCGTCCACCGCGGCGGTTTCTTGCGGCGGGGCGTCTTTGCGGTACTGCCGCAGGCCGGCCGCCACCTCCTGTTCCGTATGTTGAATCTCGGCGCGCCGGCGCTCGGCAAGTTGAGGGTCGGCGTGCAGCAGGTAATCGCGAAGGTCGATGCTCGACCGGTATAGATTGGCGCGCAAGCGGTCCAGCAGATCGTCGCGCTCCAGAAATCCGCGGCGAATCTGCCGGCTCGATTCTTCGATCCGGTTCAGCGCCCGATTGGCGCTCACCGCTACCAGAACCATGAGCCCGAGCAGACTGCCGAAGCCTGCCCACAACACCGCGCGGCTCGACATGCCAATTTGCATTCCGCCTCCATTATAGTGGGACAGACCATCGCCTTTTGTGGTCTGTTATTGCTGGTCTGTCAAGCTCCGCAAGAGACAGACGACACAAACCCATCGTCTGTCCCACTGTCCAGTGTTTACAATTCGAATATGGAAACTCTCTTCGGCAAGCTCGCCGCCGTAACAGGTGGAACACGCGGCATAGGCCGCGCCATCGCGGAACGATTGTTGCGTGAAGGCGCCTCAGTGGCGATTTGCGGCCATACGCCTGACTCGACGAATCGCGCAGTAGCCGCTATGAAGCCTTTGGGACGCGTATTCGGACACGCGGCCGATATCACTCAGGTAGATCAAGTGACAGACTTCTTCCAGGCTATCGATCGGGAATTCGGCGGCCTCGATATCCTCGTTAACAATGCGGGCGAAGGCGTATTCCGCAAGGTCGCGGAAATGACTCCCGATGAGTGGCATCGCAATGTCGACCTCAACCTCAATGGCGCCTTCTATTGCTCGCGCGAGGCTCTGGCGCGCTTCTCAAAGCGCGGCGGCGGATTTATCGTGAATATTTCGAGTCTCGCCGGAAAGAATGCCTTCAGCGGCGGCGCGGCGTATAACGCCTCGAAAGCCGGCCTCAATCTCTTCGGAGAAGCTCTGATGCTCGATCACCGCAATGACAACGTGCGCGTCTGTTCTGTTATGCCGGGCAGCGTCGATACCGGCTTTGGCGGAGACTCCGCCAGGCGGCAAGGCGACATAAGTTGGATGATAGCCCCCGAAGATATCGCCGAGACGGTCGCCCTGGTCTTGCGCATGCCTCCCCGAACCATGATCAGCCGTATTGAGATGCGCCCTTCTAAGCCGCAAAAGTAAGGCTGCACACACCGCTCCCGCGTTTTAACACCAAGGCATGGAATCAGTGGCCCCTCGCGTGCATCTCCTAAAGCGAGATGTTGATGGGATTAGGTCTGAATAGGGAGAAATGGAATATGGGGCAGGTGAACAGACAACTCGACCCGGCGCAAACGGGTTGGGAGGCGGAGAAGCTGGATGCGGATCTTCGGAAACGCATTGTCGGCCAGGACGCGGCGATTGAGCAGATCATTAGTATCTATCAAACCAACCTGGCGGGCATGTCGAGCGCGGGCCGGCCGATCGGAAACTTTCTGTTTCTCGGACCTACCGGCTCCGGCAAAACCAGGCTGGTGGAAGCGACGGCGGAGAGTCTCTTGGGAGACGGCCGCGCAGTAATCAAGATCGATTGCGCGGAGTTCCAACACAGTCATGAGATCGCTAAGCTGATCGGCTCGCCTCCCGGATACCTGGGTCACCGTGAGACTCACCCCTTACTGAGTCAAGAAGTTCTGAATCAGTACCACACCGAGCGCTTCAAGCTGAGCTTTGTGCTCTTCGACGAGATAGAGAAAGCCAGCGACTCTCTGTGGAACCTGCTGCTCGGGATTCTCGACAAAGCGACTCTGACACTGGGCGATAACCGTCGCGTGGATTTCTCCCGCGCTCTCATCTTCATGACCAGCAACCTGGGCGCGTCCGAAATGGGTTCCATGTTGCGCCCCAATGTGGGATTCGCGGCTAGTGACATAGAGCGCAGAAATGCGACCGGCATCGTCGATGAGAAGTTGAACGACAAGGTTGCGCGGGCGGGTCTCGAAGCGGCGCGGCGCAAGTTCACGCCGGAGTTCATGAACCGCATCGATAAGACCGTGGTCTTCCGCCCCCTGGGCGAAGCGGAGCTGCGCAAGATTCTGACGCTGGAATTGAACATGGTGCAGCAGAGGGTTTTCAGTTCGGCCACCGGAGCGCCATTCGTGTTTTCGCTCACGGATACCGCCAAGGAATTCCTGCTGCGCGAAGGCACCGATATGAAATACGGCGCACGCCACCTCAAGCGCGCCATCGAACGCAATCTGGTGCATCCGCTCTCCAACCTCATCGCGACCCAGCAGGTACGGGGCGGCGATTTGATCCGCGTCGATTTCGACCCATCCGGCTCCCGCTTGACGTTCTTCAAGGAAGCCGAAGACATGCCCGCGTATGCCATGGTCCAAATGGTAGACACCTCTCTCGCTCCGCCGATGGGTACGCTCTCGACTGGAGCAGCGGTGGAGCCGCCGCGCACGGCCAATGCGAAGTCCTCGCGAAGGTAGTAAACCCTCTCTGCTACAATTCGGCTGTTGAAACCACCAGTCGAACGGCAAGACCTCGGACTCATGCGCGCCATGTTCTCCACCGTGGCGCCCCGGTATGACTTCTTCACGCGCTTCTTTTCGTATGGCATGGATGGGCGCTGGAAGAAGCTGGGCGTGCAGCGCGCGGCGTTGCCGCAGGACGCCCTGGTCCTCGACCTCGCTTGCGGCACCGGCGATTTCTCCCTGTTGATCAAGCAGCAATGGCCGGGTTCGCGTCCGGTTGTCGTCGATCTCACGGAACCGATGCTGCAGCTTGCGCGCAATCGGGGTCTCGAGAGCGCCGTGTGCGGGGATGCGTGCTCCCTTCCTTTTGCCAATAGCACTTTCGATGCCGTATTCATCGGATACGGGCTCCGGAATTTCCCCGATCTGACTAAGGCGGTGCGCGAGGTCGAACGCGTGACACGCCCCGGCGGCCTTCTGGTCAGCCTCGATTTTTTCCTTCCCTCCAACAAGTTTCTGCGGCGCTTTTACGTGGCATACCTCTACGCGCAGGGAGCGGTGTTTGGTCTGCTGATGCATGGCCGGCCGCGCGTCTACACTTACATTCCCGATTCGCTGCAAAGTTTCGTCTCCATTGTCGAGTTTTCGACACTACTGCGCACCTCCGGCTACGGGCAAGTGGATACGCGCAGTTTCGTTCTTGGCGGCATCGGCTTGCACTGGGCGGCAAAAAAGTAATGGAAAAGTTGCGCGCGCCGGACTACCGGTTCATCCTGGTATGTCTGCTGTTGCTGGCCGGTACGGCATGGTACACCGCCGGCAATTTTTATCGCGCGTTTCCGGAAGCCTCTATCGATTTCCGCGTCAATCGCGATGAGGCGCGCGAACTCGCGCGGCAGTTCCTCGGGTCGCAGTCGGACAACACTGCCGGATACCGCGACGCCGCCAGCTTCGCCTACGACGACGAAGCCAAGACATTTCTGGAGCGCGAAGCCGGCCTGGAGCGTGCCAGTCAAATCTTAAGCACGCGCGTCCGCCTGTGGCGATGGGCCTACCGCTGGTACCGTCCGCTGCAGAAGGAAGAGTTCCGCGCCAGCGTGACCCCGGGCGGCGAGGTGGCCGGATTCACACACGAAATCGCCGAGGATGCGGGGCGGCCAGCGATATCCGATGACCATGCGCGGTCGCTCGCCGAAGCGTTTCTCGCTGCGCGCATGCACCGCGACCCGGCAGCGCTCGAGTTCGTGGAGACTTCCAGCGAGACGCGCCCGAATCGCGTGGACCGCACATTTACCTGGAAGGTGCGCGATTTCGAGGTGCATGAAGCCACCTATCGCATCGAGGTGACGCTGCTCGGCGATGAGGTGGGCGGCTACCACGAGTACCTCAAGGTTCCCGAGCAGTGGACCCGCGATTACAAGAAGCTGCGCTCGAAAAACGACATGGCGCAGACCATCGACACCGCGGCGATGGCGGCGCTGCTGGTGGGCCTGCTGATCACTATCGTGATGCGCGTGCGGCGCCTCGACATACGCTGGCGGACCGCGGCGATGATCGGGTTCACCGGGATGATTCTCTCGTTCTGCGCCAGCATGAACTCATTTCCGCTTCAGGAATTCAACTATCCCACCACCGATTCCTATGAGAGCTTCCTGACCCGCGAGATCTTGCAGGCGTTGCTGGGCGCGCTGGCGGCGGGCGGCCTGTTGTTCGTGCTGGCGGCGGGCGCCGAGCCAGTCTATCGCGCCGCGTTTCCGGAAAGGGTTTCGCTCGGCCATCTGTTCTGTTCCAGTGGACTCCGCACCAAGCGCTTCTTTCTGGGCGCCATTCTGGGAGTCACGCTGACTTCCATCTTCATCTGCTACCAGACAGCGTTCTACATAACGGCGTATCATTTCGGCGCGTGGTCGCCCGCCGACGTCCCCTACGACGATCTGCTCAACACCCGCTTTCCGTGGCTGTTCGTGCTCTTCGGCGGATTCTTCCCGGCGATATCGGAAGAGTTTCTGTTCCGCATGTTCGCCATTCCGTTCCTGCGCAAGCTGACAAAATCCACGGTGGTCGCGCTCGTTCTCGCGGGCTACATCTGGGGCTTCGGCCATGCGGGCTACGCGCAGCAGCCGTTCTATATCCGCGGCGTCGAGGTGGGAACCGGCGGCGTGGCGCTGGGCCTCATCATGCTGCGCTGGGGCATTCTGCCGACGCTGGTTTGGCACTATTCGGTGGACGCCATGTATAGCGCCATGCTGCTGCTGCGTTCGCACAATATGTATCTGCGGCTCTCCGGCGCCGCCAGCGCGGGCGTCGTAGTGTTGCCGGTGCTGGTGGCTCTGGCGGCTTACTGGCGCAAGGGCGGATTCGTGCCGGTGACGGGGCTGCTCAATGCGGATGAGCCCGCCGCCGTGGAGCCGCCGGCCGAAATGCAAACGGCGGAACCCGCCACGGTGAGCTATGTGCCCCTCAGCGGCCGCGTGCGAAGCCGGGCCCTGATTGTCTTAGCGATGGGGCTGATCGCACTCCGGCTTCCCGTCGCGCACTTCGGCGAATCGCCCAAGTACAAGCTGACGTCCGCGGACGCGCTCGCCAGGTCCGAGGCATTCCTGCGTTCTCCCGCTCTGCAAATGGAACCTTCAAAATTCCTCCATGTGACTTATCCGGACGTGCACTGGGGCGACCAGGACAGCCTGGCTGGCAAGTATCTGCTGGAGCGGAAGCCGGTGAGTTTTGTTGCGTCGATGTTCGAGCGATACCGGCCCATCCAACACTGGATGACGCGTTACTTCAAGTCACTCGACCAGGAAGAGGTCACGGTCTCGGTGCATCCGGAAGCCGGTAACGCGATGGGCTTCAGCCACACTCTGCCCGAAGACCGCCCCGGCGCCTATCTCACCGACGATGCGGCGCGCACTTTGGCCGCAGCTTTCGCGCAAGCCCACGGCCAGGACGCTGCGGCGATGGATTTGAAAGAGAGCGCCACGGAAAAGAAGAAGGCGCGCAGCGATCATACGCTGGTGTGGGAGGCACGGTCCGGCGATGTGCGCAATCTGGACGAAGCCCATTACCGCGTGGAAGTGAATGTAGCGGGCGACAGTGTTTCCGGCTGGCGCGTTTATTGGAAGCTGCCGGAAGCCTTTGAGCGGGCGCGCTCGCGACAGAACTTCTGGCCGATCGCAATTATGGTAGCGCAGATCGGATGCATCACCGGCCTGGTGGTTTGGTCGCTGGTGCTGCTGGTCCGGAATATCCGCCAAGGGCTGGTGCGCTGGCGGACGGCGATGATTATGGGCGGCGCGGCGGCGGCGTTAATGATCGTAAGCCTGCTGCTCGCGCGCGACCAGATGTTGAAGAATTATCCGACGGCCGTGCCCATCGAGACATTCCAAGTGATGCAGTACGTTCTGCTCGCCACCGGAATGATTTTCGGTTCGATTCTGCTGGCTGCGGCCGCGGCGCTGGTGACGTCCACGTTTCCGGAATGTCTGGCGGCATGGCGTGCGTCAAACCGCCGGATAATGGGCGCGGATGCGGCGGCGGCCGTGGTGGCGGCGGTTGGCTTCGGCATTCTGATCAGCCGCGTCTCGGGTTTCCTGATGGACCGCTTTCACGCGCAGGCGCTGTTCTCCTTCGACAGTCCGGATTCAATTGCGTCGGCCGCGCCGGCGCTCGCGGCGTTGACCGGGAGTTTCCGCGGGGTTCTGATGTTTTCCGCCGCCGCGGCCGCGGTGGCATTGCTGGTGCGCAAGCTGAAGGGATGGACCGTTCCCCTGGCGCTGCTGGCATCGGCTGCGATGGTCCCGGACGCGGTGCGAACGGCGCCGGAGTTCGCGCTGCACTACGTCATCGCGCTATGGACCGTGAGTCTGGCGGCGCTATGGTGCTGGAGATTCGCGCGCAACAACTATCTGGCCTACGCGCTGGTGTTCTGGATTCTGGCGCTGCAAGGAAGTATCTCGAACCTGCTGGGGACGGCGATTCCAGCGATGCAGATACAGGGATGGGTTCTAGGGGCCGTCGCCGCCGCGGGAGTGATCTGGGTGGTGCTGCCGGGGTTCATAGGGCAGGATCGAGTTTCGAAGGCGGCGGGCTGACTCGCCCACCGTGGCGCGCCCATCCCCATTCGCATCCCGGCCAATCCACCTGTGCTACTTCTATAAAGAGCATTTCCATAAAGATTAAAGAGTAAAGAGCATTTCATGAAAAAACCGGTGCTGCTATTCCTCGCCGCGGCTTCTCTCTTCGCCGCGGATTATGCCGCCGAGGGCAAACTGTGGTGGTCGCACATCCAGTTCCTCGCCGATGACAAACTTCAAGGCCGCGACGTGGGTTCCGAGGGTTTTCAAAAGGCCGTGGAGTACGTCTCCACGCAGTTCGAACGGCTGGGGCTGAAGCCGGGCGGCCCGAACGGCTACCAGCAGCCCATCAAGTTCGAAAGGCGCACCTTGATTGCCGATCAATCGAGCCTCGCGCTGGTCCGCGACGGCAACGAGATTCCGCTGACCCTCGGCGCCGACGCCAGCCTGAGCAGCCGAGCCGATCTTGCGCCTTCCGTGGAAGCGCCCATGGTCTTCGTGGGCCACGCCTTCGTCATCCCTGAAGCGCATTTCGACGACTTGAAGGGTCTCGATCTGCACGGCAAGATCGCGGTCTTCATGAGCGCCGGCACAGTCCCCGGAGTGCCGGGCAACCTGATGTCGCACTACCAATCGGCCACCGAGCGCTGGAACGCGCTCAAGCGTGCGGGCGCTATCGGCATCGCCACCGTGCAGGCGCCTCCACAAGCCGGCCGCGGTGGAAACGGCGCAGGTAATCCGCCGGATAGCGCGGATGCTGCCAACCCGCCCGCGGGCGGCGCTAACAGTGGTCGCGGAGGCCGTGGCGGTGGCGGAGGGCGGGGCGGCGGCGCGCCGCCTTCGGTGGTCCTGGCCGACGCCGATCTGGTGGAAACCGCCGGCCAGCAGGTCTCCATCACCATCACCGCGCGCGGGGCCGAGAAGTTCTTCGAAGGCACGGGGCACACGCTCGATGAGCTTCAGAAGCTGGCGAAAGCCAATCAGCCGCTTCCCACCTTCGAATTGAAGGGCACACTGCGCGCCAAGGCTGCGCTCACGCGCGAACCTATGGAATCGCAGAACGTGGTTGGCGTGCTGCCCGGATCGGACGCCAAACTGAAGAGCGAATACGTCATCATGTCGGCGCATCTCGATCATCTGGGCGTGGGCCGCGCGGTCAACGGCGACAACATCTACAACGGCGCCATGGACGATGCGTCCGGCGTGGCCTCGGTGATCGAAATCGCGCGGCTCATGAAAGAATCCGGCGTGAAGCTGAAGCGCTCCGTTATCTTCCTCGCCGTCACCGGAGAAGAGAAGGGCGAGCTCGGCTCGCGTTATTTCGCCGCGCATCCCACCGTGGCGGCAAGCTCCATTGTGGCCGATATCAACCTCGATATGTTCCTGCCGCTCTATGCGCTGAAGGTCATCGAGGTGCAAGGACTCACCGAATCGACGCTGGGCGATCAAGTCCGCGCCGCAGCCGCGGATCTGGGCGTGAAGGTGCAGCCCGATCAGGAGCCGGAGCAGAACCGCTTCATCCGCAGCGACCAATACAGTTTCATCCGCCAGGGAGTGCCGGCGCTGGCTTTCAAGTTTGGTTACGAGCCGGGCTCGCCGGATGAAAAGACCCGCCGCGATTGGGTTCGCGACGTCTATCACAAGCCCAACGACGACTTGAATCAACCCGTAGATGCGGCCGCCGCCGCGCAGTTCAACCATGTCATCGCGAACCTGCTGCAGCGCGTGGCTAATGACGCGGCGCGGCCCGAGTGGTACAAGGACAGCTTCTTCAAGCGATTCGCGAAGCCGGCGCTGTAAGTGGCGGCGCGGCTCTTCCGGCTACGGGTAGTTGTCGCCGCCGGTCTGATGGCCGGCCTCCTGCTTTCACCGAAGCTATGGGTGGGCACGCGGTTTTATCCGCTCACCCCGGTGGCGCCATTTCTGAAGCCGCTGCCGTATCCGTTCGACTACGCGGTCTACATTCTGCTGCTCGCTCTGCTGGCGGGGACAGTCGCATCGGCGCTGCGTCTCTCATCGCCGCGCTGGTGGATTGCGGCTTCGGTACTGCTGCTGGCCGCGCTCTGCGCGCAGGACCAATCGCGATTGCAGCCTTGGTGTTATCAATACGCATTCATGCTCATGGCGCTGGTGGTTCCCAGTGCCGAGACATCGCTCAACGTGTGCCGCCTCATTGTAGCCGCGATCTATTTCTGGAGCGGCGCGCAGAAACTCAACCCATACTTTGCGCCGGGCACATTTACGTGGCTGGCGCATCCGCTGGCGCTGCACTTTCCTGCGCTCGTGATCAAGGCCGGATACGCCGCGCCGTTCGTCGAGATGGCGTGCGCCATCGGATTGCTGACGCTAAAGTTTCGCGCGCCGGCGGTTGCTGTACTGATCGCCATGCACGCTTGTATTTTGCTGGCGATCGGACCGTTAGGGCACGGCTTCAATACCGTAGTCTGGCCGTGGAACATCGCGATGGTCGTGTTCCTGCTGCTGCTCTTCCGCCACAGCGAGACGTGCGCCCGTGAGATTCTCTGGGGACAGGCGCGGTTCCAGCGCGTGGTCTTGTTACTGTTCGGACTGGCTCCGGCGCTGAGCTTCTTTAACCTATGGGACAGTTACCTTTCCGCGGCGCTCTATTCGGGCAATAAGAACCAGAGCGCGATCTACATGACCCAGGCGGTCGCGGATCATTTGCCGGACAAAGTGGACGACGACGTGACTGAAGAGGCGGATGGTATTGACAAGTTGTCAGTCAACGATTGGTCGTTTGACGAGTTGAATGCGCCGGCTTATCCGGAGGTGCGGATTTATGAGAACGTGGCGCGTAAGTTGTGTGGATTCGCGGCGAAGGCTTCGGATGTGCGACTGGAGGTACAGGGCAAGGCGGTGCTGGCGAACGGGAGTGGGAAAGCGAGCTTTATTTGTTCGAACTTATAGTTCACTTTGGCTTGCAGCGAAAACATGCGTTCACACGAGTGTGAACGCCGCACGCATGAGTGCGTGCGCCACGGGCCACGGGCCAAGGGGCCAGGGCCTTCAGTTACTCCAGCAACTTGGATGCGTCCTCCTTCAATGCTACGCCTGTTAACTTACGTAGCCGTGCCTCTCGCATCAGGAAATGTAGCTTCTGAGCCGCCAGTGCGTAAGGCAGGCCCTCCGGCCGTACGTTCGAGATGCAATTCCGCTCCGCTTCCGTTCGTCCCGGCCGTGGATTGTAAGTCAGATAGATTCCCAAACTGTCCGGCGCCGTCAAGCCCGGCCGCTCGCCGATCAGCATCACTACCAGCCGCGCTCCTAATCGCTCGCCGATTTCGTCGCCGATCGCCACGCGTCCCTGCAATACCACCGTCAGCGGCGCCATCCTCCATTCCTCTACCGCGAGCAGCGGCATCAGCGCATCCAGCAGCGGCGCCGCGTGGCGATGTACCGCCACCGCAGAAAGGCCGTCCGCCATTACGATAGCCGCATCGTAGTCGCCGCGTGGTAACTGGGTCCGTGAGTCCTCGCTCAACACACGGCCCAGGTCCGGACGCCGTAAGTAAGTCCGGCGGTCACTCGCCGCGCTACTTACTAACACGTGCGGACCCGGTAACTCGCGCGGGTCTAACTCGGCGTACACCGCATCGCGAGCCCGCGCATGGTCTAACTGGAACCGCAGCAGCTCGACAGTCGTCAGGCTGTTCCCCGTGCGGCCCAGCCCCACGCGCGCGGTGGTGAACGATGTCAGGTCAATAGCCATTGGTCTGCAAGCCCGCCAAGTAAGTCCGGACGCCGCTCCATCCACGCCTCAAACTCGGGCGCGGGACGCAGCCCCAGCACCGAGCGCAGATACAACGCGTCGTGAAAGCTCGTGCTCTGGTAGTGCAGCATGGCATCGTCGGCGCCGGGCACTCCCATAATATAATTGCATCCCGCCACGCCCAGCAAAGTCAGCAGCGCGTCCATATCGTCCTGGTCCGCCTCCGCGTGGTTCGTATAACATACATCGCAGCCCATTGGCAGCCCGAGTAACTTACCGCAGAAGTGGTCCTCCAGGCCCGCGCGTATAATCTGTTTGCCGTCGTAAAGATACTCGGGTCCAATGAACCCGACCACGGTGTTGACTAACAGCGGCTCGTAACGCCGCGCCACGGCATAAGCCCGCGCCTCGCACGTTTGCTGATCCACGCCGTGGTGCGCGCCCGCCGAGAGCGCGCTGCCCTGTCCGGTCTCGAAGTACATCACGTTGTCGCCGCGCTTCAACTCACGCGCCGCTTGCCACGCTTCGTCGAGCGCCGCCAGATTCACGCCGAACCCCGCGTTAGACGCCTCCGTTCCCGCCACCGATTGAAACATCAGGTCGAACGGCGCGCCGCGCCCGAGCGCCTGCATCTGCGTGGTCACATGCGCCAATACGCAGATCTGCGTGGGAATCGCCAGACGTTCGCGAATTGTATCGAGCATCCGCAAGATCGCCTCAACTGTGCCTACATTGTCGGTCGCCGGATTCACGCCGATGACGGCGTCGCCGCTGCCGTAACTCAGCCCATCGAGCACGCTCGCCGCGATGCCCTTCAAGTCGTCCGCCGGATGGTTCGGCTGCAGCCGCGTTGAAATTCTCCCCTGCAACCCGAGCGTCGAACGGAATCGCGTCACCACCCGGCATTTCGCGCCCACGGTTACCAGGTCCTGCAGGCGCATGATCTTCGAAACCGCCGCCACCATCTCCGGCGTGAGCCCCGGCGCCAGCGCCCGCAGCCGGTCCGTGGACGCTTGTTCGGAAAGCAGCCAGTCGCGAAACTCGCCCACTGTCAGATGCGCGACCGGCGCGAACGCCGCCGCACTGTGCGAATCGCAGATCAGGCGCGTGACTTCGTCCGTTTCATACGGAATTACAGGCTCCGCGAGGAATGCCTTCAGCGGTACGTCCGCCAGCTTCATCTGCGCGCGCACGCGCTCTTCCGCCCCCGATGCCGCGATGCCCGCCAGCTCATCGCCCGACCGCGCCGGCGACGCCTTCGCCAATAGCTCCCGCAGGTTCATGCCGGCGGTTTCTCCCGCCGATGCGCGAATGCCGATCGCTCTTCCGGCGCCAGCACCAGCCGCTTGCGCGCATAGAACGCGTAATATGCAATGCCAAGCAGGAACCAAACCGCCGCGCCCAGCACGCCCTGGTTGTAATCCGCGCTGCGGAACAGCGTGGCCAGCGTCGCCACCGAAATCGCCGCAGCCACTAACGCGCCCGCCACGCCTAAGGGGCTCACGTATGGCCGCGACATGCTGGCGAATTTCCATCGCAGCGCCAGGAACGAGGCCATCTGCAGCACGTACGCCAGCACCGCGCCGAACACCGCCATGTTGAGCAGCACCGCGCCCACCGGACTACCGTGCGGCGTCAAATGAATTGCCAGCGCCACCGCGTAGCCCAGCGCCGCGCCGGCAACGAGCGCGCGATGCGGCGTCTTGCGCGTGCGGTGCGTCACCGAAAGCCAGGTGGGGAAATATCCCGCGCGCGACAGCGAATAGATTTGCCGGCCATACGCGAAGATGATCGTGTGGAAGCTAGCGATCAATCCCGTACAGGCCAGCAGCGCCAGCGTGCGCGTGGTGATTCCCTGGCCGAAGATGGTCTGGAACCCCAGAAACAACGGCTCGCCCGACACCGCTACTTTGGCTACGCCCGGCGCGATGCCCGCGCTCATCAAGACGGTGAGCACCGAGATCGCCACCAGCGTCGCCAACCCCCACAGGATGCCGCGCGGCAGGTCGCGTTCCGGGTGATGGCTCTCTTCGGCCGCCAGCGGCAACTGCTCGATGCCCAGATAGAGCCACAACGCGAACGGCAATTCCACCGCGCCCGCCGCGGCCTTGCCCACGCCCGGCGGAAAATATGGCTGCGCCCAGCGCGCCAGGTCGAAGTGCGGCGCCGCGCCTACCCAGAAGAGCGCCAGCACGGCCATAGCGATCAGCGTGACCACCACCGAGACTTGAAACGTCATCCCGACGCCCCAGATATTCAGCGCCACGAAGACGCCGTAGCACAGCGCCCACCACAGCGGATCCCACGCGCTCGAGACGCCGAAGATAGACCCGAGATATCCGCCGACGCCCACCACGATCACCGCCGGCGTGAGCACGTACTCCATATTCTCCGCCAGGCCGGTGATGTATCCGCCCCACGGCCCCATGGCGGTGCGGGCGAAAGAATACGCTCCGCCCGCGTGCGGCAGCGCGGCCGACATTTCCGCGATGGAAAAACACAGCCCGATGTACATGGCCGTCATGACGCTCACAGCCAGCATCATGCCGCCGAATCCGCCCGCTGTCAGCCCGTAATTCCATCCGAAGAAATCGCCCGAGATGACCGCGCCGACGCCCATGGCCCACAGGTGCCACGCGCCCGCGTAGCGCCGCAGCCCGCGCTTCGCCATATAGGCGGCGTCGGCGGGCGTGTAGGTGGGCTGCACGTAGCTCTTATCTTATGGCGCCGCTGGGTGGGGCCGCCGCTTGCCGGGCTGGAAAAGGTTGGCTGCCAAGCGGGCCGGAAAGCGGCGGGGCGGGCGGCCGGGCTGCGAGATTTTGACGGAACGAACCCAAATTCGCGCAACTGGCTTTGGATACTTGGGGTTGCGGAGTGCAGGCAGCGGCGGCGGCAGGTCCGGCTTCGGGTTGCGGGAGCGGGCTTCTTGGATTTGACGAAACGAAACCAATTTCGCGGAAGTGGGTTTGGATTGTTGGGGTTGCGGGCGGCAGCAGCGGCGGCGGAGTTTGGGGCTTCGGGTTTCGGGAGCGGGCTTCTTGGATTTGACGAAACGAAACCAATTTCGCGGAAGTGGGTTTGGATTGTTGGGGTTGCGGGCGGCAGCAGCGGCGCGTGCGGCTTCGGGTTGCGTTGTTCGCGGGCCAGTGGAAGCCGGGCGAATAAAATCTGGTGGGTGACGAAGGTATCGTGCTTCACAGCGTTGTGGGGCGGGCTGATAGATCTTTGTAAATTCATGTGGTTGGTTGTGGTTTGTCTAACCGTTGGCACGAAGCCTCGATTAGAGCCTAGCAGGCGTTTTTGAGGCTGAAGGAGGCGGCGGGGCCTAAGTGCCCTAAATGGGCCGATTAAGGCCAAAAAATAAAGTTCAAAGTGCTGTGATCGGGTTTCCGGGGGACCGCAGAGTTGGGATGAGCTGGGGCGGCGGTCTGCGGGTTTTCGCGGAACGAAGCAGGCGACTAGTCTAGAATGAGATTTCCCCATGGAAAAAAAGATCTCCCCCGCCTCGACGGTATCCGGCGCCATCATGCTGCCCGGCGATAAATCCATCTCGCACCGCTACGCCATGATCGCTTCCATCGCCGAAGGCCCCACGCGCATCCGCAACTATTCCACCGGCGCCGATTGCCACTCCACGCTCGGTTGCATGCGCGCTCTGGGGATCGAGATCGAAGGGCAGGGAACCGATTTCACGGTCCACGGAAAGGGCCTCGACGGCCTGCGCCAACCCCTCGCGGATCTCGACGCCGGCAATTCCGGTTCCACCATCCGCATGCTCTCCGGCATTCTGGCGGCGCAGCCGTTCCGCACGCGCATCTTCGGCGACGAATCGCTCTCGCGCCGCCCCATGCAGCGGATCATGACCCCGCTGGCGCAGATGGGCGCGCGGATCCACGCGCAGGAAGGGAAGTTCCCGCCGCTCGAAATCGAAGGCGGCGCGCTGCGTCCCATCCGTTACCATCTACCCGTGCCCAGCGCCCAGGTGAAGACGTGCGTACTGTTTGCCGGTTTGTTTGCGGAAGGCGAAACGGTGGTTGTGGAACCCATCCGCTCCCGCGACCACACCGAAATCGCGCTGCGCGAGTTTGGAGCGGATCTCACCGTCGCGCGCGGCGAAATCACGCTGCAAGGCCGCCCGCAACTGACCGGCCGGGAAGTGATGGCGCCGTCCGATCTTTCGTCCGCCGCCTTCTTCATCGCGGCCGCGCTGCTGGTTCCCGGTTCGCACCTGACCATTCACGGCGTGGGACTCAATCCCACGCGTTCGGCGCTGCTCGATCTGCTGGTTGGCATGGGCGCGAAGATTCGCATTACCCAACTGGAAAGCCAATGCGGCGAGTTAATCGGCGATATTGTGGTGGAATATTCGGAGCTTCGCGGCGGAACCGTTTCGGGCGCTGTCACCGCCGCGCTCATCGATGAGATCCCCGTGCTTGCGGTCTTGGGAGCGGCTACGCGCGACGGTTTCACGGTGAAAGATGCCTCGGAGCTGCGCATTAAAGAGACTGACCGCATCCAGACGGTAGTGGAAAACCTGCGGCGGCTGGGCGTGGAAGTCGAGGAGTTTCCCGATGGTTTGAAAATTTCGGGCCGTCAGAAATTCCACGCGGCCGAATTCGATTCCTTCGGCGACCACCGCATCGCCATGGCGTTCGCAGTAGCGGCCCTGCGCGCCGATGGCGAATCCACTATTCGTGGCGCCGATGCGGCGTCGGTCTCGTTCCCCGAGTTTTGGGACACGCTTAGTAGCGTCTGCGTCAGTTTGCCCCGATCTACCGGCAGAGGCTGAACACAGACTGCAAGGCGTCTGCGCCTATTTGCCACCAGGTTGCGCGCGGGGATTTAAAGGTTCGGGACTTCTTCCGAATCGACACCTTCGATTCAGGTTTGGGTGTCGGATACCACGGCGTGCTCAAGGAAGCGCGGTCTGCCAAAGCCTTTTGTTTACGGGCTTTCCCAATGATGCACCCTTGCGGCGCAAAAGACCCTAGCGATGAACTGCCCGGGGAGGCTGACTCTCCATGACGACGCGCAGAATGCGGTTAATACGCGTCTGATAGCCCCTGCCGTGACCCTTGAGCCACTCCAGGACATCCGCATCGAGCCGGATCGTCAATTGTTTTTTCGCCGGGGGCCAAGCCGTCGTTGCCTTCTTGAGAAATGTCTTATCGAGCGGCGGAAGGTCCGAGTAGTCAATATCGGTATCCCGCATGCGGTCAATCCGTGTCAAGTCGCTTTTGATAGATTTTTTGTTCACGCCGGTTTCCCTTCCTCATGGAGATAATGCGCGTTCCCTCATCGCGCGGCGAGTGGGCTATAACAACCAGCCGTCCGGACAGCAAGCCCAAAGTGATAAGCCGCTCCTCCCCGTAGTCGAAACGATCGTCTTCGAACGTGACGCAAGGCCCGGAAAACACGAGTTCGGCATCCTCGAAGCTGAGGCCATGCTTGGCTGCGTTCTTCCGGCTCTACGCCTCGTCCCATTCGTATTTCATTTCCGACTGTAACTCTTTTTGTAGTTACACGCAAGTCCTTACCTTTCTCTGCCAGGAGGTCTCACAGCTCTGGCAATACGGGACGGCCGGCATACCCGGGGACGCCACGCACATCTGTCTAAGCGGTCGAGTCGGGCTAAGAACCATCGCCAGCGAAGCGGAAGCCGGCCCTGGGCGTGGAAGTCGAGGAGTTTCCCGATGGTTTGAAAATTCCGGGCCGTCAGAAATTCCGCGCGGCCGAATTCGATTCCTTCGGCGACCACCGCATCGCCATGGCGTTCGCAGTAGCGGCCCTGCGCGCCGATGGCGAATCCACTATTCGCGGCGCCGATGCGGCGTCAGTCTCGTTCCCCGAGTTTTGGGACACGCTTAGTAGCGTATGCGTCAGTTTGCCCTGACCGTCGCCCGATACACGCTTTCGGGAAAGGCCATAGCCGGGGCAACTGTGCTCTGAGGCCCTGCCGGATTCTCAATCCGCCGCCGGGTGACAACCGGTTTGGGAGCCCGCGCCACAAACCGCGGCAAGGGAGACAAGACCGCCTGTTGCGCCACGATGGTGGTTCGGCTATACTCCGCAAGTACCCCACGAGATTGGTTCGAACTCCCGTGGGGTCATTTTCGATCGTGCAGAGCAGCCAGGGAGGCGCAGGTGCAGAGATTGTTTCAACGAGTGGGCGGCGCGGCCGCATTCGCTATTTTAACGGCAATGGTGTTGACCGGCGCGCCGCAGACCGCCGGCGCGCCGGAGAAGAAGGTGAAGGACCAGGGCGAGTACGATATCTCGAACCAGGCATTCAAGGACATCAACGATAAGAACTGGAAACAGGCTTTGACCGATATCGATACCTGGAAGCAGAAGTACCCGGAATCGGATTGGAAGGACGACCGCGAATTTTACTATCTGCAAGCCCTTTTAAGCACCCAGCAGTTCGACAAGGCCGTGCAGTTCGGCGCACAGCTCATGGATAAGGATCTCGGCTCGATGTTCAAGTCGAACCAGGGAAATATCCTCGCGATTTATTACATGGCGACGGCTTCCGCCGCGTCGCTGATCGGGCACAATGCAACCCCGGAGCAACTCGCGATCGGCGACAAGGCGGCGCATAAGCTCTTGGATTTCGCCGGGACGTATTTCGTGCCCGCGAATATGCCGGCCGGCCAGACCGCCGCTCAATTCGCGCAGACGCGATCTCAGATGGAGGCGGTTGCCAAGGGATTCCTGTTTCAGGAAGCAGTCCAGCCCGGCGTCGATGCGATGGCGAAGAAGGATTGCCCAGCCGCGGAGGCGACTTACACTAAAGCGCTCGGGGATTATCCCGGCGACGCATGGGTGGCGTTTTCGCTGGCCGGCGCCTACAACTGCGAAGAGAAGCCGTTTCAGGCGCTGTTTGAGTTCGCGCGGGCAGCCGCGGTCGATCCGTCCGTCAAGGGCACCAGGAATCCGACTCAGTATGCGGCCTTCGTGAAAAAGACTTACGTCACGCTGCACGGCACCGACGAGGGCTACGACCAGCTGCTTCAGCAAGCCAAGGCCGCGACCTTGCCGCCGGCCGATTTCAAGATCAAGACGAAGGAAGAACTCGATGCGGACAGCGCTGCCGCGTTTGCCAAGGATCATCCGGAACTCGCTGTTTGGAAGGGCTTGAAGGACGGCCTCACTTCGCAGGGAGACGCATTTTTTCAAAATATGAAGGGCGCCGAGCTTCCGCCGCTGATAGGCATCCTGACCGACGCCAAGCCGGCGTGCCGGTCGAAAACACTGACCGTCTACGTGCCGCTGCCGGAAAACACCGCGAAGACGCCGGAGATTACCATCAAACTCGAGACGGCCCTTACCGGCAAGCCGGATTTGACGTCTGGATCCACCATCAAATTTGTCGGTGTAGGCGATAGCTTTACCGCCAGCCCGTTCATGCTCACGCTGACCGCGGAGAAGGACAAGATACAGGATCTGAAAGTGACTCCGTGTGTGGTTGCGCCCGGCAAGAAAAAGAAGTAGGCGGAGTTTTATCGCGGCTTTTTATCGCTGTGGCGGTGGCTGTTTCGTGTTCGCCAACATCAGGCTGAACACGAAGCGCTCTACGGGATTCAGAGTGCTGTCGGCGCCCTGCAAGTCGTGGAAGTAGTAGCGGAAACTGCGGGCCGAATTGGCCACGCGGCCATAAGCGGGCGAGCCGTGAACGGCAGCGAAGGCCAAGCCCAGCGCCATGGTTCCGATGATGTAAGCTCGCCTCATATGCTACACCTATTCAGACGAACGGGGGCCGTTCCGGTTAGTTTTGCGATAATGGTACTGAGATGCCGCTTTACGAGTACGCCTGCGAACGCTGTGGAAAAACTATAGAAGTGCTGCAAAGGTATTCCGACGAGCCCTTGACTGTGCACGAGAACTGCGGCGGCGCACTGGAAAAACTGATTTCGCGGTCGGCCTTCAAACTCAAAGGCTCGGGATGGTACGCAACCGACTACGCCAGCGGCGGTAAAACCGGATCGGACAGTTCCTCGAATGGAAGCTCGGATAGCAAGGCGGAAGCTAAGGCTGACGCCAAGTCCGAGAACAAGAGCGAAGGCAAAAGCGAGACAAAAACCGAAACCAAGACCGAGTCCAAAAGCGAGGCGAAGAGCGAAAGCAAACCCTCGCCGGCCAGTTCGGACAAGTCGTCTTAGTTCCCCACGACGGCGGTCCGGTCACCGGTCGAACGGTGCGCGCAGTCTGCGCTGGTACGCCCCACGGCTGGTATATCGTTTCACCAGGGCATATCCTCCGGATCTTGTCACGATCTTGTCACGATCTTGTCACGATCTTGTCACGATCTTGTCACGATCTTGTCACAACAGGTGGCTTGTGGAGTAGCTTGTTAAGCTGCGGCCGATTGGCAGTTGGCCCACACTCGAAGAGCGGCGGTTGCCAACCGCCGCGCAGGATGCCATCCGGATGCCATCCTGCCCCACGGGTAACGGGAGGCTCAGGCGATTGCCGCGGCGGTATTCGCGGCAGCGGCGCTCGCCTTCATGAGCACTTCCTTGCGGTATTCCAGCCAGCGCATCAGGCGGCTATCCGTGCCAATCGGAATCACGGCGTTTGTCTGGCGCGAGCCGGTGCGGAATTCCCACTTCTCCACGGTGCACGCGGCCACCGAATCCGAGCGCCGGGCGACCCGGCCGAACACCACCAGCCGCATCGGGCAGGAATCGTACAACAGTGCCGGCCAACTGATGGAAAGCTCGATTAAACTGCCGGTCGTCAGGGCTTTATTGGTCCGGAACGCGACGCCTCCGCTGCTCATATCGATGGTTTCACCCTCGCCCGCTGCGATGATCGTGTCGTTCTCCAGCAGTTTATACCGCAATTCGCGGTTGAAGGGAAACCGAAGCTTGTTCCGGCGGTCCATTGATCTATCGAATCTAAGTTTCATTTTGCGGCCTCCTTTGAGCAGTGCCATCGGTGTAAATGCACTTGCATGTCCGCAGCGCCACTTTCATGGAATCAATTACTTGCGGCCATTACGAGTTCGTATTGTCCACGTAATGTACAGGCGGCGTTGTAAACCATTTGGCGTCTGGGCATCGCTTGTAAATGGCTTTACGAATTCACGGGCGTAACGGATTGGCGTGATACTCTCAAAATCAGCGGTTATGAAACGGATCTTGGCATGTGTGTTGGCCGTCGCCGGCTTTCTGGCGGCTGCCCCGATAAAACCGAAACTGGTTCTGGCGATTGTGATCGATCAATTCCGATACGATTACCTGACGCGTTTCCGTGGTGAATACCACGCTGGATTCGAGCGGCTGCTGACGCGCGGCGCGGTATTCACCAACGCGCGGTACGAGCACTTCCCGACTGTAACCGCGGTGGGCCACAGCACGTTTCTGTCGGGCGCAACTCCCTCGATCAGCGGCATCATCGCCAACGAGTGGTATGACCGCGAGGAAGGCAAAACCGTCACCAGCGTTTCCGATTCCGCCACGAAACTGCTCGGCGGAACCGGCGCGGGCTCTTCGCCGCACCGCATGCTGGTGGATACGGTGGGCGACGAATTGAAGATGGCCGACGAGAACAAGTCCAAAGTGATCGGCATCTCGCTCAAGGATCGCGCCGCTATTCTGCCCGCGGGCCACATGGCCAACGGCGCTTACTGGTTCGACGCCAAGAGCGGGAATTTCGTGAGCAGCACCTATTACTTCGCCGATTTGCCGGGCTGGGTGCAGGACTTCAACAATACGCGCCCGGCCGACCAATACCGCGGCGCCAACTGGTTGTCCAAGGTGATGCCCCGCGAGGGGCCGGCGCTGTATGCCGCGATTGACGCCAGTCCTTTCGCCAACGAGATTATCGAGCGCATGGCCGAAATTGCGATTCAAGCCGAACAACTGGGCCAGCGCGACGTCACCGATCTTCTGGCTGTCAGCTTTTCCGCCAACGACTATGTGGGCCACGCGGCCGGTCCGGATTCGCCGGAAGTCCACGACATGTCGGTCCAGACCGATAAGGTGCTGGAGAAACTGTTCGATGCGATCGATCAGACGCTGGGTCTGGATAACGTGATCGTGGTATTGACGGGCGATCACGGCGTTGCCCCGCTGCCCGAAGTCGACGCGCAGCGGAAGATGCCGGGCGGGCGCTTGCCTCCCGGGATTATTTCGAAGACTGTACAAGCCGCGCTCGTGAAGAAGTACGGCGAGGGCAACTGGATCGTAAACAGCGCCGAGCAGGCCATCTATCTCAACCTGGAGTTAATGGCGCAGAAGAATCTGGCCGCCGTGGATGTAGATCGCGTCGCGGCCGATGCGGCAGCGGCCATTCCCCACGTGTTCCGCGTCTATACCCGCCAGCAGCTGATCGACGGCGCCACGCTTCCGGACCCGGTTGCGCGCCGCGTGATGAATGGCTACTACGCCCGCCGCGGGGCAGACGTGGAGGTTTTGCTCGATCCCTATTGGATTTTCCCGCCAACCGGGGCCACGCACGGCGCTCCATTCGGCTACGACACCCATGTGCCGGTAATCTTCATGGGTCCGGGGATCCACGCAGGCCGGTACGACCAAGCCATCGCCGTGAACGATATCGCGCCGACGCTGGCCACCATGCTCGACCTGGAAACGCCCAGCGGCTCGGTAGGGCGCGTGCTTACCGAGATGTTGGGCCAGTGAGGGGAGCCGACACGTTTACGCGGTTAGCAGAACGGCGCCAGCAGATGGCGGCTGATTTTTTTGAGCCGCGTACAATCGGAGCACCATTTGTGGCTGCCCGAGCGGCTATGCAGCAGGAGATACTCGAGCTGCTCCATCATCACTTCGTCGTTCGGCGCCGCCTCTGTATAACGCAACGCCGATACATGGGCCGAAACGGCTTCACCTAGTTGTGGCTGCTGGGGACTTTCCATGGCATTACTGCCCTCCTGCCAGCATTAATCGGCTGTTTCCGGCTTTGGAGTAGGGTTCCTATTGCCCGCCGCCTCTGCCACCGCGTCCGCCCCTGCCGCCGCGTCCACCACCGGCCGGCGCCTGGGGCGTCGCAGTCCGCTTTTCGTCTCCGGGCTTCGGAACCGTAATTTGCAGGGTTCCGCCGTCATACGGGCACATCTCGTATTCGAAGGTCCACGAGCGCTTGCACACGGGGCAGTATTTCACCAGCTTGGGCAGCGGCTCGATCGCCTTGTTGCCCAGCCACGCATCGCGGAACGCCGCCATCTCGGGCGTCAGTTCCTTGCCGGCCAGCTCGTAGGGCGTCAGTTCCATCTGCGGCGCATCGGCCAGCGTTATGTCGGTCTCTTTGCGCCCGCCGCGCGATTCATAGCGCACGTGAATCTTGTCGCCGGCCTTGTGCGATTCCAGCAGATCCGTCAATTCCTGCTGGCTCTTGAGCGATTTGCCGTCCCACTGCAAAACAGTGTCGCCGCGGTCCAGGCCGGCGTTGTAGAGCGGGGAGTCGCGCAGCGTCGAGGCGGTAATATCGGCTCCGCGATCGGAGAAGGTGAGGTTCGTGTTGCCGATCCACGGAGCGCCGCCGGGCCGCTTCTGCAGCGCCATGCCGGCGTGCGCCAGCAGGTCGGCGTATGGCATCGGCTCCTTGCCATAAATATGATGCTGGAAGATTTGCTCGGCGAATGCCTTGTCGCCGGTGGCGTGCGCCAGCGCCGTTTGCAGGTCTTCCACGTTGTAGGGCTTGTCCGTGTCGGGATGCTCGCGCCACATGGCCTTCATCCAATCGTCGAGCGACTTGCCGGGAAAATGCTGGCGGATGGCGAGATCGATTCCGAGCGCCACCGCCTGCCCGTAGGTGTAATAGGAGATGAAGGTGTTGACGTAATTCACCGGGTCGTTGGCCGTGGCCGCGTCGACGAACGGCGCGAGGCGGCTCATCTCGATGATGTTGTGGATCTGCCGTCCCGGCGCGGTCATCACCTGATTCACCGCGCCGCTCATGGAGCGCGTAAACCGGTCGAGACTCCACAGCCCCGCGCGCCGAAGCGCCAGCGGCCCGTAGTAGTTGGTGAAGCCTTCGGCGAACCACAGCTCGCTTGACATATCGGCGCGCTCATAGTCGAACGGCTCGAGCGATTTCGGGCGAATGCGCTTCACGTTCCAGGAGTGGAAGAACTCATGCGACACGGTGGAGATCAACTGCGCGGCTGAATCGTGGATATCGCGCGTGGCGGTGATGACGGTGGAATCGCGATGCTCCATGCCGTCGCCGTTGACGTAGGGCAGGAAGTCGAGCAGAAAAGTGTACGAGCCGTTGTCGTATTTCGGGAACGCGCCGAAAACGCCTTCCTCTTCCAGCACCACGGCTTCGCACATGCGCGCGAAAGCGGCGGCCTCTTCCGGCGTTCCCTTGTGATGCAGCGCCATGCGGAACTGCTCGCCGCCGGATTGCCACTCGGCGGAATCGTGCGCACTAATTTCGACCGAGCTATCCATCAGGCGATCGAGAAAGGGAGCGGTCCACGCGCCATCGTCGTGCGGTAGAAGCTGCGTGGCCACCTTCCACTTGGAGCCTTCGGGGATTTCGAACTTCATCGACACCGGCGACTTCTCGAAACCGTGCGCCCAGATCACCGTCGCCGGCATGTTGAGGTGCGCGTGCGTGGGGTCGATGCCATCGTAGGTGCCATCGGCGCGGTCGCCGAAGAGGGTGTATTCGACGACCACCGTGCCTTTGTGACCGGAGACATTCCAGCGGCTGGGAGAGACTTTGGCGACGTCGAGAGCGCGGCCTTGTCCGTCGCTGGCGCGCAGGTTATAGACATTCTTGGCGAACTCATGGACGGCATAGCGCCCCGGCGACGAACTGCTCATCACCAGTTCCAGCACAGGCTGGCGCACGCCGGAAAACGTGGTGCGGATTTCCGCTTCGTGGTGAGCGGCGTTAGGGAAACGCAGCTCGTAGCGGACGGGCTCCTGCGCCAGCAGGGGCAGGGCGAAAACGGCGAGGCAAAGCGAGATTTTCATGCGTTGAACGGCAGTATAGCAGCCTCGGGCATCAGGGACCCGGCTCTCCATCAGGGAAGAGGGACGGATCGAGGCGGAGCAGAATGCCGACGGCCGCCACCCGGACTTCTGGGGCAACGGTGCGGAGGTAGTCGGGCGTTCCCGCGCGTGCGGCTCGGAGGGCTTCGTAGAGTGGCCGGCCAACTCACAACGAGTGTTTGTAAAACAATTCCATTGTGTAGTCGAGATCTTGGCAGCTTCAAGGCCGCCGCGGGCGCTGCTTGGGCGAGATCGATCGGATCTCCAGACTCCCCGGCGCGCCCGGGTCCATGGGCGCCTTCGCCCGGTTCAAAGCAACAGTCATCAGTGCTTGAACGGCCGGTTTGTCCAGGTCTTCCGCGGACGCGAGCACGATGTGACGGACGATATTGCCGCTGCCCTTCAGCAGCTTGTTTGGATCTGGCAAGCCGGCGCCTTGCAGGAAAAACAACGTCACCCAGCGCGGGTAGAGCGCGATGGAGAAAACCGCGTCAGACGCCCGCTCGGAAGGCCCAAAGCCGATCACCAGCGCGTTGTAGTTATCGTAGACAAGCTGCATCGCGCCGGGAAGCCTGGCGCGCATCTTTTTCAGGCAAGCGCGAGCCAGCGCCGCGATCTCGGGCGTGTACCTGTCTATGAAGCTTTGCAGGTCGCGCTCGGCAGAGGCGTCCTTCTTCCCAGCCGCTGAGGCGGCTTTCCTGGGCTTAGACGCCGCCATTACAGGTTCACCGTCAAGCCCCGCCCTTGCTCCCGCGCTCTGCGGTAAACCAGGTCGGCCGCCGTCAAGTCCTCAATCGCCAGTCCCAGTGACTTATACAATGTCACTTCCTCCGCCGAACGCCGCCCCGGTTTTCGGCCGCAAACGACTTCGCCCAATTCGGCGCGGATGTGCTCGGCGCCATGTGGAATCACGTCGCCCGACTCCTTCACCGCCGCGGCGCGCGAATCCACGAACAGCGCGGCGCGCGCCACCAACGCCGGATCGATCTCCCGCTGCGACGGGCGGCACGCGCCAATCGCAATCACGTGCGCGCCGTCCGCAACCCACGCGCTGTCGATAGCGGGCGTCACCGCGCTGGTCGCGATCAGCACCACGTCGGCGCCGCGAACCGCGTCCGCCGCCGATCGAGCTGGCTGCACCTGGCTCGCCGGAGCCGCCGCGAATTCCCGCAAATGCTCCGGCGTTGGGCTCCAGGCGCGAATCTCCCGGAACGGCCGCACCAGCGGCAATGCCGCCAAGTGGCTGCGCGCTTGCACGCCCGAGCCTAGAATCGCCAGTATCGCGGCATCCTCCCGCGCCAGATGGCGCACGGATACCGCCGATGCCGCGGCGGTCCGCAGTTCCGTGATGTAGCGGCCGTCCATCACTGCCGTCAGCTCGCCGGTCTCGGGATCGAAAAGCGAGATCGCCGCGAGATGCGTGTGCAGGCCGCGCGCAGCGTTTTCCGGGAAGACGGTCACCAGTTTGGCGCCCAGAATTCCATGCGCGCCGTCATACGCGGGCATGGACGCGAAGAAGGTGCGGTCGTGGACTTCGATGGCTGTTCGAACCGGCTGATCCACCTTGCCGGTGGAAAACGCCACCAGCGCCGATTCCATGGCGCCGATCAGCTCCGGCAAGGAAAGTACCGCGCGCACGTCCTGCTCGGCGAGCCACAGCGGCACGGCTAATCGAACTCCATCACCGGCGCCGACTGCTCCGCGCCCACGCGGCCGGCTTGAAATCTCCGCGTGAAAGTAGTTCTCGGCGCGCACCGGGCAGCCCGCCAGACGGCGCAGCATGGCGATCTGCCCCACGTGCGTCAGCGCGTCGGCAACCGGCGCCTGGAACAGTTTCTCCGCCCGGCATCCAAGCGGCTCGCCCGATGCCAGCCGGCGGTCGAATGCTTCCAGCGCCGCGAAGAAGCGCACCATGCCGGCTTCCCATTCCAGGGCCGGCGAATCGCGCCATTCGTGACTCCCATCCGCCAGACGCACGGCCCAATCGAACAGATCGCCCATATGCGCCAGGATTTCACCCGGCATTCTGGACCCGGGGGCCGCGCAATAGCCCGCGAAGTCCGCCGGCGCGCCCCGCATTGCCTTATCGGCGCGATACGCCAGGGCCGCCACGGTATGCCGCAGCATCGTAATCTCATCGCTCATCGTGACTTCGTCGCTCATTATGCCCTCCCAAAATCGATGAAGCCGCGCTCCGGATCCGCGGCGAGCAGCTTGACGCGCAGCCGGTCGCCTACGTCGAGCCCCTCTTCGCCGCGCATTACGCGGCCTTCCACCGGCGGATCGAGCACGCGCACGAACACGCCCTTGGGTGTTGCGCCCGTGACCACCGCGGAAAACGTCTGCCCCACGCGCGGGGCCAGCGCCACCGCCGCCATGCGCTTCAGCATGTTCCGCTGCACCTTGCGCGCGGCGTCTTCCTTCAACGTGCAATTGCTTGCGATGCGGTCCAGCTCTCCATCGGTGTAGGGAGCCGGCGCGTGCGCCAACAGCGCCTTCACCAGCCGCTGCGCCACCAGGTCGGCAAAGCGGCGGTTCGGCGCGGTGGAATGCGTGTAGTCGTGCGCCGCCAATCCAAAATGGCCCTGCGCGCCGCCGCCGGGGCTCGAGCGCACGTACTCGCCTGGCCCCATGAGCTTCAACACGGAAAGTGAAAGGTCCTCGTAGTGCACCGGGTCGGCAGCCTTGCGGCTAACCAGAAAGGCGTCGAGCGCGCCTGCGTCGGGCTCGTGCGGCAGCTTCGCGCCCAAGCCTGCGGCCAGCGCAACGATGCGCGCCCAGCGCTCCGGCGCCTTCACCACGCGGCGTATGGACGATACCCCCGCCGCCTGCAAGCTCCGCGCCATGGTCTCATTCGCCGCGATCATGAAATCTTCGATCAGATGCGCCGCCCGGTTGGAGACGCGCGCCGCGATCGCCGTTACGCGGCCGTCCGTCATCACCGGCTCCGCCTCTATGCGGTCGAAGGTCAATGCGCCTAGCCGGTGCCGCGCCTCGCGCAGCTTTAGCGCGGCTTCGTCCTGCAGTTTGAGCTGCGCCTGCAACTCCGGCGACGCTGCAACTTTCGCGGGAGCGGCGGCCGAGCCTTCCAGCCACGCGCCCACGCCGTTATACGTCAACTGGGCGTGGTTGCGCACCCGCGCCCGGTAAAAGGCCGTAGAGCCGAACGACCCATCGCTCGCCACCGCGAATTCGATCACCACGGACGCGCGCTCGCCGCCTTCCGATAGCGACGTCAGATCGGTAGAGAGCCGCTCCGGCAACATGGGGAAGGTGTGCACGCCGGCGTAGACGGTGGTGGTCTCCTGCGCCGCGTAGCGGTCGACGGGCGTCCCCTTGGCAACCGCGGAATCGACATCGGCGATGGCCACCAGCACGCGGATCTTATCGCCCGCGCGCTCGGCCCATTCGATTTGATCGAGGTCGCGCGAATCGTCGTTGTCGATGGATGACCACAGCAGGCCGGTGAGGTCGCGCAAGCTCGCATCCGGCTGTACGTGGATGCCTTGCGCCTGTTGCATCGCATCGGCGGGGATATCGGGCGCGAAACCCTGGTCGATCATTTCCCGGCGCGACGCGGCCACCAGGTCGAAACTGTCTTGAGGCATGAAATTCGAGGGTAGCAAAACAGCGGCGGCGGAACGCGGCTTAATCGACGCGCGGCCTATGGAAGCGGAGCTCGCATACGGTGCACCGGTACGGAATGCACCCGAACACATGGTAAAGAAAATCGCCAACGCCCCGCTGTTTGGATTTGTTGATGTAGATGGCGCCGCAGCGCGGGCAGATGTTCTTGTGCCCCATGCTCAGGTAGATGAAATAGAGGCTACGGAAGATCTGAAACAAAATCGCCAAAACTAAAAGGCCCAGGGCGATTTGGTATCGAATCCGCATGCAGGTTTGCTCTGCGATCTCAGGGCTTTCCCATTGGGACGCTGGAAACCAAAGTATACCGCGCTAAGCGCTCAGATTGTGGCTCTACCCGCCCCCGAATTAGTCCAGTTACGTATAGTACCAAAGCTATAGAAGGTACTGCAAAGAGTACTACCGCCGCAGGTAAGGCTGGCACCGATCTGGAAGCGCCCGAAAGATTCCAGGTTTGCCCGGCAAATGAGCCGGCGATGCAGCCCGCCGGCTCCTTAGGCGCCCATCCCAGCGCGTTGCGCGCCGCGGTTGAGCTGGCTGGGGCGAGACTGCGCCGGAATCGGGAATCACGCGTTGGCTTGGCTATATTGCGTCGCAATACGCCGTGTTACGATTCTCGTACCTCTGCGCGGCCACCACAAAAACGTGTTGGGCTTGACCAATCGCGTTCCCTTCGAGAGTCGAATCCAGTTGGGGAATCGCAGTTCCCAACTCCTTCGCCGTTGCCGCTGGGTGGGCGTTGAGATATGCCGCTACCCAATCCGCCATCAGCGACCATTCGCGATCCTGCAGGGCGGGCGCGCTCGGATCTCCGTCGAGACCGAAACCATCTGAGTATGCACGCAGAGGCTCGGCGTTCTTAAGGAACGCCTGCTTGATTTCGTCCGCAGGATCGGCCGCCCCAAAAACAACTGGGGCTCAGGCAAAGCGCAAAACCGCCAGGCGCTGAGCCCCAGGTTTCATGACGTGGCGCGCGACTGCCGAAGCGCGTTCACACGATTGTGAACGCTGCACGCAGGAGTGCGTGCGCCACACACAAGGGCTACGAGTCCCAAGTTTCATGGGCACTGAGACTGAGCCCCAGATATCAAGCTGAAGCAGCCTGATTTAGAACGTAAACAGCAGCGTCCCAGGCGCCGGCGCGACCACGGGCGCTCCCTCCGGAGCTCCGGCCGTCACAGCTACTTCGCCTTCGCCGTCGATTTTGCGGTAGAAGATGCCGGTATCGCCCAGGTAAACTTCCAGCTCCGAAGGACGCGGCAGCGTGCCCTGAATCAGCGCCTCCGACAGCGGATCTTCGATGTACTTCTGCAAGGCGCGCCGCAATGGACGCGCGCCGTAACTGCGGTCGCCGCAGGTCTTATCCAGGATGTATTTCGAGGCCTGCGGCGTGAGGTGGATCTTCACCTGCTTCGCAACCAGGTTGAGGTTCACCGAATTCACCAGCAGGTCCATGATCTTGATCAGATCGTCGTCGGTCAGCGAGGTGAACAGGATCACTTCATCCAGGCGGTTCAGAAACTCGGGATTGAACGCCTTCTTGACTTCGCTGCGCACCTGCTCTTCGATCTTGCCCGGAATGCCATCCACATCGGGGGCCGAGAAGCCCAGATGCCCGCGCTTTTCGAGGAAGCGCGCGCCCAGGTTCGACGTCATGATGATGATGGTGTTTTTAAAATCCACCTGGTTGCCCAGGCCGTCGGTCAACTGGCCGTCTTCAAAAACCTGCAGCAAAATGTTGTAAATATCCGGGTGCGCCTTCTCGATTTCGTCGAGCAGAATGATGGAATATGGATTCCGCTTGACGCGCTCGGTAAGCTGGCCGCCCTCTTCGTAACCCACATATCCGGGAGGCGAGCCGATCAGCTTCGAAACCGAATGCTTCTCCATGTATTCGGACATGTCGAAGCGAATCAGGCTCTTCTCGCTGCCGAACAGGAACGAGGCCAGCGCGCGCGCCACTTCGGTTTTACCCACGCCAGTGGGACCCAGGAACAGGAACGATCCGGCGGGACGGCTGGTCGATTTCAAGCCCGCGCGCGAGCGGCGAATGGCGCGGGAGAGCGCGGAAATCGCTTTTTCCTGGCTGATGATGCGCTTGTGCAGCTCTTCTTCAATGCGCAGCAGCTTGGCGATCTCTTCTTCTTTAATCGCCGTCATGGGAACGCCGGTCCAGCGCGCCACCACGTCTTCGATATCGTCCTTGGTCACGCAGCCGGTGGAAGAATCGTCCAGGTTATACTTCTCGCGCAACTGGCGCATGTTCTCGCGCTCTTTGCGTTCTTCGTCGGAATAGAAGCGCGCTTTCTCGAACTCGTGGTTGGCAATGGCGTTCTCCATGCGATGCACGATGAACTTGATGCGCTTCTGGATGTCGGCCAGGTCGGCGGGAAGCGTGGTCTGGCGCAGCTTCACGCGCGCGCCCGCTTCGTCGATGAGATCGATGGCCTTGTCGGGCAGAAAACGGTCGGGAATGTAGCGGCTGCTGGTGAAGACTGCGGTCTCCACGGCTTCATCGGTGTATGCCACGGCGTGAAACTTCTCGTAGCGGTCCTTGATGCCGAACAGAATCTTGATGGCGTCGGCTTCGTTGGGCGGCGGAACCTTGACGGCCTGGAAGCGGCGCTCGAGCGACCGGTCTTTCTCGATGGATTTGCGGAATTCCGCCGGCGTGGTGGCGCCAATGCACTGGATCTCGCCGCGCGACAGCGCCGGCTTCAAGATGTTGGCGGCGTCCAGCGACCCTTCGGCCGAGCCCGCGCCCACCAAGGTGTGAAGCTCATCGATGAAGATGATGGCGTTCTGATTCTCCATCAGCTCTTTCATGATGGTCTTGAGCCGCTCCTCGAACTGGCCGCGGTACTTGGTGCCGGCCACGATGAGCGAAAGATCGAGCGCCAGGATGCGCTTATCGGCCAGGAACGAGGGCACGTCGCCCTCGGCGATGCGCTGCGCGAGGCCTTCCACAATGGCGGTCTTGCCCACGCCCGGCTCGCCGATCAGCACCGGGTTGTTCTTGGTGCGGCGACAAAGAATCTGCACCACGCGCTCCAGCTCATAGTCGCGGCCGATCAGCGGGTCGAGGTTGCTATCCATGGCGGCCTGCGTGAGGTCGCGGCTGAACTCCGTGAGCAGCGAGCTTTCCTTGGGCCGCTGCGCCACCTTTTCGCTCTGCGAACGCGCGAGCTCCTCACGGATGGAGGAGAGCCGCAGCCCGCGCTCGTGCAGGATCTCTGCCGCGAAGCATTTCTCTTCGCGCAGCAGCCCCAGCAGCAGGTGTTCGGTGCCGATGTGCTTGTGATTCAGGCGCTCGGCCTCTTCGGCCCCGTACGCCAGAACGCGCTTACACTCATGACTCAGGGGCAGATCTACCGAGGTGGAAACCTTCTCCCGGATGGTGGTGTGCCCTTCAATTTGCTTGCGGATGGATTCCACGGCCGCGTGCGAGCGCAAAAAGCGGTTCGCCAGCGCCTTATCCTCCCGCAAGAGCCCCAGCAGCAGATGCTCGGTTTCGATGTACGGGCTGCCGAATTGGCTAGCTTCGTACCGCGCGAAGAAAATCACTCTTCGCGCCTTCTCCGTGTAGCGCTCAAACATAATTAGTGTGACGCCCCCAATACTCTTAAAGATACTCCGGCCCGCTAAAAGGTTGCGGACCGATTACAAATCCTGGAGCGAACGCTCCATTTTCCATACTTAATACGCGGTGACACCGCCGCGCAAACGACATGTTGTGCGTGACAAAAACCGACGTAAGGCTATGCGAACGGTGCAGGCCTTCCAGCAACTCGAAGATCATCTCGCCAGTCCTGAAATCGAGGTTGCCGGTAGGCTCATCGGCCAGCAAAACCGAAGGCCGGCCCACCAAGGCCCGGGCCAGCACCACCCGCTGCTGTTCTCCGCCCGAAAGTTCGCCCGCGCGATGCGGCGCCCGCGCGCGCAACCCAACTTCATCCAGCCTGGCAAACGCCTCCGATGCAGCTTCCGCCTGGGAAACGCCTCGGATCAGCAGTGGCATCATCACGTTCTCAAGCGCCGTGAACTCAGGCAGCAGGTAGTGGATCTGCCAGACAAATCCGATTTCCCGATTGCGAAAATCCGCCCTTTCCGAATCCGAGAGACCTGAAATCTCTTTACTACCGTAGTATATCGTACCGTTCGTAGGTCTGTCGAGGCCGCCTAACAAATGCAGTAGCGTGGACTTGCCCGCGCCCGATTCGCCCACCAGCGCCAACATCTCGCCGCGCTGCACTTCGAGATCGATGCCGGAGAAGACCACCAGGTCCGACGCGCCGGATTTGTACGCCTTGGCAAGGTCGCGCGCGCGGATGTAGGCTTCGCCCATCACACCGTTACGATAACGCATGTACCGTTGCGCGCGCGCTAAGCGAAGCGAAGCTTCGCCCGGCTGGCCACTTTTATGCCACCCGCACGGCGACGTTTTGTTCGAAAATGAAGGAGCATTTGGAGGGCAACGCATGAAAGCATGTACCCATATGGACCAGATTCGCGATGTGAAGCCGCATACGCGCGGTTGCGAAGAGTGCCTGAAAACCGGCGATACCTGGGTTCACCTGCGGCTATGTATGATTTGCGGCCACGTCGGCTGCTGCGATTCGTCCAAGAACAAGCACGCGACGAAGCACTTCCGCGCGATCAAACACCCCATCATGCGGTCGATCGAGCCGGGTGAAGATTGGGGCTGGTGCTACGTGGATGAGGTGGAACTTGATTTCGCCTGATTGGCCGGCGCTTTCCTTCCCGGAATGGGAGGGTACCTGCGATACGCTCCACATGTGGACCCAGATTGTGGGCAAGACGCGCCTGGCTTTCACGCCGCTGGAAAACCATTGGTGGAACGTCACGCTCTACGTCACGCCGCGCGGCTTGACCACCTCGCCAATTCCATTTCGACGCCGCAGCTTCGAGGTGGAATTCGACCTGATTGCGCATCAGCTTCTGATCCGGAGCAGCGAGGGAGCCGAACGCCTCATCTCACTATTTCCGCGCTCGGTCGCCGATTTCTACGGCGAGTACATGGCGTGCCTGCGCTCTCTGGGAATCGAAGCGACCATTTATCGCAGGCCGGTCGAGTTCGACGACGCCACGCCATTCGACCGGGATTTTCACCATGCTTCTTACAATGCAAAACACGTCGAGAGCTTCCGGCGCATCCTGACCGGCGTCGACCGGGTGTTCAAAGAGTTCCGGGCGCGCTTCCTCGGCAAGTGCAGTCCGGTGCAATTCTTCTGGGGCTCCTTCGACCTGGCGGTCACGCGTTTTTCCGGCCGGACCTGCCCGCTTCCAGCCGACGTGGATGCGATCACACGCGAAGCCTACTCGCACGAAGTGATCAGTTGCGGCTTTTGGCCGGGCGACCGGAAGTTCCCGCACGCGGCCTTTTATTCCTATACCAAGCCCGCGCCCCTCGGGATCGAGAAGGCCGCTCACTGGAACAGCCAGATGGGAGAATTCGTTCTCAAGTACGACGACGCGCGCGCTGCCGAGTCGCCGGACCAGGCGATTCTCGACTTCTGCCAGAGCACCTATGAAGCCGGGGCGAATCTTGCCGGGTGGGACAGGGACGCGCTTGAGCGCAAGGCCGGGCCGCCGCTCACGTTAAATGCGGATGGACGCGCTTAGGGCTCACCGGCGCTTGCCCATTGCGCGCTACCGTTCGGCTTCGGCTCACCCAAGATCCGTAAGCGCCGGTCGAGCGTCGCGTAAAGCGCGATGGTCGCCAGGATCAGGATCGGGCCTTCGATCGGCGACAGCGTATGGTATTTGGCCGGTCCATTGGCGGGAACGATAAACCAGAATGCCGGCAGCTTCACCCGGCTGAGTGCGAACCAATAGTGCGTGTTCGCCGCATCATTGTAAAGCGCCATCAGTCCGCAAGACCAGAGCAGGATTCCCAGCGCCGTGAGTGTCAAAACCACCACCACGCCGGGGCGCTTGAGAATCCGCTTCCAGGGCGTCGGGACGGCGCCGCGCGGGCTGCAACGCAAAATCGCCATTGCCAGAACCACGCCGGCCGCGCCGCCAAGCAGGTCCATATAGACATCGTTGAAATCGTAGGGAACCGGCTTGCCGCCCATCAGATCCCAATACTGGAAGCATTCGTCGAGCCCGCCGAACACGGCGACCCACGCCAGCGATTCCGCGGGCGAGAGCGTCAGAGCGAGCAGCGCCATGCCTTCCGGAACATATTGCGGATAATGCACCAGTTCGACGTTGTTGGCCGTCAAGCCGCCCCACGCGCCCCAGATCAAGGCGATCGTGAGAACCCAGAACGCGGCGAGCCTGCGGCGCGCGGCTTGCCCGGCGAGGCTCCTGAAGACCATCAGTGTAAGCAGCGCCCCCAGGGTCAGAACAATAGCCGCTGAGACCTGATAAAGGCGATGGAGGCTGATCCGTATGGCGATTTGGTTTACTTCGTATTGAACATTTTCGTGCGGAAATGTGACCGCGGCCGCATACACGGCCAGGGCGGCCCAACTCCAGCGCGGGCGCCGGCCCATCGCCGCCAGGAATTTACGAAGAGATCGCACGCAAAACGCTTCATTATGACATACGCGGTTGGCATGACGTACGCGGTTGGCTTCGCTGTGCGGTTCAAGGCATGGCATGCCTCGAAACGACGGTTTCGCGACCAATTCGCCGGGGGTATCCTTTGCCGGCGTCCGCACCGCGGTGTCCCCGGATCGGGCGACCCTTCATCCGCTCAAAGCGGCGACAGTCCCAGAGAAGCCAAGATGCGGTTTAGAAGGTCACGATCGACGTAAACGCCGGCTTGAAGCATTCGCTCATAGGCCTGCCGCCAGATCGGTGACATGGCCGCGGCGGTAGCATGCTTCCAGAACCGCGATGCTGCCCTGCACCCTAAGGCCCTGCTTTTGAGCGAGCAAGCGCGCGCCCAGATCATCAAGAAGAACGAGGTCGGCTCTAAGCTCCCGTGCGAGAAGGATGGCACTGACTTCTCCGAGGCCCAGAGCGGGGCGGCGCAAACGAATCTCATCAACAGCCGCGGGGTGACGAATTTCCTGCACATCGATCCAGGTACACATCGAAACGTCCCCCGCGCCAGCGAGACCGGCTCCGGCTATAACAACTTCAGCGTAGACCTCGGCGGAGATGACCAACTTGCCATATAGTTTTCGGAGCAGGTCAAAGTCGCCGGTCTTGGCGAGGGAGATCAGGGGGGAAGAATTGGAAACAACTATCACAAGCCGAGTTCAGCGAGAGTGCGCCGGTCTTCCTCCAGTTCGGCGTCGGTATAGCGGATGGGTGAAGCGCCGTGAGCGGCGACAAATTCCATGAAGGCGGCGAGCGGAGTGCGGCACAATTCGGCGGCGCGCCCGAGAGAGACTTTGTTCTCACGGAAAAGCTCCAGGGCAATGAACTTGGCCGCTTCGTTCGAAACGTCGCCATTGTCCAGGCGGGCGGCCAAAACAAGATCGGCAGGCAGTTCGACGTTTACGGCGCTCATACTTCCTAACCTACCTTCGAAACCCGGGTAAAGCAACCCCTGTCTTCGCGCAGAACAGCGTCATCCTCAGTTCGCGGCCGGCTCTTTCGACGGAGAGAAGATCGTTCGACATTATGCCAGTGAACTACTGTCTCACGCGATCATCACCCCGCGCCCGAATTTCCTGTGCCGGACGCAGCGCCCGCATACACCCGCCCGCCGTGGCCAGTCGCCGAGCGTCCGACCCAAGCCCCAAAACTTCCTCGAACCGCTGACAAGTACTGGTCCCATTGGGCCTTTGATCCCCAACTCCGTGGGGTGTATCCTTGGGTCGAGTAGCCCGTCTATCTAAAGGATACCCGCAGGCTCTTGGTGAAGTCCTTTTCCAACCCGCTGGCGGTCCTCGCCGTCGCCTTGTTCGCCGTTCCGGCGCAAGCGCAGCTGGCGGTGTCGGGACGTGTGGTGGACGAAACCGGAGCCGGCGTGGCAGGCGCGCGGGTGACGGCGCGGACGCTGGATGGCAGCGCATCGGTGGCGGCATCGTCCGATCTGGCCGGCAATTTCAAACTGGCCGTGCCGGCCGCGGGCGATTACGACCTACGCGTGGAGCGCGAGGGGTTCTACGTCTTCACCAGCCACAACCAGCGCTTCGACGAAGCCCAGAGCCAGTTCGCCGTTACCTTGAACCACCAGCAGGAGTTTCCTGAAAAAGTGGAAGTGAAGGATTCGCCAGCCGGCATCGACCCGCAACAGCCCGCCGCCCGCCAGGAGTTGGACAACACCGAGATTCAGGCCGTGCCCTACGCCGCGCCGCAGGATTACCGCAACGCGCTGCAACTGTTGAACGGCGTGGTGGCCGACAATTCCGGAGTGTTTCACTTCAACGGCGCGGCCGCCAGCCAGACCAACTACACGCTGGACGGCTTCAACATTTCAAACCCGATCACCGGCGCCCTCGATACGCGCATCAACATCGACACGGTGCAATCCATGGAGGTGCTGGACAGCCGTTACTCCGCGGATAACGGCCGCGGATCCGGCGGCGTGCTCAACTTGTCGAGTAAGATCGGGGACGACCACTGGCGCTTTATCGGCACCAACTTCATTCCCAGCGTCGCCACCGATCACGGATTGCACATCAACAAGGTTACGCCGCGGGTCGACCTCTCCGGGCCGATCAAGAAGCGCCGCGTGTGGATCGATACCGGGCTCGACGCATTTTATAGCGAGGACCTGATCTCCGGGCTGCCCGCCGGGCAGAACAGCATGCGCAGCCTGACGGCCGACGCCATCACGCGTTTCCGCGCCGAGCTGAAACCGGGGAATATTTTCACCGCCAGCTTTCTGTGGAATTTGAACGATCAGACGCATAACGGCCTGAACTTTCTCGATCCGGTGCAGACCACCACCAACTCGCGCCAGACCACGTATATGACCACCGCGCGCGACCAGCATTATTTTGGCCACGGCGCATTGCTTGATTTCGGATTCGCCGATACGCACGGCTTTCTGCGCAGTTTGCCGCAAGGCGACGCGCTGTACGAGATCACTCCGTTCGGCAGCCTGGGCAATTATTACGTGAGCACCGTGCAGCATTTTTACCGTCAACAGGCCGTCGCCAGCCTGTTCCTGCCCACGTTCCACCTGCATGGCGCGCACCTGCTCAAGTTCGGCGTGGATTTCGAGCGCGAAGGCTTCCATCAAGCCATGACGCTGAACGATTACGAAGTGCTGCAGGCCGATAATTCGGTGGCGCGCTTCGTGACGTTCACCGGGAGTCCCTTCGAGCGGCAAAACAATTTTGAAGGCGCTCAGTATTTTCAGGATCACTGGGCGGTTCGCGCCAATCTCACTATCGAAGCGGGCGTGCGCGCCGAGTGGAACGAGATTGCGCGCGACCTGGAGATCGCGCCCAGATTTTCAGTCGCATGGGCGCCGCACGCTCTGGGCGGAGCCAAGTTTTCGGCCGGTTACGGCGTCTACTACGACGCCATCAACCTGCAGTTGATCGCCCGCCCGGATGAGATGAGTCTTTCCACTTTCTATTTGCCCGGCGGCGTGGTGGAAGGCCCTGTTCCCACTTCCTTTGCGGTGAACGATCACGCGCTCTCCACACCGCGTTATCAGACCGTCAGCGTGGGAGTAGAGCGCAAACTGCCATTCGATTTCTACGGCAAGGCCGGCTATATGCACCGGCAAACCAACAACGGTTTCGTGTTTGAGACCGCGGTTCCGGAATCGGGCTCTGAATTCTACGACGGCGCGCAGTTTGTGCTGGGCAATACCCGGCGCGACCGTTACGATGCGGCCGATTTAACCCTGAAGCGCACCTTTGCCGGCCGTTATGAGTGGTTTCTGGGCTACACCCGGTCGAGTTCGCGAACCAACGACGATGTGATGTACAGCCTGGTCAACCCCATCTTCGGTCCCCAATTGCCCGGACCGTTGCCGTGGGATGCGCCCAACCGGATCCACATGTGGGGTTGGGCGCCGCTGCCCCATGCGTCCCTGCCAAAGTTCCTGCAGTTCACAACTCGCAACACCACCGCGGCTTACCTTGTGGAGTACCGCACAGGATTCCCGTTCAGCGTGGTGGATCAGCAAGGCTTCATGCTAGGCCTGCCGGGAGAGATGCGGCTACCGGGGTATTTTAGCGTCAATCTCCATTTCGAGCGGCAATTCCACGCCTTGCATTATCTGTGGGCGTGGCGCGTGGGAGTGGACAACCTGACCAACAATGGCAACCCGAACTTCGTGAATAATGTGCTCGGAACGCCGGACTATCTCACCTATGGCCGGGGCCAGGCGCGGGCATTTACCATGCGCCTGCGGATGCTGGGTAAGAAGTAGCCGCGCATTGTATTTGGAAGTACATTCCAACGAGCCTGTTGGCCACCCCCGTGCATCATCATTCGCGGAGGTTCAATCAATAATATGCGAGCATTAGCGTTAGCGGCGTCAGTCGTCATGGCGGCGTCCGTATTGGCCGCTGAAACGGCGCAGGAACGGCTTGGCGATTCAGCCAGGGTATTTTCCGAGATCATGAGAACGCCCGATAAGGGCATACCACAGGATTTGCTGGCCAAGGCCCAATGCGTGGTGATTATCCCAGGCATGAAGAAGGCTGCTTTCGTAGTCGGCGCCGAGTATGGGCGCGGATTCGCGGAGTGCCGGCACGAAGACGGCAAGGGCTGGGGAGCACCGGCGGCGGTTCGGATGGAAGGCGGCAGCGTGGGCTTCCAGATCGGCGGCTCCGATACGGATCTGGTACTGCTGGTGATGAATCGGCACGGTATGGTCAGATTGACTGAAGACAAGGTGCAGCTTGGCGCCGACGCGTCCGTCGCGGCGGGTCCGGTAGGACGCACCACGAACGCGGAAACCGATGCGTCGATGACGGCTGAGATTCTTGCGTGGTCGCGGGCCAAAGGCCTGTTCGCCGGCGTTTCGCTCAGTGGCGCGACGCTGCGGCCGGACGCAGACCGCAACATGGAGCTCTACGGGAGCAAGATGAGCAACAAGGAAGTGCTCATGGGAACGATCCAACCACCGGAAGCGGCGCATCCGTTGATTCACGAGTTGGACCGGTATTCCACCTTCTCCGGCGCCGACCGCGCAGTCCATCAGTAGCAGTGGCGCGGGGCCATGCCCTGCGTAGTTTTAGTAGACTCATAGAGGCGTGAAATTCCTCAGGCGTCTCTTCTGGATAATAGTGGCATTCGCCGCGGCTTTTTTCCTGAGCGGAATTGCGCTCAGCCGCGGCGAACACATCAATAGCATCTGGCTGGTACTGGCGGCGGCTTGCACGTATGCGCTTGGCTATCGCTTTTACGCCCGGTTCATCGCCGCGAGGGTGATGGCGCTCAACGACAAGCGCGCCACGCCGGCCGAGCGTCTCCGCAACGGTCACGACTTCGAACCCACCAACAAATGGATCTTGTTCGGACACCACTTCGCGGCCATCGCGGGGCCGGGTCCGCTGGTTGGGCCGGTGTTGGCGGCGCAGTTCGGCTATTTGCCGGGAACGCTGTGGATCGTGATTGGCGCCGTGCTGGGCGGCGCGGTTCAGGACTTCGTGATCTTGTTCGCCTCGATGCGCCGCGACGGCAAATCGCTGGGTGAAATGGCGCGCGAGGAAATCGGCAAGGTGGGCGGTTTCGCGGCGCTGTTCACAGTGCTGCTGATTATGGTGATCCTGCTGGCCGTAGTTGGGTTAGTGGTGGTCAACGCGCTCAGGGGCAGCGCGTGGGGAACTTTTACCATTGCAGCCACCATGCCGGTGGCGTTGCTGATGGGTCTGTATTTGCGCTACTGGCGTCCGGGCAAGGTACTCGAAGGCTCGGCGCTCGGGTTCGCTCTCGTGATGGCGAGCATCTACGCGGGTCAATCGGTGGCGGCGTCGGCATCGCTCGCGCCCTGGTTCACGTGGAGCGCCATGTCGTTGGCGCTCGCGATCATCGCCTATGGATTCCTGGCCAGCGCGCTTCCCGTCTGGATGTTGCTTGCCCCGCGCGATTATTTGAGCACGTTCGTCAAGCTGGGCGTAGTATTAATGCTCGGCGCAGGCGTGTTATTTGTACACCCCGACCTGCAACTTCCGGCTTTGACGCGCTTCGTGGATGGCACGGGCCCCGTCTTCGCCGGCAAGGTCTTTCCGTTCTGCTTCATCACCATCGCGTGCGGCGCAATCTCCGGATTCCATGCGCTGATTTCCTCCGGCACCACGCCCAAGATGATCGCCAAGGAATCGAATGCGCTGCCGATAGGGTACGGCTCCATGCTGCTCGAAAGCTTCGTCGCCATTATGGCGATGGTGGCGGCGTGCGTGATGCAGCCGGGCGTCTACTTCGCGGTGAATTCGCCGGCCGGTGTCGTCGGGGCGACTCCTGCGTCGGCGGTGGCGACAATCGCATCGTGGGGCTATCCCGTCTCGGTTGCCCAGATGAGCGCGCTCGCGCATAGCGTAGGCGAGCAGACCCTGTTCTACCGCACCGGGGGCGCGCCTTCGCTGGCGTTGGGCATGGCGCACATTTTCGCGCAAACCGGCGGCGGACAGGCGCTGATCGCATTCTGGTACCACTTCGCGATCATGTTCGAGGCGCTGTTCATTCTGACCATCGTCGACGCGGGCACGCGCGTGGGGCGGTTCATGCTGCAGGACCTGCTGCGGCACTTTTCCAAGCCGCTAGGCCGCACCAGTTGGATGCCCGGAGTGCTCCTGACCACCGCGGCGGTGGTGGGCGGCTGGGGCTACTTTCTGATTCAGGGAGTGCGCGATCCGCTGGGCGGCATCAATTCGCTATGGCCGCTGTTCGGCATTGCCAACCAGTTGCTGGCGGCGATCGCACTGTGCGTGGGGACAACCATTCTGCTCAAGATGCACGGGCTGAAATACGTGTGGATTACCTGCGCGCCGCTGGCGTGGCTGGTGACAGTGACCTTCACGGCCGCATGGCAAAAGATTTTCTCACCCATTCCGGCCATCGGGTTTTTGGCGCAAGTGGACAAGTTGCAGGCCAGTACAGCCGCAGCCACGGCGGCAACGCAGACGCTGATTTTCAACGCGCGCCTGGATGCGGCGCTATGCGGAATCCTGCTGCTGATGGTAGCGACGATCCTGCTCGATTCCTTGCGCGTCTGGTACGGCATTTTACGCGGGACGCACGCCGCGCGGATAGCGGAAGCGCCGTTCGTGATCTCGCGGCTTCGCGCGGAGGAGCTATGAGCCGCCTCCGCAATTTCGGCCGGTTCGTGCTGGCTCTTCTCCGCGAAATCGGCGACGAGAACGCCTACCAGCGGCACCTGGCGGCGCACGGCCGCGAGCATTCCGGCGCAGAGTGGCGGCGCTTTTCCGAAGAGCGGATGCGGGCGAAGTATGCGCGCGCAAAGTGCTGCTGAATTTAGGTAGGACAGACGATCGCCTTTTATCGTCTGTCAAGCGCCGGTTGCCAGTAGCGTCCTAACGTGCATCGATGGGGTTTTCCGTTCCGCAACTGCGCCAACCGAGCGCGATCTTCGGGACGCCACTCCGCCCATGTGGACGCCATCAACAGGCCGCAAGCGGGTTAGGGGGATCTATCGCGTCTACATCAATTCGCCGTAGGTCTTCAATGCGGAAATGGGAATCCCCGAGGATCTTGTTCAGCAATCCGGGCTCCAGCGTTTTCGCATATTGAACGGGACAACAGAACTCTGCTTGCTCACGCGAAGAACAATACGCCCACCAGCCTTGCCACATCGCAAACGGTATAGCGAAAGCCGCCATGCGGGTGGCGCGCAGCAGCAGCGCCTGGGCGGACTTCAGTTCACGCGGGGCCATATCTATCTACAATTGCTGTTTGCAAGTCTACATCACGAATCTGTGGCGCGCGCACTCCTGCGTGCCGCATTCCCACTCGCTGGAACGCGTCTTTCGCCGCCGTATAACCCTGCAAATTTGCCTGAGAATTCGCGGCGGGCCGCCGCACTACTATTGCGACAGTTATGATTCGAATTTGGCGTTATCTTGTAACCTGCCTGTTTCTCGCGCTGGCGGCATCGGCCGCGACGCCGGGATTCAAGGCCGAATTTGTAGGTGGAACACTCGCGGGCTTGCGGGCGAAGTCCAGTGCGCGCGTCGATCTGACCGGCGCCGACGCGCTGATATTCCGGTGCGCAGGGCAGACGCTAAGCGTCTCGTACCCAAAGATCGAAACGTTGGAATATGGGCAGCACGTCAGCCGAAGATATGCGGCGGCGGTTCTGCTTTCGCCGGTGCTGCTGCTGAGTAAGTCGCGGCAGCATTTTGTCACCATCGGGTACACAGACGCGGAGGACAAGCATCAAGCGCTGGTATTTCGCTTGGAGAAGGGCGATATTCGCAGCGTGCTGGCATCGCTCGAAGCGCGCAGCGGACGGCGCGTGGAATTCCAGGACGACGAAGCGCGAAAGGCGGGACAATAATGAAGATCGCAATCGGGTGTTTACTGTGTCTCGCGGGCGCTCTCGGCTTGCGTGCGCAGGCGGCCCTGGCCTTGCCCGTGCATTCGGACCTCGGCGCTGCCGCACAATCCATTGAAGACACCGGGCTGCGTCAATTGCTGACCCTGAAGCGCGTATATGTGGACAAGCTGACGGGCGGCGAAACCGCCGCGCAGATGCGCGACATCATCATTGGCAGCCTGGAACAATCGAAGCTCTTCATCCTGACCGAGAATCAGGAAAAGGCGGACGCGGTGCTTCACGGAGCGGCGGAAGACCTGGTGTATACGGAAACGCACTCGTCGTCGGACGGGGTCAACGCCAAATTGAACGTCGGGTCAAGCCACGGGGCGTCCGGATATCGCGCCGACCAGTCGGGCGGGTTGGGCATCGGGGAGAACGAATCGGACCATTCGGCGATGCGGCGGCACGAAGCGCTGGCTACGGTGCGGCTCACCAATAAGGATGGCGATGTGATCTGGTCCACTACCCAGGAGAGCCTGGGCGCGAAATACCACGGGGCCAGCGCGGATGTGGCCGACAAGATTGCCGCTAAGTTGAGAGAAGATTTCGAGAGGGCCAAGAGGATTGCGCATTAAGCGCTCCGGCTCAACGCGCCTTCTGCGGGTCCTTCAAGTACTGCGCGATTTGCTCGCAAGTGGCGAACCAAACGCCCGGTTTCGACTTCATATACGCTACAAACTTATCCAGGTGTTCCATGGGCGCGCGATGGCCGCTCAGATAAGGATGTAGCGTCAGCACGAACATCGTGCCCTCCGCATAGGCCCCGTCAAATTCGTCCTTATAGAGCTGGTAAAGCAGCTCCGGCGACGGCATATGTCCGTTCTGTCCCAGATAGGGCGTCTCGGTAAGGGTCCAATCGATCGCCAATTCCACCACGCCGGTGTCCTTCCCGCGGGACATGATCTCGTAGGGCTCGTCCAGCGCCTGCAGGCTGCTGTCGTAGAGAAAGCCCTTCTTCTGAATCAGGTCGAGCGTGATCGAGCTGAACGCCCACGAAGGAGCCCGATAGCCCACCGGCCGCTTCCCCACGGCCTTCGTCAGATAGGCAATGGCCTGGTCGAGCAGACGCTCTTCCTCGCCTTCGGCAAGCCGCGGCGGAAACTCATGAATCCATCCGTGGACGCCCACCTCGTTGCGCCCGCCCTTCAGGATTGCCGCGAGCATCTCGGGATGCAGCATAGCATCCACCGCCGTAACGAAAAACGTAGCCGGCGTCTGGTAGCGATCGAGCATCTTCAGGATGCGCGGCGTTCCACTCTCCGCGCCAAAATCGGACGCGGAAAGCGTAGTCGGCGAAGTGGCGCCATCGCGCAGCAGGGGCGCTTCAGTATCGTCGTCGAAGCTCAGGCTCACGGCCACGCGGGCTCCGCCGGGCCACGATTTCGGCGTAAGCTTTCGCCCCACGCGCGCCAGGTCCACGGTCTGGCGAAGTTGTTCTTCCGTCCACTTCGTGCCGGGTTGATTGCCGCCTTGCTGCTGCGCCGGAGCCCATCCCGCCAGGCACGCGATCGCCGCCGCCAGCGCTCCTTTGCGAACTGAGTAGAATGCCATGCGATTGAGCGTATCTGTTTTCACCAGCAAGTTCAAATTGATGGCATGATCTGATAGCATGATCGAGGCATGGCGACGGCTTCAGCCGGGTTCTTGTTGTTCATCGAGTGTCACCGTGAGGCAGATGGGCGCTGTCTGGCGGACATCGCCGCCCTTCCAGGCGCGACCGCCTATGGACGGAGCCGGAGGCAAGCCACGGCGGCTGTGCAGGCGCTGGCGCTACGGCTGATTGCAGACCGGCTGGAGCATGGTGAGACCGCTCCCGGCCCAATGAATATCTCTTTCATTTGCGTCTGAACAACTTTCCGAGATTCGCCTTCGATGAAATCGAATCGAGGCTGGGCGCTGGACAATTTGCTTCGTATGGGCTGGACGAGCAAGCGTCAGCGCTGCACTTCCGGCCGCATCCTGGCGCGCCCTGGTTGGTAGGACGTGTTATTCGCGGCCATGAAGGTTATTGCAAGAAGGAGCCGGCTGAAAACCGGCTGCAGCCAGGATTGGCTGTCCCACAAACTACTTCCCGGCATTCTGCACCGCCAGTAAGTCGGCGAGTATGCGCGAGCGCGAGCCCGAGGGCAGCAGCGTGAAGCGCGCGCCGCCCGCCAGAATTCGCTGCGTTTCCAGCACATCGAAGAGCGCTTGTGATACAGCCGGCTCGCGTGCGATTTCCTGCAGTGCCTGTCCCAGCGTGGCGGGACGGATGGCGGCGGCCTTGGCGAACTCGATGGCGGCTTCGCGCTCGGCGGAGCTAGTGATCACGCTGACCTGGTTGGCGCCGGCCTGCTTGATGGCGGAAGTGACCTGGCGCAAGCGGTTCACCACCTTCTCCTCGATCTGGTGGATCATGCCGGCGTCACGGAAATGCACCTTGCGGATATAGACGGAGCCCAGTTGGTAGCCCCACGCCTGCGATTTGCCGGTGACTTCGGCGCGCACGCTCTGGCTCATGTTGTGGCGCGTCTCCAGCATTTCCGCCAGCTTCATATTACTCAGGCAGCGGACCGTGGCGTTGCTCACATTGGCGCGCAGTGACCCGCGCGGATCGGTATTCTTGAATAAGTAGGAGACCGGGTCGCCGATCCACATCTCATACCAGATGCCGATGCCCATGGGCGCTCCCTCTTCGGAATTGACAGGCTGGCTGCGCAGGTATTCCTGATCGAGCCGCAAGTCAAGCACATAGCAGTTACCCAGTAAGTTGATGACGAACGCCGCGGGTCCGAGCTTGCCCGGCAGAAAGTAGAGACCGGGTTCATCCAGAATGCCGACCACTTTCCCGAACAGCATATAGACACGCGCAGTGCGCTCTTGCACCACCGCGTAGATGCCGAAGATCCGGCACAGACCGAGCAGCACGGGCTCGGCGACGAACATTCCGATAAAGACAACCAGCGCGGCGGTGAGGACGGCGACTATGGGTTGATCCATATGGGTTGATCCATTACTTGCCGGCCTCCAGGAAAATCTGCTGCGCTTTATCGTAGAGCGCCAGGCGCACATTGCGCAGATACGCGCCGAGGATATTGGGCCCGCTGCGGTGAAGCTCGGCCAGCTCGGCGGCCAGCGATTTGACCGGCTCCACTTCGGCCTGCGCGCGTAGCGTCTCAATCTCCACGGCGCGGCGGGATTGCACCACGCGCTGGTCGGCCGCGGCCTGGGCGAGGCTGATGTCGCTCGACACCTGGTTGTGCGCGGTATTGATGGCGGCGAGCGCCGATTCCACTTCGGGCGGCGGATCGATGCTGGTAATCAGCGAAGCGTCCAGAATCACGCCGTACCGCGCGGCAGCGGAGTGACACTCTTTGTCCATGTATTCGTTGAGATCGCGAAGGTTCTTGCGCAGATCGTTGATGGAGATGCCGGTCATTTCGCTGCCGGCCAGCGGCGCCACTTCGCCGGCGCCGGCGTTGGGACCGGCATCGACCACCAGCGGGACCGGCTTGGCTTCAAAGTTGGCGATGCGCTGGCGCAGCACCGATACGAAGTAGGCCACCACATGGACAAACGGCCGCTTGATACCGAAGAGGAAAGCGTACAGGTTGGCCTCGCTGACGCGATAGCGGATCTGGCCGGTGAGCCCGGTATTGAGCTGGTCTTTGGTGACCGCCTCCAGGCGGGAGCCGTTATCGTTGGCGCTCGGGTTTTCGGGATCGAGCGCCATGTTGACGGTCATGGTCGCAATGGAAACCTTGTAGATCTTCTCCCATGGCATCTTGAAGTAAGGCCCGCCCGGCTGAATCACGCGGACCTGCGGATAGACATAGCGGGCCTTTTCTTCCGGCATCAGAGGCTCGGCGATCGGGTCGTCCAGCGTGGTTTTGCCGCCGGGGACGCGGAGGGCGCGGCCGAAGCTGGTCTTGACCGCACGCTCGTTCTGATCCACCGTATAGACGCCCATCAGAATCATGCGCAGCAGAAACCAGGCCAACAGGCCGAGCAGAATCCCGATCAAAGTCGGCATACGAGCCTCCCGGTCAGTATAGCGCTCAGCACCAAAGTGGGACAGACGCTTTCGTCTGTCAATTCGGCGAGTGTTTCACCGGCCGATAGGTTGGGGCGACGCGCGGACTGCGCGCTCGAACGCCCAGCCTCGAATGTGATTGATTTGCTCTTTCATGGTGCGCGACAGCGGGACCAGCTTCGCAGCGATGCTGATCAGATCGTGCTCGGTCAGCTCGCGGTCCGCCAGGCGCGCTCTGGTGATGGCCGATATGACGCATTGCTCGATCTCGGCGCCAGTCCAGCCGACGGTAAACTGCGTCAATTGCGCAAGATTGAACGCGGCGATGTCCACTCCACGGCGGATGAGGTGAATCTTGAAGATTTGGATCTGCTCGTGATCGAGCGGCAGGTCCACGAAAAACACCTCGTCGAAGCGTCCTTTGCGGATCATCTCCGCGGGAAGCAGGTCGATCCGGTTAGCCGTGGCGGCGACGAATAGCCCACGCGTTTTCTCCTGCATCCAAGTGAGGAAGAACGCGAAGATTCTACCCTGCTCGCCGCCCGATTCGGTGGACGTGATGCCCATCTCGATCTCGTCGAACCACAGTACCGCGGGCGCCATATCTTCCATCATGCGGCAGGCCGCCACGAATGCGCCCTCAGGCTTGCCGTGCCTCCCGGAGAAGATCTCGATCATATCGACGCGATAGAGCGGAAGCTGGAAATGATTGGCGATGGCCTTGACCGAGAGACTCTTGCCGCAGCCGGGAATGCCCATGATCAGGATCCCCTTCGGCACGATTTCGGTACTCAGGCTGTCGCGCATCTGAAAGAGCTTGCGGCGCTCGACCAGCCATTTTTTGAGGCCCTCCAGACCGCCGACATCGCCGAGATCCTTCACGTCGGAAATATATTCGATTACGCCGCTGCGATTGACCAGGAGCCGCTTCTCTTCGAGCACGGCCGCCAGCGATTCCGGTCCAAGGCGCCGATTTTTGACCAGAGCCCGGCGCAGCGCATAGCGCGCTTCGTCGAGAGTGAGGCCCTGCAGGGCGCGCGCAAGCTGGAATAACAAGTCTTCGTCCGCATCGCCGCCTTCGCTGGTTTGCGGCGCTTCTTCGCGCAGAAACTCCACCAGCTCGAGCAGATCGGGCGGCCGCAGCTCCAGAAACAACATGCTGCGCTCGACTTCCTCGGGAATGAATCGGACCGGAGAGCTGATGACGATAAACTTGCGTTGATCGCGGCAGTTCTCGTAAACGTCGCGGAGGCGGCGGCGGATCTCCGACGATTCGCGCAGCGGCTCGTGGAAATCCTTGAGGTGGAAAATGCCCGCGTGCGCGTGGGTGACGATGAAATCGAGAGCGCCGCGAGGAGTCAGTGCGCCGGCTTCCGCCGCTTCGCCATCGCGATGCAAACCCTCGGTGAGGCTCCACGTCCAGACGGGCGTCGGCGCGGAAGCTGGCATACCGCGGCTGACCTCGCGCAGCACTCTTCCCACCCGCTGCTCTTCAGCGGACAGTATATACGTGAGCGGCCGGCCGGATTCGAAAATTTCCCGGATCGTCTTGGCAGCGCGGCTCTCCGCGGGGCCGGGTGCAGCGGATGGTTCGATCACCGGACTGCTAATAGCATTCTCAAGCGCCATGTTGGGGACTCTTTCATTATGGACGACCCGCCCGGTGAAGTAGACTGTGTTCGTTCGAAAGATCCGGTGACGGGAGCGATGGCCGAGTTCACTCATCGGTTTGAACCGGAATCTGAGCATCGAGCTTGAGGATGCCGAGTTAAACGTCTGCCGTCCGTCCGGTTGCACCGCGGCAGACGTTGTTCGGAGAATACTGAGGAGTAAATGATCCGATCGCGTGAGTTCCTGATTACCTTGCTCCTCAACGGTCTCTTCCCCCATGTCGGGATGTCCCAGGGCCAGGCGGTCGCTGTCTCTGCCGGACCAGACGGCGCCGCATTGATCGCGCTGGCAAACGGGAGGAAAGTAGCGATTCGGAAAGAGCGCAGCCAAGCCGGTATCGGCGAGCCGCAAATAGCACCGGACGGAAGAGTGGGTTGGCTCGCTGAATACACCGTTGATAGCGTGAGCTACCCCATCGCTGGAACTCTGATCGTCTGGCGAGCGGGCAAGACGATACGGAGGCTCCCGGCCGGACAGAGCTTCTATAGCTGGGCATTTTATGCTCAGGGTAAACAGGTGGCATACCACGACGGCCCCCTTCACGGCGAGTTGAAATCGCATTGCGAGCTTCGCGACGTCAAAAGCGGACGTATGATAGCTGTGTGGGATGGAGGAAAACAAGCGGCCAGATTGGACTCAAGGACTGAGCCACTAAAGCAATAGTGTGACTATCATGGTGTCGTTGGAGTTCGATCGCTCTTGCCGACGGAGTTAAACGCCATGTCCGAAAACCCATTCCGTAGAAATTTCCTGAGCCGCATGGCCGGCCTCGGAATCGCCGGAGCCGCGCTGGGCGCAGACGCATCGCCCCAATCTGCACCGGCGCCCGGAGGCGAATTCCGCCTGCCCGAATACGCCTGCGCGCAGGACTACCGCTCGCTGAAGCAATCGAGTTTCGACCGCACCGGCGGCAATGCCGACCGCTGGGTGATCGAGCCCGGCGAAACCAAAGAGGTGTTCGCCGCCAACGGACCCGGCGTGATCACCCACATCTGGTTCACCATCTCCGCGCAAGGCCGCGACCATCTCAAGGAGATCGTGCTCCGCATGTACTGGGACGGCAATGCCAAGCCGAGCGTCGAAACGCCTGTGGGCGACTTCTTCGGCCTCAACCTGGGCCAGTATTTCGTCTACCAGTCGGCGTTCCTCAATTGCTCTTCCATCAAGGCGATGAACTGCTATTTTGCGATGCCCTTTCGCCAATCGGCGCGCATCGTGGTCGCCAATGAAGGGTCCGCGCGCGTAGGCGCGTTCTATTCGAATATCGATTATCAACTGGTTCCAGCCTTGCCGGAGCGCGCCCTCTATTTCCACGCGCAATACCGGCAGGCTACGCCAAACGCTGCCGCGCAGTTTGCCGCCGGAGCCCAAAAGCTCAATCTCGAGGGCCGCCAGAATTACGTTTACATGGAGACTCGCGGCGCGGGCCATCTGATGGGCGTCACGCTGGGCACGCTGCAAAACCGCGACGGATGGATGGGCGAAGGCGACGACATGATCTTCATCGACGACGAGACCGCCCCGGCGATCACTGGTACGGGCTCCGAAGATTATTTCAACGGCGCGTGGGATTTCGGCGGCCGCGATGGCGCGGTCCCATTTGCGCATCTCTACAACGGCGCGCCGTTCATCGCCAATCCCGAGCTGGCCGGCGGCCGCTACTGCCTCTACCGCTGGCACGCCGATAATCCGGTGACGTTTACCAAATACCTGAAGCACACTATGGAGCACGGCCACGCCAACGACCGCGCGGATTGCTTCTACTCGGTGGCCTATTGGTATCAGACCAGGCCCTATACCGACTTCCCTGCGCTTCCGCCATTGCGCGATCGCATTCCTGCGTTGAAGCCTTAGTGGGACCAGCCTCCCGGCCGGTCGGCCCCGCGGAGCGCCTCGGCGTCGACCGGCCAGGAGGCCGGTCCCACCTCAGTTGTAAATCGCCCGCAGCACGCTCCGCACATACTGCTCATCCGTCAACCCTTCCACCGCCGCATCCGGGAACGGCGCCAACTCACGGAAATAGCCCGCCAGCTCCCGAAACAGCTCCACCCTTGCCCGCGGCTCATATCCATCGCGCTGCGACACCGCGCGCACCGCGATCGCCACCTCCTCCGGCCCCACCTTGCTCCGCAGCCGCGCTGCCAGATGCGGATGCGCCAGAAGCGAGTTGTACTTCGCCGGCGCAAGCTGTTCCACGTCGGGCTCGGCCCAGCTCCGCTCCCGCGCCACGACGGTGTTCGCCGCCAGGTCGCCCAGGCGCTGATATTTCGCGCTGAACAGCGATGCCGTCCCGCCCACCAGATAAAGCAATGGAAGGCTATCGATCAACCGCAGCAGATTGCGAATCACAATCTGCGAAAGCTGCAGCCGCAAGCCCTGCGCGTCGATCACCCGCAGCTTGAAAAGCCGCTTGCCCACCGTCTGCCCGCGCCATCGCCACTCGAGCACGATTCCGTAACCCACCTGCGCCACGAAGTAGAGCAGCGCTGCCGCGGCGTCCTCCCAATCGTGATTCAGCGGACGCAGCCCCGCCGCCAGCTTGCCGAGGAAATAGATCGCCGTCAAGATCGCCGCCGCGTCCACCGCCCATGCCAGCGACCGCGCCACCGGCGTCGCCAGTTCGTAGGAAAACACCACACCCTCGGGCGTCTCGATATTGAGCAGGCGGTCGAGCAAACGGTCGCGCGACTGTTGATGCACAGCGCTCATTCGCGCCCCGCCCAAGTGAGGAAGAAAGTCAGCGCGGTCAGCTCGCAACATCCAAACGCGATCTTGAGCGCATACGGAAGCACCGGCTGGTGGTATTGCGATACGAACGATTCCACAATGCCGGCCCACACCAGCATGCAGCCCGCGCCCGCAACAATTGCGAACAGGTCGTGCGAAACGGCGCGCAGCCGCTCGGCCCGCGTCGTGATGCACGCTGTCCGGCCGCCCCATCCAATCAGTGCGCCGGCGAGTATGAACCCCGCTTGCCCGCCGAGCAGAATCGACGGGATCTCAATCGACCCGTGCGGCAACAGCCACCCCGCCAGAAACACGCCCTGGCCGCCCATGATGTAATCCGTCGACACCGCGCCCAGAATCACGCCGTTGTAGAAGAGCATGATCAACGTGCCCACGCCCCACGTCATGCCGAGCGCCATGGTGAGCACCGTCACCTGAATGTTATGCGTCATCAGATCGGCGGAAAACGTGGCCTTCACGCCCTTCATCCGATCCACTTTGGCGCGCTCTTCCTCCGCCACGCGCTCGGCGGGCGAACCCATCAGGTGCGGAAAAGGCAGCAGCACGGCCTTCGACTGCGGGTCGCTAGCGATGGCAAACCATCCGAACGCAATCCCCGCCAGCGTCACTGCGACCGAAAGCTGGAACGCGCGCAAATGCCGCCGGAACGCGCGCGGAAACGCCAGCGCCACGCTCTTCGCGCGGATTTGCAGCGGCGCCCGCGTCTCGTGTATCTCCGAATACGCGCGCGATACCAGCGATTCCAGAAACGCGCGCAATCGCGGCTCGGTGGAGAACGTATCGAGCTTCGAAAGGTCGGACGAGCACCGCTCATACAAGTAGTGCAGCCGCTCGATCTCCGGAAGCTGCAAGCGATGTTCCGGATCTTCTTCGAGCCGCTTCAGCATGCCGTGTAGCTCATCCCAATAGATGCGCTCGGCGGCGGCGAAACGCGGCAGATCGATAATCACAGCGCATCCTCAGTCATAGAGTCTGCCTCCAAAGTGGGGCAGGCGCTTTCGCCTGCCAATGTGCCGGATTGACAGACGAAAGCGTCTGTCCCACCTTCTGCCAGTTTGAGATCCTCACAGCGCCTGCCTCCGCTTCACTTCCAGATATTGCGACGTCACCTGCATCTTGATGCGCGCCGGGTCCACCACCGTCAGTTTAATCCCGCAATTCCCCAGCGCAATTTTCAGCCGGCGCATTCTATTCCAGAGTATCTGCCCCGCCAGGCCGCCGTAGAGCGCGTCCAAATCCGGCGGCCCCGTCTCTTCGAACAGCGGCTTCACGCCCGGCGATTGCGTCACGTTCACCAGCACCAGATGCCGCCGCGCCAGCATCGGCGCTTCGCGCTCAAACGTCTCCGCCAGCAATGCATCGTCGAGCGACGTAAAGAAAACCAGCAGCGTGCGCCGCCGCAGATTCAGTTGCAGGCTGCTGAATACGTCGCGAAAATCGGGACTCACGCGCTCCGCCTTCAGGTTGTAAATAGTCTCGCGGCACAGGCGGAAATGGTCCATGCCGTGGCGCGCGCGGACGAAACTTTGCGTGCGGTTGCTGAACGTCACCAGGCCGAAGCGGTCGCCGGCGCGTTCCGCCACCAGCGCCAGATGCAGCGCCGCCTCCACGTAGCTCTCCAGTATTCCCGGGCGCATGGAAAGGCGCGAGGAATCGATCACCGCATAAACTTCCTGCGCATGCTCCACCTGGTAAAGCTTCACCGCGGGATACCCGCGCCGCGCCGTCGCCTTCCAGTGGATATCTTCGTAGCTGTCGCCCGGCATGTACTGGCGCAAGTTGTCGAACTCGCGGCCCCTGCCCAACTGCCGCCGCGTGCGCAGGCCGATGTTGGCGGTCCTGCTGAACAGCGCCGCGGTGGCGCGGTCGCGCAAGTTTGGATACACGCGCAGCTCGCAATCGACCGTGCGGCGTCCGCGCACCAGCCACAATCCCATCGGCGAACGCGCCTCCACGTGGATCTGCGCCAGGTTGTGATCGCCTCGCGCAGTCCCGATGACCGGCCAGTCAGTTGTGGATGCGCCGGGCGTTACCGGCAGGGCGCGCGTCAGTTCATCCGACGCGGCGCCGTCAGGCATCGCCACGCCCAGGCGCAGCGCCAGGGGCATTGCGGAGGCGTTCTCCACCGTGAGCGGCAGCAAGCCTGGCACGTCTTTAGTCAGCCGTAAGAACTGCGGCGCGCGCACGCCCACGGTGGCGAGCCGTTCGTATCCGCGTACCGCATCGAACGCGGCCACCAGCGCCATCACGGCGATGGCGACCGCGCACAGCGGGGCCGCTCCGTTCACCATTCCCGCCACGGCGGCCACCGGCAATACAGCCAGCGCGGCTAGCCAAAGCAGACGCTCGGAAGGAACTATCATCTGGGCGCCGGATGTGAGAATCGCTCACTGAAAAGCTCTTGGCAGGCGAAAGCGCCTGCCCCACAAAAACGCAAGCTTATGCGCGCCAACGTGGGACAGACGCTTTCGTCTGTCAACCCGGCGATCTCAGCGAATCTTTCACAGCGTCTGACGGTCGCGGCTTCCCTCAGCCCTGGCCCCCGAATCGCCGTCGCCGACGACAGGCCGGGAGGCCTGTCCCACTTAGTCATCGCGGTACCGGCACCTCATGCAGAATCCGATCCAGCGTCTCGCTTGCCCGCACGCCTTCCAATTCCGATTCCGGCCGCAACAGCAGCCGGTGCTCCAAGACCGGCAGCGCAATCGCCCGTATATCGTCCGGACTCACGAAATCGCGCCCCGAAAGCGCCGCCCACGCCCGCGCCGCACGCAGCAGCGACTGCGTCGCTCGCGGACCCGCGCCTACCAGAATCGCATCGTCCGTGCGCGTGCGCCGCACCACTTGGACCGCGTATTCCATCAGCGCTTCGCTCACGTTCACCTGCGCCAGCGCCGCGCGCAACCCGACTAATTCCGCCTCCGTGAGGCACACCGGAACCTCGCCGCGCAGCAGTACCAATTCCGGCGCCTCCCCGCCCAGGCTGCGCCGCGCCAGCGCCAGCTCATCTTCTTTTTCCGGCCAGCTCATGGAAATCTTGAGCATGAAGCGGTCCTTCTGCGCTTCCGGCAGCGGATACGTGCCTTCCGATTCGATGGGGTTCTGCGTGGCGAACACCGTGAAGTTGGGTGACAACCGGTAACTCTCGCGGTCTATGGTGACGGTGCGTTCCTGCATCGATTCGAGTAGCGCCGATTGCGTCTTGGCGGGCGCGCGGTTGATCTCATCCGCCAGCAGAAACGTGGTGAAGAGCGGCCCTTTCAGCAGCGAGAATTCGTTGCGCCCCAGATTGAAGACGTTGGTGCCGGTGATATCGGCCGGCATCAGGTCCGGCGTGAACTGGATGCGCTTGAACTCGCATCCCAGCGTGGCCGCCAGGGTCCGCGCCAGCAGTGTCTTGCCCAGTCCGGGCACGCCTTCGATGAGCGCATGTTGATTGCACAGAATCGCCACCAGCGAAAAGCGAATCGCGTCGTCCTGCCCGATGATCGCCCTGCGCACGGCAGCCTGGACGGCCTCCATGGAAGCCTGAAATTGTTCGAGATTCAAAGCGCCCCTTTCGAATGCAGCACAGCGTGTATTTCGCGCGCGGCCTCCAGCGGCCGGTCCGCCAGGCTGCGCGCGATGGCCTCCGCACGCTCCACGCGCTCGGGTGAAAACTCGCGCCGGCGCCCGGCCAGCCACTCCTGCCAGCACGCTGCGGTGAGTTCGCGCGGCGTAATGTTCTTACGGAGCAGCGTGAGCAGGCCTGACGCCGAGGTGCGTCCGGCCAAAGCGACAGGCCGGGAGGCCTGTCCTACGTTTGGGAACGAACTGGAATTGCGCCAGATGAAGAGCGCCGCGACAATCGCCAGGCCCGCCGCCAGTCCCATCATGTGGAAGCGCCGCGCCAGGCCCACCACGCTGCCCGATTCCGCGATTCCCAGGTGCGATTCGTCGAACACGATGCGCGAATTCGCGCCCAGCGCCGCCGCCACTTGCGGCAGCCGGTCCGATGCCACCGCCGATTCGTTCGAGAAATCGCTGCTCGCGGCCAGCAGAGCGACCGTGCCATTGCCGAACCCGCGTTCGATGGCGACCAGCTTTCCGCCCGAGCTTTCCAAAGCGTTCCAGCCCAGCGCCTTCGAAAAGTACAAGCGATCCGGGCGGTCTTTTTCGCGATCCACCGCAATCTGCACCTGCCACTGCTTGAAGATCTCACCCGATTCCTTAGGCTCCGGCCTCCAATCTTCGCGCAGCGCCGCCACCACGCGATTTCCGTGCGCGGCCAACTTTTCCAACTCCTCCGGATCGAGCTCGCGCAACCCGAGCAGCACCACCGTCGCCCCATTTGCCGCGAGGCTTTGTACCGGCATGAAGTTGCGCGTGACCGTAAGGCCCGGCAATCGCGCCAGGCTTTCGAAAAGCAGTTTCGCGCCGTCAGGGTCGGCCCGCAGGGTGGAATATTCGGGATACACTTCACCGCCCGCGAAATCCGCGGTGAACAGCGCCACCAAGCCGCCCAGGAACACCGCCGCCAGCGCCACGGCTGCCGCGGCGGCTTTCCATCCCCTCATGCCGCCACCGCTTCCGGCCCCGCCAGCAGCGTTTTCATCCGCCCGTTCCGCTCGCGAAACATCTCCACGTCGCTCGCCGCCACTTCGTGCAGTCCATACCACGCCCGCTCAAAAGCCGCGATGTTCTGCGAAAACAGACCGCGCGCTTCGGCGAATCCGCGCGCGCGCCGCCGCAAATCGCCCTCATATTCGCGATTGGTTTTGCCCGCATGGATCGCGATCCACTCGCGCCGCCCCAGCCACGCCAGATTCGCCAGATAGAACGCGCGCAGCGCCAGCAGGTAATCCTCATCGCGGAGGCAGTTTTCCGCCATCTCGATCCATTGGTCTTCGGGAAGCCGATCGGGCGTCACGTGCTCGTCTTCGAGTCGCACCGGAACCGCTCCCGCCTCGGCCGCCACGCTCGGCTTTTTGCGCCGCGCCCGCAGTATCCGCACCACCAGCAGCCCCGCCAGCGCCAGAATCACCGCGATCGCCAGGTAGATCCCCCAGGAAAGCGCGTGCGCCGGCGCCGCCCCGGGCGTCTCCGGAATCGTCAGCTTGCCAAAAATCCAGCGAAGCAAATTGGTCAAGGCATGGCCGGCCTGCAGCATGGCCCACGCAAGCCCATGGAACGCGCGGTCCACCAGGCTGACGAGCCATGACGGCTTATTCTGCGCGGCCGTTTCCACAGGCAGCCGCCAATCGTATTCGTGCGCCTGCATGGTCTGCTCAATCGATTGATGCAGCGGTTCCGGCGCCACCGCGTCCGCCGCCCGCGCAGCGCCCGCAAACACGCACAACAGAGCTGCTGCAACGGGCGCCGCCAGCCGCAATCCGCGCAGCGCCGCGCGCAAATCTTCGCCGCTCTCCAGCGATTCGCGCCGGAAGTACATCACGCAATAAACCGCCTGGATGTAGGGATCCACCGCCATCCACCCCACCGCTACCGCCGTCATCGCAAACAGCGGATTCTCCACATAGCTCATCCCGCCGCGGCTGAAAACGGATTCGTACCCCGTGAGCATCCGCACCAGTTGCGGCAGAATCGCGATGGCCGACGCCACATTGAGCGTGACCACCAATTGCACAAATGCGATGGCCGCCAGCACCACCCAGCTCTGCGCCCTCTCGATTCCGGCCAGCTTCGAAGCCCGCGCGATCACCTGCCTGAAACTGAGATCCGCGCGGCACGCCAGCACCGATGCGTAGCGGTAAAACGCCACTGTCTGCGCCAGCGGAAAAACTATCAGCAGCGCGAGCGGCAGCACAATCGGCTTGCTCGCGCCCAGCAAGCTCTGGCATCCCGCCATGCGCCACACTGCGACGGGAGCGGACGGATATCCGCCCAGTTGCGCCCGCAACCGCCCCGCAAACGCGGCGCGCCAGCAGTTCATCCATGCCAACAGCGCGGCCAGCGCCAGCGAATCGGCCACGCACGCGGCGTTCGACGGCCGGTATTGCGTGATGTCGTTCCAGAACAGCAGCACGCCCAGCGTGAACGGCGCGCTGCCAATCCAGTGCAACAGCAGCGTAGAAAGCGGCGTACGGCGCAAGAGATGCACCGCGTCTTCGAGGGCGCTCATGGCCGCCGCGCCGGCTTGGCGGGGTTCACGCACGACACACCAATGTGAGCGCCAATGTGGGGCAGGCGCTTTCGCCTGCCGAGTCCGTGTATACCAGGCCACTACTGCCCGTGGCGCACTGGGTGCCCTCGGGGCACATGCGTGCAGCGTTCACACTCGTGTGAACGCTTGCTTGCGGCGCGATGCTGCGGATGGGCATCTCGACGTTCCGTTGTCCCACGCCCGCCAAAGCGGTATTTGGTTGCCAGACCGAAGCCCCTGCCCCGCTGTTCGGCTCCTGCTGCATTCGCCGGATCACCGCCATAACGCTCTCACCCGCCACCCAGTAGGTAAGCCACGCGAGCAGGATTGCCGCCGCGATCATCGCCGCCGGCGCCAGATTCCCGACGCGGCCGCCGCCAGGCTCGCGTCCCGACGTTACTACGCTCAGACACGCCGCGCACAGCAAGCGGCCCTCGTGCTCGCTCACGCACTCGCGGCAATAGCTCCGCCCGCACCCCGGACACCGGCACGCGGCCTCGCGCGCATCGTGGTTCCAGCAGCGTTGTTGAAGCTCAATGCCCGCCATGTTCATCCACACTCAGCCCGTGATTTGAGGCCGGCCGTCATCGTCCTCGCGCAGCGACACGATCAATCCCACAATTACCAGGATCGCATCGAAACCGGCGCCGGCCTGCTGCGCGACCTTCGACCGCCGGAACGGAACCACAATGGTTTGTTTCCCGGTCTTGGCCGCGGTTAACCCGGCCGCGATCCCCGCGCTCAGGGTCTGCACGTAATAGAGTAAGCCGAACGCGACCAGCGAAGCCACCGCAACCCGGTTGATCCCAGTCCTCAAACGGCCCCGATGATCGAGCACAATTACAGTGACGGCGCCCGCTATGGTCACCAACGGCATGGTGTACGGGAGCCAACTGTTAAGAGCCGGGGGGAGCGGCGCGACCTTAACCACGGCGTCGGCGAAAAGACTGGCGAGAAACAGATCGGTGACCAGCGTGCGCTGAGGCGGCCCGGCTTGCCCGGGTTCCACCGTGCGCAGCGTGTCTGTCGGAATACCAGTGGGAGCATGGCCCACCAGCGGCGGTCCCACTGTGCGCTCCTCAGCCGCCGCGGCCCACTCGCCCGCAATCGTGCCCTGCGTCTGCGCGATCAGCGGTTCCACCTCCGCCAGAAATTTTCGCGCTGTCCACATACGATACACGGATGGCAGCTCGTCGCCGCTCACCGCCGTGTAAATGCGGCAGCGGCAGCTTTCTTTGCCGGATACATACGCCCATATAATCGCCAGGATGAAGCCGGCCAACCCGATCGCGCCGCCGTACGCCACAAAGTACATCGATAATTTGGTTTCGGCAAATGCCAGCGACCACGCGAAAGCGATCACCGCCGCTCGCGTGGATATATGAAACCGCGGCATACGCGCCACCGCGATAGCCTGCACGTCGCGATAATAGAACCGCTTGTACTCGTCGCGGAAACGCGTCCCGCGCACCAGCAGCAAGTGGTCGGGACCGGCCCACACGCTCGACTTGCGCATGAATCCGCGCCGGGTCCCCGGAAGCTTGCGATATGGCGCAGTCATCGTTTCCTCACGGTCTCCGGAGGCCAACTACAATCGCCGCCGCAATGAGAACCCAGCCGGCGAGCATCGCCAACGATATAACTATCGCCGCCACGAAGCGCCACCGGCTCCGCCGCACCAGGCTGAGCGGCTGTTTCCACTTGGATATCGAGATCACGATCGCCGCCGGCGCGGTGGCTATTGTCAGCGGCCACATAAGAAGGGATATCGGCGGCAGCGTGAGCGCGATGGAATCGTACAGCGTTCGTTGCGCGTCGGCATTGGCGGCCCGCGCCTGCCCCGCGCCCGCGGCCACGCACGAAGGGCACCATATCGCTCCGCCAAGCTCCACCGAGCATAGCTGGCACACGAAGCGCCCGCACTGCTGGCACGCCGCCACGGCGCGCTTGCCGGGATGATCGTAGCACGCCGCTTCGCCCGTGAGCGCCGCTTCCGGCGCGGCCGCCGCGCGCTCCGCGAACATCGCCGGGAAAGCGCGCACCATGTTTTCCGACCCGCACGTGGGACACGCCGTTTCAAGGTTAGTATCCAGTCCCCAGCGGGGCAGGGGCATGCTACAGCGGGCGCATGGAACTGGCATGGTGCGGCATCATTCCCGCGTTTTGATGACGCGCGTATCGCAGATCATGTCGTGCAGCGCGCGTTTTTCCGAATCGAACGCCACCAGCACGTAACCGATGCCGAGAATCATCGCGCTGAGCATCGCCGCAAAATAGCGCGCCAGCGCGCGCCCGTAACCGATAGGCGCTCCGTCCGGCCGCACCACTTTCAGCCCCAGCGCCATTAACCCGGGCGTAGCGCCCAGCGCGCCTATGAACCCTGTGGAGTAAGTCATGGAGACGAGGGTGCTCGCCAGGATTGCCGATCCCGCCCTTGCCATTGCGGGCCCAAGCACGTCGAACGGAGTCGAGCCCGGCGCAATGGGTGCAGGGGTCAGCATCGAAGGAAACATCGCGTACTCCAGGATGGAGGAGACGGTTCCCAGAATCACGCTATCGATGAGAGCGGCCAACACGCGGATCCAGAAGCCCGCATAGCGCATCCCGACCGCCGGCATCACGCCTTCGCGCAGTTTCTGCGCATAGCGGTCCTTGCAGAGCGGGCAGATCAGCCGGTCGCCAAAGCGGGCGAGGTTGTCGGGCGCGGTAGCCTGTCCGCATTCGGAACAATATCGCGCTTCGGGAGCTATGGTTGCGTCCATGATCCTGCCTTTCCCCGGCTCCAAGAATTGTACCAGTCCGCCGGGCTGGCAACATCGCCGATGGGTGGATCCGGACGTCTATCCGCGGGTGAACGCAGCAAGCGCCAGCGGCCAAATCGTGGCGCACGCACTCATTGCGTGCAGCGTTCACACTCGTGTGAACGCGCTTTGAAATCGGAGGTATTAAGGGAACAGTATTGCGAAACCCGATCCCGCTTCAAAATGACCACAGCACGCTGGAGTATCCCGTATTAGCGTGAAAATTCTGGTAATATCCGAGGATACTGAACATCTCTTTATAATCGTAATACTGCCAGCCGACATTCCAGCGGACCTTAGGCGATATCTTGAACGAGAAGCGCGCCAGCGGCGACTCGTAAATCAAGGGAAAAGTCTGCACCGAATCAAGCAGCGCGGTAATAGGATTCGTCACGTCCGTGGGGACCGCGGTCGCGCGCCCATCTCCGGTGTCGTCCACGATGCTGTAGCCCACGTAAAGATCCGCGCGGCGGCCGATTCCGAAGCGTGCGCCCAGATTTCCGGAATGGATGTTACTCACATAGAGCGACGAACCAGTCACAAGCTGTGAGCCTACTGTACTCGCAAAGAACGCCAGAAAAGACAGGCTATCCAGGTGCTGCCGCGAGTAACTGGCGTCCAGTGTGAACCAATTGTTCGGCGCCCAGGATGCGTTCGCCGTATAGTTACGGGAATGCGAACTTGTCAACAGGAATCCGAACTGCGGATTGGAGTTATAGACTTCCTTATAACCCGTCGAAAGCTGTAGCTTCTTCACGCGATAAGCAACGCGCCCCCCCAGCGTCTGATAGTGCGCCGGGCTGATAGTCGCCAGCGGGTGGTTCGAGCGGTCTATTTCAGTTTCCAGGTTGATGGTGAGACCCTGAATCGGTTGGATGCGCATGCCCGCCGTACCCGCTTGCACGATGTCGATCACGTTATAAGTATTCGCGGCGAAAGAGCCCGGCTGCGCGAATAAGCTCGCCCCTTGGATAGTGCGCACCAGACGGTCCGAATAATGATATCCGGCGTAGAAACCTATCCACTTCTTGACGCGGTAATCCACGTCGGTGGAATTCGTCACAATGCGATCGCCCAGATACTGGAAGTTGATAGTTGTGCCGAAGTTACTGCCGTTGTCAATTTCCGTGTAGGCCGAATCGCCGCTCATCCGTTCACTCATTATGGAAGTGTTATTGGAAACCGTCAGGCGGCTCGTGGGGAACAGACTGACGTTGAAATCGCCGTTGAAATCGGGGCGCTCGGCGTCGCCGCCCACAGCGATCTGGCGCGTTGCGGGCGCGCCAAACTGGCCGATTCCCGAAGCTAGCTCGTTTACCGCGAAATCGCCCACGCCATCCACATAAGTCACGCGCGCGTTCACGCCCCACCACTTACGGCGCGTGAATAAGTTGCCCAGCCAGGCCGGGCTGCGGCCGTGCAGCGGCGACGAGCGTACGAACTGCTGTAACACAGTCTGATCGTTGATCCCGGTCGCCGCAACTGTGCCGTCGGACGTATACGGCGTATCTTCTTTGAAGTATTCCCAGCGATGCGTCACCGTGAAATGGAAGCCGGCGAAATCGCCATCGGCGCCGATTCGGTATTCGTTATACTGTTGCTTTACGTTGCTGAACACCGCCAGTCCTTCGCCGCTGGTGTTGAACTCCTGGGCGGTGGATAGCGCGGGTCCGTCGTCGGTGTTGCGGCTGTAGCCAAGATGAAAGCGCACCTTCGATTGCGGCAGCAGCGTAAGATCGTGGTCCTGCATACGCCGGACAGTATCCATAAGATGGGTTCCACCGGCGACAGTGAGTCCCGGATTGTAGTAATCGTCCAGGCGCCAGGTCATGTTGTATTGATACAATCCGTTCTTCTGAATGCGCAAGTTAACCGACTGATACGGATCGTTACCCAGACCAACGGTAGTGAGCAGGATTTCGTCGAACAGATGCCCGTGGCCGTCCTTCGATTCGATGGCCAGGCTGCTGCCCAGCAGGCGGATGCCGTTACCGTAGTTGACGTCGCTGCGGTATTCCCCGATGTCCCCGAAAACCTGGCTGAAGCGATACCCGGTCTCGAACGATTGCGTAATATTGTAGTCTCCGGTATTATCGCCGCGCGGCGGCCCCACCTGGTCCGGCGTAGGCGCCACCACCTGCTGCGCGCTAAGTGCGCCAACGCCGGCGGCCGCGAGTATGAGGCAGAGTCTCTTCATGGCATTACCTTAAAAAGTATGGGTCGGCGTTCGACCCGTGAATCTTCACGTGACACGTGGTGCACTTTTGAAATACCGGATTCAACAGGTTGTGGTTCGCGGTTTGTATGTCCACTCCCTGGTTGCGCGTGCCCGTGCCGCCGCCGTTGTGACACTCCAGACAGAGCGTGAATACCACGGGACGCGTCAGCAGTTTCGCGTTGGTAGAGCCGTGCGGGTTATGGCAAAACGTGCAACCTTCAATGCGTACGGAAGGGTGCTCGTAGACGAACGGCCCGCGCTTATCCACGTGGCATTTCATGCATGGTGGATCGGTGTCGAACGCGCGCTCCACCATGGTTGGGTGCAAGCTATTCCCCGAAGTGGCGGAGAACGAGCCATGCGGATTGTGGCAATCCGTACATTGCATGAAGCCTTCGTTGACGCGATGGTGCGAGGGCATTTCGAACTGTGCGCGGATATTGGCGTGGCACCCATAGCAGGTGTCGTTCTGCTTCTTGGCGAGCAGAAACTTCGGCGTGGAGGAGTGATGAATGGAGTGGCAGCTGGTGCACGCTACGCCGTTGAGCGTATGCTCAGACCGTTGGATATTGGCCTTGCTCTTATCCGTCACATGGCACGTGAGGCAATCCTCCAGCACCGCTTTTGGCTGCATCAGTGAGAACGCGTGCGGAATGGTGGCTTTGCCGCCGCGCGCTGCCACGTGCGCCTGGGCGGGTCCGTGGCAGCCCTCGCAGCCCGTGCGCTCCGGCGGCGCCTTACCCATCGAAATCGTCTTATAGTGGGGGTTCTTGTAGAAATTGCCCCACACGTCCGCGTGGCACGTCTTACAAACGTCACTGCCCACATAACCGCCCACGGAGCTGGGGGCGGCCGGCGCACTCTGTTGCTGCGCGAAGGCAATTGGAAGCACTACCGGCAGCAGTATCGTCATCAAGGAAATCGCGGCGGCGCGTGCCATACTCAATGATGATAAACGACGATACTTTCCGTACAGCCTTATGGTAGAGAATTTTACGAACTTATTACCTCGCGCCGTGCCCCACGCCGTGCCCCGCGTAGACACGCGCTACCGCAAGATTGTGACGGATCTCCCGGTTCCGGAATCTATCCCCCTTTTCGAAGAGATGTACGCCACCGAGCCGTTAGCCATGCGTGGCCAGTTACCGGTGGTCTGGCATCGCGCCGAGGGCTTTCAGGTGTACGACGCCTGGGGCAACCAGTGGATCGATTGGTCGTCGGGCGTGCTCATCGCCAACGCCGGGCATGGCCGAAAAGAAATCGTGGACGCCATCGTCAGGCAGGCGCAGTTGCCTCTGCTCACCAGCTTTTCGTTCGCCAACCAGCCTCGCGCCAAACTGGCCGCACGGTTGGTTTCGATCCTGCCCGAGCCGCTCAAAAAGACGTTCCTCTTCTCTACCGGATCTGAGGCCATCGAGTGTGCGGTGAAGATGTGCCGCACGTTCGGCGTAAAGACCGGCGGTCGCGGAAAGCACGTGATCGTGTCGTTCGAGAAATCGTTTCACGGGCGCACCCTGGGCGCGCAGCAGGCCGGCGGCATTCCGGAGTTGAAGGAGTGGATTGTCAATCCCGACCCAGGCTTTGTGCAGGTCCCGTTTCCGGATGGATACCGCACGCGCGACACCTCGTTTGATAGCTTTGAGCGCGCCCTGCGCGAGCGCGGCGTCGAATCCCACACGGTCGCGGGCGTAGTGATGGAAACCTATCAGGGCGGCAGTTCGGCGTTCGCGCCCACGCCTTACATGCAGGCGCTGCGGCAGTGGTGTACGGGCAAGAAAGCCCTGCTGGTCTGCGACGAAATTCAAGCGGGATTCGGGCGCACGGGGACCCTTTGGGGCTTCGAGCAATACGGAATCGTGCCCGACCTGGCGGTGTTCGGCAAAGGCATTTCCGGGTCGCTGCCGCTTGCCGCCGTGGCTGGGCGGGCGGACGTGCTCGATCTCTATCCGCCGCTAAGCATGACGTCGAGCCATGCCGGCAACCCCGTATGTTGCGCCGCGGCGCTGGCGTCCATCGATCTCATCTTGAGTGAAGGGTTGGCGGAGCGGTCGGCTCAGACCGGCTTGGTGCTGCATCGCAGGCTCAACGCGCTGGCGGCGCGCCATCCGCGGATCGGTTGCGTCGCCGGTAAAGGCCTGGTGGCGGGACTCGCATGCGTGCTGCCGGGAACCACCGAGCCCGATAGCGCGCTCGCATTCGACGTAGTGCGGCGCGCCATGGAGAAGGGCGTATTGATGTTCGCGCCCGTGGGCGCCGGCATGGCTACGGTGAAGATTTCGCCGCCGCTGGTGATTCCAGTGGATGCCGTGGAAGAGAGCTGCGACGCGTTGGAAGAAGCCTTCACCGAAGCCGTGCTTCAGCGGACGGCGGCTGCGTGACACCGCCGGAAGTCCCGGACGTTTTGATTGTGGGTTCTGGCATGATCGTCCACGATCAGATTCTGCCGTCTCTGTATCACTTGCAGCGGCTCGGGCGCATTGGCCGAATCACCGTCTGCGCGCGGCGCGCCGAGACTCTACAGGCGCTAACGGAAGCGCCCATGCTGCGGCGCGCGTTTCCGGGCCAGAGCTTCAGCGCAACTCTCGAGCCGTTTGCCCATGCGATGCGGTCAATGGTTCCGCGTAACATCGTGTTCGTGGCCGTGCCGGACCAGTTACACCACGAAGTCATCATGCAAGCGCTAGGCTGCGATCAGCATGTCTGTACGGTGAAGCCGCTGGTGCTCGAACACCGCCACGGAATCGAGATCGCCGAAGCAGCGCGCCGCCGCGGCCTGTTAGTCGCCATCGATTATCATAAGCGCTTCGACGACCGCAGCATGATGGCTCGCCGCGCCTATCGCGAAGGCCGTTTCGGCGAGTTCCGTTTGGGCACAGCGTGTCTGCTCGAAAAGTGGTATTACCGCCGCTCCAATTTCCAGAACTGGATGACTGCGGAACATTCCGACGCGTTCACTTACATAGGTTGTCACTATGTCGACTTAGTGCACTTCATAACCGGACTGACTCCCGCGGCAGTTAGTGTGTACGGAATCCGCGACCGATTCCCGAATGGCGCGGAAGGCTATCTCTGGACCGATGCGCGAGTGATCTGGGATAACGGCGCGTGCCTCAACGTGCAGAACGCGCTAGGCTACCCCGACGCCGCGCCGGGCGGGAATACGCAGAGCCTGACAATGTATTGCCAGGGCCGCGAAGACGGCGGCTTGATCGCGCATTCCGATCAGTATCGCGGGGTGAAGTATTCTTACGCGGAGCCGCCGTCGTATTCCGAGCCAAGTCCGGATTACTTCCAGTATGTCGAATGGGATGGCGCGGGACTCGCGCCGGCAGGTTACGGATATCGATCCATCGAGCAGATGGTAAGCGCGGCGGTACGCGGTCAACTCGATAGCGGCTTGCTTGCGACGGCCGCCAACAGCGGGTTCAACGATCGCGCGATTGAGGCGGCAAGACAGAGTCTGCGCGAAGGCGGCCGCGAAGTCCGTCTAAGCTAGTGTGGTGTCCAAGAATTGGCTAGACAAATCGAATTCGGCAGTTCGGCTCGAAACTCCGAGTTTTCTTATCCGCGTTCATCGGCGTTCATCGGCGGCTAATGATAATTCTGAGAGGTTTCGGTCGATGACGGCACAGAACCAATATGGCCGCCGATGAACGCCGATGAACGCGGATTTTGATTTGTTGACCGAGCGCGCGCTCGGCGCGATCTTTGAGGTTTCCAATACGCTTGGCTGCGGATTCCTCGAAAAAGTCTACGAGCGCGCTCTGCTTAGAGAACTCTGCCTTCGTGGCATCCGGGCTACTTCCCAAGCTTCGTTTACAGTAGCCTACAAAGGCCACTCTGTTGGAGAATACTTCGCCGATCTTCTCATCGAAGATGCGCTGGCGGTCGAGTTAAAATCTGTCGAGCGGCTTGCCGGCGAACACACCGCGCAGTGCCTCAACTATCTGCGAGCCTCCGGCGTGACTCTCTGTCTTCTGGTCGATTTTCAGAAGCCCAAAGTCGAGTGGAAGCGTATTGTCCACGGAGTCGAGATTCCTGAGCCGTAAGTCGCCAGCTGCGGGCAGGTAGAACTGTCTAGTTATTTTGCAGACACTACACTAGCAGACCGTCTGAGCTAGGCTAGTCGGGCAGCCAATCCTGGCTGCAGCCGCCTTTCAGGCGGCTTCCAGAACATCTCAGTTGTCCACGCGCAAAGCTCCATCGCGCAGCGAGACTACCGTCCCACTCAGACCCCGCGCCGATTCCCATAAAGATCCACATGCAGCCTCGGGCTAAAACGGAATCCATCGTCCTTGCAAATCTCCGCCAGCCACAAAGCCCTCTCCCGCAAACGCGTCGGATCTATTCCTTCCGGCATCAAGACAATGCGCTCCGCCGGAGCCTTCAAAGCCTCCGCGAGCGATCTCACCTCCGCCACGTCTTCCGGCCTGGCGATCACAAACTTCAACTGATATTGATAGCCGGCCATCAGCTTCCTCAATACCTCCGTCTGAAGCCGCAGCCGCTCGTGCTGCGCCGCCCACGGACCCTCGGGCGTCGAGTTTCCAAGCTTCGGACTGATGCTCATCAAATCGCAAGCGACCGGTTTGAACACAGTGCCCGCGGTCTCCACCGTGATGTGCATCCCCAGCGCGCGCAGGCGTTCCGTCAACGCCACCATCTCCGGCGCGATCATGGGTTCCCCGCCGGTGACCACCACATGGCGCGCCGGATGCCGATGCACCTCCGCGCAAATTGCATCCAAGCTCATTTCCGCGCCTTCCGGCTGCCACGAAGTGTAGGGCGTATCGCACCATGAGCAGCGCAGATTGCACCCGCTGGTGCGGATGAAGAACGAGGGCGTCCCGATCAGCGACCCTTCACCCTGCAGCGAGTAGAAAAGCTCAGCGATCTTCAATGCCGGCCTCTTCGAAGCCCTTGCGGCGCAGCAGGCAGGCGTCGCATTCGCCGCACGCGCCGCCATCGGGCGCGGGGTCGTAGCAACTGCGCGTCATGCCGAACGGCACGCCCAGCTCGCTTGCCAGTCTCACGATGCCGGCCTTCGTCAAATGCTGCAGCGGCGTATGAATCTTCAGACGCGTGCGGCCTTCCACGCCCGCTTTGGTCGCCAGATTGGCCATGCGCTCGTAGGCTTCGATGAATTCGGGCCGGCAATCGGGATAGCCCGAGTAATCGAGCGCGTTCACGCCGATGAAGATGTCGCAGCTTTCCAGCACCTCCGCCCACGCCAGCGCGTACGAAAGAAAAATCGTATTGCGCGCGGGTACATAAGTGACCGGAATTCCAATCGCCATATCCGCCGCGCTGCGCGCCTTGGGCACAGCGATATCGCCGGTAAGCGCCGACCCTCCAAAGACGTCGAGGCCGATGCGCGCCACTAAATGCCGCTCGACGCCGAAGGCCTTCGCAATGCGCGCCGCGGCATCGAGCTCGTTCTTATGCCGCTGGCCATAGTCGAATGAGAGCGCGCAGCATGCGAACCCGTCGCGCCGCGCCAGCGCCAGGCACGTCGCGGAATCGAGTCCGCCGCTCAACAAACACACTGCTTTTCGAAGGCCTGACAAGGGATGATCCACGGAATGATCCAACTGACTGATTCTTTATAATTATAGCTGGCCCTAAAATTTGCGTATTCGTTTTCTCACTTCCACGCCGCTCGATATCCGGCGCGGCAGCGGCACCTACGCCGGCATCCACGCATTGGCGGGCGCACTGGAAAAGCTGGGCCACGCGGTAATCTACGAAACGCCGCGCCGCCACTTCCCCAATTACACTTTCGAGCGGCTGGCGTTCAACCGTTCGGTTCAGCGCTCGACCGAATTCGATCTCACCGTCGGATTCGATATGGATGGTTACCGCATCGCGTCCGGCGCGCGCCACGTGGCGTCGTTGAAGGGCGTGATTGCCGATGAGGTCCGCTTCGAATCGGGGCTGACGCAGCTCACCATGTCGATCCAGGCACGCTGCGAGCGGCTGCACGTGAACCGCGCCGCGCGCGTGCTGGTGACCAGCCGCTACTCGGGCGAACGCGCTATGGAATTCTACGGATTGCGCGAGATGCCTGCGATCGTGCCAGAGCTGATCGATCTCGCCGCGTGGCGCCGCGTACTGGCGGAGCACCCTGCGGAACGCAGCGGATTCACAGTACTCTTCGTGGGCCGCTTCTACCATCGCAAGCGCGTTCCCGTGTTACTGCGCGCAGCGGCAATATCGCGGCAACGCGTCCCGGAGCTGTGCGTTCGCATCGTTGGCAACGGCCCCTGCAACGCGGCATGGCGCGCGCTGGCGCGGGAATTCCGGCTCGATAACGTAGTGACGTGGCTCGGCGACGTTTCTCGCGCGCAGCTCGCCGAAGAGTATAACCGCGCGGACGCGTTCTGCCTTCCGAGCGTGCAGGAAGGTTTCGGCATCGTGTTGTTGGAAGCGATGGCCGCGGGAAAGCCCATCGTCGCATCGCGCGCCGCGGCCATCCCGGAGGTAGCGCCGCACGGCGTGCTCGTGGAGCCGGATGATCCGCAGGCATTGGCCGCGGGAATCGAGCGGATTTATCAGTCGCCGCCGGGGCCATCGGATTGGGTGGAGCAGTTCGATGCGCCGCTTGTAGCCCGGCGGTTCTTGGACGCCGTTAGCGATCTGCCCTAGCCCTAGCCTGGATTTTCGCGGCGAATCTCCGTTAACAAATCGAAGGTAGAATCCACGAATTACGGTGCAAGGCGGCAGTTCGCTTGTCGCATTCGTTATATATTTG
>Ga0208193_1000064_pt1 | contig 77548 bp, 74 predicted proteins | sample June2015DPH_17_2_FD_184716 | JGI IMG/M metagenome (GOLD analysis project Ga0208193, IMG submission 184716) | Peatland microbial communities from SPRUCE experiment site at the Marcell Experimental Forest, Minnesota, USA - June2015DPH_17_10... | ecosystem: Environmental > Terrestrial > Soil >...
AACTGAACCACTGCGCCCCTGAGAGTTTTCAAATCGCGATCCGCTCGACCTCATCGAGCGTGATCTTGTCTCCCGTCCGATCATAGAGCTTCGCAGTCCGCGGAGATTCGTGCGCGGCGATGGCTTGGGCGTTCTCTATCGTGCCGCCGTTCTCCAAACAGGCAGTAATGCGTAAGCGTCTGAGAATCGCCCGCGCTTGGCTGGTCGCAGAGCGGGTCCGGGGGGACCCGCGCGGACCAGGGGGTCCGCCCTACTGTCTTGCCGAATCGTGTAAACTCGTTGAATTCAGGAGAACTGCCACATTGTCTATTTTGCCCGAATTGACTCGCCGTTTAACGTTTCTTGGACTTTCACTCGCGGCGCTTGCGCCGGCTCAATCGCTCGACCCCAAACTCTATTCCGAGATGCACTGGCGCTCGATTGGACCGCCGCGGGCCGGACGCGCGCGTGCGCTCTCGGGCGTGCCCAGCCAGCCTAACGTGTTCTATATCGGCTTCGATAACGGCGGCGTCTGGCGCTCGACCGACTTTGGCTCCACGTGGACGCCGCTCTTCGATAACCAGCCCACCGGCTCGATTGGCGCGATTGCGGTGGCGCCGTCCGATCCCAACATCGTCTATGTCGGCGCCGGCGCCGGAATCATCCGGCCCGACCTTTCGGTGGGCGACGGCGTGTACAAATCCACTGACGCGGGGAAGACGTGGACGCACCTCGGGCTGCGCGATTCGCAGATGATCGCCAACATCGAGGTGGACCCCGCGAATCCGAACCGGCTCTTTGTAGCCGCCCTCGGACATCCTTATGGACCAAATCCGGAGCGCGGCATATTCCGCTCCACCGATGGCGGGGCGAGCTTTCAGAAGGTCTTATATAAGGACGAGTACGTTAGCGGCAACGACGTGCGCATCGATCCAAGTAACCCCAACACAGTTTACGCCGCTCTCTGGCAGCAGCAGCAAGGATACTCGGAAGACGGCAGTTACGGCGGAACCGATGGCGGCATTTTCAAATCCACCGACGGCGGGTCCACCTGGAAGCAACTGACCACCGGTCTGCCGGCCATCACTGAGGCGAACCTCGCCATATCTCCCAGCAATCCCAAGGTGATTTACGCGACTGTAGCGGCGGGCCCGGCTCCGGCTGCCGCAGGCGCTCCCGCGGCGGCAGCGGGTGGACGTGGTGGCGGGCGCGGCGGACGCGGCGGCGGTGGAGGAGGCATCTCGTTCTACAAGACCACCGATGGCGGCGACCATTGGTTCCTTGCCACGGACGATCCGCGTGTGAGTGAGATGGGCTCGACGCGCCATCCGCCGGATAACCGGCCGCTGGGCCGCATCGGCGGCGGCGACCTGCCCACCATCGTAGTGGACCCCAAGAACGAGAACGTGGTTTATAGCTGTTCCACTGTCTTCTGGCGCACTGAGGATGGCGGACTGACATGGTCAGCCGTGCGCGGAGCGCCCGGCGGCGACGATTATCAAAAGAGCTGGGTGAATCCTACTAACTCAAATATCATCTTGTTAGTCAGCGACCAGGGCGCGGTTGTCTCCGCCAATCGCGGCGAGTCATGGAGTAACTGGTACACGCAACCTACGGCTGCGGTGTATCATGTTACCGCCGACAACGCCTTCCCCTATCGTCTCTGCAGCGGCCAGCAGGATTCCGGCTCGGCTTGCGTGGATAGCCGCGGCATGGATGGCGAAATCACCTTCCACGATTGGCATCCGGTGGGCATCTCGGAGTATGGCGAAGCTGCTCCCGATCCGAAAGACCCGAATCTGGTATATGGCAGCGCGCGCGCCCAGGTGAGTCTCTACAACCGCGTCACAGCCCAAAAAGCCACGGTTGGCCCGGGTGGTGGAGGGGGCCGCGGTGGCAGAGGGGGCCGCGGCGCCGCCGCAGCCGCCGGACGTGGAGCCGCGGAGCCTTCGGCCGAGCCGCCGGGCCGCGCCGTTCGCACGCAACCGCTGATCTGGTCGCCCAAGGACCCCAACGTTCTTTTCTTCGGCACCGCCGGCGTGTGGAAGACCACCAATGGCGGCCATAGCTGGACCGCCATCAGCGGCGACCTGACGCGTCAATCGTGGGAAGCGCCGGCGAACGCCGGTAAGTACGCCTCGCAAGCGCCCCCACAGCCGGGTTCTATTACCGCGCTCGCTCCTTCGCCTCTCGACGTCAACGTGTTATGGGCGGGCGCCGGCGACGGTCTCATCCACCTGACCACCGATGGCGGCGCGAAATGGACGGATGTCACTCCGCCGCAGATCAAGCCGTGGAGCCGAATCTTTAACATGGACGCTGGTCACTTTGACACTAAGACGGCCTATGCCGCGGCCAACACTCTGCGCCTGGACGACATGAACCCGCATTTGTGGCGCACCCACGATGGCGGCAAGACTTGGACTGAGATCGACAACGGCATCGACGGCGGCGCGGTGACTAACTCCATCCGCGAGGATCCGCGCAAGAAAGGACTGCTCTACGCGTCGACTGACACTCAGGTTTGGGTGTCATTCGACGACGGCGATAACTGGCATTCGCTGCGGCTCAATATGCCCGCCGTCTCGGTGCGCGACATCGAAGTGAAGGACGACGCCTCGTGCATGTGCTCGGACCTGGTCGCGGGCACTCACGGCCGCGGCTTCTGGATTCTGGACGATGTAACTCCGCTGCGTCAAGTGACCGAGGCCGCGGCGGCAACTAATGCTTATCTGTTCAAGCCCGAGACTGGCATCCGCATTCGCTTCGGCACCAACGACCCCACGCCGTGGCCGCCGGAATTGCTGGCTGGAGAGAACCCGCCGCCCGGCGCGATTATCGATTACTACTTACCCGCCGACGTAGGTGAAGTGAAGCTGGAGTTACTCAACAGTCAGAGTAAGGTGATTCGCACTTACTCGAGCAGCGATCCGGTGCGGAACCCCGACCCGGCCACCGATCCGGTCGCTTACAACAAGCTATGCCAGCAGACGCCCACCGCGGCCGATTGCGGACTGCCGCTCTATTGGCCCGCGCCCCCGCAGATATTGAAGACCGCGGCCGGCATGCACCGCTTCACATGGGACATGCATTACGATCCCCTTCCCGGGGGCGGAGGCGGCGGTGGACGCGGCGGCGGTGGCGGAGCTAACGGCGCAGTGCCGCATCGGACCTACCCCGGCGTGGCTTCGCCCTGGGTGACGCCCGGCGTGTATACGGTGCGCCTGACGGCGAACGGCCAGAGCGTAACTCAACCTATCACCATTAAGATGGATCCGCGAGTCAAGATTACGCCCGAGGTGCAGCAGATCTTCACGCTGACCACGCAGATGGAAGACGGCGCCCGGAACGCGGCCGGCGCTTACAAAGACGCTCGTAGCCTGGTTGAGAAGCTGAAGGCAAAGCCGCAATCGGCCGCCAACGACGCGCTGATTAAACAGGTGGAGACGATCGCGCCGGCCGAGACCGCTAATGAAGGCGGCGGGGGTGGCGGCGGCCGAGGAGGCCGTGGTGGTCGTGGCGGCCGCGGTGGCGCCGCTGCCGGCGCCGATGCGGCGGAACCGGCAGCTCCGCCGAACCTGTCCAATATCGGCGCGCAAATGGTTGCCGCCGCGCAAGGTATGCAGGGCTCCGAAATGCCCCCGACGGCGGCGGAACTCCAAGGCTGCAGCGAGCAGCAAGCCGCTTATAGCGCCTTGATGACTAAATGGAGTGCCTTGAAGGCCAGGGCGAACGGTCCGGCTGTCGCCGCTGGGACGGGCGGCGGCAAGCAATAGGAAGGCGTCTGTCATCGGACCGCGACTGTCAGTTTCATCGTGGTAGTGGGCTGATGGCCGCGGTCGCCGAGGAGAACGATTGCGTGATTGTCGCGGAAAGCGCACTTCGCGGGTCTGAAGATCGTCAATCCAGTTCGAGGGAACTGACGAGTCTGAGTGGATAAAAGGGCGTCCCGGCTAGGTTCAACACTTGTTCACGTAACGCCTCCGGTTCGAAGCGCGTTCACACGAGTGTGACAGCTGCACGCAGGAGTGCGTGCGCCACGATTTGGATCCGCCTGCACTAAGTGAACAGTATTGCGGCTAGGTTGATTCCGATGTTCTACCCGCCTTCGAAAAGTACTTGCCGGCAATCTCCAGGAAGAGCGCAGCCGCTGGATTATCGGGCTTCGCCTTCATTCCGATATCCACCGAGGTCCAATGCCGTGATCGCACCCTTCTGAATATCACTCCCGGCGTCACGAGGCTCGCAACACAGGCAGGAGCCAAAGACACGCCCAACCCTGCCGCAACCAGGCACAACACTGTAGGCCACTGCGGCGCATCCTGAACGAAATTCGGACGGAACCCTTCCGCCTCGCAGCACGCAACAGTCCGGTCATAAGCCAGAGCGCCCATGGCCCGGGAAAAGAGAACGAATGGCTCATTCTTCAATTCGGCCGGAGAGATGACGGCCTTCCTTCGAAGCTTGTGACCGGCCGGGAGCACGGCCACGAACGGCTCGCGCAGGATCGGTTGAATCGTCAGCCCCTCTCGCGCCTCGCCGTCGCGCAGAAACCCGAGGTCGAGGGTCCCATCGAGAAGAGATGGAATCTGCGCCGCCGTGACAAGCTCCCGCAGACGCAAATCCACATTGGGGTTCATACGCCGGTAGTGTTCGATGGCTTTCGGCAAGGCGGTGAACATAGTGGAGCCGCTGAAGCCGACCGTGAGAATGCCCTCCTGTCCGTTCCCCAGCCGGCGAGCCATTTCCACATCGTCGGTTACCCTGGCCAGCGTGATGCGCGCACGCTGCGAAAAGAACTGGCCGACTCTTGTCAGTCTTACTCCGCGCGTTGTCCTGTCAAACAATGAGTATCCAAGATTGCGTTCCAGGTTCCTGATCTGCTGGCTCAATGGCGGCTGCGCCATGCCCAGCTTTTCCGCCGCCTTTCCAAAATGCAAAGTCTCGCAGACCGCGAGGAAGTAGCGCAAATGCCGCAGCTCGATTTCCCGATTCATATCGAATTCATCTTAGTATAGACTATTCAGATATTGGAAATATGATCCCCCTGCGTCTTATGGTTGGTAGTGGAGACGTGGTTCCACGAAACCATGTGCCCGACAGGCCAGGCCATTGGAGCCGGGGCTCTCTCCAACGGAAAGGAGTCGAAAAATGCTTCAGTCTAGCAACAGCTTGGCATCCACTTGCCGGGTCACGATCCGGGAATTCAAGCCCGGCGATGAGACCGCATTCCGCAAACTCAACGAAGAGTGGATTACGCGCTACTTCCGCATCGAAGAGAAGGACGAGGAGGCTCTCGCCGATCCTCAATCGAGCATCCTGGCTGCCGGAGGCCGGATCTTGTTCGCGGAGGTCGAGGACGAGTGTGTTGGCTGCTGCGGCCTGCTTCGTACCGGCGCCAATGAGTTCGAGGTTGCGAAAATGGCCGTCACTTCCGCTTGCCAAGGGAGCGGCATCGGACGCAAACTGCTTCACGCAGCGATAGAGGCGGCCCGTTCGGCCGGCGCGCGCCGCCTCTACCTGGAAACCAATCACACGCTCGCGCCTGCCATACGCCTGTATGAGTCGGTCGGATTTAAGCCGCTGCCACCGTACCGTATCGTGCCCTCCCCGTACGCCAGGGCGGATGTGTATATGGAGATGATTCTGGTTTAGCTTCAACACTGTTCACTTAACGCCTCCGGTTCGAAGCGCGTTCACACGAGTGTGAACGCTGCACGCAGGAGTGCGTGCGCCACGATTTGGATCCGCCGCACTAAGTGAACAGTATTTGGTTTAGCTTTGCACTCTCGCGGCAAGGAATTCGGCGGTGCGATGAAGTTCCGGTCCAGGCTCATTGTCTTGTTGGCAGCGACTCCGGATTTGTTCCTCGTCCCGTCCCGTCGCTTCCAGACGCTCGTCGGGATTCACGCAGTTACTCTTTCGTGGTAGTAGCTTCCGCTCCAACTGTGTTACTGAAGAAACACTCCATATTGGGACGATCCCAGGGATTGCCGGTGCGACACTACAGCCATGGTTCGGCCACGCCGCCGACCACACAGCAGTCTGAGTCTTAAAGCATAGGAGCGAATATGAAAAACATTGTTTTGGTTCACGGTGGCTTTGTGGACGGTGCTGGCTGGGAGAGCGTCTACAAGATCCTGAAGAAGGACGGTTACAACGTCAGCATCGTCCAGAATCCGACAACTTCGTTGGAGGACGATGTGGCGGCTACCAGACGGACTCTTGCGGTGCAGGACGGGGAGTCGATTCTTGTTGGCCACTCCTACGGCGGAGCGGTTATCACGGAAGCTGGCAACGATCCTAAGGTGGCACGGCTTGTTTATATCGCTGCCTTTGCTCCGGACAAAGGGGAGTCGGTGTCTACGTTCATCCAAGACCCGCCGCCGGGTGCGTCCGTTCCACCAATTCTGCCTCCGCAGGACGGCTATCTATTTCTGGACAGGGCCAAGTTCGCCGCCGCGTTCGCGGCCGACGTGGACGCTGAGAAGGCCGCGTTCATGGCCGACTCGCAGGTCCCGTGGGGCGTGGCAGCTCTCAGTGGCGCGATCAGTGAAGCGGCCTGGAGGGTCAAGCCAAGTTGGTACCTGGTCACAACCGAAGATAGGATGATCCCACCTGCTGCCCAACGCGCCATGTCCAAGCGGGCGGGTTCTACGGTGGTAGAGGTCAAGGGCAGCCATGCCATCTACGTGTCCCAGCCCGGCGCTGTTGCGGCGCTGATAGAACAGGCCGCCAAGGGCATCAGCACCGCCGCCGCGCAGTGAACGCATACGGCGCCGCTCCTGAACGCTAAAGAAGCGAGATCCCTACGGAATGGATCGAACAAGCGCATCAAACAAGGCGCTCGTACTCGAAGCCTTCGATACGCTGTTTAACAAGCGGGACTACGCTGCCGCCGAAAGATTCTGGTCGCCGCGCTACATTCAACACAGCGCTCATATCGCGCAAGGTCGGGAGGGCTTGTTCGAGCTTATCAAGAGCTTGCCGCCAACGCTGCGATATGAACCGGGAACCATTGTAGCCGAGGGAGATTTCGTCATCGTGCACGGACGTTTTTCGAACTTCGGTCTGCCCGTGAACTGGATCGCCGCAGATATTCTTCGCATCGAGGACGGCATTCTCGTTGAGCACTGGGATGTGATTCAGGACGAGGCAACTCGGGAGTCATCAAAGAGTGGCGAGCCGATGTTTGGCGATGTGTTTCCGAAATGAGCAATGGCTTGGGGAAGCTGGACAAGGGTATTAATGTACCCACCCTGATCCTTGCCGGCGATCAGGACCGGCAGGACCCGCTCCATCAGCGACAAACCGAGGTCCTTCCGCGAATTCCCGGAGCGCGGCTGTGCGGCCTGCCCGAAGCAGCAGCGTCGGCGTCGCGCGCCGGCGTGATAGCCCACACCGCTGCCGAAGAGCGTCGCGCCGGCTGGCGACGGATACAGCACATCCTCGCCGCAGTCAGTCGTGCCGTAGCGCCACCATCGGGTCCACACGAGCCGCCCGCCGCGCCGGGACGTACGAGGCGAGCAGCGCGACCGCGACGATTACCGCGGCGCCGAATGCGAGCGGGGCCGCGCTCTGCGGTTTGAGATCCTGCACGAGGCTCGCTGCCAGCGGCCGGCTCCACAGCGTCATCGAAGCCCCAACCACCAGCCCCGCGCAGACCATTCCCAGCGCATCTCTCAACACCAGCCGGCTCACTTCGCTCGCCGTAGCGCCTAGCGCCATCCGAACGCCAATCTCGTTGGTCCGCCGCGCCACCGTGTAGGCCAGCAGTCCGTAGAGTCCGATGCCGGCGAGGAGCGCGCCCAGGCAGCCGAAGAACTCGGATAACGTTGCGATGAGACGCTCGGGAACGATGTTCGAATCCACCTGGTCGGCGAGCGTAGTTACACTCTTCACCGGCACGGTTTTCAGGACGTCCCGCACCATCTGCCGAACCGTCCCGGCCACGGATTCCGGGGCTGCCGTAGTGCGCAATTCGAAGTGGTCCTGGAGGCGGCTTTCCTGGAACATATTGAAGTAGATCAAAGGGTACGGAGCATCACGCAACTCAAACGTTTTAGCGTCGCCCACCAATGCCACGATTTCGTAAGGCTGGTCACTCCCGAACCACGCGCCGTTTTTCGGGTCGGGATCGATGGCTACGTACTTTCCGATGGGATCGACGCCGGGGAAATAACGGCGCGCCATCGTTTGGTTGACAATCGCCACGCGTGGCCGCCCCACATCCCGAAAGTCAAAATCGCGTCCCGCAAGCAGCGGCATGCCGAGCGTTTCGAAGTAGCGCGGCGACACAAATGCCACCGCCGTCCGCTGCCGGTCCTCCGGCCGCTCCACATGCCCGTCGACGATCAGAAAACGGGCCCCCGAGCCGCACCCTTGCAGCGGAGTGCAGCCGCTGATTGACGCCGAGCGCACCTGCGGAATAATCTGGAGGCGCGACAGTAGATCCTGGTACGGCGCGGCCAGTTGCTCAGTCTTGTACCCGCTGCGGGAGGGATCGAGGGTCACCTGAAGCACGTGATCGCTGCGAAAGCCCAAGTCGAAATTCCGCAGCCGCGTGAGGTGGTTCAGAAATACCGCAGCCGCGGTCACCAGGAAAATCGAGAGAGCCACTTGCGCCGCCACCAGGCTCTTTCCGAACAAGCGCCAGAACCAGGTGTCGCCGCCCCTCCCGGTCTGCCGCAACGCCATTGCCGGCTGCGCGTGGAATGCGTACCACGCCGGCGCCAATCCGAAGAGCAAGCCGGTGAGCAGCGCGATTCCGGCCGTGAAAAGCACCACGTTCCGATCGGGGTGGACCTCAATGTCGATATGCTCGAACGCGCGGCTACTCGCCATGATGCGCACCAGGACGCCGACCCCGTAATACGCTACCACCACGCCGGCCGCTGCGCCGGCTCCGGAAAGAAGCAGCGATTCGGTCAGCATCTGCCGCACCAACCGGCCGCGGCCGGCGCCCAGCCCCACGCGCACGGCCAGTTCGCGCTGGCGCCCCGCGGATCGCGCCAGCAGCATGCTCGCCATGTTGATGCACGCCAGCAGCAGCAGCAACGCCACCACGGCCGTCAGCAGCACCAGCGGCTTGCCGTACTGGTCGCGTACACGTGCCAGGCCCGCACCCGCCGGCAACAATTCCATCCTGGTTGGCGCCGGGAGATTCATGCGAAGGGCGCTTTGCATCGCTTGATACAGCACGGCGATTTCAGCCTGCGCCTGCCCGATGGTCACGCCCGGCTTCAACCGCGCCAGCATGGTGAGATCGTAGCGCGCCGCCGGAATCCAAAGGTCTGTCCGAGAGCCTACCCGCGGCCCCACGTAGTTAGGCGGCGCGACTCCGATGATGATTTTCGGCGCGTCATTGTAAAATATCCGCTTTCCGAGGATCGCTGGATCGCGCTGCAACCGACGGTCCCAGTAGGACCAGCTCACCACCGCGACATCTCCATCCCCGCTAGCCGGGATATCCGCCGGGCCGAACCACCTCCCGATTGCGGGCTTCAACCCGAGCACCCGAAAGTAATTCTCCGGCACGCTCTCCTCGATCAACGTTTCCGGATCGGAACCCGGCACGCGCACCTGGGCCAGGTTGTCGAACCCCATGCCGGTAATCTCCGAGAAAACGTGATTGCGATCGCGGAGGTACTCATATTTCTCCCATCCCCAATAGCCCGCCCAATGAAACTCGTTCGGGGAATTCCGCACCAGCTCCACGAGCTGCTCAGGATGGTCCACCGGTAGCTGGCGCAGCATCAGGGTATAGAACAAGCTGTAGATGGCGGTATTGGCGCCGATCCCAAGCGCCAGCGAGAGGACGGCGACGGCTGTAAAGCCTGGGCTGCGCTGCATCAGCCGGAGGGCGTAGCGGAGGTCGATCCAAAGCATAATCCATTAGAATGACATCGCGCGTCCGGAGTTCCCGTCTGCCGAAGATTTTGGAATATTTAGGATCCCCTGAGGCCGGGCTAGGGGCAACACTGTTCACTTAACGCCTCCGGTTCGAAGCGTGTTCACACGAGTGTGAACGCTGCACGCAGGAGTGCGTGCGCCACGATTTGGATCCGCCTGCTAGGGGAAGGATTTCAGTTACTCCCGGTCAACACGGCGACCAGCGACGACATGGGGACGGCGCCTTGTTTCAGCGCGCGATCGTGAAAATCGCCTGGAGATCCGCCGCGGGCGGCCTGGTATTCGGTGCGGGCTTTGAGCCAATTGGCCAAGCCGACGAAATACCCGGGCAGCTCGCAGGACGTGAGCTTGGCGCGCTGAAGCCTGGCTTGAGCTTCTTCGGGTTCCTGGAACGCGCCGTTCTGCAGCAGGTTGAGAGCTTCCTGGTCGGTCAGGTTGAGCGTGTGGAGGCGCACGTCCAGAATGGCGTCGGCGATTACGCGAAGCTGCTCTTTGGCGAAGGTGAGCGCCATCTCGGGCGAATTGTCCTGAAAGCCGGCATTCATCGTCGCCTGCGCGGAGTATTCCATCCAACCCTGGATGTATGCGGCCTCGCCAAAAACGGAGCGCAGCAGGCGGCGCGATTCCGGCTGCACGGTATCGGCCGCCTGGGTTTGCGCGTAGCGGCCCGGGATGGCGTCGCGCAATGTGAGCAGCTTCAGCCGGTCCAGATTATATTCCCGCAGCTTCGATTCGGCGCGCTCGGTGGGCCAGTCCGGCGCAATGGGCGTAATCCAGTAGAACGCGCCCAACTGGGGCTGCAGCGCGGGCGCCGGATGGAGGACGCTCACAGAATGGAGCGGCTGCAGAAAGGGGGGCGTGGGCGCCGCCTGGAGATTGCGGCCGGCGGACAAAGTGAGCAGATGTTTCTGCTGCACGAAGGCGCGCGCTTCCTCAATGTCGCGGCGTACATCGTCCAGCAGCGATTCCGGGGTGGAATGGCGGCCGGCGATACTTGCCAGAACCTCGCCGACGATCAACTGCTGGCGTTCCGCGCCGTTGAGCGACTCGTGGTCCTTGTGAGAGGGGGCGAGAGCGCGGTGCAAGGGGAGCGCCAAATCGAACATGCGGGCGCGCACGGCGGCGAACTCGCGCTCGGTGTTTACCAGGAGATCCGGCGGCGCGCCGCCCGATTCGAGCCGGTAGTGAAACTTCTTTCCATAGAGCTCCGCGCCGAGGCGCCAATCGTAGTTGTCCAGGTATTGGAGCTGGTCCTGCATATACGCCTGGAACTTGCGCATGGCGGGCAGCGCCATGCCGGCGGCATCCTCGTAATCTTTGCGCACCTCCGCGGGAACGGCGGCGCGCAGTTCCTTATCCACCAGATCGATAATGCACTGGCCGGATTCGATTGCGGCTTTGGTCCACACGGCCGGCGTGGAGGTGATGTTGGTGGTTGCCTGATCGAGCAACAGCGGAACCTGGCGCAGGCGCGAGGAGATGTGGCGGAACCGCTCGACCTTGGGCGCATAGTCGAGAATGTAAGGCGTGTAGAGAGCGTTGCCGAGCGTGCGGACGTAAAGCAGGGGATCGTGCAGATAGCTGCGAAGCTGGTCGAGATCGAGCAGGGCGAAACCAACCCGATCCTGGAGGATGGCGAGGTCGGCGCGGTCCTGGGCGGTGAGTTTATCGGGATCGAACTGTGCGAGGCGGCGGCTGAAATCCTGGTAGAACTGGCGCTGGTGGTCGATGGCGGCTGGGCCAATGTCGTCCAATTGCTCATCGAAGACCTGACCTTTATACTCGTGCAATCCCGCGGCTGTGGCAGCGGATGGGGAAAAGGAGAGGACGGTATAGACGAATTCCCCGGTAAGGTCGGAGATCTGCGCTTTCCGCCGGCAGCCGGAGGCGAGCAGGATAAGCGCGGCGAAAGCAATGCGGGCGCGCGGGGCACGGAGCGGGCCCATGCGGCGCTACTTGTCGTCTCCTAATTCGAAGACCGCATAGCGGCAGCGGGCGGTCGTGCCATTACTGACGCCGTGGAGGTCGTTCGAAGCGGCGATGCCCGCCGAGCCGGGGCCGAGGCGAGTGGTGGCGCCATTGACCATGAAATCGACGGAGCCTTCGAACACTACGAACATCTCCTCATGCACATGGCGGTGCGGCGGATGGGGTGAGCCGCCGGGAGGCAATTCGGTTTCGTGAACTTCCAGGGCGAAGCCATTGTGGAGCACGCCCTTCAGGATGGCGCGGCTCTTGTTGGCGCCGCCGGTTCCGCTGGCTTTCACGGGGATATCGTCGAACGGGTACGCCTTGGAGGGAAGGGCTGCCGCCTGGGCTTTGGAATCGATCGCGGCCAGGGCGGGGAGAAGGAGGGCCAAGTCTCTTCGTGTGGGCTTCATTTGGGAAGTATACACCTGTCGGGGGGAAGGGGATTCGATCGGGCCAAAAACTCGACGCAGAGACGCTGAGACGCGGAGTTAAGCGCAGAGAAAAAATCTGATTATAGGTTTTCTCTGCGCCGATCTCTGCGTCTCAGCGCCTCTGCGTCGAAGATCTTTTATCGCGCCGCCATTAACGCACGCAGCCGCCGGGCTCGCTCGGGAGCACGCAACTGCCGCAAGGCTTTGGCTTCTATTTGACGGATGCGCTCGCGCGTGACGTCGAATTCCTGGCCGATCTCTTCCAGGGTGTGCTCGCGCTCGCAGCCGATGCCGAAACGCATCCGGATGACCTTTTCCTCTTTGGGGGAAAGCGTCTTCAGGATGCCCGCGGTCTCGTCGCGAACGTTGGATTCAATCACGGCGTCCACCGGAGAGCCTACCCAGCGGTCCTCGATCAGGTCGCCCAACGCCGATTCGCCATCGCGGCCAACCGGAGTTTCGAGAGATACCGGGTCGCGCGAGATGGTCTTCAGCTTCTGGACTTTCTCGACCGGAATGTCCATCCTGCGGCCGATTTCCTCGTTGGTCGGAGTGCGGCCCAGTTCCTTTTCCAGCTCGCGCGTAGCGCGCAGGAACTTGTTCATGCTCTCGTTCATGTGCACCGGGATGCGGATGGTGCGGGATTGATCGGCAATGGCGCGCGTGATGGCCTGGCGGATCCACCATGTGGCGTAAGTCGAGAATTTGTAGCCGCGGCGGTATTCGAACTTGTCGGCCGCGCGCATCAGGCCGATATTGCCTTCCTGGATCAGGTCGAGCAGGTGCAGGCCCCGGTTGACGTATTTCTTGGCGACGGAAACCACCAGGCGAAGGTTGGCTTCCACCAGGTCTTTTTTGGCGCGCTCGGCTTCGAATTCGCCGTGGCGGATCACCGTGAGCGTGTGCTTCAATTCGGGCAGCGAAGCGCCGGCGATCTGCTCGCGCTTGCGGATTTCGCGCTTCAACTCTTTCAGCCGGAGTTGGTTGGCGGCGAGGTTACGCGCTTCGAGGCGCTTGATCTCGCCATCCAGATGGTTGATTTCTTCCACGGCGCGGTCGATCTCGCGCGAAAATTCCTTCCACTTGAGCGGACGGAACGGGCAACGCCGGATCGCCAGAGAAGTCTCTACCTTGGCGCGGTTCACTTTGTTGCACAGCTTCTTCCGCGGCTTCTTATTGGCGACCGAGGTGGTCTCGAGTTTTTCTTCCAGCCCCTGCAGCTTCTTGTGCAGCGTCAGCACGTCGGCGAAGCACTTGGAAGCGCTGGCGCGGATGTGGAGGTCTTGCGGGCTGCCTTCTTCGACATCGCCTAAATCGGCGACGTTATCGAGCTCGACGGCGCCCTTCCTCAACTGGTCGGAAAGCTCGACCACCACTCCCTGAACCAACGCCGAGCGGCTGATGGCCTTCTGCATGCGTAGTTTTCCACGCTCCATGCGACGGGCCAGATCCACTTCACCCTCGCGGGTAAGCAAGGGAACGGCGCCCATTTCGCGCAGATACACGCGTACCGGGTCGTCGGTATAGATGGACTCCTCCACCACAGGCGGTTGAAGGAAATCCGCTTCATGCGCGGCCTCGGCAGGATCGAAAAACTTGGTATCGTCCTCAAAAGTAAGGCCTAATGTTTCAGGGTTGTCCGCTAAAAACTGATCCTCGAATTGATCCACTAAGAGTCACCTCCCGCTGGGGCCCGCCAATCCGGTCGTCGGATGTTTGGGAAATGGGGTATTATGTTGAAAAGCCTACCTGCCGGTCCACCGCCAGTCCGCAAGACGTGGGCTTGCATTCGCGGTTCGACTTCCGCACAATAATACCATCATTTCACAAAGATGTTAAGCCCTATTTTAAGAGATGCTTGAAAGCTGCTTTGGTTACAGAAGTTTAAGTGATTGGACACACCGCCTTCCTCTTAAGGAAGCTTGTGCCGCATGAGCGTTTTCAACTCGTTGAAGAAGGCTTCCTCGTCCTGAAAATCCCGGTAAACCGACGCGAATCGTACATAGGCGATCTTGTCGAGGTTTTTCAGGTTCTCCATCAGAAATTCTCCTATTTCTGTAGTTGAAATCTCCCGGTCGGGCGAGTCGCCGACCCGCGATTCCACCTGGTTGACCAGCTCGGAGAGCCTGCCCATGCTTACGGGCCGCTTCTCGCAGGCCTTCAGCAGGCCGCCCAGGACCTTTTGGCGGTCGAATTTCTCGCGCCGGCCGTCTTTTTTGATCGCCATGTAGGGGACTTCGTCGATGCGCTCATACGTGGTGAAGCGGCGCTCGCAGCTCAGGCACTCGCGACGGCGGCGGATGGCGTCGCCTTCCTTGCTCTCGCGGGAGTCCACTACTTTATCTTCCATGTGGTTGCAAAATGGGCATTTCATGTCGAAGTCTCCGGCCTGATATCTACATGCATAGTAACAGCGAGAGCAGTATCGCCATTTGTAGTTTTGGGGCTGAGCGCCATAGCTTTCTCATATCTCCGTGCCTCCGGGAGCCGGCTGAAAGCCGGCTGCAGCCAGGATTGGCCGCCCCACAAATAACCGTCCCCCTGTGGCGTATTGGAAAGATTGAACCTATCATGATAAAGCCTCGTTTCTTGTAATGAAAGAACGAGGATTATGGCAGCCGCAGCGCCCGCGCTTGGAATTTTCGAGAATCACGCAGCCAGCATGACCCAAGCGCGAGGCGGCGGCAACTGGATGGAAGGCAGCCTGGACCCCGACTTCAGCCTCGTTTCGCGATGTCTGCGCGGCGACGAACCCGCGTGGGAGGAGCTTGTCCGGCTGCATACGCGCAGGGTCTATGGGCTGTGTTTCCGCTTCACGGGCAGCGGCTCGGAAGCGCAGGATCTGACGCAGGAGGTTTTCCTGCGGGTGTTCCGGACGCTGAAGACGTTCCGGTCCACGGAAGGGTCGTTCGCCACGTGGCTGGCGCGGGTGACGCGTAACCTTTTGATCGATCATTATCGCCGCACACGGCAGGAGCGTGTGACGGATTCGATTGAAGAGCAGCTGCCCATGATCGAGGAAGCGGGCGGTTCGGCTTCGGTGCGGCCCGATCACGCTCTGGCGGGACGCGAGGCGAGTGAGATTTTGCAGGCGACGCTGCAGAAGCTGTCGCCGGATTTGCGCGAGGCGGTGATCTTGCGCGATTTGCAGGAAATGGAATACCGCGAGATCGCCGACGTTCTCCGGATACCGGAGGGCACGGTAAAATCGCGAATTAACCGGGGCCGGGCCGAACTGGCGCGGCACCTGCGGAAATTGAAGCTGACGGTATGAACTGCGCGGAACTGGAAGTTCTGATCTGCGACTACGTGGATGGCGCGCTGGACGCGGCCCATAAGGCCGAGGTTGAGCGCCATCTGGCGGATTGCGCTTTGTGCGCCGAGCTGGCGCGCGACGCTTCGGCCGCCGTCCGGTTCATGGAGCGCGCGGCCGAAGTGGAGCCGCCGCCAGAACTGGTGACGCGCATTCTGTTCGACGCCCCGTGGCGCAAGGGGGCGAACCCCACCGGCGCGCACCGCTGGATCAACGCGATTGTTTCGCCCTTCCTGCAGCCGCGGTTCGTGATGAGCATGGCGATGTCGATTCTGTCGCTTTCGCTGATGTTCAACAGCGTGCGGCAATTGCGCCCGCAGGATCTGGAACCCGCCAAGGTGTGGGCTGGAATTGAAGACCGGGCGGTACGCAGCTGGGCGCGGACGGTGAAGTTTTACGAAAACCTGAAGGTGGTGTATCAGGTGCAATCGATGCTGCACGAGTGGCAGCAGCAGGACGAGGAACTGCAGCGGCCGGCTGCGAAGACGGCGCCCGCTGGGCAACTGGATTCGCACAAGCTGTCCGTTCCCGAGAAAACAAAGTAAGAGGAAACCATAATGAATTGCCAGAATCATCCAGAATCGCCGGCCACTGCGTATTGCCGCACCTGCGGCATGCCGGTTTGCGAGGAATGCCGCCGCGACGCGTTCGGAACGGTCTACTGCGCGGAACACGCGCCCGCTCCGGTTTCGGCCCAGGCGACCCCTATGCCGGGATACACGCCGCCGGGCTCGTCACAGTCGAGCTACGCATCGGCGCCGGGTTATACGCCGCCGGGCACGCCGCCGCCGGGCTTTGCTCCGCCAGCGCCCGGATATCCGCCGCCTCCGTTCCGCGCGCAATCCACAGTCTCGCCGGCGCTGGCGTTTTTCCTGGGCATGATTCCGGGCGTGGGCGCGATCTATAACGGGCAGTATGCCAAGGGTCTGGTGCATGCCATCGTGTGGGGGTTGCTGATGAGCATCGCCAATTCGCGCGCGGCGAACGGCCTCGAACCGATCTTCGTGATGCTGGTGATCGCGTGGTGGGCGTACATGGCATTTGAGGCCCACCGCACAGCGCAGAAGCTGCAGGCGGGCGAGGCGGTGGACGAATATTCCAGCCTGGTGCCGATGCGGGGCCGCGGCGATCAGGCGCCGGTGGCGGGAGTGGCGCTGGTGGTGTTGGGCACATTGCTGCTGCTGCGCACGCTCGATGTGCTGGATTTCGAAAGAGTGGCGCGCTACTGGCCGGTGCTTCTGATCGCGTTGGGCGTTTACCTGCTATGGGGCGTGTTCGCCGGTCATGACAAGGCGGCGAGCGAGGCGCGCCATGAAAGATAGAGACCGCTCGGGCATGCGCGGCCTTCGCGGCCCGGTGATGGTGATCACGGTGGGCGTGCTGTTTGCGCTGAACAATTTTACGCCGTATCGTTTCGAGGAGACGTGGCCGGTGCTCATCATCGTGGCCGGATTGGTCAGCCTGTTAGGACGCGCGGTGGCTCCGCCGCCAATGGCGCCGCCGCCGCCGTACACCACTTATCAACCGCCTGTTCCGCCGCCGGCCGCGGCGGGTGGCTATCGGCAGACGCCTTATTCGCAGGGGGGCGATGCGAGGAACGATCCACGGAACGACCCGCGGAATAATCCTGGAGGCACGGCATGAAACCAGTGGCGCGAGCCCATAGCCTGCGGAGGACAAGCATGAAACCAGCCTTTTATCGGTACGCAGGCCATGGGCCCGCGCCACTCTACAACCCTGGAGGCACGGCATGAGGCGTTCGATTACGGGACCATTGATTTTGTTGCTCATCGGCTGCCTGTTTCTGTGGCGCAACCTGCATCCGGAGCTGCCGGTGTTCGATCTGGTGGCGCAATACTGGCCGTTCCTGCTGATCTTGTGGGGGCTGATGCGGCTGGTGGAAGCGCTGCTTTGGCGTAACGGCACGGGCGACTACCGCGGGCGCGGCGGCGGTTTCAGCGGCGGCGAGGTGGTGCTGGTCATCTTCGTGTGCATGATCGGTCTGGGCGCCTGGCAGGCGAAGGAATTCGGCATCCATTTCGACGCGCGCGGTCTCGATATTTTCGGAGAGGAATACAACTATCCGGTTTCGGCGACTGCGCCGGCCGCGGGGATGAAGCGGCTGGTGTTTGAGAATCCGCGCGGCAATATCCACGTGGTTGGCGGCGATGGGCAACAAGTGACGGTATCGGGCCAGAAATCCATTCGCGCCTACGGGCGGGTGGACGCCGACCACACCAGCCAGAACACGCCTATCGAGATTCTGCCGCAGGGCGACCGGCTGGTCATCCGGACCAATCAGGACCGGGCGACCGGCAATCAGCGGATCACCGACGATTTGGAAGTGACGGTACCGCGCGGCATGGCGGTGGAATCGCGCGGTAACGTGGGCGACGCCGACGTTTCCGATATCGAGAGCGACGTGGAACTGGCGAACAATCGCGGCGACGTGCGGCTTTCGCGGATCGGCGGCAATGCGCGCCTGGAGATTGGCCGCAGCGATACCATAAGCGCGGTGGATGTGAAGGGCAAGATCGATCTGGAGGGCCACGGCGGCGATCTGTCGCTCGAAAATATATCGGGACCGGTGACGGTGAACGGCTCGTATAGCGGCACGCTGGAATTCAAGAATCTGGCCAAGCCGCTGCAGTTCGAAGGCATGCGCGGCGCGGAGATGCATGTGGAGGCGATACCGGGCCGCATCACCATGGACCTATCGACGCTCACGGGCAACGGCGTGGTGGGCCCGATGCGGTTTGTGGCGCGGTCGCGGGATGTGCGGCTGGAGCAGTTCTCACAATCGGTGGAGATCAATACCGACCGCGGCGACATCGAGCTGCACCCTGGATCGACGCCGCTGGGGAGCATCGAGGCGCGGTCGGGAGTGGGCGCCATCGAGCTGTCGCTGCCGGAGAAGGCTACGTTCCAACTGCAGGCCACGGCCGAGCGTGGGGATGCGGTGAACGAATACGGGCCGCCGATCGATAAGGAAGTCGACCGGCGCACGGCCACGCTGAAGGGCAAGGTGGGCGACGGTCCAGCGATTACGCTGACGGCGGATCACGGCACGGTTACGGTGCGCAAGCAGGGCGTTGACGCCGCGCAGCCGGGCAAGAGCCTGAAGGACAGCGAAGTTAAGATGTAGTGAAGTCGAGATCTGATGGCGCTGGTCGTCCTCTTCCTGATCAATGTTCTGAATTTTTACGACCGCCAGGCGTTAGGCGCAATCGCCGAGCCGCTGAACCGCGAGTTCCATCTGACGGACACGCAATTCGGCGCGCTGAGCACGGTGTTCACTGTCGTCTATGGACTGGCCGGGCTGCCATTGGGACGTTTGGCGGATACCTCCAGCCGCAAGCGACTTCTGGCTGCGGGCGTCACGGTCTGGGCTGGATTGACGGGCCTCGGCGGGCTGGCCGCGAGTTACGCCATGCTGCTGGCGACGCGCCTGGGCGTGGGGATCGGCGAAGCGGTGTGCGCACCGGCGGCCACCAGCTGGATTGGCGATGCGGTACCGGCGGCGCGGCGCACGCGCGCGCTGGCAATGTTCATGATGGCGGTGCCGGTGGGCGGGCTGCTGAGCTTTTCCATCGGCGGACCGGTGGCGCAGGCTTACGGCTGGCGATCGGCCCTGGCGCTGGCGGCGCTTCCGTCTATCTTTCTGGCGCCCGCGGTTTTGTGGTTGAAAGAACCGAAGCGGACGGCCGCGAGAACGGCGGGCGCAAGTTCACCCGCGGCGCTGATGAGGATGCCGGCCTTCTGGTGGATTGCGGCGTCGGGAGCCATAGTCAATTTCGCGCTCTACAGTTTCTCCAGTTTCTTTCCGGCATTCCTGACGCGATTCCATCATCTCTCGGTGGCGCGCGCGGGCATTTGGGCAGGAGTGGGATCGGGGGCCGCGGGGATCATAGGCGCGCTGGCGGCGGGCGCGCTAGGCGACCGGCTTGGCGGTAATCTGGGGCGCGCGCGGATGCGATTGGCGGCGGCGGCATCGCTGGCGGCGGCGCCGTCGGCTCTGGTAGCCATCGCTGCGCCGGCGGGAGCGATCGCCGTTGCGATTCCGATGATGATGGTGGCGTATGGGCTGCTGCAGATGTACTACGGGCTGGTGTATGCGGCGATGCAGGATGTGGTGCCTGCAAATCTGCGCGGCGCGGCCATGGGCGGATATTTCGTAGTGCAGTATTTGGGCGGCGCCGCGTGGGGGCCGCTGGTCACGGGACGATTGAGCGACCACTTCGCGCACGCGGCGGCGAAGGCAGGCATGGCCGCGGATGCCGCCCGTGCGGCGGGCCTGCATCAGGCGATGTACGCGATTCCGGCGTTAGCGCTGGCGCTGGCGGCGGTGCTTTGGACCGGAGCGCGCTCCATCGCTTCGAAAAGCGGCGCCGCGAGCTTGGTATCATGATCATGCAACCATGCCAGGTTTACTTTCGCAACTCGGCCCCATATCCGATGCAGTCACTAACAACGTCCGTGTCGAGGTCTTATCCAGATACTCACCTGAGAACTCCCATCCGATGCAGGACACCTGGGTATTCCAGTACACGGTCCGCATTACCAACCAGGGCGTCGAGGCGGTTCAACTGATCAGCCGCCATTGGATTATCACCGACGCGTTCGAGCACACCGAAGAAGTGAAAGGCGAGGGAGTGGTCGGGGAGCAGCCGATCCTCGCGCCGGGCGAGTCGTTCAAATATTCGTCGTGGTGCCCGCTCAAGACGCCGATGGGAATGATGCACGGCACGTATCAGATGGCCGGCGCCGGCGGGAGCCGGTTCGACATCCAGATTGCGCCGTTCGCGTTGAAGGCGCCGTATACGGTGAATTGATTTGCGGGGCGTAGGCGCCCGTCCTGCGATGGCGTACTGTCGCTCACGTTGCAGTTGAAGCGCAGCTACTCTAAGCCTTCTATTTCGGCCTTGCATGGTCGTAGTTTGCATGGAGCCTTCGGACTCCCAAAATACAAAAACCTCGCCGTTAGGGGCGAGGTTTGCAAATCTACCGGAGTAGAAAGGGGGATCAGAAATGATTCTTCTCGTCTGATCCTTGTTCTGGTATTACTCAGGACAAGACCGACCAAGCTGAAGATCGAAATCGACCTCTAGCGAAGCCGGAAGAGGTTGGCAGTGCGACCTGCTGACCTTTTCAGCACTAAGCATACCACCAAATTGTCCAAGAATGGTATTGCGACGGACAATCGCCAAATGCCAGGACTTCCGCGGCGCCGGCGCCATGAACGGGCTGGGCGCACCCAATATCACCCCGTGCTACGCTGAAATTTCCCTATGAGTCAAATCGAAATTACCCTGCCGGACGGCAGTAAAAAGTCCGTCGAAGCAGGCTCCAGCCCGCTCGATATCGCTAAATCCATCAGCCCACGGCTCGCCGACGCAGCCATTGTCGCCAAGGTGGACGGCGAACTTTCCGACCTCGCGCGGCCCATCGAGAAAGACGCCGCCGTCCAGATTCTCACCACCAAAGATCCCGAAGCCCTCGTGGTCTATCGCCACTCCACCGCGCACCTGCTGGCCGCCGCCGTGCTCGAACTTTATCCCGAAACCCAACTTGGCATCGGGCCGCCCATCGACACCGGCTTCTATTACGATTTCGACCGCGCCACGCCCTTCACTCCCGACGATCTCGAAAAGATCGAAAAAAAGATGTGGGAAATTCAGGCGCGCCAGCTGCCCTATGAGCGTATCTACACGCAGAAGGAAGAAGGCCTGCGCAAGTATTCCGACGCCTGGATGAAGTGCGAGCTGATTACCGAGCGCGCCGGTGAAGTCTTCACCGAATATACTCTGGGACCAAATTTTATCGACTTCTGCCGCGGTCCGCACGTGCCGAACACGTCGAAGATTAAGGCGTTCAAACTGCTCTCCATCGCCGGCGCTTACTGGAAAGGCGATGAGCATAAGAAGCAGTTGCAGCGCATCTATGGCACCGCGTTTTTCTCGGCTAAAGATCTGGAAGCGTACCTTAAGCAGGTCGAGGAAGCCAAGAAGCGCGACCATCGCAAGCTCGGTAAAGAGCTCGACCTGTTCAGCATTCAGGAGCTCGCCGGCCCCGGCCTGATCTTTTTCCATCCGAAGGGCGGCATCATCCGCAAGCAGCTCGAAGACTGGATGCGCGATCAATACCTGAAGCGCGGCTATTCGCTGGTCTACACGCCGCACGTGGCGCGCTTCGATTTGTGGAAGACCTCGGGCCACTCCGGTTTCTATGCGCAGAACATGTTCTCGCGCATGGAACTCGACGACGCCGAATATCAGCTCAAACCGATGAACTGCCCGTTCCACATCCTGATTTATGCGGACCGGCAGCGCAGCTATCGCGATCTGCCGGTGCGTCTCGGCGAGTTGGGCACCGTCTACCGTTATGAACGCTCGGGCGTGCTCAACGGCCTCTTCCGCGTGCGCGGCTTCACGCAGGACGATGCGCATATTTTCTGCACGCCGGACCAGATCGAAAACGAAGTGGTGGATTGCCTGCAGTTCGCCATCGACACGCTGAGCACCTACGGCTTCACCGAATATTCCGCCGAGCTTTCTACCTGGGATGGCGGCGCCAGCGGCAAATATGACGGCACGCCCGAGCAATGGCAGTTGGGCGAAAACGCGCTGCGCAGCGCCACCGAGCGCCTCAACATCAAGGCGAAAGTGGTGACCGACGAAGCCGCGTTTTACGGCCCCAAGATCGACGTGAAACTGGTGGACGCCATCGGGCGCCCCTGGCAGCTTTCCACGGTGCAGTTCGACTTCACCCTGCCGCGCCGCTTCGCGCTGGAATATATCGGCGAGGATGGCAAGGCGCACCAGCCGCTGATGGTGCATCGCGCGCTATATGGGTCTATCGAGCGCTTCTTCGGCATCCTGATCGAGCACTACGCGGGCGCGTTTCCAGTGTGGCTGGCGCCGGTGCAGGCTATCGTGCTGCCCATCACCGACCGCCAGACCGAATACGCCAGGAGCATTCAGAAGCAACTGGATGCCGCCGGCATTCGCGTCACCGTGGACGACCGCAATGAGAAGGTCAACTTCAAAATCCGCGAAGCGCAGATGCAGAAGATTCCGTACATGCTGGTGCTGGGCGACCGCGAGCAACAGAACCAACAGGTCGCCGTCCGCAACCGCAAGCACGGCGACCTGGGCGTGAAGACGCTGGAACAGTTTCTGACGGATATCCGCGGCCTGATCGATAGCAAGGCCGTGGCAGAGTAGCGGCAGGTATGTTTGCCACCAGCGAAGGCACAGCCCGCTACCGGGACCGCTTCGCCGCGTTCCGCGACGCCGGTTTTTATCGCACTGTCAGATCTCCCGAGCTCGCCCTGGAAGTTTCCAGTCTGGGCGTCGGGACTTACCTGGGCGCCGAGGACGACGCCACCGACCGCGCCTACACGGACGCGCTGATCGCGGCTGGGGAAGGCGGCATCAACTTCTTCGACAGCGCCATCAACTACCGCCGGCAGCGGTCCGAGCGATGCATTGGAGCCGCGCTTAAACAGATGCAGCGCGATGAGGTGGTGGTCTGCACCAAGGCCGGCTTCCTGACGCCCGGCGCGGTTCCCGAATCGCTCCGCCGCGAAGATGTGGTGGGCGGCATGCATTGTGTGGCGCCCGATTTTCTGGCCGATCAGATCGAACGCAGCCGCGCCAACCTGGGCGTGGACACTATCGACGTCTTCTATCTGCACAATCCGGAAACGCAGCTCGGCTTCGTGGATCGCGCGGAATTCGATGCGCGCATCCGCCGGGCGTTCGCATACCTGGAGCGGCTCGCCAGTGAAGGCAAGCTCCGCTGGTACGGCGCCGCGACGTGGGACGGATTTCGCAAGAAGGGCGCGTTGTGCCTGGAACGCCTCGCCGAAATTGCCGTGGAAGAAGGCGGTCCGGAGCACCATTTCCGCTTCATCCAGCTGCCGTTCAATCTGAATATGGTGGAGGCGTTCGTGGAGCGTCCGGAATCGGTCCTCGAAGCCGCGGCGCGGTTGGGAATTGCGGCCGTTGCCAGCGCCACTTTGCTGCAGACGCAGGTGCTGGCGCACATGCCTGGTAGAGTTGCGCAAGTGCTTCCGGGGCTCGCGAGCGATGCGCAGCGCGCCATCCAGTTTACGCGTTCCACGCCGGGAATTTCCGTAGCGCTGGTGGGTATGTCGCGGCGCGAGCACGTGGTAGAGAACCTTGGCGTCGCCGCCGTATTGCCCGCGGCGCGCGAGGACTACGTCCGGCTCTACCGATGATGGAAATCGCAGTCGCGGACGGAGCGCAGCTGGATGCGGCGATGGAAGCGCTGCCTAATAACCCCGCCGTATTCGTGCTTTGGCCGAAAGAGGGCGAGCCGTATCTATCGAAAACCGGGCTGCTGAGGCGCCGTCTGCTGCGTTTGCTGAAAGAGCGCGAAAAGCCGTCGCGGCTGCTGAATCTGCGTCACACCGTGGCGCGCATCGAGTATCAATTCACGGGGTCGACGCTGGAATCTGTGCTGCTGCATTATGAACTGGCGCGGCGCCATTTTCCGCAGACTTACCTCGAACTGCTCAAGCTGCGGATGCCGCCATACGTGAAGGTCCTGCTCAACAATGCTTTCCCGCGCAGCCAGATCGCGACCCAGCTTTCGCGCACGCCTTCGCTTTACTTCGGACCCTTTCGTTCGCGCGCCTCGGCCGAACGCTTCGAAGGGCAGTTTCTCGACCTCTTCCAGATGCGCCGCTGCCAGGAAGATCTGCTGCCTTCGCCCGAACACCCAGGGTGCATTTACGGCGAAATGGGCATGTGCCTGCGTCCGTGCCAGGAAGTGGTGGGCCCGGCCGAATACGGCCACGAGATTGAGCGCGTGGTGGAATTCCTTCGGACCGACGGCCATTCGCTGCTCGATTCCATCTCGCGCTCGCGCGACCGCTTGAGCGAAGAGATGCAGTTCGAGGATGCCGCGCGCCAACACAAGCGCTTCGAAAAAGTACAGGAGGTCTTGAAGCTGCGCGATGAGATGGCGTGCGATATCGACCGCTTGTACGGCGTCGCTATCGCGCCGTCGGTTGCGCCCGATTCCGTGGATTTGTGGCTGGTCCACGCCGGCCACCTGCAGCCCGCGCAGCGCTTCAGTTTCGAAGTGGAAGAGGGCAAACCCGTGTCGCTCGACCGTAAGCTGCGCGAGATGTTCAGCGCGCTCGAACCACGCGCGCTCCCCAACCGTGAGCGTCAGGAGCGCCTCGCATTACTGGCCCGGTGGAATTACTCGACGTGGCGGGATGGAGAGTTCGTGAGCTTCGAAAGCTTCGCCGATGCGCCTTATCGCAAACTGGTGAATGCCGTTTCACGGGTAGCGAGATATCCGGGTGCGGCGGGGTAGCTTTTTTCGACGCAGAGATGCTGAGGCGCAGAGAGAACTAAAGGGATACCGTCTCGGCACGGGTGATCAAGGGATTGAACACCCATTCGCCGAGTGACGATCGCGAGCCGGACGCATAACTCCACACGATCGCCAGGTACCACGCGACGGGATGCGAACACTCCCGTGAGTATGCCTACGAGCGCTCCCCGCCGCCCTGAGATCAGTCGGCCTGACCGCAGAATCCGCGCCAAAAAAGAAAGCTCAAACCGACCGCCGCGGCGCCGGACCAAATCGCGAGCGAATGCCACCCGTTTCCGGCGGAGTGGGCGAGAATCAGATGAGCGATGATGAATCCTGTTGCCCAAAAACCAGCACTGCAATGTACACCATGGAATGCGCGGAGAATCGGCAGAAGCCTATTGTGAAGAGGTCACGTCCGAGGCCGGTCACTACGAAATCGTGCGCCGCTGCTTCGCGATAATCCTCCTCCAAGCTGGGAGACGAACCTCACTCGCCGGGCCCGCGTCCGGTTCGCGCGTTATGCGCTCGAACGGCGACAACACCGGGTTGCGGTAAATCTTCTTTGGCGGCGCGGGACCTGCGCCGGGTTTACGGACGCCGCCAGCGCGTTTCTAATCATCCTTTCAGGGGCGAACATTTCAGACTCGCATCGAGTTCCCGAAGAAACCCTCTGCATTCGTCATTCTAAGTCCTGGAATTAGCAAAGAACATGCCGGCAGCTAACAGTATCATAATCGTTACCACGACGATTGCGGTGCGCTTCTGAGCTTTGGTGAGCGGAGCGGAAGGCTGATTCGTTCCCAGCAGCCCGGCGTCGCGCAGCGCGCCGGACTTCCGCAGGGCGTCCGCGATGTCCCTCAGCGCCGAGCCGGGTTTTGCCGCGGGCCGATTGTTCACCGGCAAGGCAGCGCCGCAGCCGGAACAATATTTCGCGATTCCGGTTTCCACTTTCAATCCGCAGCTACTGCAGTACATCACGCGTCCTCCGCTACACATGATAACGGCCGATGAACATCGCGGCAATACACCGGTGCATGGTGGCGTTGCGAATTGGCAGGCCGTCGAGATCGCTATGCTTGGATACGCGTGTTCAACGGCAAAAGTGAGGAAGACACGATGAAGCCATCGCCGAGTTTCCAACGGTGGTGCGCACCGATCCTACAAGACGCGACGGCGTTGGACGACCGAAATCTGCGAAAATCATTATGTGCTTGCGAAGCTTGGAGGCCTACGAGGAATAGTCACCGGACTCGCACTGGTGATCGGCTTCTTCCTCCTGCTGTTTGGCGCCATTCCGGGGCTTGTGACCGGCGTTTGGCGCACCTACGACGAGCACATAGTAGAGGCGCGATGAATCGGCGACGCAGCGACGATCGAGAAATGCGCGCTGTTTGTGGATGAACCGACCCGTCGAGAGTCTCGAGACTAAGGAGCGTTTTTCGACCAATACTCGCTTCGCTGCCGCCTGAGATACGAGTTCTCACAACGCCCGCACGTGTTCAACCTCCACACACTGTCCGATTCGTCTCGTGAAGCGCGCGCCGCCATCGAAAAGTGGGTTGAGGTGCACCGCCCCGGCGCGACGCTGGAAGTCAAGGTGAATCCATCCAATCTAACGAGATTGCTGTCGCGAGCCAGTTGCCATCCCGCAATCCGGCACGTCACGACAGGCATGGTCAATGGCAATGTATTCCGGCGCGGGCTTCGTCCTGTTCTTCGTCATCTTTCGCATAATTCGGCTGGCGGCTCCGCCGGGTGGACGACCCATGGTCCGATAGCTGTTGGGGGTCGACTGTGTGGGCAGACTCTGCCTGCGCTCCCTGCCGCAATCGTTTTAGTGGAACTTTAACAGCACATTCTCCCAATGCACTCGATTGGGCATGACTTGGCGAGAAGAGCGCCCTGTATAAAACGCACTATTCGGGAAGCGCCCGAATCGGCGCCGCGAGCGTATCGTCGGCGATCCGTACAGAGGTCGAGCAGCGCAGTATCCGCTAGTGCATTCTCCGAGTGGCGCTTTTATCCGGCCAGGAATCCTACAAACGCAAGATCGGAGGCGCCAAGAAGTGCGGCGCGCCGGGCCGGCGCTTCACGGGCATCGCGCTCGGTCGGGGCGGCGGGGTCGCCTGGAGTGAAGGAAAGCGTGAGCGGCGCCGCATAACGCTGTTGCTAACACTTCTCGGGCGTAGAAACATAGGTTCTAGATCTAGAGGACGCCGCGGCGTTATCTCTAGCCAGCGCGTGGATCGTCGGCCACTCGGAGATTGGCGCGCCTTAGGCCGTTCGGCCATCACTCCCGCGAAGTCATGAAGTCCGGATCTCGGAAGCGTGCGCCGGGAGGCCGTTCGTGTGCAGTCTTCTACAGCCGTCGGGTCTGACGATTCCGAGAGCGCCGTGCCCTGCTACTCTATGTAGAGCCGGATGAACCGCAGGCAAGTCGTCCAGATCCTGGGAAGTACCGCTGTCACCCTTGGCGGCGCGCCCTTGCTCGGTCTCACGCGTGACCATGTCATCGTGGCCGGCGCGGGAATTATCGGTGCATCGATTGCGTATCATCTGGCCAAGCGCGGCGCCCGCGTCACGCTGCTCGAAAAGGAGCACCCCGCCGCTGGAACCACTAAGAATTCCTTCGCCTGGTTAAACGCCTCCGAAAAATCGCCGCGTTCCTATTACGACCTCAACCTCGCCGGCATCGCGGGCTGGCGTCGTCTCGAACTCGATCTCGGCGCATCGCTCCCGATCCGATGGGGCGGGGGCGTGCAATGGTGCAAGCCCGAAGCCCAGCTCCCCGAACGCATGCGGCAGCACGTGAAGGAGCGTCAGTCCTGGGGCTATTCCATCCGTTTGATCGATCGCGACGACCTGCTCCGCCTCATCCCCAGCGCCACCCCCGGCGAGATCGGCGCCGCCAATTTTGCCGATCAGGAGGGCACGGTTGATCCCATAGTTGCGGCCAACGCCCTCGTATCCGCGGCCAAATCGCTCGGAGCAACCGTAATTTACCCATGCGAAGTCAAAGATTTCCATCTGGCTGAGGGACGAGTGCGAGCCGTCATCACAACACAAGGCTCGATGGAAGCCGATTACGTTGTCCTCGCCACCGGCAACGGCGCCACGGAACTTGCCGCCAAAGCCGGCATGCATGTCCCTCTGAAGGAATCGAAGGGGATTCTGGCCCACACCGCTCCGCAGCCGGAAGTCCTCAGACGGGTGATGATGCCTCCCGGCGCGGATGTGAAACAGAACTTCGATGGCCGCATCGTCACCGGCGCCAACTTCGGCGATACCGGCGACGCTCAACCCACAATGGAACTCGGACGCCAATATCTGGCCGCGGCCGCCCGGTATTTTCCGCAATTGAGGAATGCCACGGTGGAATACATGACTCTGGGCTATCGCGTGATGCCGCAAGACGGGCATCCCATCATCGGCCGTTCCCCTAAATTTCCCAACTTCTACGTAGCGGCGCTGCACAGCGGCATGACTTGCGCGCCCATCGTGGGACAGCTCGCCGCCACCGAGATCCTGGACCAGGTGGATGTGGACCTGCTCCAACCGTATCGTGCGGCGCGCTTCTCAGCGTGACGGCGATGCCTGTGTAGAGTAAGCCTTTGACGGGTCACCTGGTTGTATGAGGCCAGAATCGCCCCGCTAAGCGCCGTATCTGACCAGCCATGCGGAATTTGGCCAGTGTGAATGGCGGATCTCCCCTTGGCGTTCGTCATTGCGGTTACTCATAACGCGCCATTTTCAGGAGACTGCATGAGACTTGCGATTTTTATGGCGTTGGTTTCTTCACTTGCCGCCGCTCAGACGTTTCAGGGCGTGGTGCGCGGCCGAATCCTCGACCCTAACGGCGGCACGGTGTCGGCCGTAATAATCACCCTTGTCGATGAGGGTACCTCGGTGAGCCGGCGAACGACGAGCAATGACCAAGGTCGGACCTGCGCATCTCGCGATGAGCGCGGCTGATGGCGTTGAGTTCGCTCGCGCCTTTCCGGACGCGTCGATTATCCCGGTTCGGCTTCAACAACCTCTCGGTAGGGTTCGCAGGCGCTCGCCGAAGGGCTTCGGCTTGGTTGCCGAGGCGGCTTTTCGGCCGCAGAGTAGGTGGACACCTCTATGGCCCGTTTTGCCGCATTCCGTGCCCATCCACCTGGCGGACGCACCGCGATTCCATCGGCCCGGAGATAGGCTCCGGCCATCTCGCGGCGAATATGTGCCGCTCTCTCAATGGGCCGCAGCGACCATCCCAGCCGCCCCAGCGCGATGACTTGCTGTTTCTTTTCTTCGCTCAAGACATTGCTCACCTGACGGAGCCTAACGTCGTTGCGCCGGAAGATTCGTTCGACGCAGAGACGCTGAGACGCAGAGGTTCTACCTTTGTATTGTGTGGGTTGCATTGGCTGGAGCCCATGGAGTCTGAGCTGCCTGACCAGCTAGAGGTCCAGCCTTGCCAGATGCGGTTCGATCCGGTAAGGCGCGCGGCGTTCGGCTACTCGGCGAATCCGCGCCCTAAGCATTCGGCAGAGGGTATAGCAATAGGTTCTTCATCGGAAAATCCTTGACGTTGTCGGTGAGCAGCGTGAGTTCGTTGTAGATGGCGACAGCGGCAATGATCACGTCGCCCAGATTCAGAGTCTTACCCTTGCGCGTGTAGTCGCGTTTGAGTTCACCAGCCAGGCGGGCCGCCGGCGGCATTATGGGTATGTGCTGCAGGCTAGCGAGTAGCTCTTCGGTGGCAGCCTCTTCTTTGGGACGGAGGCCGGCGTAGACCTCGGTGATGTTGATCGCACAACAGGCCAGCACGTGACCGGACTTAACCAAATCCAAAAGCAGGGCGGGACGATTTCGTTTATTATTCAGCGCATCGATGATGACGCTGGTATCGAGTAAAAAAGTGGCCATGTCAGCGGGCGGATATCTTTTCGAAGCGCTGGTCGTATTCGCGGCGGAGGCCTTTCACCCAGTTGGCTGCGCCCAGTTTGAGCTCAGGGTGGTCCTTGTCCTTCCAGGAACCGGCCGCGGATTCCAGGGCCTTGATCTGACGCAGACGCATGAGTTCCCTCTCAGCCGCCTGGGTGAGAAACGCGCTCCGGCCCCGCTTGCCAACCACCATGTCAATCTGAGCGACCAACTGGCGGGGGATAACGATATGCGTACGCTGGGTGTTCATAAGAATGTAGCAACGGGGTTGCGAATATAGGCCCACTGACAGGTTAACACAGTGTGTGATTTTGTCGAATTAGCGCTGCGGTTAATAACGAGGCCAACGGCGCGGTTCAAAGCCACTTCGCTTCGCTCCACCGTTTGAATCCCGCCTCAGTCAGTCCCGCCAGGCCGGCGATCGGCTCCGGTTCCGGCTCGGTCTTGAAATTGAAGCACGTCTTACCTTGCATTCGCTTCTTCAACGCGGGCGGGATGCTCTTTATAAGCGCCGGGCACATGTAAATCGGCATCAGATGAAAGCTCACGTATGCCTTGCCCATACGTACCGAGCCGAAGTGCAAGGGCTGCCCTTTGTGCTGCTCGAAAGGCGACGCGGATTTCGTGACAAGGGTGTACTCAACGGACGTGTCCGACTTTACGACCAGTCGATTCGCATACTTCGCGAGTACCGGTTTCAACGCGACGAATACAGCGGCATAATCGGCGGCCATAGGGCACAGTTTACCCGATGCGCCGCTGTTTGGCAGGAGGCCGGCGTAACGAGACAGAAGCTTCGCACGATTTGCCTACCCGGTCTGCGCACTTGTGGTCTGCGAGGGTCCCCGGACCCGCTCTTCACTGAGCTAAGCCGGCCGGATGCCGCACAGTTGTGCAAGGGGCCTGATGCGCGATTTGATAAAGCATGCCGCACCGGCCAGCGCCGCCAGCCAGAGCGAGCCGGGTTCCGGATTCTTCTCGATGCTGAACGCCGTATTTCCCGAGTCGTAGGTAAACTGATAATCCTTATCGTCGCTCTCCTGTTCGTAACCCGGCAGAGCGGTTCCATTGCTCTTGACAGCCAGCGTCACCGCTCCGTCGCCCGCCAGAACGTTTTCGTAGCCAGCCAATAAACGCCGGCGGGAAGATTCACGGACAGCCTGTTATGGTGAATGTGCATGTGGTCACGCTGAGATCGTCGGTGGTCAGGGTGGCGACCAGATTCCCAGTAGCAACGGGTCCCAGGACGCTGAAGGGGCGAGCGGGTCGACCGACCAAAGCGACCAGTTTGTGCTCAGATAGTCCGACGCGGATCCAACCGAGAAATCCGAGACATAGCTGAATCCGATTACGGTATCATTATGGAACAGGTCGAAATTGTCGAAGATTGTCCAGCCGGTGTCGCCGCCCGGGCATGCGTTGCCGGTAAAATCGCAGTTTGACCCCAGTCCCGTGACGGCTCCGTTGTTCCACGCCACGTCCGCCTCCGCAGTCCCAGGGATAACCAACGGCGCCAGACACGCGATCACCAACGGGAGTGCTAACCTCATAGATGTAAACAAACCTTCTCTTCGCTGAGAAATTAGCACGCTGCGGCCCCTGGTCGAAATAAAAGCCGCCGAATTTGCTTCGGTAAGCAACCATTGGTGCTGCCGTACCATCCAATCGTATGAAGCTACTATGACTTATAGGCAAACGGTGAGATTCACACCGATTTTTGCGGCCTTCGCGTCGCTCGCACTGGCTTCCGGGCCGGATCTGGAAACGGCTCGTAAACTATACAATTTAACGGACTTCGATCGATCGCTCCAGACCCTGCAAGCGATTCCGCAGAAGGACGCCGCGGTCTACGAGTTGATGGGCCGCGATTACTACATGCTGGCCGAGTACAAAAAGGCCACCGAAGTGCTAGAGAAAGCCGCCGCCGCCAACCCGAACAGTTCCGAGTGCGCGCTGTGGCTGGGGCGCGCTTACGGCCGCCGCGCCGAGACTTCCAATCCGATCTCCGCGGCCGGTCAAGCCTCCAAAGCCCGCCAGTTCTTCGAAAAGGCGGTGCAACTGGACCCCCGGAATCTGGACGCCTTGGCCGACCTGTTCGACTACTACCTGGAGGCTCCCGGTTTCCTGGGCGGAGGTTTCGACAAAGCCCAGGCCACAGCGGCGCAAATCGCCGGAATCAGCCAGGCGGAAGGCTACGCCGCACAAGCTAAGCTCTCCGAACACCACAAGCAGCTCAGCAGCGCGGAAGAGCAGTTGCACCGGGCCATTGAGGCCGCGCCGCAACAGATCGGCAAGCTCATCGAGCTGGCCAAGCTGCTGGCCAAACAGGGCCGCTTCCAGGAATCCGACCAGACCGTCGCCCGCGCTGAAAAGATTGCGCCCAACAGCCCGCGGCTGCTATACGCCACGGCCGATCTTTATATCAAATCGGGACGCCATCTGGACGTGGCGCGCACCATGCTCGAGCGCTATCTGGCCTGCCAGCTGACGCCCGACGATCCGCCTCGCTCGGATGCCGAAAAACTCCTGCGCAAGGCGCGCGGAGCCTAGGCCCAAGCCCGCATGTTCCTCGGCGAGGCCGTCAGTTTCAGCGTTCAATCACTGCGCGCGAACCCGGTGCGCTCGCTGCTCACCGGGCTGGGCATGGTGATCGGCACGGCTTCGGTGATTCTGGTCGTAACCATCTCGCTTACCAGCCGCGATTTCATCCTGCAGCAGATCGAGGGCGTGGGGTCGAACATCATCTTCGCCTACTACGTCTCCGCCGGTCCCACCAGTCCGGCCGCCGACGCGGATTACATCAAGATGGCGGACATCGCGGCGATTCGCAACGAACTGCGAGGAGACATTGTCGCCGCTACCGGGGTGATGACGAATTTCGACCAGATGCTGATCGCCGGCAAAGCGCAGGACGTCAAAGTGATCGGGACCGACGAAGACTACGCAGCCGTTCGCAACATTATTACCAGCAACGGCCGGTTCTTCGACCAAAGCGACGTGGCGCAGCGCCAGAAGGTGGCGCTGCTGACCGATCAACTGGCGAACCGCATGTACGGCAGCGGCGGCGGCGCCGTCAACCAGGTAATTCGCCTTTACGGCCTGCAATTCACGGTGATCGGCACGTTCCACGAGAAGGTGGAGACTTTCGGCCAATCTGAGGTGGAGCGCGACACCATCCTCATGCCCATCACCGTGCTGCGCTATTTCACGCCGGTGGAGCGGATCGACCCGATGTACGTGCAGGTGCGCTCGCCGGAGGAAGTGGACCATGTGGCCGCGCGCGTCCAGCAGATCGTGGAGGCCCGGCATCGCCCCGGCGCGCGCTATCGGGTGGATACGCTGACCGCCATTCTGAATGCGGCCAAGAATATTTCGCTGATCCTCTCGCTGGTGCTGGTGCTGGTTTCCGCGATTACGCTGGTGATTTCCGGCATCGGCATCATGAACATCATGCTGGTGACGGTGACCGAGCGGACCCGTGAAATCGGCGTGCGGCTGGCCGTGGGAGCGTCGGCTCGCGACATACAGATCCAATTCCTGACGGAAGCCATGATGGTGAGCCTTTCCGGCGGCCTGATCGGAATTGCGGTGGGGGTGGCGATTCCGCTGAGCGCCGGCCTTTTCGCCGACATCAAGGTTCCCATCTCACCGGTGGCGGTGGTGGTCGCGTTCGGAGTTTCGTGCCTGGTGGGCCTGGTTTTTGGAATTCTTCCGGCGAATCGCGCCGCGCACTTGAATCCTACCGAAGCCTTGCGCTACGAATAACCACTATCGGAGGCGCCTGGGGGCAGCTACGCCTTCCAGCTCTTCACCTGTCGTACCAGATCCCACATCATCCGGTCCATCGCGCCGCCGGTGTCTCCCGAAGCTTCCCGACTGTTGGCCAGGGCCGCCCAACAGAATCCGCTGGCAGTGCGCACCATAATGCTGGTTGTACCGGGCAAGCTTCCGGTATGCCACCAGTTGGGGACGCGGTTCACCGCCCAGCCCTTGGCATAGCTGGCGTTCGCCGAACTCGCCGTAGTCATCTCCCGGATCGATCCGGGCTCCAGGATGCTGCGGCTTGCGGAATGTCCGTCGACGTGGCTGGCGAACCTCGCAAGGTCCCGCGCCGTGGCCAGCCAGCCGCCGTGCGAATCCATGCGGCGCACGTTCATATCGTACGGATCCCCTCCGCCGGCGCCGTAATAGATCGCTTCGTCCGTCGCGCGATCGGCCCGCGTGTTCCCGGCGATGCGCATGTCCGTCACGCCGCAGGGCTTCAAAATGGCCTCTTGGACGTGCTGCTCATACGCCGCCCCGGTCAACTTCTCGATCACACGTCCCAGAATGCAGAACCCGAAGTTGGAGTAAGCGTAGTGTTCCCCCGGCGGATATGCCAGCGCCAGATTCTGAATAGTCCACGTGATGAGCTGCTTGTGATCCATCCCGGTGTTGTGAAACATAGGGTCGGCGCCATCGTTCTGCCATCCGCCGCCGGTGTGCGTCAGCAGGTGCTTGATGCGGATTTCCTCCACCCACTGCCGGTACGGCGCCTTGCCGAAATCGTCACCCAAAATGCCGCGTTGGCCGAAGACGGCGTCGTCCAGCGTGAGGCGCTTATCTTCCATCAGGCGGAACAGCGTTACTGAGGTGATGGGTTTCGATACGCTGGCGATGCGGAACAAATGGGCCGGAGTCACTCTTTCGTTCTTCTCGCGGTCGGCGAATCCGAAGCCGCGTTCGTAGAGCGGCTGGCCGTCGCGCGCCACCGCAACGGAAAGTCCGGGCACGGAATGCGCGCTCATGAAGGCCGCGGCCACGCCTTCCATGCCGGCGAGTTCCTGCGGTGACGGGGCGTCGCGCGCAGCCGCCGCCGGGTCCGCCGCCGAGTGTCCCGCGATGGCTCCCGCCGCAAGACGCAGAAAGGCTCTGCGCGATTCAGCCATAATCTTGCATCTTCGCACAGCGGGCGCCGAACCAACCGTCTTCATCTCTTACGAATTGATAGAATGGCGGCGTGCCGGAAATATCGGGAGACGTCTTATGCGTCGAGTGATGTGGACGATCCTGACCTTGCTCGCCGCTCCGCCGCTTGCCAGCGCGCAAGACGGCTGGATCTCGCTATTCAACGGGAAAGACCTGACTGGATGGAAGGTCGGCGGGAACGCGGCCACGTTCTCGGTGCAAGACGGGGCCATCGTGAGCAATGGGCCGGTGGCGCATTGCTTCTATGACGGCGCCATCCAGAATCATAGCTTCACGAACTTCGAGCTTCGGGTGGACATATTGACTGAGCCCGGAGCCAACGGCGGCGTCTACTTTCACACCGAGTACCAGGACCGCGGCTTCCCCGCAAAGGGATTCGAAGTGCAAGTCAATAATACCCATTCGGACCCGATCAAGAGCGGCAGCCTGTACCACGTAGTAGATCTAAGCGCGCAGGATATCGAAGGTCTCGTCAAAGACGGCGAGTGGTTCACGGAGGATATCCTGGTTCAGGGAAACACGGTCACTATCAAGTTGAATGACAAACAGGTCGTACGGTGGACACAGCCTGAAGGCTGGGCCGGAACCAGGGATTTCGCGCAGCGGCGGATCGGCGCGGGCGGCGCCATTGCGCTGCAAGGCCACGACCCCCGCAGCATCGTGCACTATAAGAATATCCGGATCAAGCCGCTCAGCTCAGCCTTTTAAACCAGGCCGGATGCAATTGGCTCAGCGGCCCGCGGCCCGGCTGAATGGCGCAGCCTCGGGCGGGCTCGCTTCCCTGTAAATCCAGGCTCCGGCCAGTGCGGCGACTACCGCCTCGACCAGGCCGATCAGCGTCGTGACGGCGGCAAGACCGAGTGGAAACATGTGCGTCACCACCGGAAACGCGCCGCCGAGCCCGTAGTTCATGAACCACATGGCGGCCCCGGCCAGAACCGCCGTCTTCGGACCCTCGCCGTAACGCGGCCGGATCGCCGCATAGAGCCAGACGATCCCAATGCCCGTCAGCAAGCCCAACACGTTCAGCGCCGCCATCTGTCTCACGCTGAAGTTGGTGGACGAATTCAGGTGCTTCATCACATTCGCCCAATCGCTCGCGAAAACCACACCGTTCGTCACGCCTTCAAAGGCATCGATAATCACCCCGGCTAGCAACCCGCCCAGAATGATTCGTTGCCAGTTTACTTTGCCCATACTCAGACCTCCTCAAAACTTTAGGGCCGATTCTATGGCAAAGCCGTTCCGGAAACAAGCGGCGGTTTTGCCAAAAGCGCAGATCCGAAAGCCTGGATGCCAAACCCCCCGATTTGAGTCCGTCCATTTTGCTACGGTTTAACAATTTGAACATCTTTGCGGCGGCCAAAAGCCGTGTTATAGTCAAAATCGCGTTTGATAGCTTCTGCCGATCGGCCGTTTCCATTCCCCTGATTAGCCTGCTTTCAAATTGGCTGGAGGATCGAGATAAGTGAAGAATATTTTCGTAGGCAACTTGAGCTTCAATTCAACCGAAGAATCGATTCGAAGCATGTTCGAGCGCTACGGCGTAGTGAATAGCGCGCGTATTATGACCGACCGGGATACCGGCCGTTCGCGCGGCTTCGCGTTTGTGGAAATGGAAAACGAGACGGAGGCCGATCAGGCGATTACGGCTTTGAACGGTTCTACGCTGGATGGACGCGCGATCAACGTCAACGAGGCGCGGCCGAAACCGGAACGCGGATTTGGCGGCGGCGCCGGTGGCGGCGGTGGCAACCGGTTCGGCGGCGGCGGTGGCGGCGGCCGCAGGCCCGGTGGTGGCGGCGGCGGAGGTGGCGGTGGCGGCGGCCGTCGCGAGCCGCGCTGGTAATTGCTAAACCCCGCGGGTTCCGTTCTCCAGAAAAGTTCTCAACCGATGGCTGCGGCTGGGGTGCCGCAGCTTTCGTAGCGCTTTGGCCTCAATCTGCCGGATGCGCTCGCGCGTCACGGCGAAATTCTGCCCCACTTCCTCCAGCGTGTGCTCGCTTCCGTCTTCCAGCCCAAACCGCATTTTGATGATCTTCTCTTCGCGGGGCGTCAGCGTCTTGAGCACCTGCGCCGTCTGCTCCCGCAGATTGAGATTGATGACGGCGTCGGACGGTGAAATTCCGTTCTGATCGACGATGAAATCGCCCAGGTGCGACTCATCCTCTTCGCCGATGGGCGTCTCGAGCGAAATCGGCTCCTGCGCCACGCGCAGCACCTTGCGTACCTTCGAAACCGGAAGCTGCATGCGCTTCGCCAGCTCTTCGTTGGTAGGCTCGCGGCCTAGCTCCTGCACCATCGTGCGCGAGGTGCGGATGAGCTTGTTGATGGTCTCGATCATGTGGACCGGAATGCGTATGGTCCGCGCCTGGTCGGCGATGGAGCGCGTGATCGCCTGCCGCACCCACCAGGTGGCGTAAGTGGAGAATTTGTACCCGCGGCGGTATTCGAACTTATCCACCGCCTTCATCAACCCGATATTGCCTTCCTGAATCAGGTCGAGGAACTGCAAGCCGCGGTTGGTGTAGCGCTTGGCGATGCTTACCACCAGGCGCAGATTGGCCTCGATCAATTCCTTCTTGGCGTTCTCGGCTTCGCAGTGCGCCTTGGTGATGATTTCGAGCGTGCGCCGCAGCTCCGCGGCCGAAGCGCCGAATTCCTCTTCGAGCTGCTGCAGTTTCTGCCCGCACGCGCGCTGCTCTTTGCGCAGGTCCTTGATGCCGTCGGCGCGATGACCGGACCATGTCTCCAGCTGCTTCTGCACGCGCGCGATCTCTTTTTCCACCGGCCGCAAATCTTCCACGGCCGCGCGCAGACGCCCGATCAGATGCCGGATCACGGGGCTCTGCAGACGGATGCCGCGCATCAGCCGCGACGTCCTGATGATCAACCGCCCCACTTCCCACAACTGCCGGCGGTATTGCTTCGGCTTCATGCCGCGCGGAATGGCCATCAGCTTTTGCCGCGCCTGCAGGATGCGCTTGTAATGCCTGGCGATGTCTTCCACCGAACGGACGAATTCCCGCCGCTTCTCTTCCACCAGCTCGTCGGTGAGTATGGGGTCGGAGATCTGCAGCACGTCGCGCGCGGAGAGCAGCTCCTTCGCCATTTCCTCGTTCATGGCGATGATTTCCTGGATCGCGAGCGGGGCCCGCGAGAGCGACTTCAACACCGTGGCTTGCCCGCGCTCGATGCGCCGCGCAATTTCCACCTCGCCGTCGCGCGTGAGCAGCGGCACCGTTCCCATCTCACGCAGGTACATGCGGACGGGATCGTTGACCTTATCGCCCAACCCCGCGGGCAGGTCCAGATCGAGAGTCTCTTCGCCTTCGTCGAGCTTCTTGTCGAAATCCTTCGGCTCTTCGAGAATCTCAATGCCGGCGACGTCCAGACCGGCCAATACCTCATCGAGCTCGCTACCGCCCGCAAGCTCGCCGGGCAGAACTTCGCTTACTTCGTCGAATAAGACGTAGCCTTTACCCTTGCCTAGCTGTACGAGCCTTTCGAGCCCGTCGAACTTTTCATCTATCGCCACTGAAGCCCCGTAAACTCCCCCAACCTTACGAATGCAGATTATTGTACATCACGGCGCGACGCCGAATTCCCCCGCCCGAGTCTGCCTAATTCTCCCATTAAACGCATTGCCTCTTCCAGTTTTCCCGCGCGCTCCAATTCGTTGATGCGCGCTTTCAATTGCATGTAGCGCTGCCGCTCTCCGCCGCCGAGCAAGCGCTCGATGCACTTGCGCCCCCACTCGATGCCGAACTCTTCCACCGCCGGATCTTCCGCAAACAGCATTTCGGCCAGAATCCGCCGGTCATTATCTTCCAGGCGGGCGGCCACGGCGTCGAAGGTCACTCGTGCGCCCGCGGCGTGCACCGCCATGATGGCTTGCAAAATGCGCCGCGTATCCAAACGATCGAGAGTCTCCACGCGCGTTAAATCTTCGATCAATCCATCGCAGCCTTCGGCGTTCGAGAGCAGAACGGCGATCAGCCCGCGCTCATCCGGCCGCACCGTAGTCTTGGGCAGCTCAATGTATTTCTCCTGCCGGTCCGCGGCCGATTTACGGAAGCTGTCGAGCACCATGCTCGGCGGCACGCCGATATAGCTGGCGAGGTCGCCCGCGATCGCCAAACGTTCCAAACGATCTGAAATACGCTGCACCTTCGGCAGCAGGAACTGAAGCACTGAGACTACCCCTTCGCTAGTGTGAATATCATACTTCTTTCGCGCGCCGTCCGCCAGCCAGTGGAAGTAACCCTTGGCTTGGTCGAGCTTCTCACGGTACGCGTCGGAGCCGCGCTGCTTGCAGTATTCGTCGGGATCGAGACCATCGTCCAGCTCCATGATGCGCACCTTCATGTCTTCTTCGAGCAACATGCCGATGGACTTCTCGGTGGCGTTGGCGCCCGCCGTATCCGGATCGAAGTTCACCACAACGTTCGGCGCGTGGCGCTTGATCGCCTGGATCTGCTGCGCCGTGAGAGCCGTTCCGCAGCTTGCCACCACCGCGCCGATGCCCGCCGCGCTGACGCCGATGGCGTCCATGTAGCCTTCCACCAGAATCGTTCGCTGCTCCTTTCGAATAGCGTCTTTCGCGCGATGCAGATTGTAGAGCGTATAGCTCTTCCTGTATATCGGTGTTTCCGGGGAATTCAGATACTTGGATTTTTCGTCCGCTGCCAGTGCGCGTCCGCCAAACGCGATGATCTTGCCGTCTTCTTTGTGGATGGGAAACATCAGGCGGTTGCGGAAACGGTCATAATAGCCGCCACCCTCGCGCTGGCCGATCAGCCCCGACGCTTCCATCTGCGCCGCGGGAAACTGGCGCTCTTCGAACACCCGCAACAGCGCGCGGCCCGAGGGCAGCGAATAGCCCAGGCCGAACTGTTCGATGGTTTCCGGCTGCACGCCGCGCCCGGCCAGATACGCCCGCGCGATTTCGCCCGAGGACCCGTGCAGGTTGGCGCGGAAGTGTTCCTGCGCCAGCTCGTGCATCTGCATCAGCGCGGCGCGGGTTTTGGAATCTTCATCGGAATACTCCGAACGCTTCGGCATCGGAATGCCGTGCCGCTCGGCCAGGCTCTTGAGGGCTTCGTAAAAACTGACGCCCTCGATTTCCATCACAAACTTCAACACGTCGCCGCTCACGTGGCAGCCGAAGCAGTGATAGAACTGCTTGCCTTCGCTTACGGAAAACGACGGCGTCTTTTCCTTGTGGAACGGACACAGGCCCGCATAGCGGTCGCGCGATGCCTTTTTCAACTGCATGTACTGGCCGATCACGCCGACGATGTTGACCTGGGATTTTAATTGATCGACGAAGTCCATGGCCCCTCCGTTATTATGGCGCAGGCTACACCGTCAACCCACCGGCGCTAACCGACGATATCTTGACCCGCTACGGCCTGCCCACGCTACACTTCCTTATGGGTTTGTGGAGCGTTGTCGATACCGTCAGTCCGCATGCCCGGGTGGCCACGGCGGTCTTGCCGTTCGCCGCGTCCATGATTCTGCGGTTCGTGCTGGGCTCGAACAAATTGATTCAATGGCTGATCTGGGCCAGTACCATGTGGTTCCTGATCAACGTGCTGCTGGCGCCGTATTCGCCGGGCATGCACGACGATTTGGTGACGCTGCGGCGACTGTTCCAGTAAGCGGAGAAGGGCGATTTCGACGCAGAGACGCTGGGACGCAGAGGCAACGCAGAGAAGAGATGGAATGTTTTCTCCCTCCGATCTCTGCGGCTCAGCGTCTCTGCGTCGGCTTTTTAGCTTTTTAGCATCCGGCGTAACGTTCGGACCGTATTTGGCGGTACAATGGAATCTAAGGAGGCCGTATGGAACCCACTGGCATTCAGTTTGCCGGCGTATTGGGCTTGGGCGGTCCCGAGGTAATCGTCATTCTTGTGCTCGCGTTGGTGTTGTTCGGAGGCAAGAAAGTCGGAGAGCTTGGGAAGGGCTTGGGCGAAGGGATCCGCAACTTCAAGACTGCCTTGAAGAGCGACGACGACGAGAAGATCGAAGAAAAGAAGCAGGCGTAGGCTTCGAGGCGCAGCCCGCAAGTTGGGCTTAGTCGTTCGGCTTCAAAGATCCAATAAAAACCAAACCCCGCGAACCCTTTAAGGGGCACGCGGGGTTTATCCGTTTTGGAACTTTCTTCGATTTAGATCTTCTTCGTGCCCGAGTTCCGTGGCTGGTTATTTCTTCTTCGGCGGAACAATCGCATCCTTTGCGGCCTTCGCCACGCGGAACTTTACGACCTTCTTGGCCGGAATCTTAATGGTTTCGCCGGTCGCCGGGTTGCGTCCCGTACGAGCTTTGCGGTCCTGGCGTACCAGCCGTCCGATTCCGGGCAGCACGAACACGCCGTTCTTCTTCACCTCAGCGATCGCTACGCTGGCTAGGCCTTCGAGGATGGCTTTCGCCTGCTTGTTGCTGATCTCGTTGCTCTCCGCGAGCGATTTCACCAGTTGCGTCTGGGTCATTCTTGTTGCAGCCATATTTCTCCTTTTTTAACTGATTCTCCCCGGCGCGTAGTTCGTTCGAACTCGCGTCAATCGATATCAATCATAAGGGAAGCATCACGTGAAGTAAAGAAAAAAGCCCGGTTTTTATGGGTTTTTTTGCATCGTATGCGCTGGAACGCCCTTTTTACCGGGTCTTGGAGCACCCTGCGCCGCCATCGAGGCGCAGGTCGCCCTCGCGGAACGCCGCCGCCACTTTGCTTTTCAAAATGCGGAAATGCACGTTTCCGGTCCTGCCGGCGGACTCCAAAACGATGCGCACAGCCGCGTAGAGCTTCAGCCCCGGCCCCCCCGCGCTGGTTTCGTCCTCGGATGCGCCGGAGCGGCTACGTACTTGATTCAAAACAAGAATAGCCGTTTCTGTTCTGGCCGCCGCGAAGGCCAGGCGGCGGAATCCGGACGACAAAACGCGGCCTTGCATCCCCGCCGAGCCGTCGCCCAAACCGATTTCCAGCTCCAGCGCCGGCGTCAGCGCGGCCGCCGAATCGAGTGCCAAAAGGTCGATTCCGCCCGATCCGGCCAGTTGCCGGGCGATTTCGAGCGATTCCTCGGCGGTATCCGGGCTGGCCATCGGCAGCCGCTCCAGACTCACGCCCCGATCGCTGGCGTAAGCCGGGTCGAAACCATGTTCCGCGTCGATCCATGCGGCGGTCAGGCCGTTTTCTTGAGCGTGCGCGACGATATCGAGCGCCAGCGTGGTCTTGCCACCCGACGGCCCGCCGAATAGTTCCGTGATGCGTCCGCGCGGCAATCCGCCCGCGAGCGCGCGGTCCAGGGCTTCGAAGCCGGTGGGAACGAAGGCCGGAAACCGGGTCTCCGACCGCGCGAGCTTCACCCGTATGGCGCGCTCGCGTTCCCTCTCGGTCATGCCGCTGACGCTACCTGCGGGCGGCAACCGGACGCGCTGCCGCGGTTGGATCCGGCATCGGAATCGGCTCGGCCGCGCCATCCGGCTTGGTCAACCCGAGCGCCTTGCGCAACTCGGTATCCACGGCCTGGCGGATGTCGGCATTGTCCTTGAGGAACTGCCGCGCGTTCTCCCGGCCTTGCCCGATCCGGTCGCCCTTGTAGCTGTACCACGACCCGCTTTTCTCGATGATATTCTGGGCCGCGCCCAGATCGAGCAGATCGCCTTCCTTGGAAATTCCCTCGCCGTAGATGATGTCGAACTCGGCCTCGCGGAACGGCGACGCCACCTTGTTCTTCACCACCTTCACCTTGGTGCGGTTGCCGACCACCGCTTCGCCGTCCTTGATCGCCGCGATGCGCCGGATGTCGAGCCGAATCGACGAATAGAATTTCAGCGCGCGTCCGCCAGTGGTGGTCTCCGGACTGCCGAACATCACGCCAATCTTTTCGCGAATCTGGTTGATGAAGATCAGGCACGTGCGGGATTTGCTGGTTGTGCCCGTGAGCTTGCGCAGCGCCTGCGACATCAGCCGCGCATGCACGCCCATGTGGCTATCGCCCATTTCGCCTTCGAGCTCGGCCTTGGGTACCAGCGCCGCCACCGAATCGAGCACCAGCACATCGATCTGTCCCGAGCCCACCAGATGCGCGGTGATCTCGAGCGCCTGTTCGCCGTAATCCGGCTGCGAAACCAGCAGGTTGTCCGTATCCACGCCGAGCTTTTTCGCATACGCCGGGTCGAGCGCGTGTTCCACGTCGATGAACGCCGCGATGCCGCCGCGCTTCTGCGCCTCCGCCACCACCTGCAGCGCGATGGTGGTTTTGCCCGACGATTCGGGTCCGAAAATCTCGATGATGCGGCCGCGCGGCAAGCCGCCGACGCCCAGAGCGGCGTCCAGCGAAATCGACCCCGTCGAAATCACCGACACGGGTACGATGGCGTCTTTCGATCCCAGACGAAGGATCGAGCCTTTGCCGAACTGTTTCTCAATCTGGCTGAGGGCCAGATCCAACGCGCGCGTGCGCTCCTTGTCTTCCATGCGGGGTATTACTCCTGAGTTGGGGTGAAGCTCTATTGTAGCAACCATGCGTATAGTGTCCTCAATAGGGAGAAGTATAATCGGGGCAGAGGATTTCTCATGTTTTTCCGCCTTCCCGCTCTACTTTTTTTGGCGGCGCTGCTTTCCCAGGCCGCTCCCAAGAAGACTATCGTCACGGCGCGCGGCGAGAATCAGGATCTGATCGTTACGTTCACGATTTACACGACGCCGGAAGATGTCAAAGAACTGCTCGGTTCCGATCTGGAGGGCCATTACATGGTGGCCGACGTGAAGGTGGAGCCGAAGTACGGCAAAGACATCGTGATCTCGCACGACGACTTCGTGCTGCGCGATATGGAGAACGTGGAGAAATCGACGCCCTTCGAGCCCAGCCAGATCGCTGGAAAGGCGGCCCTGATCATCGTGCGCAATGAGAACGGAACCGGGAACCAGCCGGCGCGCCCCACGTTCGGCATAGGCGGCATAGGCGGCGGATCGGGATCGGGAAGCGGCAGCAACGCCCCAACCAACGTGAAGGCCAAAATGCAGAACGCCGACGAGCCGAAGGACACGGCGCTGGAAAAGCTGCTGATGGACAAGATGCTTCCGGAAAGGAAGACCGATCAGCCAACTAGCGGCCTGCTCTACTTCGCGCTGGAAAAGGTGAAAGTGAAGAATTTACAACTGGATTACGGCGGCAAAGAGAATCGGATCACGCTGCGATTCAAAGACAGAGAAAAGTAGCGAGGCGTTCGCCCGCCGTTGCCGAGCGGCGCGACGAGAAACTGTTTGAACCGCAGGGGTGCACGCGCCACGCGCTTCAGCGCTCACGCTGCGCGACCGCGGCAAAGGCTGAGAACACGAATGCCAGGAGTATGGGCCGCACATGGCTAAGACTCAGCACGGCGCGGCCAACTACACTCCCGGCTCCCTCGGGCCCTACTGGTCGGGCAGTGAGAATAGATACGACGTCAATTTGTCGCGATCCTGCGCCGACATCGGGTAAGGCGGCATGCTGGTTCCCGGCGATAGCTTCTGCGGATCGGCAAAATGGTCTTCCACCCAGCTTCGCGCCTGGCGCTTCGACAGGCCATTTAGCACAGGACCGATCTTGCCGCCCGCACCGTTCACCGAGTGACAGGCGTTGCAGTGCTTGGCCTGATAGACCGCCGCGCCTTGGCGCACGAATGCGGGAATGTTCGGCAGGGTTGAAGTGGCGATCTGATCCGGCGTCAGGCTCATCCAATCGGTGGGAAAAGAGAAGTCCGCGGCCGCCTCTTGAGGCGGAGTGGACCTCACCGCGGCCATGGTCAGCGCCGACCAGCCGATGGCCGCCAGCACCACAATGCCAATGGCGGCAAAGCGCCGGGTGACCTTGACCACGCGGCCGCGGTCGAGGAATGGCGTCAGGATCAACGCCAGCACCGTCAAGCCCGGCAGCACCACCGCGCCCACCACTTCCAAAGGTCCGTTGAATAGCTTCAGCACTTGAAAAAGGCACAGGAAATACCACTCCGGCCGCGGAATGTAGGAAGTATCGGTGGGGTCCGCAACCTGCTCCAGAGGCACGTGGACGGCTACCGCCATGACGAACAGCAGAGCAAACGCCAGGAAGATGGCCACCGTGTCTTTGAAAACCTGCATCGGAAAGAAGCGCTTCGTCGGCTTGAGCTCGTCGCCGGGCTCGGGGGCCACGCCGTGCTTGCGCACCAGATAAACGTGCAGCGCTACCAGCAGGATGGTCGCGGGCGGCAGAATCAGCACGTGAACGGCATAGAAGCGGGCGAACGTGACCACGCCCACGCCATTCGCGGCGCCGAGCAACTGTGTGAGATACGCGCCGACGCCCGGGGACATCGCCGCGATCTGGGTGGTGACCGTCGTGCCCCAATACGCGCGGTTGTCCCAGGGCAGCAGGTATCCGGTGAGGCCGTAGGCCAGGGTCACCAGGAACAGCACCACGCCGATCATCCAGGTGGTTTCGCGCGGCTTCTTGTATGCGCCATAGAGGAACACCTGCACCATGTGCAGTACCACCACCACGATGATCATGCTGGCGCCCCAGTGATGCAGGCCGCGAATCAGCGACCCGCCGGTCAGTTCCGTGAGAATGTAGCGCAAGCTGTCATAGGCCTCGCCGGGCGTGGGCGCGTAATTGAAGGCCAGCAGGATGCCGGTGAAAGCCTGCACCATGAAGAGGAATAGCGCCATGCTGCCGAACACCTGCTGCCAGCCGCTTGACGCCGGTATCTCTTCGTAGAGGAAGTGGTGCAGCGCGCCGACCAGGCCGGTGCGGTTCTCCACCCAATCGCCGATTTCCGCGACGAGCCGTTTCATCCCTGAGACTCCTCCGACTTCTTCAGTTCGCCGATGAGCAGCTTATTCCCTTGCAATTTGGTTTGGAAGCGGTCGAGGGGCCGCGGCGCCGGTCCGGACACCACCTTGCCATCGATGGAAAAAACCGAGTTGTGGCAGGGGCAGAGGAAGTCCTTCTGGCCAGCTTCCCAATGGTACGCGCAGCCGAGATGCGTGCAGTTAGGGCCGAAGGCGACGATCTGGTTCCCCTCGTTCTTCACCACCCAGGCAGTGCCCTTTTCGGCAACCACGCGCCAGCCGTCGACGCGGGTTCGGCGGAAAACCATTTCGACAGGCGAGTTGGGGACGAGACTGGAGATGTCGCCGGCCTGGGCCCAAACGTCGGGCTTCTTCTGCCTGGCGGGCGTGAAGAGATAGAGCAATGCGGGAATGCCAAGCGCGGCGGAGACGATGGCCATCATGCCGTTGATGGCGGTCACGTAGAATCCGCGGCGGGTGGTTCCTTCAGGTTGAACTGTTTCTGCTGGCGGCACGTCATCCATAGTAAACCGGACGGACGCGCATTTTGTCGCCTAGTTGTATTGGTTTTGCAAAACCCGGCTACTTCATCTCGGGGCTGCTGGCGGTGGCCGCTTCAGCGCCGAAGTTCTGGTGGATCACCATGCTTTGGTCCGAATAGAAGGTCCGGCTGCCGCCGCTGGGGTTCGCGGGCATGGCGGTAATCACGTAGCCGCCGGCATTGGCGGTGAGCGTGAATTTGTACTGGCCCTTTTCGCCGCCCGACAAGTCGTTACCGATCAGGTCGGAGGCGGAGGGCGTAGCCGCGCCGCTGGCTGGCGGGCCGAGTTCCTGCAGCGAATTGGCATACCTGCCGAATTGCGACTGGTACTGCACCTGTGCTTGATGAAGGGTTTGAATGGCCTTGATGGCGCCTAATTCGCGCGCACCCATCTGGGCCTTTTGGAATTTGGGGACGGCGACGGTGATGATGATCAGGATAATCGAGATCACGATCAGTAGCTCGATCAGGGAGAAGCCGCGGCGGCGGTCGATTTGGTGAAGCATAAGCTCTCTTCTATTCTATGACGCGGAGAAGGGGCGCAACGTTTAGGGCGTCCCCGCTGGAGGCGGGTCGCGGCTCTCACGCGATCCGGCGCGACGGCTCGCGTAAGATAGCGCGACACTGTATACATCAGGTCGGATTTGCCGGCCCGATGGTCGCTTTACAACTGCTCGGCGAATCTCCCGGCGAAGTTGTGGTGCTCGGAGTGCAACCGGAATCCACGGCGTGGAGCGCCGAATTGAAAACCAGTGGGCATTCGCAAACGAATCGAAATTCGCGGTGTCGTGCAGGGCGTTGGCTTCCGGCCATTCGTGTACCGTATCGCCAAACGCTTCGATATGCGCGGCTGGGTGCTGAATTCATCCGATGGGGTGGTGATCGAAGCGGAAGGCGGCAAGGCGCGCTTCGAGGGCTTTCTACGGGCCTTGAGAGCGGAGCTTCCCCCGCTGGCACGGATCGACCAGCTGACCGTTTCCGATCAAGCCCCGCGCGGCGACCGCGATTTCATCATTGAGCACAGCGTCGCCCGCGGCAGCTTCGCTCTGGCGCCTCCCGATATAGCTACCTGCGCCGATTGCGCCGCCGATTTCACTTTGCCCGGCAACCGCCGCTTCGAATATCCCTTCACCAACTGCACCAATTGCGGGCCGCGCTACACCATCATCCGCGACGTCCCTTACGACCGTCCCAACACCACCATGGCGGCATTTCCCATGTGCGCCCGCTGCCAGGAGGAATACGAAGATCCGCTGAACCGCCGCTTTCATGCCGAGCCCAACGCCTGCCCGGACTGCGGGCCTTGGCTCACGCTTTTTTCCGCGGACGAGCTCGCAGCGGAAGGATTCCCAGGAGCACAACTCGCGCCGGCCGCCGCGCCGCAATTTGTTTCCGGCCGTGGAAGCCCGGCGATTCCCGATCGCGCCCGCCAGCTTCTTCGCGAAGGCCGCATCCTCGCCCTCAAAGGTCTCGGCGGATTCCACATCGCCTGCGACGCCTCCAATGAGGGTTCCGTCAGCCTTCTGCGCGAGCGCAAGCGCCGCAGCGGAAAAGCCTTTGCCGTGATGGTCCCCTCGCTCGCCATTGCCGGGCGCCTCTGCGTGTTGACCGATGCGGACCGCGCCCTGCTCGCCGGCGCGCGCCGGCCCATCGTTCTTCTTCCCAGCCGCGAAGACTCTGGAATCGCCCCCAGCGTGGCCCCCGGCAACGCGCGCCTTGGCCTCATGCTGCCGTACACGCCGCTCCATCACCTGCTGTTCGATGGCTCTTGCGGCGCGCCCGGAGCCTGTGATGCGCCCGGAGCCTGTAATGCACTAGTCATGACCAGCGGGAACATGAGTGAAGAGCCCATCGTCAGCCGCAATGAAGATGCGTGGCCGCGCCTTCACGCCCTCGCCGATTATTTCCTGCTGCACAACCGGGCCATCCAGACCCGCGTGGACGATTCGGTATTACAGATCTTCGAAGGCCGCGAATATCCCGTGCGCCGTTCGCGCGGCTACGCGCCCGATCCCATCGAACTCGCCATTCCGCTCGCCGAAGTGCTGGCCTGCGGCGGCGAACTGAAGAACACCCTCTGCCTCACCAAAGACCGCTACGCCATCCTCAGCCAGCATATCGGCGATCTCGAAAATCTCGAGACCATGGAATTCTTCCGCGAAACGCTCGAGCATCTCCAGCGCTTCTTCCGCGTCTCGCCCGTGGCCGTTGCCCACGACCTGCATCCCAATTACCTGAGCACGCGTTTCGCGCTGGAGGAATCCGGCCTGCGCCCCATCGGCGTTCAGCACCATCACGCGCACATCGCGAGCTGCATGGCCGATAACGGCATCGACGGAAAGGTAATCGGCGTGGCGCTCGACGGCACCGGCTACGGAACCGACGGCAAGATTTGGGGAGGCGAATTCCTCGTCTGCGATTTTCTGAATTTCGAGCGCCGCGGCCATCTGCGCTACATCCCTCTGGCCGGCGGCGATAGCGCGGTCCGCCAGCCATGGCGCAGCGCGCTGGCGTATCTGCGCGCGGCCTTCGACGAACGCGCACTCTCTCTGCCGCTTCCGCTCTTTCGCGACATCCCGCCGAAGCACGTGCGGGTAGTGGACGCCATGATGGCGCGCAATATCCAGACGGTGGAAACCTCCTCGTGCGGACGCCTCTTCGATGCCGTCTCGTCTCTGCTCGGCATCCGCCACGAAACAACCTACGAAGGGCAGGCCGCCATCGAGCTCGAAATGGCCGCCACCAACGCTTCCGGCGTATATCCTTTCACGATTGAATCCGGCGACCCGTTTCAGATCGATCTGCGCCCGGCCATCGAGTCGATTGTCCACGACTTCACAGGCGGCGCGGCGCCGGGCGAAATCTCCGCCCGTTTCCATCTGACTCTGGCTAAAGCGGTCGTCGAAAGCTGCGCGCGCCTGCGGGTTGCGCACGGCTTGAGCCGCGTCTGCCTCAGCGGCGGAACGTTTCAAAACATCCGTTTGCTGGGCCATGCGGCGGCCTCGCTCCGCGAAACCGGCTTTGAGGTCTTCATCCATCACCGGGTTCCCGCCAACGACGGTGGACTCGCTCTCGGTCAGGCCGTAATCGCCAGCAGCAGACTGCGCCTGGGACCGGCGGCAGGCACGGAAGAACGCGCAACCAGACCCGACGATCTCATCGCACGCTGAGGCCACGGCGCGGGTCGCCGTCGTCTATAACTCAGTTGTAACTCGGAGTAAGTCGCAGCGGCCGGAGATTCCGCCAGCCGCCGCGTGTTATCCGCCCATGCGGCTGTGATTACTGCTTATCGTTCTTGTCGTTATTGTTAGTCGCGTTTCCCCGCAGACCCGGCGGCGGGGGATCCTTCACCCACTTATCGAACCAGCGTAACTTCTCCCAATTGACATGCTCGATGGTTTCCTTGGCGCGATAGCCGTGAGCTTCGGCCGGCAGGAAGACCAGGCGCACTGTTCCGCCATTGCCGCGGACCGCTTCATACATGCGCTCCGATTGAATGGGGAAGGTGCCGGTGTTGTCGTCCGCTTCGCCGTGGATCAACAGCAGCGGGCTCTTGATCTTATTGGCGAACATGAACGGCGACATCTTGATATAGAGATCCGGATCGTCCCAGATCGTACGGCGTTCGTTCTGGAAGCCGAACGGCGTTAAGGTGCGGTTCGGCGCGCCGCTCTCGGCGATTCCGGCTTTGAAGAGATCGGAATGCGCCAGCAGGTTGTCGGTCATATACGCGCCGTAGCTGTGGCCGCCCACGCCGACGCGGTCGCGGTCCGTGACGCCCATCTCCACGGCCTTGTCGACAGCCGCCTTGGCATCCATCAACAACTGCTCGAGGAAGTGATCGTTGACCGTGGCGCGCGGGCCGACGATGGGCATCGACGCATTGTCGAGCACGGCGTAGCCGTCAAGGGCGAAGAAGATCTCGGAATATCCGCCGATCTCGGTGAACCGCGAACGGGAGCCGTTGGTGGCCGTCTCACTGGCATCGTCGGCAGTCTCATACTCGTACGGATAGGCCCACAGAATGGTCGGCAGGGGCTTGCTGCCAGGCGTGTAATCGGGCGGCAGATAGAGAGTGAACGACATATCCACGCCATCCGGCCGCTTGTAAGTTACTAACTCCTTGTGAACCTTGCGCATGATGGGCTGTGGATCGGGGTAGTTAGTCATCGCCGTCAATTGTCCCGAGGAGGTGCGCACATAGTAATTAGGCGGCTCAGTGGGACTCTCGCGGCGCGTGAGGAACTTGTCCCCATGCGCGTCCAGCAAGACGTCGACTGACTCGTAGTGATCGTCGTCGCACTTGAACAGCTGCTTAGTCTCCTTAGTAGCGAGATTGTAGCGGCTCAAGAAGGGATGGTCTCCTGTGGCGGAAGCGCCGTTCCCTTGCAGGAAGACGTTATCGCCGTCCAGGATGACCACGCGGACGCCGCTCGGAAGCGTCTTCTCCATGGGCCGGCCGGGATCGTTATATCGCGCTCCGCCGCGGGTCCAGAGCGGCTTGGGCTTTTCCGTCGGGTTGGCGAAATCGATCAGGTACGCGGTGGTAGCGCGTCCAGCGCCGCCGCGGCCGCCCCCTCCACCGCCGCCACGCCCGCCGCCGCCGCCATCCACGATCGCGGTATGAAGGTTTTCAGTGAACGTGAAGCCTTCGAGGCTCGTGTCGGCTTCGTAGATCGGCTTCCCGGTTCCGTCGAAAGGAGCCTTGAGCGCCATGATTTTGTCATGGACAGGCTCCGGCGGGGTGTTAGCCGCAGCGCCGCCGGGCGCCGCGCCCCCACGGCCGCGTCCGCCCCGGCCGCCCGTTCCTTCAAACCAGATTAATGTGGCCGGCTCGGTAGCGAGCCAGTTCAGGCCGCGCGGACCGGCAGGGATGGGGTTCTCCAAATCCGCAGCCGCAGCAGCAGCGCCCGCGCCGCGTCCTGTGCCGCCGAGCGGAATGCTGGCCTCCTTCTTGAGCACTTTGCCGGTGCGATCCCAAATCTCTATTTCAGTGGGGAACTGCCGGGCCGTATACGAATAAGAGAACGGCCGGTGAATGTAGTGCACGATGAAATTCTTGCCATCGGGCGACGGCTCCGCGGATTCGATCATTACCGGTTTGCCGATGGGCGACATCGCGCCGCTGACGCTATCTACCACCGCCAACTGCGACGTCGCATAGTATTCGAACAAGTCTTCGTCGTGCGGATTCTGCAGAAGGTCTTCGTAAGTGGGCGCGCCTCTGCCGCCGCCCAAGCTTTCCTGGATGTGGGGACCGGCCGGCACGGCGGGCTCGGGGGGCGGAGCGCCGCGATTGGCGCGCACAGAGTGCACCAGCAGCGACTTGCCATCCGGCAGCCATTGCACCGCTCCGCCGGCGGGCGCACCGCCGCCGCGACCGCCTCCCGCGCCACCGCGGCCACCGCCGCCAAATACTTCATTCACGCGCACGTTCGGCAACCTGTGGGTATGGCCCGTAGCGGTGTCGCCGATCCAGATCTCAATGCCCGACGCGGTGGAGTTGGTGAATTCAAAGTGACTGCCATCCGGACTGAAGCGCGCTCCGCTCAGCTTGGCGTTAGGCGGCAGGGCGATCTTGATCTCGGCGCCTTCCGGAATTTTGCGCAACAGCAGGTTCGATTGGAACGTGGTGTTGTGCAAGCCGTTGGTCTTCGGGTTGATGCGAATGCCAGCCAGGCGCAGCATCGGCTCCGAAAGCTCGGCGATTGGCGGATAGCGCACGGGGCTGCCTTGTATCGCGTAAGCGTGGTTCGGGCTTAGAGAAAGCGTGGGCGTAGTGGGCGAGTTAAGGATATCCTCGATTGCTTTGGGCGGTTTTTGATACGTGTCCGCGCCCATGCATACGAGGGTTGCAGGGGTGAGCAGGAATAGCGCTCGGATTACAGTTTTCATAGTGATTAGGACGATGGTATGGGATGGGGCGCTCGATGTCAAACGGGGCCGGTCGCGCGCATGCCCGCTCCAGACGCCCCCGCGGCGCCCGTTCTCACCCGCATCGGGCGCCTCGATGCCTTAGCTATCTCGCATCCGGCAGGAGGCCTTTTTCCACCAGAACGGGTGGCTTGCGGTAATGCGTTGCCTGCTCGTAGGCATAGGCCCAACCTAACAAATCGCCGTCTTTCCACTGCCGTGTCGAAAGCTCGAGACCAAAGGGAAGACCGCCCGGATAGAAGCCGCCCACCACCACAATTGCCGGGATGCCTATGCTATTGACCCATCCAGTGTTGCTATGTGGACCTCCGCTGATGCGCCCATCCTGCGGCATGGTTTCATCGGGCGGCGGCATTTGGGCGGCCGGATACACCAGGCCGTCCAGGTGTAGCCGGTCGAAGGGTTCGTTATATGCAGCCAGGGCCCGCTGCTGAGGAGAAAAGAAATTGGCATCGGCGTTGGGATCGGTCTTCAGCGCGACTTGCTCCGCCGGTTGCCGCTGGCGGCCGCCTGCATCCGCGCCCCCGGCGCTTGCGCCACCCGCCTGAGCGCCAATAATGGTGGCTGGAAGCGGCGCGCCGGCGGACTTCTCATACTCGGCGGCAGAGTGATAGCCGGCCGGGCCAAATTCCTTGAGGAACATGTCCGTGCCATCGCGGCGGTATGGCTGAGTGTTCACGGCGCGCGTCAACGCTGGGAAACTGTCCGGCAGAATCGAGTCGTCAAAAACAACCGTCGCGCCCGCGGTCCGAAGACCTTCAATGGCCTGCATAAACATGGCGCGGGTCTCTGGCCGTAACGATCCGCTGCCGGCGGCATTGGCCGCGGCCGCGCCGGCGCCGGCGGCCGAGGCGCCAGCGGCGGGAAGTCCCGGCGCATCTTTCAAAATGAATGCGGGAACGCCGAAGCGCTTGCCTCGAAGCGCGTCAGCCTTCAGATATTGCGTGTAAGGTCCCGGCTGCGCCTTTTCCGCTGAGCCGGCAGTGCGAAAATCCAGCGGGTCTTCGCCGGCCATAACGCTAAGCGCGATAGCTGCATCGGTCACTGTGCGTGCAATCGGGCCAGTGTTGTCGCGCAGCCAGTCAAGGGGCGCGATGCCGGCGATGCTGACCTGGCCTCGCGTTGGCAGCACGCCGATCACAGCGCTGGTGGACGAAGGCATGCGAATGGAGTTACCGGTGTCCGTTCCCGTCCCGAGCAGCGCGAGGTTCGCCGTGACAGCCGTGACAGTGCCGCCGGAGGAGCCCCCGGGGCTGAAGCGAACATCATAGGCATTCCCGGTGCGTCCGAAGGCAGTGCTGCGGTTGGTATCACTGGCGGCAAAGTCCGGCATATTAGTCTGCCCTAAAATGATTACGCCTGCCGCGCGCAGCTTCGCGACAATGGCTGCGTCCCTGGGCGCCACCAGTTCATGACCGGGGATCAGATAGCCGCGCCATCCGTCAGTTGTAACCAGCCCTTTGACGCTGGTATTGGCTTTGAGGACAATCGGCACGCCCCACATCGGGCCGCGCTGGAAACCGGGCCCGCCCTTCTTTGCGGCGGCATCTTCCTCGGCGGCGGTGGCGAGCGCGCCTTTGGCGTCGACAGTCTGCACCGCCCGGTAGATACCGTTGTATCTCGCGATGCGCGCCATATACCACTGCACTACCTGTGTGACGGTGTACCTATGGGCGGCATACATCTTCTCAAGCTTTGGGATGGTGACTTCGAGCAGATCGCGGTCCATCGCGGTCTGCCGCGGCATGCCGATAGCCGCAGCTGAAGTCGTATCGCCGCCGTTCGTCTGCGCGGCCAGAATCGCGCCGCAGGTTATCGAAAGCATTACCAGCCAGCAGTTGAGCCGTGGCATCCCCGTTTCTCCTTAAGAAATAGAACCAGACTTCGGTGCGGCTTCGCAAGTGATCGACGCAAGACAACCCCGGGAGCGCCGAGCTATAACGCCAGACGGCCCCGATAGCGCATTTCCTTAGTGTCGAATTTGGTCTTCAACGATATGCGTCCTACCTCAGTAGTAAATTGAATCGACTTATCGTCGGCGCTCAACTCCAGCACATCCCTGGAGAATCCGACTAACACGGAGCCAGCATCCCTGGAGACCCTCTGCACGGTTCCGGGCTGCACCGGCGGCTGATCGTTGGGCTGCAAAGAGGTGAACTGGCGCAATTGATCGAACAGCTTGTCATCCCCTATCTGGCGCAACGGGACGCCACTTACACTCAGCGTGTAGTGATCTTTGAATTCCTTTGGCAGAGACTTCTTCCTCGCGTCGAGAATCGGTTGCGCGCTCTCCCAAACTATCAAGCCTTGGCTGGGCGGCGCAGTGTTGCCGGTCTCATTCTGCGGCCGGCCGCCGCGTCCCATCCCCGCTCCGCCACCCGGCGGGCCGGCTGAGGCGCCGCTTGACGAACTGCGCGGCCCCGGTTCGGGGATAGCCGACGCTGGCTTGGCCCAAGGCGATTTGGTGAGCAGCCTCTGGATCTCGTCGTCAGTCCAATCGGAGGGATCCTTCCTGTTCCAAAAATCGGCGTCCGCGCCGTACAATCGAATACCGAAGACGCCGGTTCCAGCCAGCACCATCCAGTCGCGCCGTCTCCAAACCATTCCGGTGTCGCTGTGCATGTAAGTTCGACGTGGCGGGCCGCATCGCCGGTTACGCGCGGCAGCGAGCCCCAGAACACCGGCGATGCAGCTTCCGTATGGCTTCACTCACAACGGACCACCTCAAGGCGGCGCGCATGGCTACACCGCGCTTGGCCACACCGCGCTTGGTACACGCTGGGCTATCGTAGAATGGCCCCATGCGCATTGCGGGCTTGCTATCGATCGGCGGATTATTGTTCGGTGCGGCGCTCGATGACGCCACGCGCCAGTTGAGCCGCGACATTTTTCAGGAACTGATCGAGATCAATACCACCGACTCGGTGGGCAATACCACGCGCGCCGCGGATGCGATGGCGAAGCGATTGAAGGACGCCGGATTTCCCGCCGCGGACGTCCAGGTGCTGGGTCCGAACGATCGCAAGGGCAACATGGTGGCGCGCCTGCGCGGCGCCGGCGGAAAGAAGCCCGTGCTGATTATCGGCCATCTCGACGTGGTGGAGGCGCGGCGCGAAGATTGGACCACCGACCCGTTCCAGTTCGTCGAAAAGGACGGTTATTTCTACGGCCGCGGCACGCAGGATATGAAGGTGGATGACGCCATTCTGGTGACTACCTTCATACGCTTCCGCCGCGAGGGTTACCGTCCCGACCGGGATCTGATTCTCGCGCTGACCGCGGACGAGGAGGGCGGCAAATCGAACGGCGTCGATTGGCTGCTGAAAAATCATCGCGACCTGATCGATGCCGCGTTCGTACTGAACGCGGACGCGGGCGGCGTAACTACCATGAACGGGAAGGCCGTGAACGTAGATGTCGAGGCAAGTGAGAAACAGTACGCCGATTTCGAATTGACCTCGCTCAACCCCGGCGGCCATAGCTCCCTGCCCACGCCGGATAATGCGATTTATCATTTGGCCGATGCGCTTTCGCGCCTGGAACATGCGCCGTTTCCGGTGGAGCTGAACGCCGTCACGCGCACTTATTTCGAACGGCGCGCGCCGCTGGAAAACGCGCAGACCAGGTCGGACATGAACGCCGTTCTGCACACGCCTCCGGACGCGGCCGCGGTGGCGCGGCTGAGTAGCGATCCGCGCTACAACTCCATGCTGCGCACCACTTGCGTCGCCACCAGGCTCAGCGCCGGCCACGCCAATAACGCCTTGCCGCAAACGGCGCAGGCGATTGTGAATTGCCGCATTCTGCCGGGCCACTCTCCCGCGGAGACGGAGCAGGCGTTGGTCCGCGTGTTTGGCGATCCCAAAGTCACAGTCCGGTATGTCGGTGCGATTGGCGCAGCGGACCGCGTATCGGACCAGGCGGCGGATTCGAAAGGCTTTCCCACCGTGCTGCCGTCGCCGGAAGTGCTGCTGCCGCTGGAGCGTGTGGCGGCGGAGATGTGGCCCGGCGCCCCGGTGATTCCCGAAATGGAAACCGGCGCGTCCGACAGTATCTATACGATGGCCGCGGGCATACCCAGCTACGGGATCAACGGCGTGGGAATCGACCAGGACGACATTCGCGCGCACGGCAAAGACGAGCGCGTGCGAGTGACCTCTTTCTTCGACGGCGTCGATTTCTACTACCGTTTCTTGAAGGCGATGACTGCGGGTAAATGATAACTCCGGAAACTCGCCCGGGGCGACGGGCCTGCCAGGTGAGATGGCGGTTAGTTCTGCACAGTCACGTACAATGTCTGCGGAACCGAGGTCCCATTTTGCGTCACGTTGATCTGGTAGTCGCCGTTGGCAAGTCCGGCCGGGACAGTGATGTAGAACTCGTAGAGGCCTACGAAGCTGCCCGCCAGTCCAGCGTATGAGAGAGTCGCATTTGCCGATCCGAAGGAGAAGGTGACCGGGTTTACAAGGGCGTTGCTCTGCTGGACGATAACGCCGGGCAGCGTCGCCGGAGTCACGTCTCCGAACCCGACGCCGTACGCGATAATCAAGTCTCCCGGTTTCGCCGGCCGGCTGTTCAAGCCAAACGACGCGCCGGTGCTGGTATTTAGCACATAAGCGCCATCCGATGCGAACGTGGCCACCATGTATTGCGTACCGTTGACGCTGTAAGTCGCCGGCGCCAGCAAGCCACCGGCAAGCGTGCGCCGCGCGAACGTGAATTGCGCGCTGGTCGCCTTACAGTTGGTGACCGTGATGGCGACATTCCCCAAGGTTGAATCCTCGGGCGCTTGAACGTTGAGCTGCGTCGGCGAGAGATACCAAACGTAGGCCGGCTTCCCGTCGATGCTCACGCTGATTCCGTCGAGCGATGTAGGCGCATTCACTCCGTTGAAGTCGCCCGCAGTCCACTGGCCGGGATTGGTGGCGGCGTACAGTCGCGGGTCGGCGGGATCCGCAAGGTTCGTGCCCTTGATCTCCAGCCATGAGCCGGATGCGAAGTAGGAATACCCTCCGTAGGCGCTCGCCGAATCAATCGACGTAATCAGCGGCGGCGTAGAGTTAGTGCAGGTGTAACTCGGTCCGCCGAATGCATACACAATCGCATTGTAGGCGCCTTTCGCGACATAAGCATTGGAGGCGGTGGTGGGATGAAGCATGTCCCAAAACAGATAGGTATTCGGGTTGACGTTGGTCAATCCCTGTGCGGGCGACGTGACATTAACATAGCCATACAGCGACGGGTTCGCGGTGGTCAGCATAAACATGGAATACGCATCCAGCGTGACAATCGTAATCCCGGGATGCGCCGTTTTTAGCTGCGCGATCGCATTGGTCATTGCCTGGTTGTAAGTCACGGACGCCGCATCCAGGGCGGACCGCATGCTGGTATTGATGTTTTCCGGAACCTCTCCCAAAGGCGGCAGATTCACCCACAGGAAATACTTCGCGCCGGCCGTTGCGAGCGTGGCGATGTTACCCTGAACGTTCGCAGCCGCTGTAGCCGCGGCCACACCTCCGGTAATGTCGTTACTGCCACCCCAAAATACATACAAGGCGTTCACCGCAGGCGTGTGATTCGCCGCCAGGAAGAGATTGAGTTGATCGGTCAAATACGGTACGCTGGGCGTCGTCGGCGAGAAGGCTGGATTGGTCCCGGTCAGCGCGGACGCGACCGCATAATTCGTGCCGCCCTTAGCATAGGGTTGAGGAACGGGCAAATTCATGATTGGCGCGAGCTGTTCGATCCACAGACCCAAAGGCCCGCTGGTAGCAGGAACCGAGTTAGCGCCGTCCGTATATTCACCCGTCGCGTACAGCGGCGGGCCAGGCTGAGGAATGCCGAGTAGACTTGTGCCTGCGTAGAAGTTTCCGTTGTCGGAGAGGCTGTCGCCGAATACAACAAAATGCGTGAAAGGGATCTGCGCAAACAGTCGTACGGAAAGGAAGAAGAGCGCGGCACGCCAAAGCATCCGATCATTTTATCGCAGCCCCTTTTTTGCGGATGGGAATAGAGGCGAGCGATCCGCGGCGCCATCGCCCTATTGGGGTGTCACAGCCTCGGGCGTTCGTAGACGCTACGCCCCTCACTGAATGGGCTTCAAATCCAGGCGTTGCCGCCCGTTGGCTTCCACTTTGACGGGCACGGCGCGGTCTTCGTACGGCTTGCGGAATTCGGCGCTTTGCGGCGCGCCTGGCTCCACGCCCAGCCACGCGTAGGCCCGGTACTCGCCGGGCTGTACGTTGGCGAAATGGAACCGGCCGCTGGGCAGTGTGAACACGGCATAGAAACGCTCCTGCCAATCCGCGCGGCTTTGATCGGCAATCAGCGTCACGTTCGCGTTGTACACCGGCTTGCCGGCTTCGTCTGTCACGGTTCCTTCCACCTGACCGAAATCGGCACTGACCGCCACCGTCAAGTCGCCGGAAAAATGCTCGGTGTCGATCTTACGCTCCGGCAGCTCCTGGTCGCCCAGGCGAAGACTCTTCAGATAAGCATTGCGCCCGCCAATGCGCACCTGATATATGCCCGGCGCCATTTCCGGGCTGGAGAAAGTTCCATCCGCCGCGACCTTGGCCTGCTGTTGCCCGGAAGAATCGCTGGCTTGCAGAAACACCGTCAGGTCCCCTAAAGGTACGGTCGCCGACCCTTCCACCTTCACCGTGCCCTTCACTCTTACGCCCGGGGAAAACGTCAGGTCCACGCCATCCACGTCGCGATCGAGTACGTCCACCGGCTGCCGCGCGAACTGGCGTTCTTCCGGGTTGGCGGGGTCGATCGAATCCCCAATCACAATGTATGAGCCGGGCGCAATATCCCGCACCTCGTACGAATCGCGTCCCGCGAGACTCGTCATCTGACCGCGCGCTATGTTGCCCGAGCGCTCCACCACGCGAACCACGCGGCGAGCCTTGGCGGCGTCCCCGTCTTGGAATTTTCCGCGAATGGAGTAGCGCTTCTCCGGCGCCAGGCTGATGTCGATGCCGTCCAGCTCCCCGCCGGGCTGCGCCTGCAATTCCGTAGCTCGCGACGGGTCTGCAACGCCTGGATAATATGCCGCCGCCAGGGTGGTCGGTGGAAGCGTACCGCGCACCTGCGCATTGACTGGAATCATCCGGCGCGCGCCACGCGGTATCGCCTCGGCGTGGACGTAGTAGCGCCCTGGAGGCAGATGGAACATGCGGTACTCGCCGCGATCGTCGGTCTGCACCTGGTGCATGGAGCGGAGCTGCTTATTGCCGGAGACGTACGCATATTGCTGTGCCTCCACCTGCGCGTGGCGCACGGGGTCGCCGTCGGCGTCCAGCACTTTTCCGGCAATCACGCTCTCGGGAATCAGGCGCAGCTCGAGGCCCGTCACCGGTTTGCCGGCCTCCACCGTGACCGGCGGAAAATCGTGCGCGGCGGTGATGCGGTCCGCCGGCCGGCCGATGAAGCCTGGCTTCGATGGCACGGTTTCATACACCCCCGGCGCCACGCCGGCAATGGCGAACCGGCCATCGGCGCCGGCTTGGCAAATGTACGTCTGAGGCGGCGCTCCGCCGGGCGCTTCCACGCCGCGCAGAGTCACCAGGGCGTTGGCCACCGCCTCGCCGTGCGCCGAACTGACGACGCGGCCCTGCACCGTGGCGCCGGTCTGCGCTGCGGCGGCCAGCGCTGTCGCCAGTATCAATCCAGCCAATGCTATGTGGGGCCTCGGCAACCAGGTGGGACAGACGTTTTCGTCTGTCAACCTCGGAGTCTCACCGATGCGCATCACTTCAACTTCCCCTTTGCCTCGTTCACTTCGCCGATAGAAATCGCCGTGACGCTCACCTGCTCGTGACCGCCGGCGCTTTTCCCTCGAGCAGCTTTAACAGATCGCGATTGCGCAGGTCGCTGAAGTCATCGGATTCCCAAGCAAAGATTTTGTAGTCGCCCGGCGGAAGATTCGGAATGCTGAAATTGCCGCCGGCGCCGCTTGACGAGAACCGCTGCATGTCCTGCCGCGCCGCGTACGCGCCATCGGGAACGGCTACCAAGTTGACGGGGACGCCAGCCTCTACGGCTCCCGCCTGCACGGTTCCATCCACTTCGCCGGGGTCGGTCCCCATGGTGATGGTTAATGCAACGCCCGGCTGCAAGCTGGGAATCACGCCGTTGGTTACGTCCTGGCTGCCGTAGAGTACGGACTTGGCGTACAGCGAACCCTGGGGCAGCATCAGTGAATAAGCGCCGGGATACATGCCATCGATCTGAAAAGCTCCATCGCTCTTGATCGTTACTTGGGAAACTCCCTGATTGGGGGTTGTGCGCAAGCCGACAAAAAGCTGTGGCATCGGGTTGGGTGGCGTGCCGTCGATGACCAGCGTTCCGCTGACGGAAAATGAGGCGGACACCGGCAACTCCACGTCGTCCACATCGCCGGCCTTCACCGTGACCATTTGTGTTACCGCCATCACCCTTGCGCCCGGCGGCGTGACGCTCACACAATAGGTTCCGGGCACGGCGCCGGCAACGTCGAAGCGCGCATCGGGCTGCGAGGACGCCTGCAGCGTATTTGGCATCCCGATCCCCGTCGTTCCATCCGCTTCGCAGGGCTGCGCGCGCACAAGGTTGCGGCCCCCGTTGCGCGCCGCCGCTCCCGTCACGCGGCCCCGGATGTGATAGGCGGGAAGCTGGCGCAGTTTGAAATCGGCGCCGGTCCATTCAGCGCCCGGCTTCAGCTCTTGCGGCGAAGTCTGCGTAACATCAGCCACACCCGGGTAATAGACCGCTGCATAGCCCTCCTCAGGGACGGTGCTATGAACGCGGCTCTCTTGCGGAACGCGACCCTGAACGCCGACGCCCACGGCCTGCGGCGCCAGGGCCTGGTTGCGCCGAATGGCGACGGCCATCAGATAATAGCGGCCAGGTTGCAAGTCGAACATGCGGTATTCGCCGCGGTCGTTGGTCTGGGCCCCGCCTACAGGTTGGAGGTTCTTGGCGCCCCTGGAATAGTCGTAGCGCATCGCCGTGACGGAAGCCTCTTCGAGCGGCTGGCCGCTTTCGTCGAGGACTTTGCCGGAGATGGCGCCAAGCGGCGCAATGGGCACTTCCACGTCCGAAACTTCCTGCTGCGCGGCCACGGCGATAAGCTTATGGCTGGTCCGCAAAGCAACGAAGTAGCCCTCGGCCTCAGCCGTCGCGACATACTTATCCGGCTGGACGTTATCGAATTGGAATTTGCCCGATGGATCGGACCCGGTGACGTAGGAGTTTTGCCCGTTACTTCCGCGCAACGTCACCACCGCCTTCTTGACGGCTTGGCCCGTGACGGAGTTGACTACCTTGCCGGACACGCTTCCCGGTTGCTGGGGCGCTTGCGAGAGCAGCGGCGCGGCAGTCAGGATGCAGGCGAACACGAAGCTACCCGGTCTCATCGCGGCTTGATCCCAGCATAGCGTGTGAGCGGCGGGTCTGGTGGCGCGGGGCCATGCCCGGTCTGTCATGCCTCTCGCCCCCTGCTTGTGAAGCCCTGAGCTACAATGCTCTTCGTCATGACCGAGCAACAGATTCACCAGCTTCAAGTCGAAGGTTGGCTCCTGCTCCCAGGAGTGATCGGCGACGCGTGGCTCGAAGCTTTGCGCGCAGCCACCGCCCGGCAACTGGAGCTGGAGGGCGAAAATGCGGGCGCGGAATTTCGCAAAGAGGCCAACGCCGATCGCCTCGCGAACTTAGTCGACAAAGGAGACGTGTTTCAGCAATTGATCGTGCATGCCGAACTGCTGCAGGCGGCCCGGGCCGTGTTGGGTCCCGACTTCAAGCTTGGCAGCTTGAACTACCGCGCCGCCGCGCCGCTTTCCAACTCGTCGCAACCGCTGCATTGCGACATGGGATTGGTTCCGGATGCAAAGGGCAATGCGGTTTTCAATTCCATCTGGCTGCTGGACGATTTCACGACTGAGAACGGCGCCACCCGCTTCGTGCCCGGCTCGCACATTTCGGGAAAGCTGCCACAGCAGGCCCTCGACGACCCGTGGGCTGCGCATCCAGAAGAGCGGTTGGCGCTGGGCGCGGCCGGCGACGTTATCCTGATGAACGCCCACTTATGGCACGGCGGAACTGCCAATCGCACGGCCTCGCCGCGGCGTTCTCTGCACGCCTTCTTCGTACGCGGCGATCAGCCCCAGCAGCAATACCAGAAACGCCTGCTTCGACCGGAAACGCAGGCGTCGCTGTCTCCGGAGCTGCGCCGGATCTTGGCGTTGGATGACGAGCGCAACGACGCGGTCAGCTCGCAATCGAGCGGCCGCAGTGGGTTTCTGCGGTAAGCTAACCCAACGCACAGCGCGATACGCGGCGGACCTTCCGCGCCGCTTGCCTTGCGCATTCTCCGAATCCGCCCGATTTGCGGGCGTTTTGTCTACTATCGTAAGTAAACTCAACCAATCTTCTTAAGTTAGCAACTCGATTTATGTCATTCGTGGAATTGAAATTAGCGGCCGCCTTCCACCATAATCCCATCATAGGAACACGGTATGACTGAGCCATCTCGCGGCACGGAGGAAAGCATGGAATTGGAATTATCGCAAGTCAACGTCATTGAGCAATTGCTGGCCGGCTCCCACAGCCCGGCAATCGCCGCCCGGAGCCAGGGTACGGCGCCAGGCGCGCACCCCATTCACCTTCCCAAACGGCTCAAAATGAGCCGATGCCGCTGCGGCGTGTGCCGTGTGTGCACCGAAGAAGCGCGCTGGGAAAAAGTCTTCAAAGAGAAATTCGCCGACCCAACCTATTACGGCGACCGCCCGCCCAGATTCTCATCGCCTCTATCTGAGATGTAGAGGCAGCCTCGACCCTACCGCTGACCCCACCCCGTAGCCTTCGGCGATAAGCCGGCTAAGTCCGACATCCAAGGCGCCAGCCGATTACCCATCAACGCCCGAATCTGGCCCGGCTTCACCGGGACCGGCAGATGCAGCGCCTCCGCCGCGCGCGCCAGCGCCAGCGCCAGACCCGCCGGAATCGGTAGGAAAATGGTTCGCCGCCCCGCCTCCTCTTTGATAGCGCGCACCAGCTCGCGGTAGCTCGGTTGCTTTTCATAGAACAGATTGAACGCGCCCCTCCGTTCCCCCTCGATCACAACCATCGCCGCATCCAGAAAGTGCTCGATGCGAATCACCGCGGTTGGCTGCAATCCATCCCCAATCACCGGCACAACCGGCATTCGCAGCAGCGCCGCCCGCTGCTTCCGGTACAAGCCCCCGTCGCCCATCACCAGGCCCGGACGCAGCACTGTTTCAAACATTCCCTCCATCTCGAACTTGGTCTGGCCGTATTCGGATTCGGCGTCCGGGCGCGCGGAATAGGAGCTCAGCAGCACCTGCAAGCGCGCGCCCTGCGCCGCCGCCGCATCGAACCACGCGCGCGTGCCGTCCACATTCTTGCGGCGCGCTCCGGCGGCGAAATCGTGCGCGCAGTGAATCACAACCTCCATTCCCGCGAACACCGACGCGTCGAACGGTCCGCCCAGTTGCATTTCGCTCCGCCTCGATCCACGCACCTCGTGGCCGCGCGCCGCCAGATGCGCCGCCAGAGCGCTGCCCAGAAATCCGCCGATACCGGTAATGAAAATCCTCATGGCGCCTGCTGCCCGATCCGGTGCCCAACGCGCCGCCCGATCCGAAGCGCATTGGCCATAATCGTAAACGTCAAATTCTTCGCCGGCAACCGCGAAAAGCCGGCGCCATCCACAATGTACACGCCCCGCGTCCCTGCCAGTAGCCCTTCCGCGCTGGCTTCGTAACGCCCAGGCTCCGCGCGCATCGGCAGCGTCCCCGCATAGTGCAGCCCGGCCCCGCTGCCCGGCCGCTGAATCAGCGACGCGTGCGTGACATATCCCATTTTGCGCAACAGCCGGATCAATCGCCGCTCCAGCTGATGCGGCGGCTCGGGCGCGAATTGCACTTCCAGCTCGCCCGTTGGCCGCAGCCGCACATAGCTCTCCGGGCTCTGCCTGCCGGGATAGAACAGCATCAGCAATCCCATCGCTGGCGCCAGATATTTCGTCCACACCAGGTTGGCGCGAACGGAAAGCGGCAGGCTGAACACGATGTCCGATCGCAGCGGCCCGGTCGCCCCGTAGAGCGATGCCTGCAGCGGCTCGCCCCACTCCGCGTCTTCCACGACCAGGTTCAACTGCGCCAGCGACGTATCGTGAACCGCCAGCGGTTCTCCGATTCGCGCCAAGCGAAAGAACGGAATGCACGCCATGGGATTATCCAGCGCCGGCAGCCGCGTTTGGTAATCGCCATTCGATTCCAGCACGATCCGCGCCGTGTTCAGTGCGCCCGCGCCCAGCAGCAGCTTCCGCCCGCGCGCCACTTCCGTTGCGTCCGTGGCGAGGTTGCGCGCGTGCACCTCGACGCCTTCCTCCGTCTCGCGATAACGTGTCACCAGATGCCCGCTGCGGTATTCAATGGCTCCCGCGCGGACCATTTCGTCGATCGTGTAAGCCGGAGTGTAGATCGCCGGGTCGTGCGGTCTGAAGAACTCCAGATTCCCGTAATCGTATGCGGCGCGTCCGTTGCGCGGCTCCGTCAGCACAGCCAGCCGCGCTCGCCCGATGGCCGTTTTCTCGCGCTGAAACAGCGGCCGCAAGCGCTCGTAACGCCCCATCAGCTCCGCGAAGAAATCCGAAAGCCGCAGCGGCGGAAGCAGCCCTTCGTCGCGCTCGAAATACGCCGTCAGATCGTCGTTGGCGCCGCTCACGCCGATGTGCGCGGTCAACTCGTCGTAGTATGGCCGCAGCTCCGCGGCCGTCAGCGGAAACCCGGCCAGATCGCGATCCGTGAAGCGGTATACGCCCGCGCCCCAGCCATTCGCCAGTCCGCCTTTGGCCAAACTGATGGCGCCCTCGAACGACTCGCTCGCCACCGGCGCCACCCGCTCCCAATCGCGCACGATGTACGACATGTACGGCGATTTCAGCTTCAAGCTGATGGGCCGCTTCCACAGATTACGCAGGCTTTCAAAGCCCTCGCCGATCAGCGCGGGGAACAAATCTGTTTCGCCGCGGCGCAATTCGTAGGCGTTGCCCGTCAATTCCGGGGACGGCGGCGCATCGTGCCCCACATCGAGCACTAGGATCCTGCACCCGCGCGCGCCATAGGCCGCGAACGTTGCGCCCGGACCCGAGCCCACCACAATGAGATCAAACCAGTCCATGACGCCGGACCAGATATTCGCCTTTGACCAGCTTCCACGCGCTGCGCAAAGTGGCGCCCAGCAATCCCGCCCAAGCGCGCCCGCGCGACCGTTCCACGTTGACGAATTCGCCAAAGTAGGCCGGCTGCACTTCAACCAGATAGCACAGAATCTGCATCCTGCGCGCCAGATCGCGCCCCAGGTCGAGGCGCCGCAGCGCGAACTCCACGGCTTCCGCATCGAGGCTCCGCGCCACCACCTTGGATACAACGGAGAGGTTAACCGCGCCTGGGCAAGCTAAAGCATGCCCTACCTCAAGCGCGGCCTCATAGCGCGCTACCGTAACGGCGTCCAACGGCGCGCGGAACAGGCACGCGTGCAGATAGCGCGCTTCCTCGGCGAGAGATGGCGCCCGGTCAGCCACGCGCCTTCCGCACCGTCAGGCTCCAGTGAATCGCGAACAGGCCGTCGAGCGGCTTCAGCGCGCGGTCGAGGCCGAAGAACGCCCCCGCCAGCGGACGCGGAACCAGACTCCGCAAGTTCACGCCGCCGGACATCAGATACGAAAACCACGGCAGATACCGCCATTGCTCCAGCTCGAGCGAGGGCGCAATCTTGCGCAGCCGCGCGCGGTCGCGGAAGAACACCATCCACGCCAGCGCCTGGTTGGAATCGAGCATCGAATGCCCCGCGGGAAAGCTCCAATCGCTGGCGCGGTCGTCATACGGCTCGGGATGGAACACGGAAAAGAAGAAGCGCGCAAACGGCGTGTGCGTCTCATCCACCATCGAGATCACGCCTCCGGGCGCCAGTACGCGATCGGCTTCGCGCAGAAAGCTCGCCACGTCCGGAATGTGATGGAAGACGTGCGTCAGCAGCAGCGCGCGCACGGAATTGGCGGCAAACGGCAGCGCGCGCCCATCCAGCACCAGATCCACGTTGCCGGGCGTGACATCGGAGGTAATAATTTCCGGCCGCCGGTCGCGAATAAAGCTCGACCCGCTGCCGATTTCCACCACCGCCTTGGCGCGTAGCTCGGGCGGAACACTATCGGCATCGGCCAGCAACAGGTCGTACCACAGGTTGTAGCAGCGCTTCACCGCCGGCTTGGAATCGATCATGGCGCGCTGCGCCGCGAACCACTCCGGAGAGCCCATTTCCAGGCCCTTGAGGCTGCCGTGCTGCAACACGCCGTTCATCGAGGCAGGTCGGTTTCGGCGCCGGGAGCGCGGGGCGCGGCAAGCGGATCGGCGGCCGCCGGCGGTGCGGGTTTGCCGCCGCCGGTGAAAATGAAGTCGCGCTGCACCAGGAAATTCGCCAGAAACAGGATGCCTTCCGCCAGCAGCTTCGCCTTCAATACGCCGATGGAAAGATGCGCCGTAAACAATACGATCATCCCGTATGAGATGGTCCCTGAGACGGCCACCAGCGCCGTATATTCCAAAAACTCGCGCCATACCCAGCCGCGCGAGTTGAACACCATGCGCTTGACCGTGGCGAAATTGAACGTCATCGCGCCGATGCGTCCCACCACCTGGCTGGTCAGCTTGTTGCCCGTATACATGTAGCAGGCGCTGAACAGCAGGTTGTCGATGACCGCCGTGAACATGGAGATCAGCGCGAACCGCAGCAGCACGAAATAAATCCGCATGGAATCGAGCAGCGGATTGAAGTGCGACGATGCGTTCCCATCCAGATAAATGGTTCGAATGGGTTGCTCGACTACCGCTACGCGCTGGTTGCGCGTAAGCAGCAGCATATCGAGCTCAAACTCGTAGCCCTGCGACGGTGTCTTTAGCAGATCCGCCAACAGCCTTGCGGGAATGGCGCGCAAGCCCGTCTGCGTATCCGAAAGCCGCTGCCCCGCCACGATGCGCATCACTATTTTGGTTGCATTGTTGCCGAGTCTGCTGCGAAACGGCACGCGCTTGGAAAATTGCCGCGCGCCCATTACCAGCGCCCCGGGATGAGCGGCGGCCGCGCGCGCGACGGCCAGGATATCTTCAGGCGCATGCTGCCCGTCGGCATCGGCCGTGACCACTGCGCCAATCTCCGGAGCTTCGCACAATATCGCATTGATGCCGGTCTTCAGCGCCGCGCCCTTGCCCAGGTTGATGGCGTGGCGGCAGATGCGAACCTGCGGGTGCGCGCCTGCTTCGTCGAAGAGCCCGCGGAACCAAACGCCGCTGCCGTCGTCGACGACCACAATGCGCTCCACGCCGAGCCGGATAAGATCGGATACCAGCCCGGGAAAATCCGGTCCGGGCTTATACGCGGGGATCAGCACTGCAAAATCCGACTGCGCCATGCAAGTAGGATTTTAGCAAACGGGCATTAGCGGCCACCCGTTGGGGGGGCCGTGTGGGGCGGGCCCGTGGCCTGAAATCTGAGTGTATACTCAGAGCCGAGCGCTAAGAGCGGCTCGGGACGCGGCAAGCTACGGGCTCACCCCACCACTCGGGTCAGTCCTTCTCCCGCGGCGGGAACTTCTTGAACATGTCTTCCACGGAGTGTTCCATCCTCTTATCGTTCTTATCCGCCTTACTCGACAAAGTGTCGGATGACTCGCCGCGGAATATTAACTGCTTGGTAGTTCCATCGAAAATGTCCACGGTCAGGTTTCCCACCCGTTCCGGTATAACCTCGGTGGTCGCCATTCCCATGCCGCCGCCCCACCACCGCGCGCGCCAGCCCCAACCCGGGAAGCCGTCATAGAAGGTCTCCATAGTGTCCTTCTCAGTGGTCTTGCCAAAGGCCGAGACCGCCGCATCCCCGCCGGATGCGACCTTAGTCCACCCCTTTGCGGACAGCGCGCCATCTACTGCGCTGGTAATGCGATCCTGCCAGAGAGAATTGCCCGCGTTGACGCCGATCCACGAATAGGTATGATACTTACCGAAATCGGCTTTGTGATCGAAATCCGTGTGAACCGCCGCATACACAAGGCATGCCGACGTGAGCAGCACGGCTGTTAGATAGGATAGTCGGTTTTTCATAGGTTCTTGAACTCCGTGAACCTACTTGCATCCACCGCGCCAACGTAAGTATGTATCCAAACCTGAGTGACAGACTATCTGAGACAGATGGGATCCTAATTGACCCGGCTCCGCCGTTTCAGTCGTCCCACCCCGACAAAGCCCTTCAGCTTGCCGATCTCAAAGCTCTTTCCCGCTACCTTCTCCACTTCAAAGCGCTTTCCCACCGCAATCGTAAACCTCTTGCCGCCCGGCGACGCGGCATTGATCTCGTGCGTAGTCTCCACCGCCTTTGACTCCGTCAGGCGCCGCAGAATCGTATGTATATTCGCTAAAGGATTCGAGTAAGATCGCATATCGAATCCCTTCCGTTCCAAACCGTCGCGGATCTCCGAAGCCGTGAGCGGTTCACCCGCCTCCGTAAGAATGTTACGAATGCTCTCCGTCATCCCGCCCGGCGCCAGTTCCGCTTCCGCACTCGTCGGCAGCGTCACCGGTTCCTCGCCAACCAACGGTGCGATGGCGTGCATGGTTTGGATCAGAGCGGCGATCTGCCGGTCGCATTCAATGGCAGCGCGCTCCAGGCCGGCTTTCGGTTCGCACGAAGTCGCACGACCAGTTCGGCCCGCGCCCTCAAGCGGTAAGAATATACCGGCCCAGGGGAAGCATCGAGCGCCGGATAAAATCGGTGGTAGTGGCCGCCCCCACGTGCATCGCCAGCTGTGTCGCGAATATTCGCGGCTCGCAGGAAAGCGCGCGCAGCGCACGCCGCCGCAGCCACGCGGAACGATCCATCGACAACATCAGCGCTGCCATAAAAGCCGGCCGCCGCGCCAACCGCCGATGGGCTGCCGCATACGCCCTCAGATCTCCGTCCGCCAATGCCGCAGCCAGCGCCAGGCCCTGCTCAAAGCCGAGCCGCAGGCCCTCGCCGGTGATCGCATCCACCGATCCCGAGGCGTCGCCCACCAGCGCCACGCGGCCGCCGTAGACCCGCGCCAGCCGGCGGTTAGCCGTTACCGCGCCGCGCTCCGTTGTGATCGCCGGGGCGCTCTGCAATCGGCCCGAAAGCTCCGGAAACATGGGGAGAGCCTCATCCAGCCGCAAGTGCGAATCGCGCGATATCGTTACCACGCAGATCTCCTCGCGGCCGATCGGCGTCACGTAGACCTGGCAGCCAGCGCCCCAATAAATCTCCACGCAATCGGTCCAAGGCGCAATTCGATAGTGGCGGCGGAAGCCGAAGCGCAATGACGCGCCCCGCGCGCTCTCAAGTCCCGCCCATTGGCGTACGCGCGAGTTCTCTCCATCGGCGCCCACCACCCAGCGGCATTTCACCGCGCCGCCATCCAGCGCCACGCCGCTTCCCGACAATCCCTTCACCCGCACTCCCCACAGCAATGTGGCGCCTGTCTCCTCGGCGCGGTCGATCAGCGCCTGGTGAAGATACGTCCGGCGAATTCCGGCGCCGGTCCCATTGGGGAAGCTGGCATCCACCGAAGCGCCGCTGCCCACGAAGCGAATCCCGCGAAATGGGAAAAAATGTTGTGGACGAAGCGTGACGCCCAGCCGCCCCAGCGCCGCAAGGCCATCCGGCATCAAGCCCTCGCCGCAAGTCTTGTCGATTGGAGCCAGCGCGGCGTCCGCCACTGTCACGCCAAAGCCCTGGGCGCGCAACGCGATGGCGGCGGCCAGTCCCGCCGGCCCTCCGCCCACGATAAAGACGTCGGTTTGTTCCGGAATCCGGCGCGGCATCACCGGCCGATCACGCCATCAAGAACCAAGTCAGGTTCGAGTTCTCCGGGATAGACGAAGCTGTTGTCCTGTCGATAGGGCACGTTATCTGGTTCGGAAAAATAAAGTGGAACTCATTAAATCCGACGCATACGCAAAGGTGCGGGTTTCCGGGGAACGCGGCGGAAATCGCGCCGCGTCATCGACGAATGCACGGAAACGCCCGTCTCTGTTTGGAAATTGCGCAGGCATGTATGTTTACGTTCCTTTCCGTGGTTTTTGGCCGCGGCGCAAGTTCATCAAGAGTGTTGCCCTGCCCCTCGGCGGGCCAAGGTGAGGTATGAAAACACACGCTTCGCTTTGTATTTTCGAGGGTGACGGAAGGAAGTCCACGGCAACTAGAGGAAAACGATCCAGCCGTTGGCCGCGGCGTACGCCAACGCCTGACCCGACGAGGCCACCAACCCCACAAATCGTTCCGACGGTTGCGCGCATCCCGCGTACGAGGGCTTGCCTCCCAGTAGTCCCGTCAAAATCGAGAGACGATCCAGATTGCGCCGCCAATCGCAATCGCATCCTCGATCAAGGCGATGGGAAAATCGTTCCCTCCGATCGCTCTTACGAGCCGCCTCCGCGCCTCGTACCCGCCCAACGTCCCCGCTACCGCGCCCAGCACGCCCGCCAGCAAGCCGCCAATCGCAGCCTGGCTTGTCGCGCCAAGCGCGGCTCCGCACAGCGCCCCCGTCATGACCCGGGCTGCAAAACCCACCGGCGCCTTTCGGCTGGGCGTCTTGGGCAGCTTGTCGGCAATCAACTCCCCAACCGCCAGCGCGCTCAAAATGTATGGAGCGACCGGCGCCCCCAGAAACGCCAGCCACGTGTTTTCCAGGTGCAGCCAGCCAAGGCGCGCTCCCCAACTGACCACAGCCGGGGCGGTCAGCGAACGCAGTCCTGCAATCACGCCGATCAGGAACGCCAAAGTATATGTGGACATTTTGGTTTCCTTATTAAATCACGAAGTCACGCCGCCAACCTGCGCTCAGCGCGGGCGTGAAATGCAATCTACAAAGGATCTACGTGAAGGCACTGCTGAATCATAGCGAGTACGACCGTAAGGAGTGGACGAAATGGGTATGAGAGCGTTGGACCCTGTGGCCTATTGGAGTTCGAGCGCATGGTGGCGCGGCTCGAAGAGCTGGACTTCGCAAACGTGACGAGGGAAGAGGAAGCTCTGCAGGAAACCCTGGTGGCGCTGACGAATTATGGCACGAGCGGCGCCAAAGCGGAAGCTGGCGAATCAAGCGATAGGGTGAAATCGCGCAGGGTGCGCCAGCCCGCGCAACCCCTATCCCCGAAAGTCCTGAAGCTTGAAGCGGTCAATTGGAGCGCGGCGTGCATCATTGACAGCATGAAACATTGGAACCGTGTCCTCGACTGGGCCGTGGTTGCTACGCTCTCTCTCTTTATCGCGGCGGCTCTGATACATGCTGGAGGACAACTTCGAGCGGCAGGGACGTCGACGCAAGCCCAGACGGTGCAGCGTTAAGAGTCGAATTGTCGACACTGGGCGCCGGACGTAACTCTCAAGTGGGCGGCCAATCATGGCTGCCGCCGGCTTTTAGCCGGCGTGTGCCGATACCCGGGTGGTTATACCTCAACCTTCGCCGCCACCGCGAACTCGTTGCGCAAGAGTTTCCCGTGATCGACGCGAAACTCCAGCATGGTTTCGGGACTGTCGTCTTCCAGCCAGAAACGGTCAATCGGGCCGAAAACGGTCTCCAGTTCTTCCGAACGGCACGTCGGGAGATAGACCCGCAACACGCGCGGATCGTAATAACGGAAAAGCAGGATGTCCCCATTAGGACCGCGCACGGAGAGGAGTTTGCGCAAGTGCCGCCGCAAGGTTGCGACGCTCGCGCCGCACTTGAGAAAAACTCCCCAACTGTTGCCCCAGGCGCGCTCGATCAGTTGCTGGCTATACTTGTCGTCGTATTCCAGTTGCACCAGGTAGGGCGCGACAACTTCCAGTTCCGGCGCGATGTCGCCATGATACAGACACGTGTAGGTCAGGTAAGAATCCAGCAGCGCGCCGAAGACCCGGCGGTCGCGCGCTCCGTCAACGATCATCCAGACTTCGCGGCCGCTGCCCTTGGGCCAAAGCTGCTCCTTGATATAAGACGCCCGTGGGTTCGCCATCATTGTTTCCCGGCGGCGGCGAGCGCAGCCGCACGGCATTGCGCGCAAAACGGCGTTCCATTGGCGGCCGCTTGGGTCAGCGCCGCCGCCTGCGCAGCGGCCTGCAAATCGGGTGGAAGGGTGGCCGGTTCGGGCTCCTCCGACCGCGTGGAACTGACCGGGGCTCCCGCTGGCGCTGACGCCATATCTCCGGATTTGTCAACATCGTTCACCCCGATGGAAAAGTCCCGCGGAGCTATGCCAACCCCAAGTTTGCCTGCCAGGATCAGCTGGGCAATCTCTGTCAGCAACTGATCGCTGGTGAGGCGGGATACGTCGATCCACTGTCGCATCTCACCCAGCAAGCCGCGCAAGTTATCCATCGCGTAAATATCGTCCCTGTACTGCGATAGAAACTGCCGAATCGATCTGCCATCGCCAAAGGTCACGACCTCGGGCAGGGACGGGTCGCCAGCATCTAACGGCGCAAGCTGGCGGCGCCAGAAAAAGTAGTAGTTGGGCCAAAAGCGGCGCTTGATCATAGCAACCGGTCACAAAAGATCATATCGTATCCCGGCCGGATGGCGGCAGTGCCCGGCGCCAAATGCGTACTAGCAACTAGTCCCAGTTGGAACTAAACCCGAGTGCTGGGGTATGCTTCAGCTTGCCACAGGCCGCGCCGCGAAGCGGCACGCGGCAAGCTTCGCCTGGCCGGCCGCCAAGCTAAAGCATACCCTACCCACCGGGCACGTAGGTCCGCAGGAACCGGGCCGCTTCCGCCTCAATCGCGGGCTGCTCGCCCGAATCGGGAAGCAGCCAGACTTCGCCTGCGTGAACCGGCTCGCCGCCAATTTTCCCGTCGCCGCCGGCGCAAATCCAGATCTGGCATGGATGCGGCTCCGGAATCAAGCGCACGCCGCCGACTAGCTCGGTAACGAAGAATTTCGACCGGACCAGTTCCTCGCGTCCCTCGCCGAGCGATTTGGGCTGCGACGCGCCGGGATGCACGCCCAGGTCCGCAATCGCCACCGCCTGATCCACGTGCAGCTCGCGCGGCCGTCCGTAATCCCACAAGCGGTAAGTCACATCCGAATTCTCCTGGATCTCGCACAGCACAATGCCGCTGCCGATAGCGTGCACCGTGTGCGCCGGCGCGAAATACGTCTCGCCCGCGCGCACCGGGACCCACTTGAGAAGCTGCTCGATCTCACCCGTCTTCGTCGATTCTCGCAGCCGCGCGCGCGTAATCGGCTCGCGGAATCCGAGCGCGATCGCGGCGCCGGGTCCGGCCTCCAGGATGTACCACATTTCGGTCTTGCCGCGCGGCCCATCCTCGCCATCTTCGGGATGCACTTGCACCGACAGCCGGTCTGCAGTGAAGAGCAGCTTCACGAGCAGCGGTAAGTCACGGTCCGCCAGAAACCAGGCTTCGCCGATTGGCTTTTCCGAATCCGGAAACCACGGCGCGAGACGAGTCTTACCCCAGACCTTCTCACGCAGAGAAGGCGTAAGGCGCACGGCACGGGCCATGGTTTGACTCATAGGTTCGGCTGGGTGCCTAATCGATGCGGGGAACGATCGCCGGATTGACAGACGAAAGCGTCTGTCCCACTTTGGTGAGCAAGGGCATGCGTTCTCGTGGGGCAGGAGCTTTCGCCTGCCAAGCGCTCATAGGCTTGGTTCATATCTACATCTACGAGATCTACGAATTTTTGACGATGAACTGGTGGATGCGGTCCAGGCCGCGCTCCAGCTCCGTCATGGAAGTAGCGTAAGAGATGCGAACATGCCGGTCCGTGCCAAACGCTTCACCGGGAACCACCGCGACGTGCGCTTCGGCCAGCAGACGCTCCGAAAGCTGCAGCGTGTTGTGAATGCCGTTCTTGCCGATCGCCACTCCCAGGTTCGGATAGGCATAGAACGCCCCGCGCGGCTCGGCGCACTCCACGCCAGGAATGGCGCGCAGCCGGTTGACCACGAAATCGCGCCGCTTGCGATATTCGGCGAGCATGATCGCTACCGAATCCTGCGGCCCGCGCAGCGCCTCCACCGCGGCCTTCTGCGCGATCGAGTTCGGATTCGACGTCGAGTGGCTCTGCAGCTTGCCCATGGCCTCGATGATCGGCGCCGGCGCCAGGCCGAAGCCGATGCGCCATCCCGTCATGGCGTACGTCTTCGAAAGCGATCCCGCCACCAGCACGGTGTCCTTTGCGCCCGGCAGCGACGCGATGGAAAATGGCTCGCCATCGTGACCGTCGCCGTATAGGAATTTGCAATAGCACTCGTCCGTCATCAGGTAGATGCCGCGGTCGGCCGTGAGCCGCAAAACCTTCTCGAACTCGCCGCGATCCATCACCGCGCCGCTGGGGTTCGAGGGCGAATTGATAATAACCATCTTGGTGCGCGCATTGAGATACGGCTCCACCATAGCTGCCGTGAGCGTGAAGCCTTTGCGCTCATCGGTATCGACGAACACGCACTTTCCGCCGGCGAAATTCACCACGTCTTTATACGTCACCCAGTACGGTACGGGGATCACCACTTCATCGCCGGGGTTGATCAACGCCTGCGTCAGGTTGAAGATCAGGTGCTTGCCGCCCACCGTGATCAGGCACTCGGCCGGCTTGTATGCGGTGCCGAAATCCGCGGTATGACGCTCGCAAACAGCCTTCTTCAATTCGAGCGTGCCGCTGGCGGCCGTGTACTTCGTGAAGTTCTGCTCCAGCGCGCGAATGGCCGCCTGCTTGATGTTATCGGGCGTGGGGAAATCCGGCTCGCCCGCGCCGAAATCCACTACGTCCACGCCTTCGGCGCGCAGTTTCCCGGCGTCGGCCGCGACCTTCATGGTGGAGGATTCGCTGATCCACGAGATCCGCTCCGCAATTGCGTTTGCTACTGCCTGCATCATTATTTCTTACGCCCCCTATTATGTAATCTTCATTATGTAATCTTCGGCAACCGCCGCTGCAGCCGCTCTTCCACTGACGGCGGCACCAGTCCCGTAATACTCCCGCCCAGGCTGAAAACTTCCTTCACCAGCCGCGAGCTGATAAACGAATAAATCTCGTTGGCCATCATGAAGACGGTCTCGAGTCCCGGTTGCAGCCGGCGGTTCATCAGCGCCATCTGCAACTCGTACTCGTAATCGGAAATGGCGCGTATGCCGCGCAGCAGGACCGTAGCCGAGCGCGCCCCCGCGTGATCCACCAGCAGTCCCCCGAACGAATCCACTTCCACGTTGGGGTAAACGCCGACCACCTCGCGAAGCATTTCCATGCGCTCTTCGACAGAGAAGAGCGGCTCCTTGGTCTCATTCCGCAGAATGGAAACCACCAGCCGGTCGAACAACCGCGAGCCGCGCTGGATCAGATCGAGGTGCCCATTGGTGATGGGGTCGAACGATCCCGGATAGATGGCGATAACGCACGGCGGCTTGGATTGCAATTCTCTATCTTAACGAAGTTTCCAGAGGATCTGGCGCAGCATTCCCAACAGCACCGGAACATCGCGCGCCCGGATGTCGAGCCGGCGCACCAGACGCCGCACTTTTTCTTCGGTGGAATCGGCGATTACAGGGTTAATATAGCCGCTGAGCTTCAGCGCTTCGAGCAGCTTCAGCGTGATCTGTTCGATCTCGCCGGCGGAAGCGGCTTTAATCTTTTCCGGCCGCGCGTCCACGGCCGCAGGATCGCGCGCCAGTTCGTAAAGACACAGCGCGACGGCTTGCCCGAGGTTCATCGAAAGGCCCGGATCGGTGGTCGGGATGCGCATCAGCCAGTGGCAATGGCTCAGGTCTTCGTTCGAAAGGCCGAATTTTTCCGACCCGAACAGCAGCGCCACCCGCGCAGTGGCCAGCCGACGATGAATCAGCTTCGACCCATATTCGAGGCGCCGGACGGGGTGCTGCAGCTCGCGATGTCCAATCGAGGTGGTCCCCACCACCAGGGTGCAATCGGCGATAGCCTCCTCCACGCTGGAGAATTCCTCCGCCGCCTGGAGCAACGGCGCCGCGCCTACGGCGGAGCGCGCTTCGCGGAACGCCACGTCGTAGGGGTTCACGACGCATAGCCGAGCAAAGCCGAAGTTCGCCATAGCGCGCGCCGCAGCCCCGATGTTGAGCGGGTTGCGCGTTGAGACCATCACCACGCGTAGGTTATCTTTCCAGATGATTTGATCCTAGCCTAGTGTAGTGTCCACGAAATAGACCGGTCAATGAGCGAAGTGCGAAGGCGCCTGAAAGGCGCGGCTGGCAGCCAGGATTGGCCGCCCCACTGGCTGTCCGGTGCAGTCGCTATCGGGGCGGCCGCCCGTAAATCGCCGCCGCCTGCAGTTGCGTCCGCCACGTGTTCAGGCGGAGCTGAGCATGGGCGTGCGCACAAGTAACCACGTTACGCGTCCACTCAATGCACTCGCGCATTCGAGCCAGTTCCGCCGCGGAACAGGCGCCGCCACGGGTCGCGTCCGTCACTTGCTGCGAATATGTCTCCCAGAGCGCCGACGCCTTGCCGAACTCTCCCGCGGACACAGCGCACCGGATCCGGGCTTGAATTTCGCTATGCAACGGAGTTCTCCTCCTCGTTCGCTGTATCCGAGGTGAACAGGTCGCTCAGGTACGAATATGTTTGTTCCATGCTCGAGATCAAGGCGTCGGCCGCGCTCGCCTGGCTCGTCAGATTCGACTGGAGCAAGGCGACCTGGGCCTGCTGGGTCGTGATCTGTGTGCCGATCTGGGAGATCTCAGCCGTCATGCTGGTTTGCGCGTCCGTGACTTCTCCGCTGGTTGGATCTACCAATCCTGTAAGAGTGGTGTTGACGCTCTGCAGGAAACCGCCTCCGGCGATGGAGCCGAGGAAGGAATCGATCGCGGCCGAATTGGTCAAATCGGAGCCTAACAGCGTGGATTCGTCGAATGTCAACTGACCGTTCGTGCCGAGTGTGAACCCCAGATCGGTGAGCCCGCTGATAGCGCCTGTCCCGCTGCTGTAAGTTCCGATGGTTCCGAGCGCTTCCGAGAGGTCGAATACAATGCTCTGTCCTTGCAGCGGGCCTCCATTCTGGCCGCGTTGCGCGGTTACTTCGGTCGCCGCGGCGTTGTAAGCGGTGGTGAAGTTGGTGAGCGCATTGGCAAGCGTGGTCGATGAGCGCTCGACGGTAATATTGTCAGCCGTTGCGCTGCTCGCGAGCAGGTCGACCGTCAGTCCGGGAGAAATAGTCACGGTGGGGGTGTTGCTGGTAACGGTCAAACCCGAACCGTTCACCTCATACTGCGCCGCCTGCCCCGTGACTTGCTGTGTTTGAAGGCTGGTTCCATTGAGCTGAAGATCGACCGGGTCGTCGTCGAGCGTCGAGCTTT